>Ga0209697_10001213_pt1 | contig 40792 bp, 56 predicted proteins | sample AliMusrvi5mmetaG_FD_184115 | JGI IMG/M metagenome (GOLD analysis project Ga0209697, IMG submission 184115) | Freshwater lake bacterial and archeal communities from Alinen Mustajarvi, Finland, to study Microbial Dark Matter (Phase II) - Alinen... | ecosystem: Environmental > Aquatic > Freshwater...
AGCTTCGGGAAATGGCCGAACGCGTTGAGGGCAAGGTTACGCAGCCGATTGAAGCCAATGTGACCGTGAATCTGTCCGATGCCATTGCTGAGGCGCGTAAACGGGCGGGTAAATGAAGGGTGGACTCGCGGAAGAGGAATTGACGCTTGCGATGGATGTGGGCAGCTACTCGCTCGATCCTGTTGGCCTCGTAAAATACGTTTTCCCGTGGCAGTCAGACGTGCTGAAGACTCCGGGGCCGCGTGAATGGCAGTCAGACATCCTAGAGAAGATCAAAGCGCACCTAGGCAATCCTGAGACGCGCTGCCAGCCTCTACAGATTGCCGTTGCATCTGGTCATGGGATTGGTAAGTCGGCCCTGATTGCCATGATTATGGAGTGGGCGCAGTCAACATGCGAAGACTGCAAGATTATCGCCACAGCAGGTACTGGGACGCAGTTACAGACGAAGACAGTGCCGGAAGTTCAGAAGTGGTTTCGCCTCGCTATCAACGCGCACTGGTGGGACATCAACGCAACCAGCATCAGGGTAAAAGATGCGGCGCACCAGGCCATGTGGCGCACCGATTTCATCACATGGTCGATGCAGAAGACCGAGGCGTTTGCTGGGCTGCACAACCAGGGTAAGCGCATCGTCATCATCTTCGATGAGGCAAGCTCGATTGATGACCTGATCTGGGAAGTGACCGAAGGAGCTTTGACTGATGAAGATACCGAAATCATCTGGATCGCATTCGGCAACCCCACACGCAACACCGGCGAGTTCTACCGCGCCATTACGGGTGCGAATCGATGGATCACCCGCCAGATTGACTCCCGCACCGTCGAAGGCACCAACAAAGCCCTCCTCGACGCGCAAATCAGGGAGTGGGGTGAAGATTCGGATCGCGCCAGAGTCCGCATCCGTGGTGAGTTTCCCCGTGGTGGTAGTACACAGTTCATCTCCGGCGACGTGGTTGCCGCAGCTCGTAAGCGCGTGGCGGAAGGCTATCAAAAGATGCCGATCATTCTGGGTGTCGATGTGGCGCGGTTCGGAGACGATAGATCGGTAATCTTCAAGCGACAAGGGCGTTACTCCTGCATCGTGGGCAAGTACTACGGGCAAGACACGCAGAAGGTTGGCGGCAAGGTACAGGCCGCAATCGACGAGATCAAGCCGGATGCGGTGGTAATCGATGGTGATGGCATTGGTGGTGCGGTCTATGACTTCCTCAAGATACGCGGATATGACCGCAAGGCGGCATTGGTTGAGTTTCATGGTGGTGGTACACCAACAGACCCGCACAAGTATCTGAATCGTCGCGCTGAGATTTGGGGCGATATGAAGGATTGGCTGGAGGGTGGGCAGATACCCGATGAGCCAGAGATGGACACTGACTTGACTGGCCCTGACTACGGGTATCATCCAACTAAAGGCTGCCTGATGCTAGAGAAGAAGGATGAGATGAAGGCGCGGGGCGTGGATTCCCCTGATTTGGGAGATGCGTTGGCAATGACGTTTGCGGTCAGGATCGCACCGAAGCGCAAGGAAGCAGCTGGGCAGCATTACCAGGGTTCAGATGGGTGGATGGCATGAAAATACCTGTCTGCCCAACGTGCAAGGGTGAACGCCAGTACGATGTGCGCCTCGACGTTCTAATATGCAAGAATGGGCATAAGCAGAAGGTACACTTGAGGGCTGCATGAGCATATACGCGAACGCCAGTAAGTTTGGGAAGTATCTGATATGCAAAGAGATGCTAGTGCAGGCTGAGAAGGCGTTAGATGGCCTCTACGCCAGCAAAGCGAAGCAACGGGTTGCAGCCCGGATTATGGTCGATACCGCACTTGCGAAGGAACGGCTTACCGCAGAAGCGGGTGTGCATAGCCTGCCAGCGGGAAACTCCATCCACCAAACAGGAGACTCAGTAGCGCGACAAGGCAGACCAGCGCAAACACGACTTTGATAACGGTGGCGATTGGTTCTGGGGCTGGGATGAGTGAGAGAATCCACCAGAAGACCCATAGCACGAGTCCAAGAATGACAAGCGAAATTAGTAGATTGACAAGTTCTGGCATGAGGCACCTCAGCAAATAGGATGCAAAGGAGAATCGAATGGGAGTCAATACAGCAACATTGCCGGGAACGGTAGGCGTACGCGACATCACTACCGCTCTGGCCGCAGGTTCGCTCACCATCACGAAGGCGGTCGTCTACCGGCTGGGCAACGATACGGTTGTGCAGTTGACCTACTCCGACACCACGATTGGTTACATCAAGGTCAAGGGATGCAGCCGCGTGAAGATCGGCGGTGCTGACAACACGTTTGGCACAGGCACGGAGGTCACATGGCAAAGCTAACTACAGCAACGCGCAGCGGTCTACCAGCATCATCGTTTGGGATGCCTGCGCAGCGCAAGTATCCCGTTCCCGATAAGGCCCATGCAGTCGCTGCAAAGGCCCGCGCAACGCAGCAGGTTGCGAAGGGCAATCTTACCCCTGCCATGGCTACGAAGATCAGGGCAAAGGCGAACAATGTGATGGGTAAGTAGTGGCCGATAAGGAAACCAGCAACGACGACTTTCTATCCCTTGCACGCAAGCGGTTCGCCGCGTCTGCCGAGGATGAGAAGGACTTACGCGCTAAGTTCATCTCGGATTTGAAGTTTGCCTCGCCGGATGGGGATGAGCAATGGGATGCGCAGATCAAGTTGCAGCGGGAACAGGCAGGCCGCCCGGCTATGTCGTTCCCGCGCTGCCATGTGTTCGTTCAGCAGGTATCAAACGAGGCGCGGCAGAATAAGCCTCAAATCAAGTTTTCGCCTCGGCTGGATGCTGACAATGATACGGCAGAAATATACGAGGGGTTGGCGCGGTTCATCCAGTATGCGTCGGACGCTCAGGTTGCCTATGAGACGGCGATTGAGTACAGCGCGGGTGCATCGTTCGGGTACTACCGCTTTCTGACCGACTACGCCGACGATGAGGGCGATGACTTGGATTTGGCAGTTGTTCCGGTGCTCGATCCCCTGGCCATCTATGGCGTTTTAGTCCCGTCCTGCTTTAATCGCAAGGTGATGTATGCGTTTGTAGTCGAGGATATGCCGAAGGAAGAGTTCAAGATTGCGTATCCTGATTCCGAGGTTGCATCGCTATCGTGGGCTGAGGCTGAGAAAGCAAGTGATGGATGGGTAGGGACAGAGACGGTGCGCGTTGCCGAGTATTGGTACGTTGAAGAGGGAAAAGCTGAAAAAGGCAAGCGCAAGGGTAAGTCTAAGGTCAAGTTCTGCAAGACGAATGGCATGGAGATACTGAAGGATACGGCGACTGATTGGCCAGGGTCTACGATCCCGATTATCCCTGTTTTGGGTAAGCAGATGATTATGAACGGGGAGCCTCACCTGTTCTCAGTTGTGCGCCCACAGAAGTCAGCACAGATTCTCATCAACTACTCGAAGAGTCGCATCGCTGAGACGCTTTCTACGTCGCCTATTTCGCCGTTTATGGTGGCAGAAGGTCAGATTGAAGGATATGAGAAGCAGTGGGAAACTCTGAATGTAGTTCAAAGACCGTTCCTGACCTATAAGGTGGTGGATGCAGCTGGTAGACCGATTCCCCCTCCGCAGCGACAGACGTTTGAGCCTCCAATCCAGTCACTTTCCTCGTTTGTAGTGCAGGAAGTGGAAGACATGAAGGCCACGACCGGCATCTTCGATGCGTCACTTGGCATATCGAAGAATGAGGTTAGTGGGCAGGCGATTCTACGCCGCAAGCAGCAGACGGAACTCACCACGATGCACTTCATGGACAACCTTACTCGGTCGTTCAAGAAGGGTGGCGACGTAATTGCCGAGTTGATCCCTATCATCTACGACGCACCGCGTGAGATTGAGATTCTGGGTGAGGATGAAGCCCCAAAAGTTGTAATGATCAACCAGAAGCATACCGATGCCAATGGAAAAACCAGCAACTTCGACATGACGAAGGGCAAGTATTCGGTGGTGGTGACAACTGGGAAGGCATTCGACACGAAGCGCATGGAATCCTTCGACACGATGCAGCAACTGGTACAGACCGCACCGAATATGCTCCCGATGTTTGGCGATATTCTGTTCAAGAACTCCGACATGGCCGGTGCCGACATTGTGGCAGAGCGGTTCAAGATGATGCTTCCGCCAAATCTTCAACAGGCAGCGGATGGACAGCAGCCTATCCCGCCAGAGGTGAAGGCGCAGATGGCTCAGTTGCAGCAGCAGGCTGCACAGGCGAGTCAGACGGCGCAGCAATTGCAGCTTGAGAAGCATGGCGAGATGTGGAAGACGAACGGCAAGATTCAGGAGATTCAAGCGAAGTTTCAGGCTGACATGGCGCTTGAGGACAAGAAACTGCTCACGCAGCTTGCCGTGGCTGAGGCGAATACAAAGGCGCAGAACGTCCAGCAGCGGCAGCAGACATACGACGAGTTGCAGGCACAGTTCCATGAGCAGGCGCATGAGACGGCAATGGCTACTGCTGGTGCTGGTCAAGCACAACAGATGGCGCAACAGGGTCAACCCGGACAGCAGGCCCAAGATGGTCAGCAGCCTGGGCAGTTTCAGCACATGGCACAGAACGATCAGGGGCATACGATTGGGTCGAACGATGGCCAAAACTGGCAGGATGCACAGACGGGAGAGCCTGTAGGTGCCTAATGATCCCGCTACTACCGCCCCAGCACCCCCTCCCGGCTATTCGCTGCTAGACTTGCCAGCATTTGAGCAGGCAGCGAACGTGGGGACGCATCTTGTGAGCGCACCACCGATGCAGGTTGGACAAGGGCAGGTAGTTGCGGATGTTGACCCTGCGAATCCGAACACGATTCAGGTGCGCTATCCGGCAGGGTATACGAAAGCGGTCAATACGCACGAGGCGACGCACGTTTATCAGCAGAGTCGCAATGCATCATTCTCTAATCCAGAAGGGCAGCAGCAGGCTACCACGGCGAAGGATTACGACTATGGTGGGGTATCAGGGTTGATACAGGCACAGCAACAGGGTAAGACCATCTCTAGTTTCAGCCCAGAGCAGCAAGCGCAGTTAGTGGCGGACTATCAGCAACAGACGCAACAGGCCATCCAGAAGGGCGATAGAACAGCGTTGGCAAGGGTCACAGCGGCTTATCATCCGTTTGTGAGCCAGTTGGCCGCTATACCGGCACAGGGCGCGAATATGACGCAGATGACGCAGCAGAATCTTACACCCGCTGCTCCTATGGTGCCGCCTGCAACCGTGGCAGGGATGCCGATGCAGCCTGATCCGTTACTTGGTGGGCAAGTACGGCCCCCAGCGGGATACAGGGCTGTCCCAAGACTTTTACAGTAACTTCGCTGACCCGGCGCAAGGGTAAAGAGGTAACAAATGGCAGAGACGCAAGTGGCATCGTCGCCCACAGAGACAGTAGATGTATTCAACGGTGAGAACACCACAATGGCGGAGTTTGCTAAGTATCGCCAGGATGGTGAAGTACCGGAACGCTTTAGAACAGCCGCAGCGGAATCGGCACCCGATGGCACTCAGGAAAAGACTGGGAAACCCGTGGCTGAAAAGCCTGAACTTGCACCGGATTCGGAACCGGATGAATCGCAGGAGCTACCGCCAAAAGCAAAGCCGCACGAGAAACGCATTCTCCAGTTACTTGAAAAGCAACGCGAACTCGAACGCCAGTTAGCCGAGAAACAGGACGCAAAACCAGCGGCATCGTCACCCGTTGCGGCATCCGTAGTACAGGCTGGCGAACCGAACCCAGAAGACAAGAACGATGATGGGACTCCGAAGTTCAAGACGTATGAGGAGTTTACCCGCGCACTTGCACGATGGGAGATACGGCTAGAGTTAGAGGCTGATAGGCAACGCGCACAAGAGCGCGAGGCCAATAAAGCCTTGCAGAGCAAACTGGAAGATGCGCGAACACGGTATGACGACGCAGACGATGTGATCTTTCCAACTTCCAAGTCAATTCATGATGCTCAGATTCCTGTTGCAGTCAAAGAGGTATTTGGGCAGTCTGATGTGTTTGTTGACTTGTGCTATGTAGTCGGTAGCGATCCCGAAGAGTTGAAGAAGTTTATAGCGTTGGCGCAGTCGAATCCGAGAGCGGCGATTGGCAAAGTCTTTGAATATGAGCGCTGCATCAAGGAGCAATTGTCCAAAGCCAGCGACGACAAAGACTCGGCACCTGCACCCAAGAAAACAGGTGCTCCGAAACCTCCCGCACCAGTAAGCGGGGCAAGTTCGAGAGCCTTTGACGTGAGCGACGACAGCCTTTCACCGGAAGAGTGGGCGCGAAAGCGTACCAAACAACTTGCGGATAAGAGGGCTTGAGGGCGCTATGAGGATTTCCAATGTCCAACACTCTCCTTTCTCCAACGATTATCACGCGGGAAGCGCTGCGCATCTTGCACGCCAACCTGAACTTCATTGGCAACATAGACAAGCAGTACGACGACCAGTTCGCTAACGCGGGCGCATCGCCTTCCGGCAAGATCGGCCCCTCCCTCACCATCCGTATGCCGAACCAGTACACGGTTCGCACCGGCTCTGTGTTGCAGACTCAGGACACGGTTGAAACCAGCCAAGTTCTGACTGTTTCGACGCAGAAGGGCGTTGACACGATCTTCAGTTCGTCGGATTTGACCCTGACGATTGACGAGTTCAGCAAGCGGTATCTGGAACCGGCAATGTCTGTTCTGGCGACCAACATCGAAGCAGACGCTCTGAGCATGATCAAGGACGTTTACAACGCTGTGGACGACAACGCGAACGCGCTGACATACAAGGACGTTGCGCTGGGTCGCGCAATGCTCAACCAGTACCTCGCCCCTCCGACTGACCGCTGCGGTATTATGACTTCTGGGCATGTTGTTTCGTTCCTGGATGCCATCAAGGGCTTCTTCAACCCGCAGGAGTCGGTTGCCAAGCCGTACCTTACCGGCAAGATTGGCAAGGTCAACGGAATTGACACCTTCGAGAACACGGTGCTCAACCCGTTCCAGACCGGAACAGCAGCCGCAACCACCGGATACACCACCAACAGCGCAACCGCACAGACTGGCGCGAGCATCATCGTCCAGACCGGAACTACCACATTCCTCAAGGGTGACATCATCACCATTGCTGGTGTGAACGCGGTTGACCCGGAAACGAAGAAGGATCGTGGATTCCTCCAGATGTTCGTTATCACGGCGGATTCTGGTGCGAGTGCTACGACCCTGGCAATCTCGCCTGCCATCGTTGCAACTGGCGCTGCGCAGAACGTGACCAACGGAGCGGCAAACACTCAGGCCATCGTCAAGATCGGCGGCGGTGTGAGCGCACTCTACAGCCAGTCGTTGCTTTTCCACCCCGAAGCGTTCGCATTCGTCACCGCTGATCTCATCGACGTGTCGAAGTTCGGCGCATGGGGCGCACGGCAGGTCATGGATGGCATCTCGATGCGTATCGCTCGTCAGTACGACATTGTGAACGACAACGTGCCGTGCCGCATCGACGTGCTGTATGGGTACAAGACGCTGCGTCCGCAGTTGGCTTGCCGCGTTATCGCTAAGTAACTTTTGGGGCTGGCTCCGGCTGGCCCCCTTTTTTCTAAATTCAGAAATCAGGAGAATAATATGGCAATCGGAAGGCAACTCAGCGACGACAACAGCGGCGGGACTTCTCTAGGGCAGTCCGCAACCGACACAATCAGTTTCTACGGCGTTACCCCAATCGCACAGCGGGCTGGGGCAGCTCAAGGAACTTTCACCACAACCATGACCAGCACAACCGCGTTCGGGTTTGGCACCCAGACGGCGGCTGATGCGGCCATCGCGCTACTCGTCGAAATCCGGGCAACCCTGGTTGCTTTGGGGCTCATGAAAGGCAGCGCATAACGACGGGAGGGGGCTTCGGCCCCCTCTTAGTTCTATCTGGTACAAAACGAGGGGCGATGAACGAACTGAAAGTGATTATTCGATGTTCACGGCGAGATGGTCTACTCGCGCAATTTGAAGAGCAACTTGCAACGGCAGGGGTAGAGTTCATAACCGAGGTCACTGGGCAAACTCCCCCGAATTCCGGTGTGGGGAGTTTGGGATCGAAGATCGATTTTATGCGGGTAATGGCGCATCGCTTCAAAGACTATCAACGGTTGGCTTTCATCGATGCATGGGACATGCTCTTTTATGGGACGAAGGAAGAACTTCTCAGTAAAATCCCTGCCGATGGCGTACTATTCGCGGCGGAACGGAATTGCTGGCCAGATGCGTATCTGGCAGACCACTACAAAGGGGACACCCCCTGGAGATTCTTCAATGGCGGGGCTACTTTCGGTTCCCCGCAGGCTATCTTAGCTTGGTGTACAGCGGTCGAAGAATTACCAATTTACAACCAGAATTTCATCGATCAACAACTTCTCAACCTACTACTTCTGAATGAATCCCCTCTGGCGCTGATTGATCGGCAAACCGAATTAGTTTATTGCGCGGTGAAAGAAAAAGGGGAGTTGCAATTCAAAGATAGCCGTCCGTGGAATTCGCTTACTGGGACGTTCCCAAACTTTATCCACTTCAATGGGGGTAGCGATCCAACGATGTTCTTTCTGAAACAGGCGATAGCGCGGGGATTGAAGCCATGAAAGTCTTTATCGCTATCCCTAGTTATGGTGGCATGAAATGTCTGCCAATGATTGATTCTCTGCGCGACACGATCCAACTCCTCGATAAGCAGGGACACAGTTTCATATTGGCGACTCGCAGCGGCCTCTGCTATGTGCAATTGGCGCGAAATGAGTTGCTAAAAGAGTTCCTCGATAGCGATTGCGATTCCCTTTTCTGGTTGGATGATGACGTTAGCTGGAACCCAGAGGACGTGCTACGCATGCTGAATATGGAAGACGAGATTGTCGCAGGGGTGTATCGCAAGAAGACGGATACTGAGGAATACCCAATTGCCATCGATACTGACGAGGATGGGAAGCCTATTGTGCGGGAAGATGGCTGCATTTTAGCACCATTCATTCCGGCAGGGTTTTGGCGCATACGACGCTCTGCAATAGAGAAAATGTGCTCATCCTACCCAGAGCAGGCGTACTTTATGATGCAGCATGGCGAGAAAGTAACCGGCTTCTTCGACCTGTTCCCGCAGGGGCTATATAACGGCCAGTGGTGGGGTGAAGATTTCGGATTCTGCCGACTTTGGAAAGAGTTGGGGAAGATTTGGTTGGTTCCTGATATCAATCTGGTTCATCATGGGCCTGACGGAAAGTCATATCCCGGCAACTACCACAAGTTTCTACTCAAGCAACCTGGAGGTAGCGAGGCACAATGACCAGCACAGAAATCAAGCAGTGTCTTGCTATCGACCTGAGCACGGGAAGCTGGCTGCGCGAGGCGTGTCTCCAGTTGGCGTTGCTGAATGAACGGAACACCCCTGAACCAATAGCCATTAGCGAACCTATTGCGCAGCCTGTTACCGCTGCGGCGGTTGTCGAACCGCCCCGCGTCAAGCGTGCATATCACCGAAAGGCTAGATAAATGCCTAACGCGTTAGCTGTCATCACAAGTTCTCTCAGGCTTGCAGGCATCATTGCAAGCGAGGAATCCCCGTCCACTGTCGAGGCGAACGATAGCCTAACCGTCTTCAATGACATGATCGATGCGTGGAATGCAGAGCGGCAAGCGATCTTCACCACGCGCTCCGATGATTTCCCGTTTGTGCTCGGTCAGCAGGCTTATACATGCGGAACAGGTGGTGATTTCAACATGCCGCGCCCTGCGCGTATCGACGGCATGAGCGCGATTCTTCTGAATGACCCTAACAACCCCATCGAAGTGCCGATGGATATGTATTCGGTGGAAGACTGGCAGAACAATGTGCCGGTAAAGAATGTGACCGGCAACTTCCCGCAGATTTGCTATGACGACGGTGGTTTCCCGCTGCGTACGTTGAATATGTGGCCGATCCCCATCAATCAGCCAAACAGTGTGAGGATTTACAGTTGGCAGGCATTGGCCGCGCAGACTCTTGCTTCTCAGGTCAGCTTCCCCCCAGGTTACGCAGAGGCGTTGCGCTACAACCTTGCGGTGCGGCTAGGGCTTGAGTTTGCGGCTCCAGTATCGCAGGGAGTGGCGGAAATTGCCATCAAGGGGCTTGCGCGGCTCAAGACGATGAACGCACCGGATTTGAGCCTGCGGTCTGACCTGATCCCGTTCCCCGCTGGCTATAATTACCGCGCTGATATGTTCGGGTTGGGCTTCTAGTGCGCATTGGATTTGTTGGCCCAAGCTACACGGCAGGTTCGACGGCAGTAGCTGACGAGGAGTGTATTAACTTCTTTGCTGAATCAGTTGAGTCGCAGGGCGCGATTGTGCCGACTAACTCCTACGGCGGGAAGAATGCGGTGGGCATCCGCGCTTACTTTGGAACGCCGGGGTTGTCTGTGTTTTCGGCGTTTACCGCAGGCCCGGTGCGGGGGCAATGCTGGACAGGAACGCGCCTTTTTGTTGTCAGCGGTGATGTGCTGTATGAGGTATTCGCCAATGGCAGCAACGCAGAATTAGGGGTTGTAGGTACAGACGGAAAGCCAGCATCATTAGTTGCAAGCGCGATTCAAGTCCTCATCGTTTCGGCAGGTCGTGCGTTCTGTCTCACTCTGGGTACGAACGCGATTGTTGAGGTCACGTCAAACTTTAGCGGCAGAGTTCCGGTGAAAGTCGAGTATTCGGACAGCTATTTCATCGTGATGTTCGCCAACAGCAATATCTTTCAGATGTCGCAGGTGCTGGACGGTACTGTATGGCCGGGGTTGCTGGTCAATGAGGTCGAAGTCTTTTCTGAGAACATCTCATCGATCATCTGCAACCATCGTGAGCCGTGGATACTAGGCACTATGCACAGCCAGCCGTATCAGGACACGGGCAGCGCGGAAGTATTCGATGTGATTCCGGGGACGCTGATTGAAAAGGGCTGCGCAGCTACGTTTATACCCTGCCGCCTCGATAACTCCGTCTTCTGGATTGACCAGGATGAGCGCGGGGCGTTGTCGGCATGGCGATCCAGCGGATATACGCCGGTACGGATTTCGACCCACGCGGTTGAGTACGATTTGGGGACGAACAGTGCTGCAAACATCGCCGGGATGGTGTCCTACGCTTACGAGGAGCGAGGGCATATCTTCTGGATGATCTATGTGCCAGGGTCTAGTTGGTCATGGTGCTATGACGTTGTAGAGGCTCTGTGGCACAAGAGGGCATCATGGAACGCGACTACAGGCACATGGGGGCCGCACTTTAGCTGGAACCATGCGTATGCGTGGGGGATGCATCTGGTAGGCGACTGGAATAGCGGGAATCTATACCTGATGAGCATGGCGAACCTGCAAGATGCAGTGGGAACGATTCAGCGGCTACGGCGCACACCTACCGTTTCCGATGAGATGAAGTGGATTCCGCACGATGATTTGACGGTGGACTTTGACACTGGGCAAGGGCCGCAACCGCCACTGGTCGATGGCAACGGCGATCCGCGTCCTCCACAGGCAATGCTGCGATGGAGCGATAATCGGGGGAAAACATGGTCAAACCAGCATATTGTTGGCTGTGGGATGGCAGGCGAATACAACACACGCGCTATCTGGCGGCGTTTGGGGCGTTCGCGCTATCGAGTCTATGAATTGACCGTGAGTGACCCGGTAGTTTGGGTGATTGTGGACGCATATTTGCGTACTGGAGGGCCGCCAGCATGAGCAATGTACTCGGCTCCAATACGCCGAATGGCCCGATGAATGATTCGGGGGGAAATCTCAATTTCTCATGGCTCAAGTGGTTCCAGAACATCGGGAATCTCATCAATAAGGCATTCAACCCGAATGCGGTACTGGTTCCAGCGGCAATTCCGGCACCCACGGCCACTACTGCGGGGGGCGTTATATCGGCGGGGCCGGTTGCGCATGAGTTTGTTACCGAAATTGACACGACTGGTCTGCCGCACCTTGCACAACCCGCATTCAGTGACGTTTCCGGTGTTGCCACGCCTGCGCAGCTTCCGATAGCCACGAACACCACGCTTGGAGTTGTAGAGCCTGACAACACGTCGATAACGGTCAATGGCTCCGGTATCATCACTGCGGCAGGTGCGCCGCCTACTGGCCCCGCTGGTGGCGATCTAGCGGGTACTTATCCCAACCCCACATTAGCCGCCACAGCTGTGGTTGCGGGCAACTACACGAACACTGCGCTAACGGTGGATACGAAGGGCAGGCTGACAGCGGCGGCAAGCGGGGCAACTCCAGTCACAGCGGTTTCCGTGGCCACGGCCAACGGGTTCCAGGGCACGTCTTCGGGTACGGCAACCCCCGCGCTGACTCTGAATGTAGACGGTACGCATGTTCTCCCGGTCAACACAGGCGTAGCGACTAACTTCCTTGCGCAAGACGGGGCTTACCACGTTCCTGCCACGTCGCCCACAGGTACGGCAGGCGGCGACCTGAGCGGGAGTTATCCGAATCCAACGGTTGCGCAAGTCAATGGCGCGGTGGTTCCCACATCGGCTGGATTCGTAGCTACGAACGGCAGTAAGCAACTGATCGCAGCGGCCTATACGCCTGCCCACAGCGGAGCAAACTCAGATATTACTTCGCTGGCCGCTGCTACTTCGATTACCAGTCCAAGCAGCCTAACGCTTGCCGCACCATCTGGCAGCGTAGTGCATACGACGGTAAACGGAGCAGAGGTATTCCAATCAAGTTCTGCTGCAAACTCTTCAGCAAACGAGTTTGACGTACTCTTTGCGACACCCGCAAGCATCGGTTCAAATTACCCTTCCTATCCGCTGAAAATCATCGGCTCCTATTACAACGCTGTTTCGCTGAATGATAACTGGACGATTCAGGATGTGCTCGGTACGGGAACCGCCCCCACTAGCACACTGACTTTCAGCCATACAGGTTCGGCAGGCGCGGCAAGTGTTTTTCTACCTGCCCTCACGCTTGGCACGGTTCTAGCGACGGCTCAGGGTGGCACGGGAGCGGGTGTACTGACGGGATACCGCTACGCCAACGGTTCGGGCGCAGACACGGCGGCTACGACGATTCCTTACGCTTCGATCACAGGAACACCATCCTCCTTGCCACCTAGCGGGACAGCGGGAGGGGATTTATCTGGTTCCTACCCGAATCCAGGCGTTGCACAAGTCAATGGTGCAGTTGTGCCTGCTTCGGCAGTAGCGGTCGCGACCAACAGTAGCAAGCAACTTATCGCGGCAACGGTGGCCGGGAGCGGAGCAGGACTGACGACCGGCCCTACCAGCGGAGTTACCAGCGGCCACTTGACAAGTTTCACAGGCACGGGTGGGCAGGTGCAGGACAGCGGCATTGCGTCCAGCAGCGTCCTTACTACTAGTGGTGTAAGCGGTATGACGGCTGGTCAGTTGCCTGTTGCCGCTACAGCCACAACAATCACGTCCTCTATCGCGTATGCCACGGCGAACACAGCCTCGACCATCGTAGAGCGTGATGGCAGCGGCAACTTTAGCGCGGGCACCATAACCGCTAACTTGACCGGAACCGCATCGGGAAACCTAACCACTTCGGGCGTAAGTGGCATGACGGCGGCGCAAGTTCCGATTGCGGCGACGGCTACCACCATCACATCCTCCAAAGCTCTCGCTGGCAGCGGTAGCGGCATTACGACTGGCCCCGCAAGCGGCGTGGGAAGTGGCAACTTGGCCAGCTTTACCGGTACAGGTGGGCAGATTGCCGACAGTGGAATCGCGGCTCCCACAAGCGGCTCATGGACTCCTGCCGATGCCAGTGGAGCATCGCTTACTTTCAGTGCAGTCAGCGTAGCTTATAGCCAAGTCGGGAACATGGTCTTTGTTTACGGGACTCTGACATTCCCCGTGACCGTCAGCGGTGCTGCGTGCGCATTCAGTGGGCTCCCGGTGACGATTCCCAACCAGAACTATGCTGGCACTACTTCAGGAAACTTGAGCACGTCTGGGGCTGTCCCCAGTGCTGCCGCACCTGTGCTTTTTCAGAACACCAAAAACTTTGGGATAGCGTACACGGTTGGTTCGGAGCGACTCGCCAACTTCAGACTGTCTGGTCAGACGGTTACTTTTTCTTTCTCGTATCCAATCGCCTAATGACGATCAAGAAAATTAGCATTACCGAGATTCTGGATGCCGCGAAGTTGATTGCAGAATATGCGGCAGAATGCTCAATCCCCGCAGTTGGGCCAATCAATCCGCAGCGCGATCTATACATGAAACTGGAGAATAATGGGGCGTTGAAATGTTTTGGGGCGTATGAAGGCGATGATTTGGTGGGGTTTTGCAACGTGCTTGTCTATGTGCTGCCTCATTACGGCAAAACGATTGCTACGGTGGAGAGCCTATTTGTAGCAGAAGATCATCGATGCAGCGATGCCGGAAAAGAGTTGATGTTCCACGTGGAACAATTCGCCGAAGGTGTCGGTTGTACAGGAATACTTTATAGCGCACCAGCGGGCGGCAAACTAGAACGGCTGCTATATGCGAAGTATGAATATCATCGCACAAATACCGTGTTTTACAGGGGTTTAGCGTGAATCTGGCAGTCCAAGGCAATACGTTACCGGCGCAGAGCGATGATGCACTCGCAAAGGTTCAACGTGCTGAAGAAATCATCCTAGCCCTGCCTCAGATCGATATTCAGACCGAGCATATTATCCACGGCGGCATGTATGCGCGAACAATCCGACTGAATGCTGAGGATGTGATAACGGGAGCACTCTACAAAGTGCCGACAGTTGTCATCGTGAACGGCAGATGCGCGATGTTTGCTGGGGATCACTGGATTCAAGTCTCTGGCTATCAGGTGATGGCAGGCAGCAAGGGTAGAAAGCTGATGTTTATTGCGCGGGAACCGACTGAGATAACGATGATTTTTCGGACGGATGCAAAGACGGTGGAAGAAGCGGAAAACGAGTTTACGGATGAGGCGGAAAGCCTGATGTCACGCAAACAAGGCGACAAAGATATTGTCATCGTGACGGGAGAATAAGATGTCTGGAGCTATTTCAGCAACGACGTTGGGATTTATTGGAGCCGGTTTGGATGCGGCTGGTGCTGTTGGCGGGGCGCTTATATCCTCCAACGCTGCGGGGAACGCTGCCAGTACGCAGGCCAACGCAGCCGACAGAGCGGCGCAACTCCAATATCAGGCATCGCAGAATGCGCTTGGAGTGCAGCAGCAGCAGTACGCGCAGGGACAATCAAACCTTGCCCCGTGGCTGCAATCCGGTGCGGGAGGACTGGCGAATCTCGACTATTTGTTGGGTGTGAATCCGCCAACAACGCAAGGCTCGATTGCTGGCTCACCGGGGGCATACACGGGCGTTGCAGGGGCTAACCCAACTCAGACATATCAGGCAACCAACACACCGGCTCAGACGATGAATGGTCAAACCTTCGGAGCGACGCCATCTGGAGCGCAAAACTCATTCATGGGAGGGCCGGGAGGCGCAGGAACAGCCGCACCTGGACAGGCCATCGGCGGGAACCAATTAGGATCGGCTAACCCTAACGCTGCCGGTGCATCTGCGCCGGGAACCACCAATCTAGGGAATATGGTGAATCCGAGTCTAGGCGGCTTCGGATCGCTGATGCAGGCGTATCCGGGTGGGCCATTCGTCGCACCGACAGCAGCAGAGGCTCTACAGTCTCCCGGTGAGCAGGCACAGTTGCAACTTGGCACCCAAGCGATGCAACAGTCGGCGGCTGCAAAGGGTGGGCTTCTGACTGGCGGCACCGCGCAGGCACTGGACGCTTATGGGCAACAGTTAGCATCGACCAACTACCAGAATACCTACAACAACGCCTACAACACCTACGCCTCTGGGTATAACCAATTCCAGAATCAGCAGGCGAACGAATACAACCGGCTTGCCTCGCTTGCGGGTGTCGGACAGACGACCGCTTCTAACCTTGCATCGCTGGGGCAGAGTTCAGCGAGTGGCATCAGCAGCAACCTACTCAGCACGGCGCAAGGCATGGGGCAGCAACTCAACAATGCGGGCGCGGCGAACGCATCGGGCATCCTCGGTCAAGCTAACGCGGCCAATCAGGGAATTAGTGGTGGGCTGAGTGCGCTGAATCAATACAGTCAACTGGCATCGCTGAACAATAGCGCGAACAGCAGCCCGATCAATTACGGTCAACTGAATAACCAGATGGCCAGCGATACACCAGCACTACTATCTCTCGGAGGGTAATATGGGCGCACTACCGACACTTCCCAACTACAACACGCAGCCCGTACAGGTTCCCGATCAGGTGGCGCAGTATGCGCGACTGCAAGCGTTGCGCGGGCAACAGCAGGCGTTGCAACAGCAGCAGGCAATGGCCCCGCTACAGTTGCAGCAGGCGCAGCAGGGAGTGCAAAAGGGGCAGATTGATATTCAGGATGCCCAGCAAGCTCAGGCAGCGCGTCAAGCCCTGAACAAAGCCTATTCTGGGGCTATCACCACGGATGCAACCGGACAGCCGACCGTCGATAGCAATAAACTGGCCGCAGGGCTTGCGAATACTCCGGGCGCATATCAAACCCCAGCGGTGATGAAAGGGATCGAGGATTTCCATAAGAGCCGCATCGAGACTCAGACTGCCGCAACTGATTTGCAATCGAAGCAAGCTGATTTGATCGGTTCTGCGGCTGCGGCGGTAAAGGCTGCGGGATACGACCCTACTCTGGCTCATAGCCTACTCGACTCGCTCCCGCAATCCCCTCAGTTGCAGCAGATTCGCTCTCAGATTGACAACCCGCAGGCACTCAAGCAGATTGTCGATTCAGCGATCCAGAACTCGCCTAAGCAGCGCGAATTGACGGACACTGAGGGCAAGGATGCGCAGCAAGTTGCGAATCAAGATCAGATGCGGCAACAGGCGACGGATAATGCCAAGCAGACTCAACTCAACGAAGATCGTGCGGCGGCACAGCGGCAGCAGGGTATCAGTATCGAGGGTGCGCGACTCAAGTTTGACCAACAGAAGCAAGCTAACGACACTGGGACTACTCCTACCGGATCACCCAGCATCCTTGCAACGGCAATCGCGCATGGACAGGTTACACCTGATCGCATGAGTTATTTGCTTGCAAGGAATCCGCAGATTATTCAGGGCGTTCTTGCAGTTGACCCAACCTTTGATGGGTCAAAGGCACAGGCGTATCCCGCTACCTATAAAGACTTCACAAGTGGGAAAACTAGCGTTGCGCTGAATGCTGGCGGAACTGCTCTCCAGCATTTGAACGAACTGAAGGATATGAATACGGTCGAGAGCCATATCCCAGGCACGGCGGACTATAACGCCTACCAGAATAAGGCTGATACGGTGTCTACAGAGTTGGCGCGATTCTATGGAACCGATACAGTTCCTGGCATCGCCGCAATCAAGGACACACTAACTAAGAATCTTCCATACCAACGTGCGGCTGCAATTCAGACACAGGCGCAGTCAATGGGTGACAAACTAGATAGCTACCAGCAGACTTGGCAGAATGCGGCTCCGAGTAAATCCTATGAAGCTCCGATGCCTGGGATTTCTGCAAATGCCATGAAAGCGCGGGCTGCACTCGACCCCAACTATAAGGCTACTCCGCAGGGCGGAGCAGCCCCGCAGCAGGGCGCACCCGCTGGGGCAACGCATACCGTTCCCGGCAGCGATGGGAAGATGCATTATACCGATGGGAAAAATGATCTTGGGGTGGTGCAATAGTGGCAACCAGTCCTGTAACGCTTGATTTCAGCAAGGCGCAGCCTTTGCCTCAGCCTGTGACTCTGGATTTCTCCAAAGCGCAGCCAATCGCTGCAACACCGCCTTCCGACTCGCGCAGCCTGTTGCAGTCGTCTTTGGATGCGAGTGGGCTATCGACCATCGGCTCTGCGCTTAGGCACCCTCTCGATACATTGGGAAATGTTGCGGATGCGGCAAAGCGCGTAGTGACACCGGGACAACCATCCAAAATGTCGGACAACCCCAACCCGATCATTTCTGGGGTGGGGAAAGTATGGGACAACACGGTAGACAATCTGCACAAGGCGGCGGCGGACTACAAGGCACAGAGCGGAGTTATCCCCACGTTGCAGGTGAGGCGCGACCTTGTGAATGCCGTACCTATTGCTGGCCCCGCATTGCAGACGGCACAGGGACAGTATGACGCGGGAAACACTGCGGGGGCGATTGGGACTGTGCTGGGTACGGCTGCGGGGTTAGCTGGCCCCGCGATCCTGCATGATGCAGTCCCCGCAATTATGGATGCCGCTCCGAAGGTTGCAGGGAAGGTACTCACGGCCACTAAGTTAGCAGGTAGAGTACCAGAGGCCGTTTCGCAGGGCGTTGACGCATTCAAGCAGGCGACCTATCCCAAGAATATGTCACTCTCGCCCGAACAGGCTACCGCGCAGAGCGTGGTGAAGGCTCTTCAGCCGGATGCGGCTGCAATCCCCAACGTCAAGAGCGCATCTCCTGAATTGCCCGATGCTCTTGCCTATGCGCAGAAGAACAACATCCCGCAGAATGGAAAGATTGACACTGCAAACGCTTTGCGCGGTCGTGCCGCTGAGATTCAAGCCCACTATGATGATGCGATTCTAAAGCCGAATAATACAGCGGTGCAGACTATCCCCGATAACTACAATGGGCAAACTGTCGGAAACAATAAGGCAACGCTGGGCCAGATTGATGACCGCGTGAATGACATCAATTCGGAACTCAAATCTAACTTTCGCAAGAAACTTGCATCGCAGACGACAGAAGCGAATGCCAGCGATGCTGATTTGATCGCTGAAAAGGGCGCACTTACCGACATTCTCCATACGAAACTCGGAGAGTTGACCGGCATCGACCCAGCGGATATTGCAGACATCCGCCAGCGGGCAGGTAAACTGCGCTCACTTGCTCAGGAAGTCACTGATTCGGCGGACAAAGATACCATCTCGGCAGGTAAGCGCGAAGTATCGGGGCCAGGATTCGCCACATCGAACCCTATTACAAGTTTGCAGGACGCGGCTGGTGGTGGGCAGGAGATTATCGGCAACCGCGTATGGAAACAGGCGTTGGACGGAATAAAGCCCGCAGAGAAGCCATTGCCGCAACCAGTACCACCCGGCCCGAACGTGGCCACTACTCCAGAAGCAGCACAGGCAGAGTTTCTACGCTCTCAACAGTTGGAGCAATCTGCTCAGGATGCGGCTGCGGGGCGTGACCAGCGTGTTGCAGGTTATCGTGCTGCACAATCAGCCACAAAGCAAGCCGGTACTGAATTGGAAGGCGAAGCAGCGCGAACTATTGGGCGTGGCCGTGTTATGTCTGCATGGGCTGCGAAGGGAGCGGCTAGCCTTGCATCATCTGATGCGTCGCTTACGCCAGATATTCTGGACGCTGTGGGCAAGACACCAGCCGGTCAGCAGTTGCTCGTCAACGCCAGCAGCCTAACACCCCGTTCGGCCATGATGAAAACGATTGCGCAACAGATCAAAGCACTCACAGGAGCCAAGTAGCAATAGATCGAATTGAGGTGAATGGAAACTATGAGCCAGATAACTGCCGTTGGGCGACTCGTAAGGAACAAAGGGATAACCGTAGGGATTCTGTACCTCGCCGCGATCCTATATAGCCCTTCATATTGCTTCGGAGTCCCAGTCACTCCGATAATCAATCCGCACATGGTTTTCAACAATGCTGCGGGTGCGGCTTGCGCGGGATGCTCCCTGTATACCTATGCATCCGGTACGACTACGCCCTCGCCCACCTACACGGATGCGACGGGAACCAGCCAGAACACGAATCCGATCATTCTCGGCACCGATGGCGGGAAGAATATCTGGCTAGGCACGAACTCATACAAACTGATTCTGAAAGACACGGATGACTCGACCATCTGGACGGTTGACGGTGTGAATCAGGCGAACGCTGGATGCTACGGCGGCAACTCGATTGCGAACGGATGCACCGGCGCGACGACCGCGCAAGGTGTGCTATTCAACATCGGCATCCCGCAGTACAGTTTCCTCAACTACGGCGCGGTGGAAGACAACTCAACGGATTCGATGCCTGCCGTAGTGAAGGCTTATAACGCCTGCCCCTCAACGGGTGGATGCACGATTACGCTCCCTGAGAGCACTGGGCTGGGATACGTTCTCAACGGACAATTCCCGAATACTAAGCCGAATATGACAATCGAGTTCGGTAGCACCACGTTTACTGTATGCAAATTGACGGGCAATCAGTTTCCGGCATCCGGCTCCCCCGTGTTTGCCACCTTTCAATCGCAGGCACCCGGTACGATCTATGAGGGTCACAACACGACCATCAAGACATGCAACCAGATTGGCGGTACGGCGGCACTCACAACCGTGTCTGTCATCAATGCAGGGGCGGCTGCGCTTACATCCCTGTCGAACACAGGGGAAGTCATCAGCGGGACGTACAGTTCTGGCGCATTCTCGCCGGGTACGCATACCGGCACTGCCGTAACAATTGCAAGCGCGTCAGATGGTGCTCTGAACGGCACTTGCTTAAATGTGTCATGGATAAGCACGACCTTCTCCTGCACACAACCGGGTCTTCTGGGAAGCCACACAGCGGCTACGGCCACCATCACCGGCATCACGATCAGCGGCACCTATGCCTCCGGGTCGATCACCGCAGGAACCAACACTGGCGCATCGGGCCTCATCACCGGCGCAACGGATACCAACCTCAACGTCTTCTGCACTCGACTGTGGTGGAGTGGCAGCACGTTCTATTGCACCGCCCCTTCGGTGGCTACTGGCGCACACTCGTCATCGGTAGCGACCTTCAACGGCGATGCGCCGAGCATGTTTGCGTTCAATAACGCGCAGAGTGGTGGCGTGGCTGGTGGCAAGGTGCTGGGCTTCACCATGGACGGCAATGATACGAATCAGGTCATCTCGCCCAATGACACTTTCTATGCGGGTATAAACATCTTTGCGATTTCGTCTGTCTATGGCGGCACGGCAACGGTTGAGCAGGGCGTGGAGATTGCCCACAACACGATCCAGCACTTCGGTCAGTACGGTTGGCAGACCTATGGCGACCTGTCGGGCGGGTACGATGTCCACGACAACTACATCCAGAACAATGGCGACCCGGCGCAATCGACCTACTCGGTAGGGCAGGGAGCGGAAGTCAATCAGGGCAGCAGTCACGGAAAAGATCACGCGAACTGGTACATCAACAACTTTGGCGGTGGATACACGCAAATTTCAGCCTCAGTCGTTCAGCGCGGCAACAGCGTCTATGACGACCATTTCATCAACAACGGAAGCGCGGGGTATGGCGACGGCGTGAGGCTTGCGGAAGGCGCTGGATGGGGCGACCGAGCACCTTACACCATCACATCGGTTGCGACCGGCACGGGTGTTTATACTGGCACATTTATCCCGTGTCCTCAAACTTTCCCGAATTGCATCCCTGTTGGCTCGTGGGTCATCATTTCTGGATTCACAACTGAGGTCAACAACGGTCTGTATCAGGTGACGGGCGTTACCACCACGCATCTGAGCACCAATAATGCGGCGAGTGTATCTCAGACCTATGCGGCGATAGCGAACAACGGTGGTCAGTTTGGCACGATGGTCTCCAACTCTCAATTTGAGGGGAATCAGGGATGGGGCATCAATGCGGTTATTGCCGACAGCCACGGGGTCATCTACGCGCCCAGCTTCATTAACAACCACGTCTATAACGGCGTAACGGGCGGCATCACAGGGAATGCCACGGGGCCAATCATACAGCCGCTTATTACGCAGAACCAGGTTTACAACGCAAATAGCGGAATCAGTGTTGGTGCTGGCGTAGCATCGCCATATCTCTTTAGTAACATTGCGAACGGCAACGCAACTTACAACTTCATTGATGGCGGGGCAACCACTCCCACCTATGTCTGCAACCAGTTCACGTCCTCTATAGAGCAGGACTGCCCATCGAACGTGAAAATGCTTCTGACCGGAGCCGCGCCACAGGTTTACATCAGCACCCCGAACGGAGTAGCAGCGCAGGGGCGTGTGGAGCAGGCGAGTCAAGCAGCGTGGACGTATGGCATGGCGGCGGGTTCTCCACAGTTCTGCATTGCCAAAGTTGGCTCTGGTGCTGTTTGCTTCGACACGAATGGAGATGTGACGGCTGGGCCTATCGTGCAAGCAGCCTCAACGTCTGGTAACAATGCCGTCTTGGAGATGAACCAAGCAGGCGTGACCGATTGGAAACTAACCAACACGGCGACAACCGGAGTCTTGGCGCTGACTGGCGGCGTGATCACAGCATGGTCGGTTGACCCCGCCACTGGCTATCTCACTGTGCCGAATATCCCCACCAGCGCGGGAAGTGGTGGCCTGTACGTTTGCATCGACACCACGGGGAAGATTTACAAAAAGTCAACATGCCCGTAATGCGGATCGCGCTCATCATCTTCGGCATTCTCGGCATCGCGTTTGAACTTGCAGCGTTTCGTTGGATGGACAGCAGGACTTGTAAGCGGTAGGACGCTCGGCCCAGTAATGGGGCAGCCGCAAGGCGGGCGACTTGAGGCGGAGGGACGATGTGGCAGACGACTTTACAGAGTACATCACGCGAGGAGAGGTGGAACTCATGCTAGAGCGAACTGTGTCTGCGCCTTTAGCGAGAATTGAAACACGGCTGGCTGCGATGGAGAGTTCTGAGAAACGTAACGACTCCAGTGCGCGTGAATCTGCGCGCAACCGAACAGACTGGATTGCGCCAGTGCTCGCCTCCATCATATCGACGGGTCTCGCCGTCCTTGCGCACAAGATGGGGGCATTTTGAGCGACCCAACACAATCCATCAACTTCGTACTCCGGCAGGAGGATAGCACTCTCGCTGGGACGATCACGAATGAATCAAACGACGCAGGGGGTCTGACTCGCTTTGGGCTGTCTGCGAAATGGCACCCAGAGCTTGTGGAGGCTGGCTTTTACGAGGCTTCGATGGATGCGCAGACAGCCCTTCCAATAGCGCAGCAAGCCTACGAAACCGCCTACGCTTCGCCGCTTTGTCTTATGCAGATCAACTCTCAGGCCATAGCGAATGCCCTGCTGTCCTTTGCGGTCAACTGCGGGACATTCTCAGCTACTGAGATACTGCAACAGGTCTGTGGCGCGGTAGCCGATGGCCACATGGGACAGAATACGGTTGCAGCCATCAACCGGCAAGACCCAGCGACTTTGCTTGCGGCCTACTGTGCGATGGAGGCTAACCACTATCGGGGCATCGTGGATGCCAACCCCACGCAACAGAAGTTTTTGGCAGGATGGTTGAATAGAGTTTCGGCTGTAGCGTCGCAATCGATGTAATATGGAGGTATTATGCACGGCGGATGGATAGAAACGCATGGCTTCGAGTGTCTGGTGTTCGCGTTCGTTTTCTCAGGGATTACGAGCGTGATGCCCCCTCTACCCGTAGGACAGGGCTGGTGGTCAACATGGTTCTATAACATCTTCCAGCTATTCGGTGCGAACCTGGGGAACCTCGTCAAGCATACTCCCGCAGGCGCACAGCTTGAGGCTATGACTGGAAAACAGACACAGACCGCGCCGGACGGAACGAAGACGACTACGGAAGTAGCAACCACAAGCGAGATAAAAGTTTAGCAATCAGAATGGCCCCGGATGGGGTGGAGTTGTTTATGAATTGGCTATCCATCGCGCTCGGTCTACTGCCGAGCATAGTTCACGGAATCGAATCCATCATTGGCGACAAGGCCAGCGGTGCAACCAAAGCAAAAATGGCCCAAGATGCCCTTACGGTTGCCGCAGGAGGGGCAGCGAATGTTCTGACTGGCAACAATGCCGTCTACGCGCAGGCAGCCTCGCAGATCGTCGGATTGGCCATCAACCAGACCGTAGCCATTGCCAAGGCTAACGGGACGTACCAGAAGGCCACCGCAATCGCTACAGCAGCCCAGCAGGACGTTGGCGTGGCCGAGGCGGTCACTCAGCTAGTCCAGAGCGTCCAGAACCCCACAGCGGCCCCCGTAGCCCCGTAACCAACCCTTCTACCGCTTCGCAGTGGCCTCGCCTACGGGCGGGGCTTTACTGTTTCTAGCCTCAGCGCGGAGGGGGTGCGGACTTGTCCATCCATACATTCAGGCAGTCGCGCAGTTCTGTTACCTGCTTGCGCGTGAGGATAAGTGAGTCCTGGTAGCCCCCGTTCAAGTGGAAGCGTAGCCACGGGAGCCATCCATTTTCAGCCCCATTGTCTTTCCTGTTGCGCGTGATGTGGGAAGGAATGGCGGCGAATCCCAAGTCTCCGCCGCGCTCATCTTTGTTGGATGGCAGGACGTGGCTTCCCTGATACTTTATCGGGGATACGCCACATGTGCATGGCTTTGTATCGTCCTCCTGATACAACTTCGGGCCTAGCTTCTTGATCCGCGCACATCGCGGCTTGTGCTCATCGAGTCCGAAGACGCTGCAATAGATGCTCACATCCCCTCCTTATGCGCTGGCCGCTGTGGTGCGGAGCTACTCTACGGATGGCGGCTTGCGTTTAGATTCGCGCTCTTGTTCTATCTTTGCTCTGCGCTCGGATTCACGCAGCCATACGAGGTGTCGTATCTTTTCCATACTAAGATGGTTATATGAGATTTCGAGATTATCGCGCCACAAAGCAAGTATCTGGGTCTGTTGCGTGCTTTGAGTTTCCAGTGCATCAGCGATGCGCTTCAACTGTTTCACGATTCCAAACATTCTTCTACTCCTCCTTTGCCGCCTGTAGCGGCTACTATCGCGGCCATGCGCTCGATGAACTGCTCTTGTATCTCTTGTATTGCGCACAAGAGATTGTTGGCCACCATTGGGCGCACAGCCATGATCTCGGAGCCTATAACGGCATTGGCGTTTAGATGCTTAGTAAACTCATCAAGCGACTTAACTATTGAATCATCCAGTTCCGACATCGGCTCCTGCGCCAGCTTGAGGACGGCTGCAAGTTGCTGCTCTGCTTTCTCGGCGCGGTCTTTATTGGTACATGCTGCGATAACTGCTTCCTTTAGCTTGTTACCTTTCCACTTGATATTTGACTCAAGCAGGCCAATCCGTTCCCGTAGTTCTGCGATGGTGCCCTGGGCTTCGAGTAGCTCCTCTTCGCTCTTGGCAATTCGTTCAATGAGTCCCCATTGCTCTGCCATTGCTCTTGCGAACCCAGGGCGCAATGTTTGCCGTCTCTGTGAGCGTGTAAGCCCGTTCTTGATGCCGGGACTCTCAAAGTGAACCTTCGGATTACGAACTTTGGTTGGGCGGTCTGCGACCAATAGTGGAAGATCGGAGGACAACCACAGCCACGTCTCCTTCGTCTCTTCGTCTCCAAACCACCAGAGATTCACCCGCTGAGTGCATTTCCCCAACATTCTCCCCACCATTGTCATAGGCTGCTCCAGGGCAACGCTGGCCCCTGAATGAATAGCGGCCCACCAAACGTCATAGGTGAACTTCATACCCTCGATGCGCTCTGGGGTACCTGCCCATGTGCCATTACCACTCAGGCATGTATGCGTACAAGGCGGGAAGAGAATAATCAAGTCCCAGCGTCTATCGTAGATTGCTTTGCGAACATCCATCTGAAGATGGTAAGGTGAACCGTCCCTCGCTGGCAGAAGGTCGTTCGACCACGCATTATGACCCCGCGAACGAAATGCCTCTCGCGCTACCCCCGACTCTTCACAGCCAAGTAATACGTCCATCTTCTACTCCTCCTCGCCGCATGTAGCGGCTACTGTCTTGGCCTGCAACTCAGCAAGCACAGCGTTTCCTGCAAGATGTTCTGCTTTCCAGTATTCCTGTGTCTTGCGTGATGCCTCCACCTGTTCCCGTAGCTCTGCGATGGTGCGGAGGGATTCGAGTAGCTGGCGTTCGCGGCATTTCAACATGTAGCTCTGATATTCAACGTCACTCGTTCCGCATTTAGCGTCACCGAACTGTTGCCAGTAAATATCATCCAGCGGCGGCAACTCCGGGTGCTGCGGCAACTCAGGCTCCGTGGGCGCGGGCGCGGCCTGAGATTTGCGGTCGGCAGAAGGAAGCGTAGTATATGGTCTCCAGTTGCGATGCCAACTTGCTTGACATTCATCTTTAGTATGCGGAGAGTCCATGTGGTCGCAGTGTCCACTAACTACGCGTTCGACAGGAGTGAGCGGGGCTGGTGATGGCTGCTCCTCGTTGCTTCGGTCAGACATTGTCATTTCTACGCACCGTGCAGCGTCGCGGTCGTCCTGCTTATTGTTGAGCATTGTCATCGCTTTCTCCCCCTATATCGGTTTGCAAGATGAGCTATAAGCCCACCAAGTATTACTCCACCCATCATCAATAAGGCAGTGACAAAATCGCTCATGGTTTCCTCCAGTTCACTGCAAGCGCAGTAGCTAACTTCACGTCGAGCGTAACTCCGTGATCTTTAGCTGTCGTGATGATATACTCCACCAGCGGATCGACCAGCACCTTCGGGGAGTTGCGGCGGGAGATGAAACATTCTAGTGCGTACCGTTGAGATGGAGCATCCTCAAATTCATCGCAAGACTCCCAATCCGCGTAGAACTGTAAATGTTCAGCCTCCGTAGCCGGTGCTATCGGAAGCTGTGCGGCTAGAATCAACTGAGCTGATCTTTTCTCGCCCACATGGATTCCATCATGGATTCCATAAATAGAACACAATAACTCATTAAATCTATCCCTGACTTCCTGCGGTATATCAATCATCGTGTAGTCTCCTCGCCCAGTGCTGCACGGGCCTTGCATGGTGGGCACGAGCACCCCGGACATATAACCGCGTCGTAGGCGCAGCTGTCATTGTAGCCGTCACGGATCGACCGCAGTGCCTCGGCCAGTCGCTTGCTTTCGGCGGCAAGTTCGTCGAAGTCGGATTCCTTGACACGCATTTCTATGTCAAGTTTCCGGTACATGGCAATCTTCTTTGCGGTCAGCGGTAACATATAGTCGCCCACGCCAAACCGCTCCGTCTTCGTCGTGTCGATCATCTCTTACTCCTTCTCCGCGCCGGTTGCTGGGGCGTTCATAATGCGCCGTACAATCGTTACGATTCCGCATATTTGCTCATCACTGAGAACTCCGGTGATCGTGGTTCGTCGCTTGCTCGAATAGTGGTAGATGTCAAACGTGAACAGTGGGCGACCATCCTGCTTCGCCTGTTCCTTGTGCTCTGCGCTGTATTGGGGTTGTGGAATTCTGCTAATCATAAATTCTCTCCTCCTCCTTCACCCCTGGTTGCGGGTTAGGGCGGCTACTTCTTCTTTCCTGGCTTGCGAATAAACTTACATTCCAACTCGTGCATAGCGTTGATTACCTTGACTACGGTAGTCATTGGAACACGGCTGGAATTAGATACCAGAACCGCTAATCCTCGCCGCGTCAATCCCGTCGCTTCGATTCGGCGCATTGCTACCCCGATATTGCGGATGGATGTTGCCAGAATCTCTACCGAAATAGGATCAACATCCGGCTGTACTACTTTCACCGTTTGATTTTTCATACTGCCTCCAATACCACCTAACCTACTTCGACAATCTTCACTCGTATCGGCTGCGGTATACGCCAGCCATGAGGCCATCCCCGTAAATCTTTCCTGTTGCGGATGTAACCATATTTCTTTTCAACCCATTGCCTAGCCTCGGCGCGAGTGCGAAACAGCACCGGCATCCGATCCTCGTACATCATGTGATCGTGAGGATCGAATCCAACAGTGTGCCATTTCAAACCCCATCTAACTGCGGATTCCAAGCCCACGCTCATGCTTCCCTTTCCTGCAACCTACTTCTCTCCGCAATCAGCCAACTCTTCGTCTGTGTGCGGCGTACACATCTCGCAGCCCTCTTCCCGTGGGCGCGTACAGCCCTCCACGTTGCAGGGCCACGGACAGCCGCAGTGACCGTCTATGTCAATCTCATGGCCGCACACTTGACACCACTCATCCTCCGCGTCGCACATCGGCGGATCAATCTGGCGGTCGGGGATTCCTTCAAGTTGGCAGTTCATGGCTTCGGCTCCTGTAGCGACTGAATCTGGCCGAGGAATGTGCGCTCAAGGTGAAGCCTACCCTTAGCACTAGCTATGCGTTGTTCGGAGCGGCGTATTGCCTCTAACTTGGCTTCCATGAACGTCGGGTAGATGTCGTCACGGCTCTCTCGCCGCTCCACTAACTTGCCCCACCAATCAAGCCGATGCGTCACAAACGATGCGGTGAACGCAACCGCATCTATCGGCTCAAACTTTGGGCTATAGTCGCTTATCTTCCACCAAGTCCCGATTGATTCGCGCACTACGCTACTCTTCGTCATCACCCCTCCGTGACCGGCTCTGCTACCGCCGCGCTGACCACCTTCGCCAGTGCTTCCGAAGCATCGTAAGCTGCTACGCACCTACCGCACATCTCATCACCCTTGTGGTACTGCTCTCTGGTTATATTCACCCCACATTCAACGCACTCCCACGTCAACTGCTCAGACTCAACTTCCCACTCATCCGGTTTGTCCACCTGAAAGTTCTCGGATGTTTGCTCTCGCCATGCGCTCTGAGCGATAGATTCAGCAGCGGCCCCATCCTCCGCATCGACCTGCATCTCGTAGGAGTCGTGCTTGGTGACAGTAACGCTTACTTTGAATAGCGGCATCTAGGATCTCCTGTATCGCCACCACGCGACGATTAGCAGTATGACTAGCAGCTTCGCGTCCGTGGGCATAAACAGACTATGGACTATCGCGGCGATGCTGTCAAGCGGAAAATAATAGTGCTTGACATATTTCTAATAGTGAGTAATATCGGGACATGGCAAAATCTACCATTACGAAACTAAGCCTCGACTTCACCGTAGAGGATATGAAGATACTCACATCCCTCAAGCGGAAAATGGCAGCGACACAAGGCCGCGTGTCGATTGTCGCAGTAATCCGAGCGGCGATTAGAACGGCGGTAGCGAAATGACCGTCGCAACCGAGATAGCCCAAGTACGCGCAACGGCCAAGCAGCTACGGGGAACCGCCGAACGTGCAGTGACGCGGATGAATATGCAAGCTGACTTGCTGGATCGCCTTGTGCGGTCGGTTCCGGGGCCGGACAGTAAGGCATTCAAGCTGGCCGACATTCAGCGCATCGCAGAGGAATGGAGGGTGAGCCGTGGCTGAACTTACTGGCTTTGTCGAGAATATGCCGTTTGACGAGTACGCGAAGGTTGACGCGCTCAACGGGTCGAGCATCGTTCACATGCGCCGTTCTCCTATGCGGTATCGGTGGGAGAAGGATAACCCACAGCCGCCGACACCTGCGCTCATCCTGGGTACGGCTACGCATCGCATGATCCTGGAGCCTAACCGCGTGGGCGACTTCGCGGTGTGGGGGGAGCAGGAAGACCAGAAGGTGCGACGCGGTAAAGTCTGGGAAGAGTTCGCGGCTGACCACACGGGCCAGATGATCCTCACGGTTGCCGAACGAGATGCGATGGTGGGCATGGCCATAGCTGTGCGTAAGAACCTGCATATTCGCCGCTATGCCGACGCGAAGGGGCCGACTGAGATAAGCATGTTCTGGCGGCATCCCTTCACTAAGCGGAGATACAAGGCACGGCTGGATAAGTTGATTCCTGAGTCGCATACGATCTTCGATTTGAAGACGACGCGGGATTGCCAAAGCTACCGATTCGGTGGACAGGCATACGCGCTGGGCTATCACATCAAGATGGCTATTCAGTGGTACGGCTATAAGACGCTGACCGGCACCGAGCCGAAGATGAAACTGGGCGCAATCGACTCCAAAGCACCGCATGAGTCGGCGGTTTACCGGCTAACGAACGACATTATTCTGCAAGGGGTCGAGGAGTGTGACTTACTTGTGGAGAAGCTAGACGCATGTGAGAAGACTGGATTGTGGCCAGCCGAGCAAGATGAGGAAACTGACCTCATCCTGCCAAGCTGGGCCACGGCAGACGAATACGGAGACGGGGAGGTTGCATAATGGAATTACCTGGCAGCTACAGTGAGATGTATCCAAATCGATTTTTGAAAGCCGATCTGTTGAAGGGTCAGAAAGTCACCCTCACCGTGAAGAATATCATAGGTGAGGAACTGACCGGCGACGATGAGAAGAAGCAGCTAAAGTGGATTCTCCAGTTTGTCGAGCGACCCCTTGAGCTTGTGATCCCGAAGGTCAACGGAGAATGCTTCCGGCGCATGTTTGGGAATGACCCGCATTCGGGAGTTGGCAAGCGCGTGACCCTGTTCCCGACGAAGACTAAGGCGTTCGGTGCGGTAGTCGATTGTATTCGTATTTGGGGATCGCCAGACATTGCCGAAGATATGCCTATCTCTGTGCGAGACGGTGGAAGTCGCAAGCGCAAAGAGATGGTGATGCATAAGGTGCTGCCCGGTACATGCGGATACAAGGCAACGGCGCACACTGTTGTACCTGGACCACCCACCACCACGGAGCCATCGGTCGCTGTAGACCCCCGTATCAGCGCGGCGTGGGGAATCCTGGGTATACCTGCCGACAATGGCCAGTCTGACCTGCGGTACAACTTTGGTGGCAATCAGGCCGTATACCTTACTGACCTTAACAACCGCATTGACCGTCAGGCGGTGGACTAATGGACGGCTACGGACGGTTTATCGCGGGGCTGCTTATCGGCGCGGGGCTGGGCGCATGGGAGGCAATACGGCAGTGCAGCAATGCTGTGCTGCACGGTCATAGAGCGTGGTGGATGACAGCAATCCACTCTGCGCAGCATCGTGTCGCGCACAAGAAATACAGGAACGACTTGGCGCGTGGTTATACCGGCGCAAGCTGGTCAGACGAAGCGACAGCCGAACTTGAACGCTTGAGGAACAAGCAATGATTTCTTCTGGTACAAAGCCAATTTTCTCTTACTCTAAGGCCGAGTTTGATTATGTTCTAAAGATGCTAAGGGACGATTGGAAGCTTTGTTATCCAGACGATCAACAAGCACTGGACTCGTTGATTATGTATTTGGTAATTCAACGAAATAGACTGTATCCGCTGGAGCGCAGCATGAGGGGGAAATAATGAGAATAATAATTAGTCAGCGTGAAGCACACAGACTTCGCAAACAGGTCGCAACCCAGGCTAATCGCATCACTGATTTTGAGTGGATGGTGCGGAGAATCAGGCGCGGAAATATGGGGGAAGGTGTTGAGGTTTACGAGGATAAAACGCCTAACTCCTCTCTTGCATGGGTGCTTCAAACCGCGCAAACTCTTGGTCATTTAGTTGTTGTTAGACAGAATTCCAGCATTGTTACATATAAAGCATTGCCGCTTCCATCTGAGGATGTGCTCCCATGACGCAGACTGAAATCAGCTTCGACGTAGCGGCGGGCGAGGCGCGGAAGGAAGCCGGTATCGCGCTGGCCATGACGGAGCGAGAAGAGTTATTGTGTATTGCGCGTTGTGCGGCTGTGGAAATAGCATCGCGCAAGGGGTCAGCGACATTTGATGACGTGTACCTGTTGATGTTCATACGTGGATGGCACCCTGAGCGACTCGGCAACGCTGCTGGCAGCGTCTTCCGGGGCAAGCAGTGGCGATTCACGGGCCGCTGGGAGAAGTCTGAGCGTGTCAGCAACCATGCGCGGGTGAATAGAGTATGGGAGTTGGCATAATGGAGGGACAATGAGCTACCACGATCTAAGCGAATCAACTCTATCGGACGATGAGCGATCAACGGAGCGCGACCGTACAGAGAATATCACTTGGAATATCCTAATTCAAGAATCAGAGGCGCAAATCAAGGAGCTTGAAGACAAGGTTTCATTATTGCGTAAATCATTGACTTATTTCAGAAAACAGGAGAAGTCTGGAATCCAATTTCCCAAGACAAACCACCTAGACTTACAAAAAATAACTTGATACTTATTGAAAAGTTTGCTATGCTTGGGGAATGAAAAAGCCAAAGTCTGCAGTTCTTGAGGCGTTACGGTATGCGGCGGTTGACGAGTCAAAGGCGGTCGCGTTCTGGGAAGCGCAGCGATGGGGTGCCACCCCATGATGCCCTCGCTGCGGTGACACGGACGTGTACATGATGATGACTGGCGAGAATCGAATAGCACGGGCAATCAAACAAATCGACGGTAAGCGGCTGCAATACCGGGAATCGGTCGAATGCCCTCCGTACTAGGGGATTGAAGAATGCTAGAATCGCCTCCTATGATTCCCGCACGGCCAGAGATACGGGAAACCGCGTCGTTTGCTATAAAGGTAGATTTTGTTCGAGGGAAAGGCGATCCTTCACGCCCCTTTCGCACAATGATCGACCTGATGGAATCACTCGCCCGTTTCGACAGAGATTTAGTAAGAAGTGTCGATGTCACGATTGAGCCAGTTCTCTTGCTTGAGGATGTAGAAGCTAGCTCAATAAAATCGTGGTTTATAAGCGTTCTCCGGTCAACCGATGACACAGCACTCAAGAGCGGCGATTGGAAAAAGATCGTAGGCGAATACACGGTTAAGGCGAAATACTCTTTACTCAAGAAACTTGAGGGAGCTACCAGTGTCACAGACCCAAAATTACTCGAAGACATCCAATCAGAACTTTTGAGCGCAGCCGAACAGACAAACGTGCGCGGTCTTCCGGGTTATGCTCCCATATCGCGCACACGTCTGGCCGCTCATATTGCTGACGTGACATCATCTCTTGAGTATTTGGACGGCGGAGATTCTGCTACCTATGAGAGTCGTGACGAAAAGCCCATCGCATTCAATCAGTCGTTACGCATCAATGAAGCGGAGATGACCGAGCTTCTCTCGATTCGCACAATGAGCAACAACAACGAGATGATTCTCAAGGTCAAAAAGCCGGATTATTTGGGATCGTCCATGTGGGAGTTCCACTATGACGGTCACGCCATCGAAGCAAAAATCCAAGATAGCAAATGGCTAGACAGCTTTCACGCCGATGGAGCTAGTCTTCGTCCAGGTGGTGCTCTACGCGCAATGGTTCGCATTGAGGTGGCATACGACGATCAAAATGAGTCCCTGCCACCAAAATACACGGTTTTGGAAGTTTATGAGGTGATCCCTCCTCCACAACAGAATGAGCAGCTTCTCCTTGAGTAAACCGTTTCAACAACTACCTAGTCCCGAATATCTATGACCGCCCTCCCTCGCTTCCCGGTGCGCGATGGCATGATGTGGGAGCCGCAAATATGACTTTTACCTTGCACCACTGTATGATATGATGTACTTGTCCGACGCGCTCGCGGAAGACATTTGGCAAACACCGATTCGCTATCGGTGCCGTGGTCGGGGGAGTTCCAAGCTCCCCCGCACCGCCTCACTTGGAGAGGACTGATATGCCTAATCCGTGGTTCCGCTTGTATCACGAGTTCGCCGACGATCCCAAAGTCCAAGTTATGACGGAAGATATGCAACGCCGTCTAATCATGCTTTTCTGTGACCGTTGCCGTGACGTTCTTGTGACGTTCTCAGAGCAGGATATAGCTTTCCATTGGCGTATAACACGGGAGCAACTTTCCGAGACAAAGGCTCTTTTCATTGAAAAAGGATTCATAGACGACGATTGGAATGTATTGAATTGGAATGCTCGTCAATATATCTCTGATAGCTCTACCGAGCGCACTAGACGCTATCGGGAACGGGTGCGAACGTCACAAGCCTGTCACAGTGACGCTATAGATACAGAAGCAGATACAGAACAGATTAAGAAACAAACACAGAAAAAGCCAGCCGCAAGCGGCTTTGTTCTCCCTATCTGGATTGATCCTGATATTTGGATCACCTACCTTGAAGTGAGGGCATCGAAGAGAGCCGCTAAGACTCCCCGCGCATGGCAGGCTGTGGTTCGCCAGCTTGAGAAGTTCAGCACCGAGGGCCACGATCCCAACGAAATCCTAGAAACAAGCATCCGGTCGAACTGGACGGATGTTTATGCGCCGAAACTGAACGGAAGCACCAGAAGCACCAACGGATTCGCCCCCAAGCCTCGCCCTAACGATTCATGGATGAGCCGGGGGGATTTTACGCCAGAGCAGGCGGAGAAGATCAAAGCGCAATTAGCAGCCAAACAGGGAGGAAATGCATAATGCCACCACGCGGAACAGTTTTAGTAACCGGCAACCCATATCGTGAGCGCGTACTGGCTTATGGCCGTGCGCTCGGATTGACACACATGGATGATCGCAAGATGGAGAGGGCAATACGCAATGCTGGGGGCATGGAGCGATTACAGGGACTCACGCCAGAGGTGCAACGGCTATTGCTGGGCGTAACCAGGTTGGGCGACCGGCGTAACCAGGTTGGGCGACCGGCGCAACCTGAACGGGGACGCGTTCGATGCATGGAGCTCCGTGAATCGGAGGAGACGAGGAGGATGCACTGGCACTGCAAGTCATACATACCAATAGGCGATATGTGTCCAGAATGCCAAGAGAAACGCCGCGCCTACCACCGGGCATACAACAGGCTACCCAAGCGCAGACAGTACCTGCGCGATTACCGCAAGAAAGCGAAGAAGCAAATAGCGAGGATATGCAGATGAAGATTATCAACGGTGAGCCGGTACATTTTGACCCCGGCGTGGTGATGGGGCCGGAGTTCCTAGAGCATGGGCCTACGGAGTATGAGCGATTCATCGCGGCGAAGTCGGAGTGGTGCAAGCCGCAGGGGATTGACCATATACCGGCGATTCATCCCAAGATGTTTCCGCATCAGGCTGATACGTTGCGATGGTCGCTGAAACTTGGCAAAGCTGCGGCATTCCTCGGCACTGGACTCGGTAAGACCCTCATCGAACTGGAATGGGCGCGAATCATTGCCGCGCATACATCGAAGCCCGTCCTGATTCTGGCCCCGCTTGCCGTGGCGCGTCAGACGGTGCGGGAAGCTGCGAAGTTTGGATTGGAAGCCCACTACTGCGCAACGCAAGCCGATGTGACGCAGGGCGTGAACGTGACCAATTATGACCGTCTCGATCACTTCGACACGTCCGTATTCTCCGGCGTGGTACTCGATGAGTCCAGTATCCTCAAGTCGTTCGATGGGGCAACTCGGACGGCACTGATTGAATGCTTCGGTCGCACAGACTTCCGGCTTGCTGCTACGGCAACCCCGGCCCCGAATGACTTTACCGAACTAGGCAATCATGCGGAGTTCCTGGGCGTGATGGGACGCATGGAGATGCTGTCCATGTTCTTTATGCACGACGGAGGGAGCACACAAGACTGGCGACTCAAAGGCCATGCGAAGAAAGACTTTTGGGCGTGGGTTTGCTCATGGGCGGTATTCATCCGCAAGCCGTCTGACGTGGGCTATGACGATACGCTATTCAATCTACCCGAACTAATCATGCACGAGCATCTGGTAGACGTAGACACGCCGACCGAGGGGATGCTATTCGCAATACCAGCGCAAACCCTACAAGAGCGCATCGGGGCACGTCGCGCAACGGTCACAGACCGCGTGGCAGAATGCTCCCGAATCGTCACAGCCGAACCGTCTGAGCAATGGGTGATTTGGTGCAACCTCAACAGCGAAGCCGAGCAACTGACGAAGGCCATCCCCGGCGCGGTCAACCTGACAGGCTCAGACAAGATGGAAGAAAAAGAGGCGAAGTTGATAGCATTTCTTGACGGAACAATCCGCGTATTGATAAGTAAGTCGTCAATCATGGGGTACGGCATCAACCTGCAATGCTGCGCTCGCACGGCGTTTGTAGGGATGAACGATTCATGGGAACAGTTCTACCAGGCCATCCGGCGATTCTGGCGATTCGGTCAGACCCGCGAAGTCCACGCACACATCATCGCAGCTTCAACAGAGGGGGCAGTCTTGGACAACATCAAACGCAAGGATGCGGACGCTGAACACATGGCGGACGAAATGACGGCGGTTACACGCGACCTGGTTACGGCGGAACTGAAAGCAACCCATCGCAGCGAGTCGCACTACAAAGAGGCCACGGCGGAAGGCGAAGGCTGGAAGATCGTACTCGGAGATTGTGTGGAAGCTGCGCGGGAGATCCCGTCAGATTCCATCCACTACAGCATCTATTCCCCTCCGTTCGAGTCGCTTTACACCTACTCCAACTCGCCCCGCGATATGGGCAACTCGAAGGATTCAGATCAATTCTGGCAGCACTACCGATTTCTTATTGCCGAACAGTTCCGCGCCATGATGCTGGGTCGCCTCGTCTCCATCCACTGCATGAATCTGCCTACGTCGAAGGTGCGCAACGGATACATTGGCCTTCGAGACTTCCGAGGCGAGATCATCCGCGCATTCGAGGATGCGGGGTTCATCTACCACTCAGAGGTTTGCATCTGGAAAGACCCCGTAACAGCCATGCAGCGCACGAAAGCCCTCGGGCTGCTCCACAAGACGATTCGCAAGGACTCCGCGATGAGCCGCCAAGGCATCGCTGACTATCTTGTGACCATGCGCAAGCCGGGGGAGAATCCAGAGCGCATCGGACACACGCCCGAAGAGTTCCCTGTCAAGCTCTGGCAGAACTACGCATCTCCAATTTGGATGGACATAAACCCATCGGACACCCTGCAATATCGCTCTGCCCGCGAGCACAACGATGAGCGGCATATCTGCCCTTTGCAACTCGAAGTAATCCGGCGCGGCATCCATCTCTGGTCAAACCCTGGCGACGTGGTTTGGAGTCCATTCGCGGGCATCGGCAGCGAGGGATATTGTGCAATCCAGATGGGGCGCAAGTTCCTCGGGAGTGAACTGAAAGAGTCCTACTGGGGGCAGTCCAAGCGCAACCTTGCCAATGCCCACAATGCGGCTAATCCACTATTCGAGCATTCGGTCGAGGCTGAATCTGAGATTGACGAGATGGAGGACGTGACCGCATGACCAGATTGGATAAGCATGCCCAATGGCTGAACCGGCCAGCGAGTGAGCGGTGCATGGGGTTCGCGGAATGGCTACAGGATGCCCCAGGACGCGCCGGTAAGTCTCCGGTGACAGAATCCCCCGTCCAGTCCCCCTCCGGTAGCAAGTACCGCGCCCAGCGCACGGGAAAATATGCATCCAAGCGCGAGGCAAAGCGCGCAAAGGAGCTTGCCGTCATGCAGCAGGCGGGGATTATCTCTGAATTGCGGGAGCAGGTCTGGTTTGAACTCACACCGAAGATCGGCAAGGTTCGGGAATCATCATATATCGCGGATTTCGTCTATGTGCAAGATGGTAAGCAAGTTGTGGAGGATAGCAAGGGCTTTCGCCCACCCGTTTACAACTTGAAGCGCAAGATGATGCTCCATTTCCACGGAATCACCATCATGGAGACTTGACCGTGCGCTTATTCTGTTTGAATAGCATCGCATACCCCAGCACCACACCGAACAGCCCCAGTGCAGCCAGGTACAAGCGCCACGCTATCGCCCAGAGTAGGTACACGCATGTGAGGTAGTCGGTCACAGAATCCACCACAGCGCAGCAATGATCGCCACGGCAAAGAATCCGTCTAGGAAGTCGCCCAGCGCGTCGTGCCAGGTTACTGTGCCGGTTTGGATGCGATCCGGCTGCAATAGGCGATGCTCTGCCAGTTCCAGCCGACATGCTTCCGCAGCCTCTTCATATTGCGATATGGGGCCGAGCGGGTCAATCATCATGGCTACACCTTTGCCTTTCGTATATACTTGAGTCCCTAGCATTTGTGAGAGCGAACAGCAGCTGCGCCCATGACCTTGCCGCATGAATTGCACTCGTAGAGCCGCGCAGGCCTACCGACGGGGCGTTTGGTTGTGGTTTTGGTTTGGCTCATGGCTACAATCTTTCGCCGGGTTACCTACCGGCCCCGATTACCAGTCGGAGGCTACCGCTTACCCTTGGATCGGCGCGGCGGAGATCAAGCGGCTAACAGATGTATACCTACGGGGGCATCGTGCGTTTCATGGAATGCCTGTATGGTTTGACGTGCCTCCCGTAGATCTCTTGCCAGATTCTCCCGGCTGTATTCGGCCCTGTACGGCTCACGTTCTTTCGCGGGGCGGAATAGTGGATTGATTGCGGCCCACTCATATTCAAATCTGGGGTGTGGAACGATTGCCGGAGCGAGACGATCCAACTCCGATTTGAGGAAAACTATGCGCGAGACCAAGGCAATGACTTTGGCCGCTTGCTTTGCTTCCAGGAATGGCCGTGCGGTGGACTTGCGCCGGTTTAGGTTGAACTTCGCAGCCGTGCGCCATTCGCCTTTCAGTTGACGCAGCTGCCACATAATGACGTGGCAAGGCTTGCGATTGCGGCAATGATGAAATGCAGGGTAATGGACTACTAGGATGGCTCTGCGCTCATCCTGGGCTTCCCGCTCCCACTTGGAAACATCCTCAGACTCTCCGCGTCCATGAGCTTTCGCGGCCTGAGTGATTGCAATTACCTGAGACTCTGCGCGGCGAAGCTCGACAAACTCTTTCGCATCTTTGCGGGTTGCCGTATCTCCCATAAGCAGAACTTTCTTAGCCCGCTCACGCTGTTTATCAGCCCACTTGGAAAGCTCTAGGATCGCCGTGGCGCGGGCAATGGGAGCGAACTTGGAGCATGTACGGACTCTGCCCTCAGATGCCGTGCCGCGAACGATAAGCCAGCGGCTGTCGCCTTTGATAGAGATTGTTTCAATCGAGACGCCTTTCAGTGCGCGCTTTAGAATCTCACGCCGGATACAAACTGGCGCGTGTCCCTCGACAGGGATTGCAACTATGGGGGCTTTGCCTTTGATTCCCGCTTGGATTGCGTTTAAGTGAGTCATTTGATTCTCCAATATGGCTGGTTGCCACTGATGTTTCTAATATATGACATCAACTAATATATGTCAACAACTATTTTCAATCTATTTTCGAGAAAAGGGAATCGTGTGGATTACGCCCTACAGGATGGCGGCATGAGCGATTGTACCGGCGTAAAGTCCAGCCTATCACGCGCAACAATAGAGACCAGTAACGTAACAATGTAGTACATATACAACGTAGGGGATATGCGCTAACTCGCTCATCCCCAATCCAAACTTGACAGTGCAAATCTCATACGCTATAAGTATTGTCTCGCGTGCGCACAGATTACAAACAAACATTTCAGTAAAAAGTGGAAGTTTTAACTAGATCGAAGGATGGCTGCATGAGCGACTGGCGCGAAGTTTTGCAACTCAACTCACTCGAACTAACCGAGGAGCAGATCACCGCGCAATATCGCCGTCTTGCTAAAGTGCGCCATCCTGATATAGGCGGCACACAGGAAGCAATGACCGAGCTAAATCAAGCAACACAAGAGGCATTGCGCTATTTGGCTGAGTCGGCTCTGCGCGTTATTCCCGTATTGAATCAGCAACAGTCGAATGCGTATCAGCAAGCCGTTATAAACGCGTGGCAGCAACAGGTAAATGCGCAGAACACACAGCGGGGCTACATGAACTCGATGCTGGGAGGCATGGCAGGTATGGGTGCGCAGCAAGCGCAAGCGGTGCAGGACTGGAACGCACGCCCACATACACCGCACAGCTACTCGAAGCCCTCCGCACAGGCTCAATCTATCCCTGCCGAGCACCGACCAGCCTATGTGGAATACAAACCAGTACGTACCCCATCGATGTGGCGCAAGTTCTGGAATAGCCGATAATCGCGCAATCACTCTACAACGCACTGATTCTACACATTAGAGACTAGTAACGTTACCAGTCCATATTGACACGCATGATAGGCTAGACCATATGCCGGGCAGAACGGAAACAAAAGCCCCGAAACAATCTATCTTGACATCCCCCAAACAACCTGTGCTATAGTGAACACGTTACGGACTCACGCCCCGAAGACGTGGCCTCCCAGCATGAGCCAAAGCCCCCGTATCCTCCAAATCACGCGTAACTTCCACATGAAGCGCAGCCAAGCTGAACGCGCAATCCAAGAAGGTGCCTGCGTATGGGTTGAGTACGGCATCTCAGTACGCTCTGCAACCCTCGCTGAATCAATCGCATTCCGCAACCAACTAGCAGCAGAACGCGATCCAATACCCTCCGCTGAACTCCCCGGCCTAATTTATCAACCACCCGCAACTGACCACAGCACAGATAGATACAGCCTAATTCAACAGGCAAACCAGCTTATCTGCGCTCAGGCGATATGATATGGCCGAGTCGCAGCCAGATGCAACTGGTAACAGCACCGAAAACACATCTACAACCGGTGCTCCTCAGTTAGACCCGTACAAATGGAAGCCAGGAGAGTCTGGAAACCCCTCTGGTCGCCCCAAGAAGAAGCCCATCACAGAGATGTATGAGCAGATTCTGTCTGATCCCAAGAATCTCGCAGCCATCAAACAGGCTGTGCAAATCGCGCTCAACAAAGGGCAGATGGCAATGGTTTTACAGCTTCGGGAAATGGCCGAACGCGTTGAGGGCAAGGTTACGCAGCCGATTGAAGCCAATGTGACCGTGAATCTGTCCGATGCCATTGCTGAGGCGCGTAAACGGGCGGGTAAATGAAGGGTGGACTTGCGGAAGAGGAATTGACGCTTGCGATGGATGTGGGCAGCTACTCGCTCGATCCTGTTGGCCTCGTAAAATACGTTTTCCCGTGGCAGTCAGACGTGCTGAAGACTCCGGGGCCGCGTGAATGGCAGTCAGACATCCTAGAGAAGATCAAAGCGCACCTAGGCAATCCTGAGACGCGCTGCCAGCCTCTACAGATTGCCGTTGCATCTGGTCATGGGATTGGTAAGTCGGCCCTGATTGCCATGATTATGGAG
>Ga0209697_10001216_pt1 | contig 40677 bp, 37 predicted proteins | sample AliMusrvi5mmetaG_FD_184115 | JGI IMG/M metagenome (GOLD analysis project Ga0209697, IMG submission 184115) | Freshwater lake bacterial and archeal communities from Alinen Mustajarvi, Finland, to study Microbial Dark Matter (Phase II) - Alinen... | ecosystem: Environmental > Aquatic > Freshwater...
GCCCCGGAGGCTGCCCCTGCCCCGGAGATACCCCATCGCAGCTCGGCCCTCCTCCGGGTGAAGAAGCGCACCCGCAACCTCCTCCTGGCCATGCACGAAGGCCCAGAACGGGAGGCCCTGGCGGCCTTCCTCAGCGCCGACGGCTACGGTCAGGTCCTGGTGGCCGGCACCCTCACGGAGCTGCTGGAGCACGTGGACCGGACCCAACTGGTCTTCGTGGATGACGGCGTGGCCGAACTGCAGGGCCTGCTGCTGGCCTCCTTCCTGCGCTCCCGCATGGAGGACGCCCTGCCCCCGGTGATCCTGGCGGAGGCCACTGTGGATTCGGCCCTGGTGCTGGGCGCCCACGAGATCGGTGTGGCCCAGATCCTGGTGAAGCCCTATGACCTGGACCCGGACTTCCTGCGGATGATCGAGGAGCACCTCGGCATAGGTTAGCCTTAGGCCATGCCTTTGTTTGAACGGACCATCGCCGACCGCTACCTGAGGACCCACCGCAAGGGGGCCTTCGTGCGGACCATGGTGCGCTTCGCCCGGGGCGGCACGGCCCTGGGGGTCTTCGCCATGGTGGTGACCCTGGCCGTCATGAACGGCTTCCGGGAGGAGATCCAGGCCACCCTCTTCAGCGCCACGGCCCACTTCACCGTCTTCCACCTGGCCGGAGACCTGCCGGATACCGAAGGCGCCCTCAAGACCATCCGCGCCGTGCCCGGCGTGCAGGCGGCCTCGCCCATCCGCCTGGAAAAGGCCCTGCTGCGCCGCCCCGATAGCGAGATCCCGCCGGAGGCCGTGGTCATCAAGGCCGTGGACCCCGCCACCGCCCACAAGACCTCCAGCATCTTCGACTCCATGCAGCCCGTCCCCATCCAGCAGCTGCAGGAAGGCGAGATCGTCCTGGGCAAAGAGCTGGCCCAGCGCATGGGCCTGCGGGTGGGGGACAACGTGGCGGCGGTCTTCTTCCGCATGGAGCTGAGCCTGGGGGGTCAGCAGCCCAAGTTCGCCACCTACCGGGTGGCCGGAACCTTCCATAGCCACAGTTCCGAGTACGACAAGGCCTGGGCCTTCATCCACCTGGCCGATGCCGAGCGCCTGGCCCGCGCCAACGGCCAGGCTGAGATGATCGAGGTCCGCGCCTCCAGCATCGAGGCCATCGACGAGGTGAAGCCCCGGGTCATGGCGGCCCTGGGTTCCGCCTACCAGGCCACGGATCTGCGGGAATCCAACCGGGCCCTCTTCGCTAGCCTCACCGTGGAGAAGTGGGCCTTCGCCACCATCCTCAGCCTCATCGTGCTGGTGGCGGCCTTCAACATCATCTCCTCGCTAGTGCTGCTGGTGACTGAGAAGCGCCGGGACCTGGGCGTGCTCCTGGCCCTGGGCGCCACACCCAAGCAGATCCAGCGCCTCTTCGAGCTACAGGGGCTGCGCATCGGCGCTGTGGGCACCGCCTGGGGACTGGGCACCAGCATCCCCCTCTGCCTGGTGCTGGACCACTTCAAGCTGCTCAAGCTGCCCGCCGCCGTCTACGACTTCATCACCTACATGCCCTTCCGGCTCAAGCTGCTGGACATCGTACTGGTGGCCGTCTTCCCCCTCCTGGTGTCCTGGCTGGCAGCCCGTTACCCGGCGCGCAAAGCCGCCGCCTTGGATCCAGTTGATGCGCTGAGGGCGGAATGATCGGCCAACCCCTGTCCATCTCCCAACTGCACAAGACCTACCCCGGCAACGCCCACCCGGTCTTCGACGGCTTCGACCTGGAGGTCGAGGCGGGCAGCCTCTGCGCCATTGTGGGTGTCTCCGGCGTCGGCAAGACCACCCTGCTCAACTGCGTGGCGGGGCTGGACCACTGGGAGGCCGGCAGCATCAGCATCGGCGGTGAGCCCGTGCCCGAGGGCGCCGAAGCCCGGGCCCTCTACCGCCGCCGCCGCGTGGGCCTGGCCTTCCAGCAACCCCATCTGCTGCCGGAGTTCACGGTGCGGGAGAACCTGCGCATGCCCCTGCTCATCGACGACAACGACTCCACTGAGGGCGAGGCCTGGATCGGGCAACTCCTTGCCACCGTAGGCCTGGGCGACCTGGGCGAGCGCCTGCCCGGGCAGCTCTCCGGCGGCCAGGCTGCCCGTGCGGGACTGGCCCGGGCCCTGGTGCGCAAGCCGACCTTGTGGCTGCTGGACGAGCCCACGGGCAACCTGGATCCCGCCACGGCGGAGGAGGTCTTCGGCTTCCTGCTGAGCCTCCACGCAGAACTGCGGCCCACCACCCTGCTCGTGACCCACAATCCCGGCCTGGCCGAGCGCTGCCTGCGGACCCTGCGGCTGGGCTGAGCTGGAAGCCCACCTCCGCAAGGTCCGGATGGAAGCTAAGACCTCAGCGCAGTTGTTGAATCAGTGAGCTGCGTAGCTGATGGCCACCCCAGCCGGGTGGTACCAGGCGAGCGCGGCATTGCGGACGCCGGCCCAGTCACTGGAGCCGCCGGAGGAGGCGGTGCCGTTGCCGTTGGTGTCGCCCAGGGCCGAGTCGTCCAGGAGTGACGTGAACTTGACGGCGGTCCCGGTCGGCACCACCAGGCTGCCTTCGAGGGTGAACTGGGTTTGGGCGCCCGTGAATTTGAAGACGACGCCGCTGCCCAGCGTGAGGGTGTTGCCGGACTTCACCCAGAGGTCTCCCTGGAGCACGAAGGGAACTTCCGTTTCCAGCAAGGAGAGGTTGCCCACGAAGTCGTTGTAGCTGTTCCCCGAAAAGCAGATGCCGTTGTAGGTGTTGGTGGTCGAAGGGCTGGCCGGATTGTGGAAGACATTGGAGTCATCCAGGCTGAACTTCCCACTGATCTTCAGAGGCACGGCATTGTCGAAGAACACATTGCCGGTGATGACCGTGGCCGCCGAAGCCTGCTGAGCGTCCAGAGCGCCATAGGCATTCCAAACAATGTCTGAAAGATCGCCGCCGTCGTTGTGGGCGAAGGTGCATCCCACGATGGCGGCGGAATAGGCTCCGGCGAACTTGAGAGTGGAGCGCTGAGCCGAGTCGTGGCCGCCATAGTAGAACTCGCAACGGGTGAAGCTGGATCCGCTGGCGCTCAAGGCGATCTCAGCCCAGTCCTTCGCCAGGGGCACCGAGGCTGAGCCATCGCCGTTCGTGTCCCCGCCATGGACATCATCCTTCATGCCAGTGAACACGATCTTGTGCCCCGTGGAAGCATCGGCCTTGAGGGTGCCCAGCACCCGGAGACTGTCCGTGGCTGAGAAGAACTTCACCACCACGTCGTCCCCGAGGGTGAGCGTAGAACCGGCGGGAATCCAGACATCGCCCGCGAACACATAGGGCACCTCTGTCTCACTGAAGGCCACTTGGCCCGTGATGGGTTTGGAGCTGTGGCCAATGAGGAAGATGCCGTTGTACTTGTTCTTCACGGTCGCGTCCACAGGGCTGTGGAAGGTGTTGGAGCCATCGAGGCTGAACAGCCCACTCACCTTCAGGGGCACGTTGTTGTCGTAGAACGTGTTGCCCGTGATCACGGTGCCGGCCACCGCCATGTCCGCATCGAGGACGCCCCGGGGCGAGTAGCTGTCCACCACGCCGCCACCGTCATTGTGGGCGAAGGTGCAGTTGGTGATGCTGGCGCTGTAGGCGTTGCCGAAAGTCAGGGTGGAGTGGTAGAAGGTATCGCCGCCGCCGTAGTAGAACTCGCAGTAGTTGAAGCTGGAGCCACTGGCATCCAGGATGATGTTGCGCCAGTCCCCCACGGTGGGGCTGAGCACGTTGGCATTGGTGGCGCCTCCCTTGGTGTTGTCCTTATAGGAACTGAACACGATGGGCTTGGCCGCCGTCCCTTGGGCCGAGATGCTCCCACCGGTGGCCACATCGAGGGCCCCCGCTGCCATGAACTTCACGATGACACCCGGCTGGATCGTGAGGGTGGAGCTCAGGCTTATGTTCCCGACTAGGTAGAGGTTTCCTTCGGTCCAGGTGGTGGGCGAGGTGATGTTCGAGGTGACAGTCACCACCGTCAGGCTGGTCACGGGCGGGGGCGTGACCACAGTTCCGGCCGTTGAACCGCCCCCGCCGCCGCAGCCCACCAGCAGGAGACCCAGACAGAGCAGCGGTGCGACAAGCAGGGGCTTCCGGTTCGAGGACTGGGTCATGGGTCGGCTCCACTAATGAGACGGGTAGATGGAAACAATGCTGTATTTTTACAAATCAAAGGCTGGCCAAGAATAAAGCCATCCAGGCACTCCGCACTGGGCCACTTTTAAGAAAGGGCCTAAGCCACCCACCCGGTGGAGGCCAACCTGCGGATCGTCAATCCAGGCTGGTGGCCCGGATACCCTTGGCGCGGCGCTCCTCGAGCAGCTCGGCCAGGATCACAGCGGCGGCGGCGGCGTCGAGCATGGCCTTGCGCTTTTCGGGCTTCACGCCCCGCTCGCGCAGGAGGCGCTCAGCCTCGGCGCTGCTGAGGTGCTCGTTCACGAAGCGCACAGGCAGACCCGTGCGGGCGGCCAGGTTTTCGCCGAAGGCCCGGGCAGCGGGGGCCGTGACGCTTTCGGCGCCGTCCTTGTGACGGGGCAGGCCTATGGCCAGGACCTGAACCCCCTCCTCCTTGCAGAGTCGGGCCAGGCGTTCCAGGGTGCGTTCGTCCTCCTGGGGCCAAACCGCGAAGGGCGAGGCGAGGATCTCCAGCTCGTCCGAGAAGGCGAGTCCAATCTTCTTGGTTCCGTGGTCAATGGCGAGCCAGCGCATGCCTCCAGCCTAGTTGGAAACCTCAGCCATCGGGTGCTAGGCTTCCCCATCCATCTGGAAACAATCAGGAGCGAGGCCATGACCTGGGACTACATCATCATTGGGTCGGGTTTCGGTGGCAGCGTCAGCGCCCTGCGGCTCACCGAAAAAGGCTACAAGGTGCTGGTGCTGGAAAAGGGTCAGCGCTTGCGCACTGGTGACTTCCCCGCCACCAACTGGAATCTCCGGAAGTTCTTCTGGCTGCCGGGACTGGGCTTCCGGGGACTTTTCAAGATGACCTTCCTGAACCACGTGACGGCCCTCTCCGGCGTAGGCGTGGGGGGCGGCTCCCTGGTCTACGCCAACACCCTGCCCATCCCCAAGGGTCCCTTCTTCGCCTCGCCCTCCTGGAGCCACCTGGCGGACTGGAAGGCAGAGCTGGCCGGACACTACCAGACGGCCCTGCGCATGCTGGGCGCCACCCGGAACCCCGCCCTCACCTACCCCGATGAGGTGCTCCAGGCCGTGGGCCACGAGCTGGGCCGCGGCGAGACCTTCGAGCACACGAACGTGGCGGTCTACTTCGGCAAGACCGGTGAGACCGTGCCGGATCCCTTCTTCGGGGGCCTGGGCCCCGAGCGTACGGGCTGCACCCTCTGTGGCGGCTGCATGCTGGGCTGCAACCATGGCGCCAAGAACACCCTGGACAAGAACTACCTGCACTTGGCCGAGCAGCGCGGCCTGGAGATCCAGCCGGACACCGAGGTGACCTGGGTGCGCCCCCTGCCCGAGGGCGGCTACGAGCTGGAGGCCCGCCAGGGACAACGCATGTTCGCGGCGCTTAATGCCAAGCGTAGCTACCAGGCCAAGAACGTCATCTTCTCCGGCGGTGTGGTGGGCACGGTCCCTCTGCTGCTTCGACTCAAAGAGAGCCCCGAGGGCCTGCCCAAGCTCTCGGAACACATCGGCGACTACGTTCGCACCAACTCCGAGGTCCTGGTGGGCGTGGTCTCCCAGCGCCGGGACAAGGACCTCTCCCAGGGTATCGCCATCGGCTCGATCCTCCACACGGACGAGCACAGCCACCTGGAGCCCGTGCGCTACCCGGCCGGCGCGGGCTTCTTCCGCACCCTCATGCTGCCCCTGGCCCCAGGCGATACCTTGATCGAGCGACTGGGCAGCGCCGTGAGCCTGCTGCTGCGCCACCCCATCCGCACCCTGCGCGCCTACTGCGTCCAGGACTGGGCGAAGTCCACCATGATCCTGCTCTACATGCGCACGGTGGAAGGCCATATCAAGATGCGCCTGGGCCGCGGCTTCCTCACGGGCTTCCTGCGGGGCGCCGTCACCCGTACCGGCGATGGCCCGCCTGCCAAGGCCTGGGCTCCTGAGGCCACGGACCTGGCCGAGCGCGTGGCCAAGCACCTGGACGGCTATCCCTCCAGCCTGCTCACGGAAACCCTGCTGGGCATCCCCACCACGGCCCACATCCTGGGCGGCTCCCCCATGGGCGACTCTGCCGCCACCGGCGCCATCGACCACCGGCACCGGCTCTTCGGCTACGAGGGCCTCTACGTCATCGACGGCTCCGCCATCTCGGCCAACATCGGCGTGAACCCCTCGCTGACCATCACGGCCCTGGCGGAACGGGCCATGAGCTTCATCCCCGCCAAAGAGGAAACCGCCACCGCATGACAAGGGATGTGACCTTCCGCACCGCCCTGGGCCTCCTGCACCTGGCCTGGACGCCCGAGGGTATCTGCCTACTGCGCTTTACCAAGAGCCTGGCCCGCAATGAAGCCACCGGGGCCCCAGCCTTCGTCCAGGAGGCCTTGCGCCGACTCATGGCACACCTGGCCGGGCACCCGCAGAACCTGCGGGGCATCCCGCTCGACCTCTCCAGCCTCAGCCCCTTCCAACTTAAGGTGGCCGAGGTGCTGCGCGCCACGGCCCCAGGCCAGACCCTCAGCTACGGCGACGTGGCTCTGCTGGCGGGCCAACCCGGCGCAGCAAGGGCCGTGGGTCAGGCCGTGAAGGCCAACCCCGTCCTCATCCTGGTGCCCTGTCACCGGGTGGTCGCGGCCAAGGGCCCCGGCGGCTGGAGCGCCTTCGGGAGCCCCGAGGTGAAGGCACGGCTAATGGACCTAGAGCGGCTGGATCCAGAACCGAAGGCTCGTCGCTGAACCGTGTGGGTAAGCAAATGCCGGATCAGCCCTGGCCCTCAACAGCGCCTGCGACGGGGTAGGGCAGGACGACCGTGAAGGTCGAGCCATGGCCTGGCAGGCTCACCACCTCGATGTCCCCACCCATCATTCGGCAGAATTTCCGGCTGAGGGAAAGCCCCAGGCCCGTGCCTCCAAAACGCCTGGAGGTGGCGAGGTTCCCCTGGTTGAACTCGTTGAAGATCTGGTCCAGCTGATTGGCTTTGATGCCGATCCCCGAATCCTGGATGGCGATTCGCAATTGCTGGGGAGCCAAGGCAGATCCTTCCGTGGGAAGGGATGCCAGCCGGGCCTCCACATGAATGGTGCCCTGCTTGGTGAACTTGCAGGCGTTACTCATCAGATTCAGGACGACCTGGCGAACCTTCGTGGGATCCGCCCACATCTCGCCGAGTTCGGGCGCAAGGCTGTGTTGGAGGACATTGCCATTCTTTGCCGCAACCACCGTGACCGTGCCGATGGCCTCCATCAGCAGGTCTGCGATGTAAAACGGCTCGTTGGCCAGGGTCATCTTCCCCGCCTCGATCTTGGCGAGATCCAGCAGGTCATTGATGAGGCTCAGCAGGTGGTTTCCCGCAGTTTCAACTTGGGTCACATCCTTCTGGATCTGGAGGAGACCCGCATCCTCGGTCTCGTTCTTGATGAGCTCGCTGTAGAGCAGGATCGCATTTAATGGCGTACGCAATTCGTGGCTCATGTTGGCGAGGAAGGCGCTCTTGGCAGTGCTGAATGCTTCAGCTTGTTCCTTGGCCTCCCTGAGTTCCTCGTTGGCCTGTTCCAACTCGACCGTGCGCTCCTGGACCCTGTACTCGAGGCTGGCGTTGAGTTGTCGAATCTCTCCTTCTGCTACTGAAATCCGGTGCGCGGAGAAGACGATCAGTCCCATGGCAAATAGAAAAAATAGACTCCCTAGTCCGGTCACGCGAATCAGGCTCATCCGGTTGCTGGCCAAGGTCTCCTCTGTGCTGTGGGCCACAGCCAGGGACAGACTGTCCGAGGCCCCCAAGTGCAGGTGGCGGAAAACCGTGATCATTTCGCGGCCATCCGGTGCCTTAAGCAGTTTGACCCCCTCGGTTCCAGAGATGGCCCGCTCGCCGATGAAGCCGTAGTCCTTGGGAGGCGCAGCCTCGGACGAACGAAGGAGCACCTGGCCCAGATGATCGATGAGCAGCACATCCCCCTGGGTCCCCAAGGTCATCCGGATGGATGGCTCATCAGATTGGAGCGGCGCCTCCAACCCCAGACTGCCCACGAGCAGTCCCACCAATTGGCCGGTATCGACCCCCCGTCCGTCCAGCCGTGAGATCTGGTTGACGACCACCACGCTAGGGCCATTCGGCCCTGGGAGAATGATCACGGACTCGGACTGCCCGGGTTCAGCGGCCTCCTTCAGCGGATCCCCGTGCTCCACCGGGGCAGCCAGCCAACTGGGTTCTGTGCTGGCCAGCAGGTGCCGACTGACGGGATCCACGATGTAGAGGTACTGATAGGCACCGGGGTTCATCGCCTTGATGTTTCCAAGCAGGCGCGCCAAGCCCACCCGGTCCGATTGGATCCTCGGGCTCTGGCTTGCCCGAAGCCGGTCCACGGTTTCCGAGAACCAACTCTGGCTGCTCAGGAGGTGAAGTTCCCGCCGATGGGTTCCGGACCAACGCTCGAAGGTGTCGCGTTCCTTGTCAGCAAGGGCTTCAACAGCCTGGATCGAGCGGCGGTGTTCATGCGAGTAGACGCCTTCGATTCCCAGAGAGGGAAGGCCATGCAGCCACAGCACCACAAAGGCCGTGGCCCCAACCGCAGCCATGAGGCCGAAATAGGCCATGAGCTTGGCACGCATGCTCATGTAGGCTGCCCGACCAAGCCCGGCAGGCCATCCAGCCTACTGGTCATAGTCATAGTCAAACAGCCGGTGGGTCCTGGGATCGGACTGAACCTGCTTCAACCCCGGATAGGCAAAGGCCTCACTCACCTTTTGGGCGCTGACGCCCGCGGGCATTCGCCCCTGCTGCTGAAGGAACTCGAACTCGCGAAGGAGCGGGGGCATGCCATCCAATTTGGAGGGGACGGCCGGGGAGCCTGGCACCTCCAGAAGGTCGCTCCTGACGATCTCCACGGCCTTGGCCAGGGGCAGAGAGGGTCGGACACCTGTGAATGCTTCGCCATCCGCAAGCACCCAACGGCCGGCCTGATCCGCATGCTGGCTGCTGCTACGCATCCAGTTGATGGCCCGCACAAATGCAGACACGATCAGCAGGGCTGCCTTGGGCCGTTTCTCGGCGAAGTCCCGGGACATCACCACCCAGTCCGTGCTCATGCCCCGATAAATGGCGCGGTTCTTTGGGTTGCGCGCGAGTGAGATGGAAGGGGTCGGCTCCCAGGCCGAGTAGGCATCCACAGTTCCGCTTTCCAATGCATCCGGCATGGCCGAAGGCTCCAGGATCACCAGGGTCACGTCAGCCTCGGCGATCTTCGCGGCCTTCAGACCACGCAGCAGAACGAGGTGAGAAGAGGAGCCAGGAGAGTAGCCGATGCGCTTGCCTTTCAGTTCCTCGATGCGGGCGTACTTGCGCGAGACGATGGATGAGAAGTTCCGCTTGGCGAGCCCGACAATCCAGGTTGGCGTGCGCACTAGGGTGTTCACCGTGGGCATGTCCCCTAGGAAGGCCACCTCAAGCCTGCCCCCGCCGACCAGCTGGACCATGTCATTGCCTTTGCGGAATTCAAAGGTCCGCAGACTCAGCCCCTGCTTCTTCAGTCCGTCCCGTAGCAGCCGGTCCCGGCGGAGGGTGGAGCTGATGAACGCCAGGGGGTAGGCCATGGGCTGGACACCAAGGGTCACCTGGGCGGAATTCGGCGAGAGGTCGTATTTGTCGTAATACTCCTGGGCCAGGCCCGGCAGGGCACCGAGGCAGGCGACAGCACCCAGGACGGCCATCCTGAGCGTGAAGTTCCACCGGACGTTCACTGGGACTGTCATGGAGGTGGACTCCTCTCAGCGGTCGTCAGAGCTCTTTGGGACGGTTGTAAATCAGGTCAATTTGGGTGCAGGCATGCTTTTCGACCTTCATGATGGCCTAGTTAACAAATTGTCGGATGCGATCCCTGGCCTGGGAAGCGCACCCGGCGCTGATTTGTGAAGGGCGGACCCTCTGGTAACTTTCTGCGCCTAGCGTAATTCAATAGCGGGTGATATCCCTCATCTCCAGGATCGGCTGTGGCGCCCCATCCCTCGCGACGCGTAGCAGGGCGCGGCCCAACTGTTCCGTGGTAGTGATGCTGGCCGGGACAAGTCGTCGCAACAGCGGCAACACTGGCCCCATGACCGTGTAAAGGACGCGGTAGAGGCGGGTCTGGGACCGGATTCCATGCAGGGGCTGGATGACGCCCGGACGAAAGTGGTAGACGCCCTTAAATGGCAGGCGCTGCAGCGCATTCTCGATGCGCCCCTTCACCCGGGCCCACATGACGCGGCCCCGCTCGCTGCTGTCCGCCCCGGCGGCGGAAATGTAGACGAAGGTCATCGCAGGGTTCAGGCGCACCAGCACCTGGGCCACGGCCAGGGTGAGGTCATGGGTGATCCGGCTGTAGGCGGCCTCATCCAGGCCCGAGGCGCTGATGCCCAGGCAGAAGAGACAGGCGTCCCAGCCGTTCAGCTCGGCCTCGAGGGGGGCCAGGTTGAACAGGTCCGGGTGGACCAGCTCCCGCAGCTTGGGGTGCTGCTGCCCCGTGGGGCTGCGCACCAGGGCCAGGACCTGCTCCACCTCCGGGTCCAGCAGGCACTCCCGCAGGGCCCCCTGCCCGATCATGCCCGTGGCACCCAGCAGCAGAACCTTCATGAGAGCCTCCTTGACCCTCGAGTACACCATACTGATCCCGATGCCGCTGCCCTTCCCCGATGACCTCCTGCAGGTTCCGCACCGCCGGGACGTGCCCTTCGCCAAACTCACGACCCTGGGTGTGGGCGGGCTCTGCCGTTGGCTCTTCGAGCCCACCACCGAGGCACAAGCCCAGACCTTCGTCCGCGCCTGCGCCCGGGAGGGGCTGCCCTGGCGGGTGCTGGGAGGCGGCTCGAACCTGGTGGTGCTGGGCGACCTCGAAGGCCCACTGCTACGCCTAGCCCTACCCAAAATCGTGACCCAAGAAGGCAGCCTCCTCAGTGCCCCCGCCAGCCATGGCCACATCGCCCTGGCCGAGGCCGCCGCTGCAGCAGGGCTTTCGGGCCTGGAATTCGCCAGTGGCATCCCCGGCTCTCTGGGCGGCGCCATCCGCATGAACGCCGGAGCCTATGGCCGCGAGTGGGTGAACGTGCTGGCCCGCTACCGCTTCCTCACGCCCGAGGGGGAACTGGTGGAGAAGGCTCCGGAACCCGGCGAATTCAGCTACCGCCAGAGCTTCCTCACGGGGGGCCGGGTGGTCCTTTCGGCCACGGCCCTCCTGGCCGAAGGGGATCCCGCCACCATCCGCGCCCAGGTGGCCGAGTACCGGGCCAAGCGGGGCACCAGCCAGCCCCTCTCCAAACGCAACGCCGGCTGCATCTTCAAGAACCCCACCGGCCAGAGTGCCGGCCGCCTCATAGACGCCGCGGGCCTCAAGGGTCTGCGCGTGGGCGACGCTGAAGTGAGCCCCGAACACGCCAACTTCCTGGTGAACCATGGCCATGCCACTGCCGCCGAGTTCGCCGAGCTCATGGACCAAGTGCAGGCGCGGGTGCTGGAAGTCCACGGCGTGAGGCTGGAGCCCGAAGTGGAGATCTGGCGGCCCTAGGTGAGTGCCCGGAGACTGTAGACTGGTTCTGTGTCCATGCTCCCCCGCACCCGCCCCAAGCGGCCCTGGCTTCCCTGGGCCCGGGCAGGCATCACCTTGGCGGTGCTGGTCTTCGCGGGCTGGGGTCTGCTGGAACTGGGCACCCGCTACCTGGGGCTACAAAAACTGGTCATCGAGCAGGTCAATGTCAGCGGCTGCCGGGGTGAGCGGCAGGCGGAGATCCAGAAACTGGCGGAGCAGCTGGTGCTGGGCAAGCCGCTGTTCTGGGTGGACGCAGAAGACCTGCGGGCCCGCATCGAAGCCAAGCGCTGGGTACGCGGTCTGCAGATCCGCAAGGATCCCCCGGATCGTCTCAGTCTGTCCGTAGAAGAGCGGCTGCCGGTGCTCTGGCTAGTCCGCCCCAGCGGGGTCTATCTGGTGTCGGATGATGGCATCCTGCTGGATCGCGTCAGTCCCGCCAATCTAAATCCCATTCCTGTGGTGGTGGATCCCACCAGTCAAACGGATCGTGGACTGGCTAGTCTCGTCAGTGTTGCCCGCACCCTGCGGGAAAAACAGCAAGGTTTTTACGAACGCATCACGGAACTACGGGACAGCCCCAAGGGGCCTGTGGCCTACATCGAGGGCCTCACGGCGCCAATCTATCTTTCCCGTCAGGATGTGACAAAAAACGTTCCTAATTTTCAAGGATTGTTCGTGGACCGCCTCTCCCAGCGGCCGGATCTCAGCCGACTGCGTTACATTGACCTTCGCTGGGACGATGAAGTTGCGGTGGGCGAACCGGATGATGCCGGGGCCCCGGCAAAGCCCCCGCGCTGACCTGCAGAGAACGAAATCGGGATTTTTCCCACCATGAATCCTCGATTTTGCTGGGGAAACTGGTATAAACCTAGAGCAAGGAAAAGGACTTTCATGCCGCAGCGCGCCGTACTTCTGGGACTCGACCTTGGGGCAAGCAAAGTCGTCGCGGTGGTCGCCGTTCAGGAAGAAGATGGCAGCCTGAATGTGACGGGCACGGGCCAGGCCTCCTCCCAGGGCGGCATCACCCAGGGCCAGATCACGGACATGGACGTCAGCACCCGCGCGGTCGTGCGGGCCGTCGAAGAAGCCATGAACACCGCGGGCCAAACCAAGGTGGATGGCATCCGCGTGGCTGTGGACGGCATCCAGTTCAAGGGCGAGAACCTCCGGGATTCCATCACCATATCCAGCGGTGACAAGATCATCACCGCTGCCGACCGGGATCGGGTGCTGGAGCAGGCCACCAATGGCTGCAAGCTGGCCAAGGAAGAACTGGTCATCCACCGCATCCCCCAGATGTTCCACATCAAGGGCCAGCGGGATATCCGCAATCCTGTGGCGATGTTCGGCGAGACGCTGGAGGCTGAGGTCCGCATCATCGTCGCGCCCAGTCCCGTGATCACGAACATCAACCTGGCTCTAAAAAATGCCGGCCTGCACGGAGCCGAGCTGATGTATTCGCCTCTGGCCAGCGCCGAGGCTGTTCTGAGCCGCGAGGACCGTGAGAACGGCGCCGTGGTGGTGGACATTGGCGAGCACCTCACGCACCTGGGCATCTTCCTGCACGGGACCCTCTTCCACTCCGCCGTGATCCCCATCGGTGGCGCCCACTTTACCCGCGACCTGGAGATCACCAAGCACTTGGGTGGCATCGCGGCCTCGGAGCGCATCAAGATGCGCTTTGGCACGGTCCTGCCCTCCCACGTACCCGCCGAGGAATCCGTGGAGTTGGAGGAGGAAGGCCGGCTGGTCTCCCGCCGCGAGATCGCCGAAGTACTCCAGGCCCGCGCCGCAGAGCAGCTGAACCTGGTCCTGGCCGAGATGGGCCGCACGGGCCTCATGCACGAGATCCACGGTGGAGTGCACCTGGTGGGTGGCGGCGCCCTCCTCACCCACCTGCCCATCCTGGCCCAGACGATCCTTGGCCGGCCTCGCGTAGTGCTGGGCCGCATCCAGGGCGTGGTGGGCCTGCCGCAGGCCACGGGCAACCCCTTCTTCGTGAACGCCCTTGGTGCCGTGAAGGCCCTGGCCCGCGACCTGGGCGAGACCCGCACCAAGCAGGACCGCGGCGGAACCCTCTTCACTCGCATCAAGAACTTGTTCTAGCCATGACCCAAGCCTTGAACCAAGCCCTGACCCTTTCGGGAGCCCCGATGTCTGAGACCCCCTTCCTGCCCTGCCCTCACACCCTGCCCGGCGCCAACATCAAGGTGCTGGGCGTGGGCGGTGCAGGCTGCAACGCCATCAACCGCATGATTGAAAGCGGCGTCACCGGTGTGCAGTTCATCGCCATGAACACCGACCAGCAGAGCCTGGCTCTGAGCAAGGCCCACCTGAAACTGCCCCTGGGTCCCCAGAGCAGCCGCGGCCTGGGTGCCGGGGGCAGCGCTGAACGCGGTGCCGTGGCCGCCGAGGAAAGCCGTGAGGAAGTGCTGGCGGCCCTCCAGGGTGCCGACATGATCTTCATCACCGCCGGCATGGGCGGTGGCACGGGCACCGGCGCGGCGCCGGTGCTGGCGAACTATGCCCGGGAACTGGGTGCGCTCACCGTGGCCGTGGTCATCACCCCCTTCGCCTGGGAAGGCCGCAAGAAGGGCGATCTGGCCCTGGACGGCCTCTCGAACCTGCGCGACACCGCCGACACCGTCATCGTGGTGAGCAACGAGCGCCTGAAGAACGTCTGTGACGCCCGCGTCACCATGAAGGAGGCCTTCCGCGTGGCGGACGGCGTGCTCATCCAGGGCGTGCGCGGCATTGCGGACCTGATCCTCAAGCCCGGCATCATCAACGGCGACTTCGCGGACGTGGAAGCCGTCCTCCGCAATGGCGGCGAGGCCCTTATCGGCACTGGCGCCGGTCGTGGCGAAGAGGCCGTCATGGACGCCCTCCGCAAGGCCCTGGCCTGCCCACTGCTGGAGCGTGCCCAGTCCGGCGCCGCCACAAACGTCATGGTGTCCATCACCGCCGATTGGGAAGTGATGGAGGCCTCCGCCATCGAGACCGCCATGAACTATCTGCAGGACCACTATGCGGGCCTCCCCAACATCAAGGCCTGCACCGTGGAAGGCGAGGGCATGGAGGATCGCGTGCTGGTCACCGTCCTGGCCAGCGGCTTCGATCAGCAGGAGCAGCTTGAGACCGAGCGCCGCAACAGCCTGAACCTGGGCGCGCACGTGGATTCCGCCACCCTGCCCAACTACACCTCGGTCCTGTCGCCCATGGCCCAGCCCCTGCCCGCGAATGTGGTGAGTGGCCGGGTCTACGTCTACGGCGAGTCCAATGGCAACGAGCAGGGCCCCACGCCCACGCGCCTGCTGCCCCAGGCCCCCACACCCAGCGGCGAACTGACCGGCACCGCCGACGACCTCCACATCCCCGCCATCATGCGCAATCGGCCGGGCCTGCTGCCCATGGATTAGGGGCTCAGCCCTAGCCCCGGTACTGCCTCAGACCTGCATGAACTGGATGAAGCCGCCCCGCTGCAGCTCACGCAGGAAGAGAGCTGTGCGTAGGACGGCGTCCGCCTCACCGGGGAAGGCCCCGTCCACCACCGCGGCCACCTGGGCCACGTTGCGGGCGCCGTCGCAAGCGGCCCAGACCGCACTGCCCCGGACGTCCAGCTTCACGCGGTAGGCGGGCTTCCCCATCAACTTCAGGAACCAGGACCAGCGCGCCGAGAGGATTTTCGGCCTTATCAGGACCACCTTGCCATCCTCGCCAGCCTCCGAGGCCAGAACCTGGACGGGGATGAGGGCGAGGTAGATGTCGTCGGGGAATTCGTTCATCGAAGGTCCTTAAAACTGATCACCACCAAGGCACCAAGAGAACCGGAGTCCTTCTTGGTGCCTTGGTGGTGAATCTTTTAATCTTTAGAAATTCGCGCTGGGAGGCGCGGGCTCATCGGCGGCGCCGGCGTTATCGAGGGGCACCTTGACCAGGTAGTAGGCAATGCCCGCGAGAATCAGCAGGCTGACCCAGAAGGCGCCAGGAGCGGCTGCACCCCAGATGAAGCGAGTGAGCTGGTACTTCACTTCGAAGAAGGCGAAGGCGGCGAAAAGCAGGCCCACCAGAGCCTCACCGGCGATGAGACCGGCGGCGAGGAGGACGCCATTGTTCTCCGAGCGCACCTTCTGGGCCTCGTTGTGCCCACGCTTGGCGGCGAGCATCTCCACGGCACCCTTGATGAGGCCGCCCAGGAAGATGGCGAAGGTGGTCTCCAGGGGCAGATACATGCCCACGGATACCAGCATGGGACTCTTCACCTGCATGAGGATGAAGGCGAGGCCCATCATCATGCCGACGATGATGAGCGGCCAGGCCATCTTGCCTTCCACGATGCCGCGACTCAGGAGAGCCATCAGGCCAGCCTGGGGGGCGGCGAGCTGCTTGGAGCCGAAGCCCGCATCCAGGGAGAGAACAGCCTTCTTCTGGTCCGCGGGCAGCTTCTTCACTTCATCCAGGGTGTAGGTCTTCACCACACCATTGGCATCGGCGGGTGCCGTGACCATCTGCACCTGCTGAGCGGTCAGCTCGGCGATGCGCTTGGTGCCCTGGGCAGAAATATCGCCCTCGTGGAGCACCATGAGGGGGATGAAGAGCACGACGGAAGCCAGGGCCACGCCCAGGAGGTCGCCCATTTCCATGCGCCAGGGGGTTCCGCCCAGGATGTGACCGGCCTTGAGATCCTGCAGCATCTCGCCCGCGACGGCGGCGCTCACACAGACCACTGCGGCCACGCCCAACACGGCGGCGACGCCCTCACGGCCCTTGACGCCCAGAACTACCATCACGAGAGCGGTGATCACCAGGGCGGTCAGAGTGAGGCCGGAGATGGGGTTGTTGCTGGACCCCATGATGCCGACGAGATAGCCACTGATGGCCGAGAAGAAGAAGCCCAGGATCACCACCACCAGGGCCGCCACGAAGGAGACCAGGGGGCTCACCTGGAAGATGCGCCAGGTGATCAAGAAGGTCACCAGGGCGGCGAAGCCGAGGCCGAACATGACGTAGGTGAAGGGCAGGTCCTTGTTAACGCGATCCACCACGTGCTCGCCGGAGGCAGCCTTCTTCACGTCAGAGATGGAACGGGTGAGGCCCGTGGCCAGGCTCTTGCGCATTTTGAAGAGGGTGAAGCAGGCGCCCATGAGCATGCCGCCGATGGCGATGGGACGAACGATGAACTTCCAGACGGAGACGGACAGAGCGATCCAGTCGCCCTCAGAGGCGCCCTCAGGCAGGACACCAGGAGCCAGGAAGTAGGTGATGATGGGCACCAGCAGCCCCCAGGCGATGATGCCGCCGGAGAAATTCAGGGCGCCCAGCTTGGGGCCGATGATGTAGCCCACACCCATGTAGGCGGGGCTGATGCCGGGGGAGCTGAGCAGCATGCCGCCGCCAACCTTGGCCTTCCAGCCGTGGACCAGGTTGATGGCCGTGGCCTTGAAGCCCACAAACTTCTCCCAGGTGGTGGCGAAGAGCTGGACCTGGACCAGGGCCTGGATGACGGCGCCGATGCCCATGGCGCCGAAGAGGAACTTGGTTCCGTTACCACCACGGGCACCGGCCTTGTGGATCTCGGCGGCGGCCACGCTCTCGGGGTAGGGCAGCTCAGCGTCTTCCACCATCACGCGGCGAAGCAGGGCCACGAACATGATGCCCAGCACGCCACCGGCGAACATGATCAGCGAGCTGGTGACGTAGTTGCCCACGGTGAAGAACTTGGGCCAGATGCCGCTGATAACGAAGGCGGGGATGGTGAAGATGGCGCCGGCAGCCACGGACTCGCCGATGCTGCCCACGGTGCGGGCCATATTCTCTTCGAGGATGGTGCCCTTCATGAGTTTAATGAGGGCCATGCCGATGACCGCCGCAGGGTAGGTGGCAGCGATGGTCATGCCAGCCTTGAGGCCAAGGTAGGCGTTGGCGGAGCCTAGGACGACCGCCATGACGAGGCCGATGAGGACCGCCCGCAGGGAGAACTCCCGCAGGTTCTGATCGGATGGGACAAAGGGTTGCATGCGTGCTCCAGGAAAGGGGCGAGAGGTGAATGAGAAGACCGGATGAAGCGGATAGTCTAATACATCGCGGATTCAGCCAACCCATGCCCATCCTCACCAGCAAAGCCAATCCCCGCTTCAGGGACCTGCAAGCCCGCCTCCGGCCGGGTGGCTCCCACCGCAGTGCCACGCTGTTGCTGGGAGAGAAGCTCATCGAGGCCTGGCTCGAGGCTAGGCAGACCACCGCCGCCAAACGCCTGCATCCGGCCCTCTGGCTGAGGCTTGAACAGACCGCATCTCACCCTCTGGAAACCTCGCTCGGCTTGGAGACCCTGGTGCTGGGCGAGGCCCTGATGCGGGAACTGGCCGATGCGGGAAGCCCCCCGGCTCACGCCCTGCTCATGGACCTGGGCCCTGAGCCCACGGGGCCCCTGGCAGCGCGGGTACTGGGCGCCTGGGGCATCCAGGACCCCGGCAACCTGGGCGCCATCCTCCGCAGCGCGGCCGCCTTCGGCTTCCAGGAAGCACTATTAGGGCCCGGTTGTGCGGATCCCTTTCATCCCAAGGCCCTGCGCGGCAGCATGGGCGCGGCTTTCCTGCTGCCCCTGCGGCGGGTGTCGACCCTCCAGCCCGAGGGTGGCCGCTGGTACGCCCTGGACGGTGGTCCCGGCGCCATTCCTCTGGCCGAGGCAGATCTTAGCGAGCCTCTGTGCCTCTGGGTCGGCAACGAGGGCCACGGCTGGCAGGGTGTGGACCTGCCCGCAGGTGTCCAACGCCTGGCCATCCCCATCCAGGGCCTCGAAAGCCTCAATGCCGCCGTGGCAGCAGGGATCGCGTGCTTTGAAGCCGCGCGGAGAAAGGCCCTATGAAGTTTGGTTGGCTCCTCCGCCCCTTCAGCTCCCTGATCCTCGCCGGCCTCTTCGTCCTGGCCTTCCGCTTTCCGGGGGCTCTGGGTGGTTGCCTGGAACCGCTGATGGCCCTGCTCTTCCCTCTGCTCTTGTTGGACGGCCTCTACAAAGGGCGCCACGGGGTGTGGATCTGGCTGTCACTGCTCTTCGGGCTCCTGATGCTCTACGGCTGGGTGCCCCAGACCCTGGCCTCCAAGGGGGGGATTCCCTTCGCCGGGGCCGCCCTGGGTACGCTGCTCCTGAGCCTGTATGAAGCCACGGGACTCTGGGCCGTGGCCATGGGCTCCCGCTGGTGCGCCCGCCGCCTGGGCCCCCTGGGCGCGGCTCTCGGCGCAGCCCTGCTGCTCTTCGTCTGGGAGAGCTGGGGCTTCCACGTCTATCCCTGGACCTGGGGTGCGGCCTTCGGCGCCCTGCCCTGGACTGCCCGCAGCGCGGCCTTTGTGGGCGCCTCCGGCCTTTCGGCCCTGGCCTGGGGCGCTGGGGCCTGGACCTCGGCGGCCCTGGTGGAGGGCGCCTCCGCCCGCCGCACCCTGGCAGGCCCCGCCTTCGCGCTTGCCTTCCTGTTCCTGGGGGGTGGCCTCTGGTACCTCCTGCCCCGGGAGGCACCGCGCACCCTGGACGCCGTGCTCATCCAGCCCAACTTTCCCGCGGGCCAGCGCTGGGCCGGCATGGAAGCCGAACAGTGGCGGCGCAGCGATGCGGTCCTGCAAGCCCATGGCCTGCCCCGGGCCGGGCGCCCCACCCTGCTGCTCTGGGCCGAGAGCTCCGTGCTGGGCCGTGATGACCGCCAGCCCAACCCCCGCCTGAGCCAGGAGGCCGCGCGACGCGGTGTGGCCTGGCTCTTTGGGACCGAGGGGGGCCCCTTCAACCTAGTGCGGGGCGAGGTGGCCGGTCGCCCCACCTTCGTCTTTGCCAAAACCGAGCCCATGGCCTTCGGCGAACGCAATCCGGGTCCGGCCCCCGTCCGCCACTGGCTGGACCGCCAGCTGGACATCATCTCCCAGGAGCCGGGCCCCTTGGCCGAGGGCTGCGCCTTCGCCATCCCCACCCCAGCTGGGGATCTCCGGGTCCACCCGCTCCTTTGCAGCGAGGCCCTCCTGCCCGAGCGGGCCCGCCAGGGGCGGGAGTTGGGCCACGCAGCGCTGCTCACCAACCACACCAACGATGGCTGGTTCGACCGCAGCATCGCCACGGACCTGCATTCCGCCCAGATCCGCCTGCGGGCTCCGGAGCTGGGTGTCCCCCTGCTGCGAGCCACCCTGACGGGAAAGTCCGGCCTCTTCCGGGAGGACGGCCACTTTGAGCTCTGGGGCGAGCCCCTCAGCGAAGGGGCCTACGTGCTGGAGCTCCAGTGGCGACCAGTCCGCACGCCCGCCCGTTCCGGTTGGCTACGCCCCCTGCTCGCCCTCTCCCTCGTGGCGGGCCTGTTACTGCTAGGCTGGAAGCTCCCTTCCAGGACTGCCTGATGGATCGCGATTTCCTCGCCCCAGCCCCCCTTCCGACCCCGCAGGGCCTCGTGGCCTTCGTGGACGAGACGTGGACCGTGGACCCCCGGGAACTGCAGATCTTCTTCCAGGCCGAGCAGGTGCACTGGACCGCGGACCGCACCATCGAGCAGTGGCGGAAGCTGCTGGCCTGCTCCCGCCTGCTCACAGCCCGTCTGGTGCCCGAGGGAAACCGGGGCGGGCGGCTGGTGGCCGTCACCCGGATCTGGTCCGATCACGCCCACGAGGCCAAGCTCTACGACGTGGTGGTGGCCCAGGACCTCATGGCCCTTGGCATTGCCTCGGAATTGGTGAAGTGGGCCCTACGCCACCCCTGGGTGGGCGAAGTGAACCGCTTCGTGCTGGAGACCCGCGACGCCGCCAACTTCTACCCGCGCTTCGGCTTCAAGCCTGGGGTCGAGATGCAAGCCCAGCACCTGCGTGTGAAGGTGTCTGAACTCCAGTCCCTGGGGCTGCGATGACCGAGACCCACCCCGGCTTCCGGGGCCCCGCCACCCAGCCCCTGATCCTGGCCAGCGGCAGCCCCCGTCGGCGCCACTGGATGGAGGCCATGCGGATTCCCTTCGAACTTCAGGTCCCCAACGTGGACGAGACGCCCCTCTTGGACGAGGAGCCCGGGGAACTGGTACTCCGCTTGGCAGAGCTGAAAGCCGAAGTCATCGCCCACCGCAATCCGGGCCGCTGGGTCATGGCGGCAGACACTACCGTGGCCGTGGACCACCACACCCTCAACAAACCCGTGGACGTGGAGGACGCGGTGCGGATGCTGAGCCTTATCCAGGGCCGGGCCCATCAGGTCCACACAGGGTTCTGCCTGCAGCGGAACGCGGTCTCGCACAGCTTCGTGGACACCGCCCAGGTCTTCTTCCGCCCCCTGACCGAGGCCCAAATCCGCTGGTACGTGGGCACCCGAGAGCCCATGGACAAGGCCGGTGCCTATGCCATCCAGGGCATCGGGGCCCTCTTCATCGAAAACGTGGAGGGGAGCTTCTCCACAGTCATGGGACTGCCCGTGGAGCGCATGGGAGCACTCTTCGCGAGCCTGGGCCTCCTGAAACCCTGGGTGGGCTTTCCCCAATAGGGTCCAGAGCCCCAAAGACGAGCTTCCGGCCGGGAATCCCATGGGGGGCGAGCAGCCCAGGGGGGATCTCCGTGCAAGTGGACGGCTTGACTACCCTCCCCATGGAGGAAATCGTTCTCTCGACCTACATAAAAATAGATCACCCTTAAATCCTCTTAAAGTCTGGATTTGTGTCGGAAAAAATGGGTAAACATTCGACTTCCAGTGTTCTATCATCGTGACTTGCGGCACAAGTCATCCGGCTGTCGCCCAGGAGCTTCCAAGCCCCCGGGTCCGAAAGAGATGTCTGTGTTTTTTATTAGACATTCGCAAATCAGCATTCCAAGGGGTTGTGCATGCACCGATTCGACCAAGCGTTCCGCTTCGTCCTTCCGGCCGCGGCTGTGGCCATCCTCGCCACAGTCCTGAGCGTGGGCTGGTTCACCCAGCCGGACCGCTTCGCCAAGGGCTATGCCCCTGAGCAGCCCATCGCCTTCTCGCACCAGCTCCATGCGGGCACCCTGCGCATGCAGTGCCAGTACTGCCATTCGGGCGTGGACAAGTCCCGGAACGCGGGGATCCCCAGCGTGGATCTCTGCATGGGCTGCCACAAGGTCACCAAGACTGACCGCCCCGCCATCCAGAAGCTGGCGAAGATCGCCGCCTCCGGCGAGCCCCTGCCCTGGCAAAGGGTCCATACCCTGCCCGATCACGTTTTCTTCGACCACCGGCCCCATGTCAACGCGGGCATCGCCTGCCAGAGTTGCCATGGCGAGGTCCAGACCATGCAGGTGCTGACCCGCGAGATGAGCCTGCGCATGGGCAATTGCCTGGGCTGCCACCGGGATCCCCACGCGGCTCTGCCGCCGGGCTCCAAGATCACGCGGGGCGCCGAGAACTGCGCCGCCTGCCATCGCTAGGAGCACCGATGGCCGACCTGAATAAGCCCCTCCTCGCCCGTGCCACAGCCCTCCTGGCGGGCCCCTTTCTGCTGGGCCGGCGAGCCCTGAGCCTGGTGCTCTCCGCGGACAAGGAAGGGCCCCCCTCCGAACCCGCCCCTGCCCGCATCTCCATCACGCCCCCTGAACACGCCATCAAGCGCCGCGGATGACCCGATGAAGACACGACTCCCCGATCACGGCCCCGTCGAAGCGCCCCAGTTCTGGCGCACGCTGGAAGAGCGCATTGAGACTCCCGAGGCCCGCCAGGCGGCCCACGACGAGTTCCTGCCCACGGCAGTGCCCAGCCCCTTTGATGATGTCCACGGACTGGTCCAGCCCGAAGGCCCCCAGGGCGGCTTCTCTCGCCGCGACTTCCTGGGTCTGGTCAGCGCCTCCGCGGCCCTGGCAGCCACTATGGCTTGCGACCGCAAGGGCCAGGGAACCATCGTCCCCTACACCAAGCGCCCCGTGGAGGTCGTCCCCGGCGTGGCCAACTACTACGCCAGCGCCCACCAGGAGGGCCGCCGGGTATATCCCGTGTTGGTCAAGACCCGGGAAGGCCGTCCCATCCACCTCACCGGCAACGATGAGCACCCCGGCGTGAAAGGCAAGACCAGCCCCCGCACCATGGCGGATGTGCTCCGCCTCTACGATCCCGACCGCCTGCGGGCCCCCAAGGCCGAGGGCCGCACCATCGCCTGGACTGATGCCGAAGCGCGGCTCCATGGCGCCCTCCGGGCAGCCAAGACCGCAGGCAAGCCCGTGCTTCTGATTTCCGGCGCCGTGGCCTCCGCCTCGCGCAAGGCCCTGCTGGCGGACCTCAAGGCCGCCCTGCCCACCCTGGAGCATCTGGCCTACGAGCCCGCCGCCGGGGACGCCGTCGAGGAGGCCGCCAAGGCCAGCTTCGGCCAGCCTGTGGACCTGCAGCCCCGCCTCGCCAAGGCCCAGGTGATCCTGTCCCTGGGTGCCGATTTCCTCAGTGGTGAGGATCCCGAGGCACTGGCGGCCTGGGGAGCCCAGCGCCGCCTCAAGGACGCCAACGCCTCCATCAACCGCCTCTGGGTACTGGAGGGTCCCATGACCCTCACGGGTACCAACGCGGATGTTCGTGTTCCCGTGTCGCCCGCGCGCCTCGCCGCCCTGGCCTTCGCCCTGGCGAAACAACTGAGTCAGCTGGGTCTCTCCCTTCCGGCCGGCACCGATCTCTCAGCCATCTCGGCGGGCCTGCCCGCCGAGTTCAAGGGCTCTGAAAAGGTCTGGCTGGACCTCCTCAAGGACCTCCAGCACGCGGGCCACCACGCGGTGGTGCTCTGCGGCGCCCAGATGCCCGCCGAGGCTCACCAAGCCGCCCACCTGCTCAACGCCATGCTGGGTTCCGACGCGCTGGCCCCACGCCCCGCCGAGCCCCTGGCCACGGTGCGGGAACTGGACGCCGCCGTGCAGGGCATGGCCGCCGGTCGCTACGCCGCCGTGCTGCTCTGGGACGTGAATCCCGCCCTCGCCTACCCCAAGCCCGCCGCCTGGAAGGAAGCCTTCGCCAAGGTGCCCTTCCGCACCTGGATCGGTCAGGTGGAAGACGAATCCGCTGTGGGTTGCCATCTGGTCCTGCCTGAGCACCACTGGCTCGAGAGCTGGGGCGATTTCGGCACCGAGTCTGCCGAGGTCCTGCAGCAGCCCACCATCGGCACCCTCTATGACACCCGCCAGGGCGAGGACATCCTCCTGGGCGCCATCAAGGCCCTGGGCGCGGCCCCTGCCGATTCCTACCACGCCTACCTCCAGGCCCGCTGGTCGAAGCTCCTGCCCCTGGGCACCTCCTTCGAGCAGGCCTTGCACGACGGCCTGCTGAAGCGCGAGGACAAGGCGACGGTTCCCGCCTTCAAGGGCGCCTCCGTGGCCGCCGCTGCCAAGAAGGCCGCTGCCGCCCAGGCCCAGGGTTATGAACTGGTGCTCTTTCCGGGCTTCGCCACCCACGATGGCCGCCACGGCAACAACAGCTGGCTGCAGGAGACCCCGGATCCCATCACCAAGATGACCTGGGACAACCCGCTGTCTGTCTCTGTCCAGGACGCCAAGGCCCTGGGCCTCCAGGAAGGCGACCTGGTGAGCCTTTCCGTCGAAGGCGCCACCCTCACCCTGCCCATCGTCATCCAGCCCGGTCAGGCCAAGGGCGTGCTGGCCCTGGCCCTGGGCTACGGCCGCAGCACCGGCGGTGTGGCCAAGGGGGTGGGCGTAAACGCCTTCTCCCTCATGGGCCTGGACCCCGCCTCCGCCAACCTCCGCCAGGGCGCCCGCCTCGTCAAGGCGGGAGGGCGCAAGGAACTCTCCCGCACCCAGAGTCACCACCGCATGGAGGGCCGCGACATCGTCCGCAGCCTCAGCATGGCGGAGTATGCCGAGCATCCCCAGGGCCACCACCCCGCCGTGGAGATCCTCTCGCTCTACGAGGATCAGAAGTTCCCAGACCACAAGTGGGGCATGGTCATCGATCTGGCGGCCTGCTCTGGCTGTTCTGCCTGCATCGTGGCCTGCCAGTCCGAAAACAACGTGCCGGTGGTGGGGCCCGAGCAGGTGGCCCGGGGCCGCGAGATGCACTGGATTCGCATCGACCGCTACTACGAGGGCGAGCTGGAGAACCCCAAGGTGGTCCACCAGCCCATGCTATGTCAGCACTGCGACAGCGCCCCCTGCGAGAACGTTTGCCCGGTGAATGCCACCAACCACAGCCCCGAAGGCCTGAACCAGATGGCCTACAACCGCTGCGTGGGCACCCGCTACTGCGCCAACAACTGCCCCTACAAGGTGCGCCGCTTCAACTTCCTGGAATACACCGCCTACAAGACTGAGCCCGAGACCCTGGCCTACAACCCCGAGGTCACCGTCCGGCCCCGCGGCGTGATGGAAAAGTGCTCCTTCTGCGTGCAGCGCATCAACGACGTGAAGATCCGCGCCAAGGGGGACGGCCGCGCCATCCTCGATGGCGAGATCAGCACGGCCTGCATGTCCGGCTGCCCCGCCGATGCCATCGTCTTCGGCGACCTCAAGGATCCCAAGAGCAAGGTGGCCCAGTTGGTGGCCAACCGCCGCGCTTACAAAGTGCTGGAGGAACTGGGCGCCAAGCCCGCCATCACCTATTTGGCGGATTTGAAGAACCCCCCCACGAGCGGGACCAGCCCTGTGGGAGGCCACCATGCGTCCTGATATCGCCATCCCCGAGGGCCTGCTGGAACCCGCCCTCACGGTGGGCACGGTCACGCCGGGCAGCCTGGACGACCAGGTGCTCGCCTTCCCGGAGACCCTGCCCCCCCGGCAGTGGTACATCGGCATCACCATCACCCTCTCGGCCCTCTTCATCGGCCTGGGCTTCATCGGCTACACCTTCTACAAGGGCATCGGCGCCTGGGGCAACAGCAGCCCCGTGTTCTGGGCCTTCGACATCATCAATTTCGTGTTCTGGGTGGGCATCGGCCACGCCGGCACGCTGATCTCGGCCATCCTCTTCCTCTTCCGCAAGCGCTGGCGGAACGCCATCGCCCGGTTCGCCGAGGCCATGACCATCTTCGCGGTCATCTGCGCCGTGATCTTCCCGCTCATCCATGTGGGTCGCCCCTGGGTGGCCTTCTGGCTCTTCCCCTATCCGAACCAGCGGGCCCTCTGGACCAACTTCCGGTCGCCTCTGCTTTGGGACGTCTTCGCGGTGAACACCTACTTCTCCGTATCCCTGATGTTCTGGTATCTGGGCCTCATTCCCGACATCGCCTCCATGCGAGATCGCACCAAGAGCAAGCTGCGCAAGACCATCTACACGGTTCTCGCCGTGGGCTGGCGCGGGGCGGCCACGCACTGGCAGCACTACGAAAAGGCCTATCTGCTGCTAGCGGGCTTGGCCACGGGCCTGGTGCTCTCCGTCCACTCGGTGGTGAGCTTCGACTTCGCCACCTCCGTGGTGCCGGGCTGGCACATGACCATCTTCCCGCCCTACTTCGTGGCGGGTGCCATCTTCGCCGGCTTCTCCATGGTGGTGATGGTGCTGGTGGTGGTCCGCGAGACCATGCAGTTGAAGAATCTCATCACCATGCGGCACCTGGACGTCATGAACAAGGTGATCCTGGCCATGAGCTGCATCATGGGCTACAGCTACATGATGGAAGGCTTCACGGCCTGGTATTCCATGAACGAGTACCTCCACCACGGCTTCATGAACATCATCACGGGCACCTACGGCTGGGCGGGCTGGCTCACCATCAGCTGCAACATCTTCATCCCCCAGATCCTCTGGTTCAAGAAGGCCCGCACCAGTTACTTCTGGATGATCTTCGTGGCCATCGGCGTGACCATCGGCATGTGGTTTGAGCGCTTCGTGATCATCGTAATCTCCCTGCACCAGGACTACCTGCCCTCAGCCTGGCGCGTCTACGTGCCCACCATGACCGACTTCGGCATCCTGCTGGGAACCTTCGGCATCTTCTTCACCCTGGTGCTGCTCTTCGCCCGCGTGCTGCCGGTCATCGCCACCACCGAAGTGAAGGCCATCCTGCCCGGGGCGCAACCTTCTCACCATGGAGACGACCACCATGTCTGAGACCTCGTTTTCCGTTCTCGGCATTTTCGATACGCCCAATAGCCTCATGGCGGCCATCCCCAAGCTGCGGGCCACCAAGCTCGGCACCGTGGAGGCCTACACGCCCTACCCCATTCACGGCATCGACGATGCCCTGGGCCTGCGCAAGTCGCCCCTGGGCGGCATGGTGCTGGTCATGGGCATCCTGGGCGCACTCACGGCCTTCGGCTTCGAATACTGGATCAGCGCCGTGGACTACCCCATCATCACCGGCGGCAAGGCGGCCGGTTCCTGGGAAGCCTTCATCCCCATCATGTTCGAAGTGACGGTGCTCTTCGCCACCTTCACGGCGGGCCTGGGCATGCTGCTTCTCCTGAACAAGCTGCCCTTCTTCGGGCACCCGGTCCTCTCCGCCAAGGCCATCACCAGCATTACCCGGGACCGCTACGTCCTGGCCCTGGAGGCGGAATCCGAAGCCTTCGACAGTCAAGCCGCCGTTGCCGCCCTCCAGGCCGCCGGCGCCACCGATATCGAGGTGCTTCCGGCCCCGGACCGCAGCCCGTTTCTCACCAGCGACTACATCCTGCGCACCCTGGGCGGGATCTTCGTGGCCTGCCTCGTGGCCGGCCTGGGGATCTTCACCCTCACCAAGTGGTTCCCGCTGCTGCGCCCCATGGTGAACATGCAGGACCAGCCCCGGCTCAACGCGCAGAAGCCCTCCAGCTTCTTCAAGGATGGCCACGGCATGCAACGCCCCGTGGCGGGCACCGTCGCCCGCGGCCACCTCCCTACGGCCACAGGCAAGCAGGAAGAGGCCGCCTCTCTAGTGAATCCCCTGCCCCGTACCAAGGAAGTCTTTGAAGTGGGTCGCAAGGCGTACCACAACCGCTGCGAGGTCTGCCACGGCGCCATCGGCAACGGCGTGGGCAGCCTCACGGCCGCTTACGGAGGCAAGCCCGCCAACCTCCAGGCGCAACAGTTCCGCGACTACCCGGATGGCAAGATCTACTGGGCCATCGTGAACGGCAAGAACGCCATGCCCTCCCACGCTGCCGACCTCACAGACGCCCAGCGCTGGTCGGTGGTCCACTACGTGCGCGCCCTCCAGCGTGCCCAGAATGCCAAGGATGAGGACCTGAAGGTGGTCGCCCCATGAGCCAGAATCCGAAGAAGTCCCCCCTGCTGCTGGGCGCCATGGGCCTGGGTGCCTTAGGCGTCCTCGGCACCTATGTGGCCGCCGGCCACGAACGCTTCTGGGCCAACTGGGTGCTCTGGTTTGTCCTCATCTTCACCCTGGGCCTGGGCTCGCTTTTCATCGTGGCCCTGGAGCACCTGGTCAGCGCCCGCTGGAGCGTGCCTGTTCGCCGCATCCCCGAGCGTCTGGCCACCCTGCTGCTGCCCGCTGTCCCCGTGGGCCTCATTGCCCTCTTCGCCCTGCCCGTGCTCTACCCGGGCACCCGACCCGAGGCTGCCCACAACCATATCCTGGCGGGCAAGGCCTTCTGGCTGAGCATCCCCTTCTTCTCAGTGCGCACCGCCATCGCCATGGTCCTCGTCCTGATCGGCTTGGCCATCCTGGTGGGCGGTTCCTTGAAGCAGGATCAGACCAAGGACCCGGCCTTCAACTTCAAGGCCCGCAAGTTCGCCCCGGCCTACATGGCCATCTTTGCGCTCGTGATCACGCTCATCGCCTTCGACTGGATCTCGGGACTGACGCCCGAGTGGTATAGCGACATTTTCGGCGTCTACATCTTCGCCGGGGCCTTCCTCAGCGGCCTGGCGGCCACGGTGCTGTGCCTGCTTTACCTCCAGGATCAGGATCGCCTTGGCGGCGTGAAGGGTGACCACCTCTTCAACCTGGGTGGCTTCCTCTTCGCCTTCACGGTCTTCTGGTCCTACATCGGCTTCGCCCAGTACATGCTGATGTGGTACGCGAACATGCCCGACGAGGTCATCTACTACAAGGTGCGGCTGGCCGGTTCCTGGCGGGCCATCACCATCACCCTGGCCTTGGTCCACTTCATCCTGCCCTTCTTCGCCCTGGTGACCCGGGCCGCCAAGAAAGACCCCAAGCGGCTGCGCCGGGTGGCCTACCTCATGCTTGGTGCCCACCTGCTGGACCTCTACTGGCTCATCTTCCCCGTGCTTGGCGCCAAGCCCCTCTTCTCCTGGCCTGAGCTCAGCTTCGCCCTCTTCTTCATCGGCGGCATCACCATCTGGGTCCGAGGCGCAATGGAAAAGGGCGAGGATATGCCCGTCGGCGATCCCTTCCTCCGCGAGGGTCTGGAGTTCCGGCTATGAACCTCAACGACTATCTCTCCCCCGCCGAACTGAAGCGCCTCTTCGCCGCCCTCCTGGTGGTGATCGGCTTCATCTTCATCGCCGGTTTCTTCGGCTTCACCATCGTGCCCGGCCTGCGCTATCAGGCCCACACCCTGCCGGACGCCCCCGTACTGGCGGTGCAGGGCGAGACCGGGTGGCTGGACCCCACGGACTACCCGGCCATGATCAAGCAGGTCATCCCGCCCATCGACCCGGCCACAGTCATGACGCCCAACCCCGCCCTGATGGCCCGCGGCAAGAACCTCTTCGCCCAGTCCTGCGCCACCTGCCACGGACCTGATGGCAAGGGAGACGGTCCTGGCGGCATGGGCCTCAATCCCAAGCCCCGCAACTTCACTGAGAAGGCGGCCTGGAAGAACGGCACTCGCGTCGAGGAGATCTACAAGACTCTGGACGAGGGCATCAAGGGCAGCTCCATGGCCTCCTACAATTACCTCTCCAAGAAGGACCGCATGGCCCTAGTGCACGTGGTCCAGTCCCTGGGCAGCTTCGACCATGGGGTGAACGACCCCAAGGCCATGGCCGCTCTGGAGAAGCTCTTCGCCAGCGCGGGGGAGGTGATCCCCAACCGCATCCCCGTGGCCAAGTCCATCACCATCCTCAGCCGGGAATACGCCGAGACCCAGTCCAAGCCAGCCCCTGCCACCAACCACTGAGCCCCCATGACCGCATCACCCCTCCGCCGTTCCCTGCTCGCCCTGGCCCTCCTGGTCCTGGGCGGTGATCCCCTGGTTCTCCGTGCCCAGGCGCCTAGTCAAACACCGGGCCAGGCCCCCTCTTTCAAGCCCGAGGAAGTGGGGATCGACGAGAAGCTGGGCGCCACCATTCCCCTGGACATAGTGCTGAAGGATGAGGACGGCAAGCCCGTCACGCTGCGCCAACTCATCAACAAGCCCACCATCCTCACCCTCAACTACTTCCGCTGCGCGGGCATCTGCACACCCCAACTGGGCGGTGTAGCCGAGGTGCTGAACCGCACCCAGGCCATTCCTGGCCAGGAGCTCCAGGTTCTCACCGTGAGCTTCGATGAGCGTGACGAGCCCGAGGTGGCCGCGCAGAAGCGCACCAACTACCTGGCCGAGATCACCCGCCCCTTCCCACCGGCCGCCTGGCGCTTCCTCACGGGCCCGGCAAAGACCACCAAGGCTCTGGCGGACGCCGTGGGCTTCAAGTTCAAGGCCCAGGGCGACGACTTCATCCACGCGGCGGCCATCATCTTCATCAGCCCCACGGGCAAGATCACCCGCTACATGTATGGCGTCACCTACCTGCCCGCGGATGTCCAGCTGGCGGCCCAGGAGGCTTCCCGCGGCGAGGCCCAGCCCACCATCAACAAGTTCCTGAAGTTCTGTTTCAGCTATGACCCCGTGGGACGCAAATACGTCCTGAACACCACCAGCATCGGCGCCACGGTCATCATCCTGGCCGCGCTGATATTTGTGTTTGCGCTCACCCGCAAGGGACGTCCGACCAAGCAAGACCCAGAGGAGGGCCAATGAGCTCGCACGTAACCCCCGAGCCCAGCTACCTGGTGGACACCGGCACCCGGAAGGGCCTGCTGGCCTGGCTGACCACCACGGATCACAAGCGCATCGGCCTGCTCTACCTGTACTCGATGATGACCTTTTTCTTCGTGGGCGTGGGCATTGGCTTCGTCATGCGCCTTGTGCAGCTCACCACCTTCCAAAAGCTGGTCACGGCCCAGACCTACAACGCCATGTTCACGGTCCATGGCGTCATCATGATCTTCCTCTTCGTGGTGCCGGGCCTGCCCGCCATCTTCGGCAACTTCTTCCTGCCGATCCTCATTGGGGCCAAGGACGTATCCTTCCCGCGCCTGAACCTGGCCTCCTGGTACTTCTTTGTGGCTGGTGCCATCCTGGCCGTGCTTTCGCTCTTCACGGGCGGCGGCGCGCCGGACACGGGCTGGACCTTCTACGCCCCCTTCAGCCTCAAGACCGGCACCAACGTGAGCCTCGCGGTCTTCGCGGCCTTCGTGCTGGGCTTCTCCTCCATGCTCACGGGCATCAACTTCATCACCACCATCCACCGCCTCAGGGCGCCGGGCATGAAGTGGTTCCGCATGCCCCTGATGTGCTGGGCCCTCTATTCCACGGCCTGGATCCAGCTGCTGGCCACCCCCATCGTGGCCATCACCCTGGTGCTGGTGATCCTTGAGCGCTTCTTCGGCATCGGCATCTTCGATCCCGCCAAGGGCGGCGACCCACTGCTCTACCAGCACCTCTTCTGGATCTACTCGCACCCGGCCGTCTACATCATGATCCTGCCGGCCATGGGCGCCATCTCCGAGATCATCCCCACCTTCACAAAGCGCCCCATCTTCGGCTACAAGGCCATCGCCTTCAGCTCCATGTCTATCGCCGGTGTGGGCAGCCTCGTGTGGGCCCACCACATGTTCACTTCGGGCATGAGCAGCGTAGCCACCATGGTCTTCTCGCTGCTGACCATGGTCGTGGCCGTGCCCAGTGCCATCAAGGTATTCAACTGGGTGAGCACCCTCTACAAGGGCAGCATCGACTTCCAGCCGCCCCTCCTCTTCGCCCTCACCTTCATCTTCCTCTTCTGCATCGGCGGCCTCACGGGCGTCATGCAGGGGGCCCTGGCCATCAACGTGCACATCCACGACACCTACTTCATCGTGGGGCACTTTCACTACGTGATGTTCGGCGGCACAGGCATGGCCCTCTTCGCGGCCCTGCTCTACTGGTTCCCCAAGATGTGGGGGAAGATGTACAACAAGAAGGCCATCTACGCATCCTGGTTCCCCATGTTCATCGGCTTCAACATGCTCTACTTCGGCATGATGATCCTCGGCATGATGGGCATGCCCCGGCGCTACTACGTGCACCTGCCCCAGTTCCACTTCATGCACGTCTTCGCCACTGTGGGCAGCTGGTTCCTGGTCCTGGGCCTGATCATGTTCTTCGGCACCCTGCTCTACGCCATCTTCAAGGGCGAGAAGGCCGAGGATAATCCTTGGGGCGGCGTGACCCTCGAGTGGACCATCCCCAGCCCGCCCCCGGTGGAGAACTTCGACGTCATCCCCACCATCACCCGGGGTCCCTACCACTTCGACCAGGAGACGAAATCATGAGCGGTCACGTTCATCGCGACGACTTCGGTTCCCGCCTGGGCATGTGGCTGTTCCTGGTCACAGAAATGGTCCTCTTCGGCGGCCTCTTCATTGCTTACTCCTACATGCGGTACAAGTACCCAGCGGATTTCCACCATGGTGGTGCCGAACTGAATGCCACCCTGGGCGTCACCAACACCCTGGTCTTGCTCACCAGCAGCCTCACCGTGGTGCTGGCCATCGTGGCGGTGCAGCGGGCGGAGAAACAGCGGGCCATCGCCTTTCTCAGCACCACCCTGGTCCTGGGTGTGACATTTCTGGTCATCAAGGGCTTCGAGTGGGGTGCCAAGTTCCACCATGGCCTCTACCCCAATGCCCCCCACCTGGCCACCATGCCTCCCGGCGAGCAGGTCTTTTTCGGGCTCTACTTCACCATGACCGGCCTCCACGGCGTCCACGTCATCGCGGGCCTGTCCCTGCTGGGTGTCATGCTCTGGTGGGTGGTCACAGACCGGATCCGCCAGGATCGCTACATCCACCTGGAGAACAGCGGCCTCTACTGGCATCTGGTGGACGTCATCTGGATCTTCCTCCTCCCGCTGTTCTACCTGGCTGCGTAGGGACTGACCATGAGCGAATACGCCGAACCACTCGAATCCGCCCACGCCGACGAGCATGTCGAGCACCCGGGCTATGGCACCTTCATCAAGGTCTGGGTGGCCCTGGTCATCCTCACCTTCTGCCTGGTGAGCTTGAGTCATGTGAGCCAGAGTTATGCAGTATGGGGTCTGCTCACGCTGACACCTCTCAAGGCCGGGTTGGTCTTCTACTACTTCATGCACCTGAAGTATGAGGGCCCCCTCTTCAAGATCGTGATCCTGGTGACCCTGGGCACGCTGCTGATCTTTTTCGCCCTGCTCTTCTCCGACGTCGCTTTCCACTGAGGCTCCCCATGGACTGGATGAACCAAGCCGCCATTTCGGCCCAGAAGTCCGACGCGGTCTTCTTCTACGTGTTCGGGCTATCGGTGGCCTTCCTGCTCTTCATCACGATCCTGATGATCTATTTCGTGATCCGGTATAGCAAGAAGCGCAACCCTGTGGCCTCACAGATCGAGGGCCACGTGGGCCTGGAGATCCTCTGGACCACCATCCCCCTGGTGCTGTTCCTATCGATCTTCTACTACGGTTGGACCAACTACGAATACATGCGTCAGGCCCCCCGGGACGCCATGGCCATCAAGGTCACGGCCCGCCAGTGGAGCTGGTCCTTCGCCTACCCCAACGGCAAGCAGACCAAGGTGCTCTTCGCCCCCATCGGCAAGCCGATGAAGGTGGACGTGGTCAGCGCGGACATGATCCATGGTTTCTTCGTGCCCTCGTTCCGCCTGAAGATCGACGCCGTGCCCGGCCGCACCAACACGACCTGGTTCCAGGCCACCAAGGTGGGCTCCTATGACATCGAGTGCACGGTCATCTGTGGCGTGGACCACAGCCTCATGCTCAGCAAGGTCATCGTGGTGCCCGAGGATGAGTTCAAGGCCTGGTACTTCGGCGGCGAGGACGCCCCGGAGCCCGGCAAGGCCATGCGCGCCAGCGAGGCCCACCCCGACCTCCAGAACCTGCCCCAGGGCCTGGCGGTGCTCACAGCCAAAGGTTGCCTCGCCTGCCACTCCGTGGACGGCAAGCCCAAGGTGGGCCCCACCCTCAAGAGCCTCTACGGTCGCGAGCAGGAGGTTCTCATCGCTGGCCTGCCCAAGACCATCCGCGTCGATGACGCCTACCTGCGCCGCTCCATCACGAATCCCTCTGAGCAAGTCGTGAAGGGCTATCCCCCCGCCATGCCCCTGACCCCGCTCACGGAGCAGGAACTGAACGAGGTGGTCCGTTACATCAAGACCCTGAACTAGCCGGGAGAGCCATGAGCGCCACTGCCCTGCCCGCCCCCAAGTCCAGCCCCATACATATTTTCCTGGAGCTCACCAAGCTCCGCATTTCCGGTGCCTCCACTTTCACGGCCGCCGCGGGCTATATTGCCTTCCTTCGGGGCGCCAATGCCGGGCTGATCACCACCTTGCTGGGCATCCTCTTGCTGGCCATGGGGAGCAGCGCTCTGAATGAGGTGCAGGAGCACCGCTTCGACGCCCTCATGCCCCGCACCGCCAACCGTCCCATCCCGCGAGGAGATCTCTCCCCGGGCCAGGCTGCCACCATCGCCATCACCATGGCCGTGGCAGGCTTCCTGGTCCTGCTCCTGGCTCACAACCTCACCTCCGCGCTCCTGGGGGCCCTGGCCCTGGCCTGGTACAACGGCTTCTACACGCCCCTCAAACGCTGCAGCGCCTTTGCCGTGGTGCCTGGTTCGCTCATCGGTGCGCTGCCCCCGGCCATCGGCTGGACCGCAGCAGGCGGCAGCATCTCCGATCCCACGGTGCTGGCCCTGGCCTTTGCCTTCTTCATCTGGCAGGTGCCGCACTTCTGGCTGCTGGTGGGCCTCCACGCCGAAGGCTACGAGGAGGCCGGCTTCCCCACCCTGGTGAGCGTCTTCGGCCGGGCCCGGCTCTCCCGCCTCACCTTCACCTGGACCTGCGGCACCGCCGCCGCCTGCGCCCTGCTGCCGATGTTCCGGGTGATCCTGTCCCGGCCCTCAGAGATCATGCTCGGCCTCGGCGCCGTGTGGCTCATCGTGGGCTCTCTGCCCCTGCTGAAGCCCGGCCAGGACGCGGCCCTCTACCGCCGCGTCTTCATGAACATCAACCTCTTTGCCCTGGTGCTCACCGCCGCCGTCATCCTGGATCCCTACTTCCTGCGCTGAGCCCAGATTCCTGCCAGAGGGAAGGAGCTTTTACACCAGCCACTTGATTCCCCACTTGGTGGGGCATCAAGCCTGGAAGAGCCTTGGTGTCTTGGATCAAATATGCCGACAAATTGGGGGCAATTTTTATTTATATTGTCGGCAATTATCGTATACTTTAGCGACTGAGGTGTCCCATGCGGCTGACCCCTATGCGCGAATTTCAGAAGAAGGGTTCGGAAGCCATCACGGCTCCCAATAACGAGGTTGTCCTACTCACCGGGCGCTCGGGACCTTCATATTTCCTGGTGCCTGTATTCGATACAGACCTGGCGTATCAGGCGGAGCAACTCCAGCAAGCCATTGCTCTGTCCAGCCTGAGGGAGTCCCAAAACGCTGCTGACCGGGCAGGACTCAGTGGCACCAGCATGGACGAGATCAACGCGGACATCGCCGCCATCCGAGCCGAGCGTCGCGCACCGAAGCGGAAACACGCATGACCCGGGTTGTCCTGGACACCAACATCCTCGTTTCAGCTGGAATCTCAGCAGGCGGGGATTTCGATCAGATCGTCCAAGCAGTCCTGCAAGGCAGAATCCAGGTTGTGGTGTCTCCAGGCATCATGGAGGAATATCTCGACGTACTCCACCGTAGCAAATTCACACGCTACGGCTTCCCACCCGCATGGGTGCGCCACCTCCTCAGCACAGCCGACCATCTCGCCGCTGACCCTGTGAATCTGCCCAGGGCTCCCGATCCTGAAGACCGAGTGTTCTTGGGCGTGGCTCAGCAGGTGGGCATCCTCGTGACGGGCAATATGAAGCATTTTCCCCAGGAGAACTGGGGCAGCGCTAGGGTGCTATCCCCCAGAGAGTTCCTGGCTGAGGTCTCCCTGTCCTGAAGGCGGGGGATGGACTGAGGCGCTCACGCTGCTACGTTCCTGCTTCGTTGCCAATGGCTTGGACGTCGCCTCAAGTTTCTTCCGATGTGACAAGACGTTCCCCTCACCGGAACTGATGTTTTCTATGGAGAGCGCAGCAGTGCCTCTCCCCCGGGGGGACTACCTGCTCAGGGCAGACCTATTCGATTAACCCGGTCCCGAACCAACCGGACCAACCGCTCCAGCACGGACTCTTCGAGTCCGCGCCCCAAGAGCCCAGCAGCGACCTCCTCAGCAGCCTTAGGGAGGCGCTCCCGCAGAGCGTCCAGGCGCTTGATGAGGTAGTTCCTTCGGATCCCGAGCGCCCCGGCGCCTTCAATCAGGGTCTTTCGATCCACTTCCGAGAATCGAAAGATCCCACCGATCGACATGGCCATGGTCAGCGACAGGTCTGGGTAGAGTGCCGTGGAGAGAAGGTCGTAGAGGGGCGCCATGCGGATCCCATCCAAGGTGTAGAGAAGGGAGAAGTTTTTTGCATGAGCATCCCCGTTGCCCACCAAGAAGTTGAATCCGACAGCATCCAGGAAGTTCCGGGTGTCCAATGCGGGTTGCTCAGAGCAGTCCATGATCAGTTGGCGGCAACGCGCAATCCCCGGACCGAGGTTGGTTTCGTATTTCTGCCGAGAGGCAAATCCCAGGGCCTGGCAGAAGTCTTCCTGATGGAGGCGCACCACCCTACCGCCCCGGGATTCACGGTCATACCGCTCAACCAAGAGGTAGGTCATGGGGCCGGCCTCACCCTGCAGTCGACAGGCCTCCACCTGGGCCGTTGGCAACCCTATGGCAGCAGCAAGGCGCATCACAAAGGCCTCGTTTCCCGTGGTGCCCGGGTAGCTGGCAATGGGCGGCTTGACGATGTGGGTCGTCGGTTCTCCTGGCGCCGGAAGGCGCACACGCCCGTTCGTAAGACAAACCGGGAGCTTTGTCTGGGCCCCCGCAAGGGAGAGGCGGAGTTGGCCCTCCCCCACGAGCATGGGGCGCCCTGGGAGGCGTTTCAGGACACTCTCCAGATCTAAGTCTGAGAGTGGCGCTGACATTACTGTTGGCGCAGGTTCCGAAGGATCTTCCCCTTCTCTGAGCAGCCGCACTGCGCCCGCCACCTCACCGCCAAGAAATTCCAACATCCCCATGACGTTGGATCCTGAAACGTGGACCACCCTCTCGATGGCCCTCCGCTGATTTTCCTCTGGCAGGATCCCTTCAAAGTAGGGATAGCATTCCCCATCTTCAAAGGGCTCCTCGCGAAGCGGCAGGGAGACGGAAATCGGTGTGGCGCCAGGCAGGTAATGAAACCGCAGTTCGCCCGCATCCTCCTGGGAGAGGACCCCAACGTGCTGCTCGCCCAGGAAGACGTTCAGGATGCTCATTTCCGCGCCCCGGGCAGGCCGATGCTTAGGTCGCACCCAAGCACCGCAAGGAGGTGCAAGACTCGACCAAGCTGTGAAGTCTCCTTTCCTCGCTCCACTTCAATTACAAAACGGGTCCCGACTCCCGCAAGACCAGCCAGATCGTCCTGGCGCAGGCCTTGGGCTTTCCGGGCGCTGCGGATGAACTTTCCGACCTCGGCTGAAGTCAAGCCCCTCATACAAACTTCCCCCTCGGTAATATTTTAGACTTTTTTGGCTGCAAAAACCACAAAAATGCTTGATCGGGAAGATTTATTCAAAATTAAGTAAAAATCATTCAAAAATTCCCTTTCGGGAATATTTCCCAACACCAATGCTGAGCCGAGCGCCTCGCCGCTGATCCTTTGGATCTGCCAATGGCCCCCGATCCTGAAGACCAACTGTTCTTGGGCGTGACTCCGTAGGTGGGCATCCTCGTGGCGGGCAACATGAAGCCTTTTCCCCGTGAGAATGCGGCCTGAGGGGCGGTGCCATGCCTGACATGGGATATTGAAAGACGGCGGAGGTTAGATGAACAGGACATTTCGAAACATCGCCGCGGAGACACCTCTTTTTGACGATTTGGATCTGGGTGCAGCCGTTCCGACGGCCGTCGAGAAACCAACCCCAGGTGCGGGCCTTGTGAAGATCCATGGCCACAAGGATGCGCTCAGCAAGGATCAGCAGGCATTCAACCGCCTCTCCTCCCGCATCCGGAACCTGAAGGCCCGCCTGGAGCAGACCGAGCGGGACCACCTGGATCTGGATCATTTCCATATCACCCAACACCGCCCCGCTCTGGAGGCCCTGGGGCGGACCTTTCTGGACCTGGCTCTGAAGCTGGAGGAGACTGCGGCCAAGGGCCGTCCGGATAAAATCATGATCCGGCGCCTGAAGCAGGCCATTCCCAGTTTGCTGGACCGCGCGTTCGATATCATCGAGCCCCCGCCGGAAGGACGGGCCCTCTATGACAAATACGCCCGGAGGAGCCACGCCCAAAAGCTGCGCGAAGAGGCCACAGCGGAGGCTGACCTGTTCCTGAACATGGCGGAGTTGATGGGGTTCGAAATTCCTCCCGAAGTATGGGCCAACCGCCACGATCCAGAGGCGATGGATGCCTTCGCCGAAAGCCTGGCCCAGCAGGCTGCCGAGGATCTGGAGGCCGAGGAACAGGCTCGAGTCCAGCGTGCCGGCCACCGGAAGAAGACGAAGAAGCAGATGGAAAAGGAGGCGGCGGAGAAAGCCAAGGCCGATCTGAAACAGCGGAGTCTCAGGGACATATACGTGGCTTTGGCCAAGGCCCTGCACCCCGATATCGAACCGGATCCAGAGAAGCGGCGCCACAAGGAGAACTATCTGAAGCGGGCCAGCGCGGCCTACCAGGACGGCAACCTCATGGAGCTGCTCCAACTGGAGATGGCCTGGCTGGAGACCAGCGGTGCCGAGGACGCCCCTCCGGACAAGCTAAAGCTGTTCATCGAGGTGCTGAAGGAGCAGGCGGCCACCCTGGAGCTCGCCTGCCGCCAGACCGAGCTGCGGTTGCTGGAGGAATACGACGCCCTCAGCGCCCGGGCCGCCCACCGGGGCATGGCCAAGGCCAAGCAGGACGCCGAAATGAACCGGCACCACTTCACAGGCCTCCTGCGCGGCCTTGAAACGGATCCCATGTCCCTGGGAGCCTGCCTGGAGGCGCTGCTGCGGAAATGAAGATCGACCCGCCGGAATCCGAGGTACTGCCGTGCTTTAAGTGACCGACCGGCATTCCTGTGTGTCTCCGTTTCACCTGTTTGCCTCTCTCCAAACACGGAAGTGGGGAACTACTTGGCGTGAGGCTGAGCATAATTGCTGCCACCTCACCTTCGTTGCCTAATGGCTTGCGCGAAGGACAAGGGGCCCAGGTCGTGGCATGGACAAAGATCCAGAGGCAGATTTGGTAGGAGTCCAATCCAATGCAGAGGTCGTGATCAATTGCGAATAAGAAATGTCCTTGCTTGGTCTCGTCATAATGAAGCGGGGAGGCATGATCTTCCATGGATGAGGTCCGACTAAGAGATATTCAGGCGGCACTCCGGGAGGAAGGCCTGGATGCGTGGTTCTTCGCCAACTTCCGAGGCTCCGATCCCATCGCCTCCAAGGTGCTCGGCCTCCCGGATAAGGCCATCGTGACCCGGCGCTGGTTCTACGTTATTCCCGCCGATGGTGAACCCGTTCGACTGACGCACGCCATCGAGCCCCATGCGCTCGACGCCCTGCCGGGCCGACAGCTGCGCTACGGTCCTTGGCAAGAGTGGCAACAGCACATCAAGGAGGCTCTATCCTCATGCAAACGGGTGGCCTGCCAGTACTCGCCTATGGGCATCGTGCCAGCCCTGGGCAAGTTGGACGCGGGCACAGGTGAATTCCTGCGGAGTCTGGGCCAAGAGCTTGTGTCCTCCGGGGACCTTGTGGCCCGTTTCGAAGTGACCATGACACCCGACCAAGAAGCCTCCCATTACGCCGCCATGGGTGTGCTCCTCCAGACCGTGGACATGGCCTTTTCCCGCGTTGCCTCGCTGCTTCGAGCTGGCCAGGTGCTGACGGAGTTCGCCCTCCAACAGGAAATGAAGACCTTCATGGAACAGAGTGGTCTCACCGCCTCGGCCGCCCCCATCGTCGCCGTGGATGCCCATGCCGCCGACCCCCATTACGAGCCGGATGCCGAGCATTCCTCAGTTATTGGCCCTGACCAGGTGCTGCTCCTGGATCTCTGGGGCAAGCAGGCCATCCCCGGCGCGATGTACGCCGACATCACGTGGTGTGCCTGGACCGGAGGGGCAGTGCCGGACGAGCAGCAGCGTGTGTTTAACCTCGTCCGGGATGCACGAGACGCGGGCATTGCGAAGGCCCAAGAAGTGGCCGAGCGAAGGGTTTGCGGTTGGGAAGTCGACCGGGCTACCAGGGATGTCATCGACCGGGGCGGCTACGGCGAGTTCTTCCTACACCGCACGGGGCACTCCATCTTCGAGGACAGTCACGGCAACGGCGCGAACATGGACGACTACGAGACCCGCGACACGCGTCTGCTCCTCCCGCACACGCTCTTCTCAATCGAACCCGGAATCTATCTGCCTGGCCGGTTCGGCTTCCGCAATGAGATCAACATGCACGTGAAGGGTGGGGAAGCTGTGGTCAGCGGAAGGAAACAGGACATGCTGCCAGCACTTATGGCCTGAACCAATAAGGCACCCTTAGAAGATTGGGGAGAATTATTAGTTCAAGTGGGCAAATCCTTGCAGGAGAGCAGGTGCTCGATAGGGAACTCTCTCCCCTCCCGAGGAACTCCGGGAGGGCCTTCCGGCTCCACCCCTGCCAAAAACCTCACGGACTGGTCGTCCGTTTTGGTCAGCCAGACCTCGGTGCCGGTCCGCAGCCAAGCTGCCCCAGGCCCCCAGCCC
>Ga0209697_10001229_pt1 | contig 40289 bp, 26 predicted proteins | sample AliMusrvi5mmetaG_FD_184115 | JGI IMG/M metagenome (GOLD analysis project Ga0209697, IMG submission 184115) | Freshwater lake bacterial and archeal communities from Alinen Mustajarvi, Finland, to study Microbial Dark Matter (Phase II) - Alinen... | ecosystem: Environmental > Aquatic > Freshwater...
TCTTGCTGCAACTCCTGGTTGGGATAGGTGCCCAAATCAAGCTGAAATTTCAGGGAATGCCAGGCAGCGACCAAATCCAGACTACTACCGATAAAGATCTTGCCATTTGCCCTGTTGGTAAGCTTGAATACCCCCATTTTGAATTTCATCTGCCGGTATTCCTCTTTCAATTCTTTTCTTCTGTTCATATTTTTGGTAGTTCCGGGAAAGGGTGATCTCACTCAGTGAATCCCCGTTCCCTCATTTTATCTGCATTTGTAAACAGGGCCATTCCAGTCAGCATCTTCCTGAAACTGAATTTTTCATAGAATTTATCCTTTCCGGGAGCAGCATACAACATCAAGTGACAGCCTGGACAACGGCTGATGATGTTCTCCAGGATCAGTTTCCCGACTCCTTTGCCCTGGTATTCCGGACTTACTGCCACATCATAGAGGGCAGCCTGGTAGGCACCGTCCGAAATGGCCCGGCCAAAACCAATCATTTCAGTATCCCTGAAAGCAAAAACCACCACCCGACTATTTTCGAAGGCACATTTGTGTAATTCAGCCGGATGATAGGCCATTCCTGCCTCCTTTAAGAGGAGAGCCACTCTTTCCCAATCGATACCTGAAGTGTTGAATTGCAAGTTCAGATCCATTTGCCGTATTAATTTGAATTTTTATTCCTGCTGATATCATACCGGACCATCGGCCTGTTCTTTGATCTTCTGTTCACGATTTCGAACCCAGCTCGTTCGAAAGTCTTGTACAACCCAATCCACAGAAATGAATCTGGCAACTGAGATGTGGTGGGAACAGTTGGATAGGCTTCCAGTACTGGGATGCAATTTTTTTTTGCATAGCCGATGACCCCATTCAGCAGTGCAAGGGTTAAACCTGCCCTTCTGTATTTTTTTGCTACAAAGAAGCAGGGAATCGACCATACTTGTTTTTCGTCGATACGCTTGTGAACCCTTGATTTTTCCAGTCTGGTAAAATGTTCCCTGGGTGCCAGGGCGCACCAGGCAACAGGCTCATCCTCGATGAAGGCAAGCATACCGGTGGGTCGATGTTCCTTTACCAACTGGTACATAGCGGCCTTGTTACCTCCATCGGCTTTCCCTTCGAGGTAGGCGGCCTTGTTCAGCCGGTAATACATACACCAGCAATTGCCGCAAGCACCATTTTCCCCGAAAAGCCTGACAAATTTTGACCAGTTGGCAATTGTCAAAGGCTCAACGGAGAAGTGATTCAAAAAATCAGGATCGGGTTTGTTTGTTTTTTCCATTTTTTGCGGCCGTGTACCACATCACCCCAATGAGCACTGTGGCCATTAGAAGGACCATTGAGGCAGGTCTGGCATCGGTCCATAGCCAGTGGATTCCATTGTTGTCAAAAGTAAACGCAATTGAGCAAAATCCACACATCAGGGTTGCACTCATCCAAAGATTTTTTCTTTTCATGTCAAATGTTTTTTATCGGTTAACTGCACAAGATTAAAAACGAAAATCGGTGGATAAAAAATATTTGGGGTTGAAAAAGGGTGGAGCGGAGGGTTGAATTAGGGTTTAGGTTTCTTTAATGATTTCTTTATCAATTTGTTTGATCTCTTTTCGGTTTTTGATATCCAGGATTTTGTAGAGCTGGTTGATATGAGTTTTCAGGGTGCTCAACTCGATGTGCAGGGAAGTGGTAATTTCCTTGTTTGATTTTCCCGCGAGAATCAGGTCGAAAACCGCTCGTTGACGGTTGCTTAACTCATCCAGTTTGTTGCTCTTGACCTCACTTTGAGAGGAGAGCATGTTTTGGAGTTTATCGATCAAGGCTTGGGTCCTTTGTTTTTCGAGTTTCAACCATACCAAGGCAAAGGCAGCGATAATCAGGGCAATCGTCAGGGCAATGGAGGGATAGTCGTTCCAGATTAACCGAACCTTTTGACTGTCAAAGCGGAAGGCCACGAGCGAAAAGAAGAGGAATACGATGATCATTCCCAGCACCTTTTGCCGGCGAAAAAGCAGATCCGTTATTTTTGTTCCCAATTTCATCTTTTCAACAGGTTTTATATTCGTGAATAGATTATGAATCTGTCAAGGATGTATTTTTTCGCCCTTTGCCAGCATCTCCAAAATGACAGTCATTCGTTTTTCCCTGATTTCATTTGTTTTTGCAGACTGAATTCTCCATACGATGGCATATTTGTTCACTTTGTCAAGTGATTCGAAGAAAGTCAGACTTAAAGGAGCTTTGGCTAACTCCCTGAGAAACTCTGGAGGTACCGTCATGTTGCTTTGGGAATCGTAGGCATTTTCCCATCTGCCATCCGATTGGGCATCCTTTACTGCCTTCCACCCGGGAGGTCTCATCTTTCCTGCTTTTTCCAGACGTGCAACGTGATCAATGTTCCGCTTGGACCAGGTACTGTGCTTTCTGCGGGGAGTGAATCGCTGGAGGTAGAAATTCTCATCCCCCCGACGCAATTGTCCATCGATCCATCCATAACACAAGGCACCGTCCAGGGCTTCTGCATAGATTACCGTGGGAGTTCCGGACCCTTTTTTATAGAATTGCAGCCAGATGCCTTGTGAACTTGCATGATTCTTTTCGAGCCAATCTTCCCAGGCAGCTGGTGAATGAAAGGCCACAATGGGCAAATCGGCTTTTTCCTTTGTTGTCATGCAGAAGGCGAGAATAAAATTAAGATTTTAGCCAGGCGGGACCGGCAAGGAGAATATCGCGGCAGATCGGGCAGCTTTCGGTATGTGCACCCGGAAGATAGCCGGTACTCATCAAAAATTCGTTGACAATCTCACCTCCTGTAAATTTAAATGTTTTCTTAAAAAGTAGTACCCACTCCTGCCTGGTTTTGGGATGATGGCGATCCAGCCAATTTTTGAAGGAACCAAAATCCTCTTGCAACTGAAGAATCACCCGGGCATTGTGAATGGTTGCATCTATCTTCAACCTGTTTCGGATGATACCCGCATCATTGAGGAGCCGCTGCCTGTCGGTTTCCTGGTAAGCGGCGACGATAGGCAGATTGAAAAAGTGAAAGGCCGCCTTGAAATTTTGCTGCTTGTTGAGGATGGTGTTCCAGCTGAGCCCTGCCTGAAATATTTCGAGGACCAGCCGTTCAAACAATTCGTGGTCGTTGTCGATGGGAAATCCATAGGCTTTATCGTGGTAAATTCTGTGGACATTGGAGGAAGCGTAGCCTTCCACCGCATCGCAATAGGTTTTTGGTTTTTCCATATTGAGGGGACTGCTATTTTTCTTTGTTGTTATCCATCAGGAACTGCCTGTGTTTCCGGTAGGTGATGATGGGTCTGTCGCCAGGAACGAGCTGTTCATTCATTTTGTATTCCGATTTCAGTGGCCGTTGCGTCTCAACCACCCTTTTGTCCTGTCTCAGAATGATGATGCTTGAAATCTTCCCCAGGTAATTGAACAGCTCCCGCAGAAGGGGAATACTTACCATCCGCTGATAATAACGAATATAGATGATGCTGTTCTCCTCGTCGACAGGCACAAATGCCGCGAAGGCCCTTATTTTGTCTGAGATGAAATTTTGCCAGATATTGGGGAAATGAAACTGAAGATGGAACAATTTCTGATAGTCCACGATCTCCTCCGCCCTCAGCGGGATGGTCTCTCCATCGTCCTTTACATTTTGAACGTAAAAAGTTAGCAGTTCGTTTTCGAGTGTTACCACCGGTCCGTTGACGACCGTTTTGTCTCCGCGGCCGATGGTATTTCCGTGAACGAAAGGCAGATGTACCACATCCAATTGGTTTTCGATCGCCCTGGAGTAGTGAACTTTCCAGGAATCCCTGAAACTGGAGTAGCTGAAACTCGCAAGTTCCTGGAAGAAAAAAGGCTCTTTCGTGCGTTTTTCATCCTCCCCCCACCACACCCAGATCAGGCCATAGGCCTCATAGGTAGCGTAGGCCCTGACTTTCATCGTTTCAGGAACTCTTCCTTTTAAACCGTTGGCTGGAATAAGTTTAACACTTCCCGATTTGTCAAACAGAAAACCGTGAAACGGACAGGAGAGCATGCCATTTATAAGTTTACCGCAACCCAGTGAGGCACCCCGGTGGCAACACCGATCGGAGAGGCAGCAAACGGATCCGGTCTCATCCCGCCACAACACAAGCTGCTGGTTCAGACGTTTTGTCCGGAGTGGCCGCTTTCCGGTTAATTCTTTTGATTCAAGGATGACATACCATTGATTTTCGATCATACTACTTGAGATTGGGAAGTTTTGTTTTTCATCAGGATTGCCTGTTTGTGAAATGGGTGATATAGGATTTAATTAATCAGATTCTCCGCCGGGAGGATGATTTTTTCGGCCAGCCGTATTAGCTCGTTGAGGGTTCTCCAGTTTCTTGTCGTAGCCGTCACCTTCAATTTCGACTCGAAAAAGTTGTTAGTCAGCCTGGTTTTACCGTATCCATTCGGACAATGAATATAGATATATTTATCAACGGGAAGGAATCGGTCGGGCAGATGATTCATCGCCTTGATTCTGTCCAGCTCTTCCGTGGATGGTTTGGCCGAAAGGAAGGTGACATGCAGACTTTCCAGGTTAAATACAGGTTGAAGGAGGAAAGGGTTGGTAGCAACCACATGTTTGAGCTGGTCGATATCCAGCACAACTAAAGGCACTTCAATCTGGCAGTTTTTCAAAATCATGGCGGAGATAAGTGATTCCAATTCAGTAGTTTCCTGCTTATCAGAATTGAAAACCAAATTCCCGCTCTGGATATAGGATTGAACATCTTTAAATCCTAAACCCATATACCATTCACGTAAATCTTCCATCCTGACGATACGGTTTCCGCCAACATTGATTCCTCTGAGTATCGAGATGTAGGTTTGCATCCTGAGCAGTTTACTTTTTTAGGACAGTACTTTTTTAAACCGGAATTTGGAACTAATTAACAATAAATTTTTCAATTCAACAGAATGATCTGTCAAAATTCCGGCAAGTTCATTCCTCAGGAATGCAGCCTGCTACATTTTTAATGGTACAGCAATATTTAGTAGATCTCGGAATAGAGGCACTCATCAATCCTTTGTTTCAACTCCTCCGGACTGACTGGTTTAGGCAGAAAGGAGCTAAAAATCTCTCCGTACTTTCCCATATCCAGATAGTAGGCCGACTGTGCTATGATGGGCAGGTTCGGGCGAAATTCCTTGATAAGTTTTGCTGCCAGGTATCCGTTCATCTGAGGCATTTTGATATCCATCAAAACCAGGCTGATTTCGGGGTGGTGGTGGCAAAGCTCCACCGCCTGAACTCCTGTTCCTGCCTTGAATATTTTGCAACCGGTATTTCTCAGAAAAATGGAGAGATACATGAGTGAATCATCATCGTCCTCTACAATCAAAACCGTTTTGTTGTGGTATTTTGATCCATTTTCTGAAAAAGTGAGATCTACCGGGGTGGTTGAGGTCATCAAATGTTTGCGGTAAGGCAGGTTGAAAAAGAAGCTGGTACCTTTTCCCAACTCCGACTTTACCCACATTTCCCCTCCAAGCAATTCAATGTATGCTTTCGAGATGGAGAGGCCTAACCCTGCACCTTCATAGCCCCTTGACAAACTTGAATCCACCTGGATAAAACGCTCGAAGATGGCCTTTTGCTTTTCCTCCGGAATGCCAATTCCCGTATCGGTAACGTAGAATTCCAGTTTGTCGCCTTTCTCCTGATATCCAAATTCGACGGTCCCTTTTTGCGTAAATTTCAAGGCATTTCTTAGGAGATTGGCAAGAACGGAATTGAATTTTTCCCTGTCGGTGGTGATGGTAGTTTCCCTGGAGGGTAGCGAATTGTTCAACGACAATCGAATGCCTTTCTGGTATGCTTCCGCTTTAAAGAGGTTCAACATAAAGCCCATTTGGGCATTGATGTTGGTGGAAGTAAAGATCAAATCCATCAATCCGGATTCCAATTTCGAGATGGTTATCAGATCATTGATGATGTTGAGCATCCTCATACCGCTTTTCTCAATGATGTTGAAATACTCCTGTGCCTCTGATGGGGTGAGTTTCGGGTTTTTCAGCAGGCTTGCAAATCCGAGGATACCATTCATGGGCGTGCGGATTTCGTGGCTCATGTTGGTAAGAAAGGCCGACTTAAGCCGATCGCTCTCTTCGGCCCTCTCCTTGGCTTTCAGCAACTCAATTTCGTTTCTTTTCTGTTCCGTGATGTCCCTTAGCTCCAGGGTTCTGACCATCTTACCTTTGTAAGGAACATTTCTTCCTTCCAGACGCAATTGAAATTCGGTTCCATCTGCTCTCAATCCAACGGACTCATAGGGTTTATTGTCAGAATTTTGTAACCTTTCCTCCAAAAAAGTTCTGGAGGACTCGGCAATGAGTTGCAAAACATGCATTCCGTTTAATACATCCATTTTGTAGCCGGTCATTTCAGATAATCCCTGGTTGCAATCCAGTATAATACCATCTTTGTGGATGGCGATTCCGCCGAAAGTGGCATTGTGGAGTGCCTTGAAACGAATCTCACTCTCCTTTAGCTCCCTTTCCGCCAGTTTTTCCTGAATGACAATGGCTGCATGATTGACGAGTACTTCAATAAAATCCCTGTCGATGGGGTGATTTTTCCCAAAGGTGAAAAAGTGAATGGTGGCAAGTAACTTTTTCTCCGTAAGAATGCCGATGGTATGAATTTGGCGTAAACCTATCAATTTTTCGATGATGGTGGCCACGGCAGGAGTAAGTTCGGAAGCCGAAAATTGTGCAAGGCCATCCTTGTATTCGACCAGTTTGCCGGTACGGCAGTAATCGTTGTGTTCCGGAACAAGCCTGTAAACTTTACCGATAGGGTTGAATCCCGCGACTTTGACGAGTCGCTGCAGCAGACTATTGGTTAAACCTGCTACTTCAACGAGGGTAGATTCATTGTGCAGTTCATCGATGACATTGAACAGCAAAATGGTATTGGGAACGTGTTTTTGCAGGCAAGACAGAACATTCCTGTAGATACTTTCCAGATCAGGTAATTTCAGCATGTCTGAAAATAACTCATTCAGCAGATTGAATTTTATGCAGCTTTCCCGAAGGAGTTCATTTTCTTTTTCTAATAATTCAAGGTGCTCACGGCATTTTGATTCTTCATCAATCATGGATATTTTATGGTTAGGCAAAAGGTATAGGTAACAAAAAGGTTATCCAAATATAATATTTTTAAAGCAAAAATCAAAAAAGGGTTTTTACTTTAAAATTTTTTTCAGGGTGCGGTTACGCTTGTCTGCAGGGATCTGGCGATCCGGTGCATGGAAATTATCTGGAGATTTTCGAAATTGGAACGCGGAGAAACCAAAATTAAGGATATCAGATGAGCAGATATTTGTTTATTTTTTGTTTGAGTTCATCTGAACGAACCGGTTTTGTGAGGTAGGAGTTGAATATTCCGCCATATTTGGTTTTTTCCTTGTCCAGGGCATAGGCAGTCTGGGCAATAATGGGTAGTTCGGGCCGAAAATCCCGGATTATTTTTGCAGCAGTATGTCCATCCATCTTGGGCATTTTAATGTCCATCAGAACGAGATTGATATCTGAATGATTCCGGCAGATATCCACGGCCTGTTCCCCTGTGGTGGCCTTGTAAATTTTGCACCCTGAATTTCCAAGGATGATGGAAAGGTAGAGCATGGAATCTTCATCATCATCTGCCACCAGAATGATGTTCTCCTTCATTTTTGGGTGCATGGCAGGTTCATCTTCCTCGGGCTGGGTCTGTTCCGGTACGGATCCCTGTTGCCGTGGGAGAGAGAAGGATATCAAGGTTCCCTGTCCCGACTCCGATTCAATCCAGATGGTACCACCCAGCATCTCCACATAGGCTTTGGATATCGAAGGTCCCAGTCCGGCACCTTCATAACCTCTTGATAAACTTGAGTCGGCCTGAACAAACCTGTTGAAAACAGCTTCATGTTTCTCCTTGGGAATGCCCATTCCTGTGTCCTTGACATAGAAGTTAAAGCACTCATTATTAAAATTGTATCCGAATTCTACGCTCCCTTTTTTTGTGAACTTAAGTGCGTTTTTGATCAGGTTGCTGAGGACGGAGTAAAGTTTCTCACGGTCGGTCGAGACAATCGCCTCCTTCAGGGGAAGCGGGCAATTTACCAACAACTGAATGCCTTTTTGATTGGCTTCAGATTTGAAAAAATTATGGAGGAAATAGAGTTGATCATTGATGTTGGTGTTGGAAATGGCCAGATCCATCAATCCGGATTCTACTTTGGAGATGGTGATCAGATCATTGATGATATTGAGCATTCGCACACCGCTCCGCTCAATCAGCGCGATGTAGGATTGTTGCTCATCCCCAGTGAGATTGGGGATTTTCAAGAGACTTGCGAATCCCAGAATTCCGTTCATCGGGGTACGGATTTCGTGACTCATATTTGCTAGAAAAGCCGTCTTTAATCGGTCGCTTTGTTCGGCAAGATCTTTTGCTTTGATCAGTTCCTCTTCATTTTGTTTCCTTTCCGAGATATCGATGACTAGACCATTTACTTTCGAAGGGAGTCCATTCTCCGTATCCCTGATGATGGTCCCAATGTCATAGAACCATTTGTATTTTCCCGAGTGGGTCAATAACCGGTATTCGGCCTCATATTTTTCATTTGTTCCTGCCAGATGCGCTTCCATGGAGGAGATAATGCCTATCACATCCTCGGGATGTACCAGTTGCAGAAAGTCGTTGTAATGTTTGAATTTTTCGGGTGGGAAGTCTATCATTTCCGATTTTCGCTTGTCGAAGGTCATGAAGCCGGAATTGAAATCCATCTCCCACCAGGCCATTTTGGCCGATTTCATGGCTAGTTCTAGCCTGGAGTTGTTTTTTTTTAGCGCCTCTTCAGCCATTCTGCGCTCTGTCATGTCGTTGATCACCGCAATGAAATAGATGAAGTTCCCCGACTGGTCCCGCATGGCACTGATGCTGGCAGAACCCCAAACCTCCTTTTTATCCTTCTTTATATACTTGTTTTCAGCTTGCAAGACGGCGATCTGGCCCTCGTACAAATGCCTGAGCTGTTCCCAGTCCCTTTCTACATCTGCCGGATGGCAAATCTCGGCAAAATTCATGCCAAGCAATTCATTTTCAGAATATCCGATCATTTTGCAGAAGGCATCATTCACCTGGATGAAATTTGACTCCTTTCCGAAAAGTGCCATGCTGATCTTCCCCTCCTGGAATATTCTTCTGAACCGCTCTTCATTTTCCTTCAGCGACTCCTGAATCTTTTTTAGGTCACCGATATCCCTGGTAATAGAAAGAATATGTGGAATCCCGGCGAGTTCAATGATGGATCCCGACATGAGCCCAGTGGTTAGTGTGCCATCCTTTTTTCTGAATTTGGCTTCAAGATTGGTCACATACCCCTCATTTTTTAATCCGTTCACCAGTTTTTCCCTGTCAGCGGGATTGACCCAAATATTGGTTTCCGTGGAGGTTTTTCCGATGATCTCTTCCTCCGAATAACCCATTATCTCTGTAAAACCCCTGTTGATGTTCACATACATTCCGTCTGAGAGGCGGTTGATGTTGATGGAATCAGGACTAATCAAGAATGCTTTTCTGAAGAGTTCTTCACTCAGTTTTAGAGATTCCTCCACTGTTTTTCTTTCTGTGATATCGGTACCTATCGACAGTTGAATGGTTTGATCTCCGATTTTTAAAAAGGTAATGGAAACGAGAACTGTGGTAGCGTTGCCGTATTTTGTCTTGAAACGGCACTCCCTACCCAAAACAAAATGGTTCATACTGAGCTCCTCCATCAGGCTAATACGCTCCTGTGGATCCTCGTAAATACCCAGTTCGGGAATGGTTCGCCCGATAACCTCCTCTTTTTTATATCCCAGATATTTAAGAAAAAATTCATTCACATCCAGGATGGTGCCTTTTTCGGGGGTCGTCAGCACGATCGAAACGGGACTATTCCTGAATGCCGCCGTAAATTTTTCCTCCAGGAATTTATCCGACTTTGAAGAGTGTTTAAACGCAGTTTGATGACTCGTGTTATATGGGAGATCTGTGCGTGGATTGGGCAGAATCAGTGTATTTTCATGTTTCTCTATTTCAGCATGATAGATCTTTATTTGTGCCTTCTGATGCCTGTTTTCCAGTCGGAGGGCCACCATGTTACCGAAATTGGTGAAGGCATTCCATGTCTGTGGAGGAAGCGTTCCCGATATTTTAATCGCGATGGAACCAAAGGTGCGGTTTTCCGTTTTCAAAGGGATCACACAATGACTTTTTTCGCGCGTCAATGCACAATTAAATGTTGAAATTTCCTTGTCATTATTCGGGAAAATGCAATTGTTACAAAAGTTATCCATCTGATCTCCTAAAGGGAATGATGTAGAGAACAGACAAATCTTGCAATCTGAAACAGGTTCCAATTTTTTAAAAGTACTGTAAATTAATTCTTTTAATTTTTTTTCGTTGGAGAAGGTGCTTAATTCATTCTGGCAGGATGTGAGGATATTAAGCGTATTTAAATCCCGAATTAAGCTTTGTTCCATATTGTGTACTGATTACAATTAACAGGACTCCATTCTAGCACCTTTTCAAATTTAAACAATTATCTGAGATTTTGAGATTGGTGTTGATTTTCGGAAGATTTATCCATTTAATTTTATTTGAGTACCAGTATATTAATTTTTCTTTACTGCCGCCAGTTGCGGTTCTTACGCCTGGGTATGCAGATAAGGCAGACCTTGTGATTGGAACTTTTTCAACGTTGGTCAGTGGAGGTCATAGAATGGATCTTTTAAATGGACAGCAGATTAAAAGCGATGAATTTTTGAATGCTGGTTTGCAACTAATTTGAATGAATGGACCTGATTGGATGGATGAATTGGTGTTTTTGGAATGATCAGAACAGGAAATTGGTATTTTTGTATGGAATGCATATCAGTTTTTCTGCAATGAATCTGATTTGTGAAGGAATTTTTCGGAGTTGTTTGAACCAAATCAGCCGAAACCTTTGGTTTCGCAAGCAATAAAATCTGTCGAATGGAACCAGTGCGATCACCGCTAACTTACCGGGAAGCCCTCTTAAAAGCAACCGAAATTTGCAGCAGATCCGAGAAATGCTGTTTGGATATTGAACTTAAATGCAGGGAATGGCAACTGTCATCGGAGGATACGTGCCGTGTAGTGGATTGCTTGCTGCATGAAAAATTTGTTGATCCGCAGCGGTATGCCAACAGCTTTGTCAACGATAAATTCAAGTTCAACAAATGGGGCAAGATCAAATTGGCCTATTCCCTTCGTATGAAGCAGGTAGAAGAGCGTTTCATCCGAATGGCTTTGGAAAATTTGCCCGATCAGGCCTACCAGACCGTGCTGCTCGATCTGCTTTCCGCGAAAGCGAAAACCCTCCGCGCAGAAGATACCTATGCAAAAAAGGGGAAGCTGCTTGCCTTCGCCCTGGGGAGGGGCTTTGAAGCTGAACTCGCCCTGAAGCTGATGGATAAAATTAAATAGGGAGCGTAGACAAGGATCCTCCTTCTAAGGAAGTGCTGGACAATCTTTGCCTGGTTTTCAATCGATCGGGTTAGTTCCGGTTGCTTGCCATCTTTTCAGCAAATGGCAAAACCTCAGCGGGGGCGGAGGGTATGGTAGTTTCCATCTGCAACCTCGCATTAATTCTTACCTTTGCACCACGTTTCACATAACCGCAACAGCCATGATATTGAAAGAGCAACTCAAAGAGCTTGTTGAGCGCCGGGATGCGCTGAGGAGGTATCTTTGACATCGACAGTAAACTTATCCGAGTACAAGAGGAGGAGCTAAAAACCCAGGATCCGGAGTTCTGGAGCAATCCCAAAGAGGCAGAGGCCCATATGAGGCTGATCAGAACCATCAAACAGTGGACAGATGGTTTTAGCACAATCGACAACCTGGTCGAGGAGTTGCAGGTGATTTTTGAATTCAGTGAAGAAGGTGAAGCCACGGAAGCGGAGGTCGAGAGCCATTTTACGGAGGCACGGACCGCTGTTGAAGACCTGGAGACGAAGAATATGCTGAGGAGGGAAGAGGACCGTTTGGGTGCTGTCCTGAAAATAAATGCAGGTGCAGGTGGTACAGAGTCGAACGATTGGGCCGACATGCTGATGCGAATGTATCTCCGCTGGGCCGAAAAACACAAATATACAGTGCGGGAGGCAAGCTTCCTTCCCGGTGAAGATGTGGGGGTCAAGAGTGTGACCCTCGAAATCGAAGGCGATTTTGCCTACGGATATCTCAAGAGTGAAAATGGGGTGCACAGGCTGGTTCGGATCTCTCCGTTCAATGCCCAGGGCAAACGTCAAACCTCCTTTACCTCCGTTTTTGTCTCTCCGCTGGTAGATGATACCATCGAAATTGAGGTCAACCCCGGAGATATCTCCTGGGATACTTTTCGTTCCGGCGGAGCTGGAGGTCAGAATGTCAACAAGGTGGAGACCGGAGTCAGGCTGAAGCACGCACCATCCGGCATCATCATTGAGAATACCGAATCACGCTCGCAGCTGCAAAACAAGGAAAATGCCATTCGGCTGCTGAAATCCCAATTGTACGAAATGGAGCTACGCAAAAGAATGGAGGCGCAGACCAAACTGGAGGCCACCAAAATGAAAATCGAATGGGGTTCCCAGATTCGTTCCTATGTGATGCAGCCCTACAAATTGGTAAAAGACAACCGGACTGATTTTGAAACATCCAATGTTCAGGCGGTTATGGATGGTGACATCGACGGATTCATCAAGGCATTTTTGATGGAGTTTTCGGAGAGAGAAAAGAGGGATTAGATTCACGGCTGGTTCCCAAAAAGTGCCGATTCCAGATTTCACCATTTCTTTTAATGCAAGATTCGTAACCCGAAGATTTGCCCGGAATTTTTGATAAATTTGCCATAGGCTTAACATAAGAACGATTCCTTTCAACAACTAATAATTTACCCTCTATGGAAGAAAACAACCAGCATTCACGCAGGAGTTTCATTCAGAAAACTGCTGCAGTATCGGCATTGCTCACCCTGCCCAATATCATTCCTGCGAAGGCTTTCGGAGCCAACGACCGGTTAAATGCAGCAGTGCTGGGGGTCAACGGGCGCGGAAAGAGTCATATCGAAGGTCTGATGGCACAAAAGAACGTGGAGATTACCACCTTCGTGGATCCGGACCTCAATGTTGGCAACCAGCGAGCCGAGGAGTTTCAGAAAAAATATGGCAAGAAGCTGAAGGTGGTGCAGGATATGCGCAAGGCATTCGACGACAAGGAGCTGCATGTTGTGACAGTGGCCACCCCCAACCACTGGCATACGCTGGCGACCATCTGGGCCTGTCAGGCAGGCAAGGACGTCTATGTGGAAAAGCCGGGCTCCCACAACATTTGGGAAGGCCGTAAAATGGTGGAAGCTGTTCATAAATACGACCGCATTGTGCAACACGGTGTTCAACTTAGAAGTTCTGTGGCCATTCGGGAGGCGATTCAATTGTTGCGTGACGGGTACATTGGGAATGTGTATATGGCCAGGGGACTCGTGTTCCGGAGCCGTCCGGACATTGGGAATAAGCCCATGGAACCGGTACCGGCAGGCTTGGATTATGATATCTGGACTGGCCCTGCCCCGAAGCGTCCCTTTACAAAAAACATCGTCCATTACAACTGGCACTGGCATTGGGATTATGGGAATGGAGATGTTGGAAATCAGGGAATTCACGAGACGGATCTGTGTATGTGGGGATTAAATGTTGGTCTGCCGACCAAAATTACAGCCATGGGAGGTAAATTTCTTTGGGACGACTGCAAGGAGACCCCGGAAGTGCTCTCTTCAATGTACCATTACCCGGATCAGAAAAAGATCATCCAGTTTGAGGTTCGTCCGTGGTACACCAATGCAGAGGATGGCTCGTCTGTTGGAAACATTTTTTACGGCGACAAGGGATACATGGTAATCAAGGGTTATGATACCTATGAAACCTACCTTGGCAACGATAAAACTCCTGGTAAGAAAGGCAAGGAGGGCGGAGACCATTTCAAGAATTTCATCGATGCGGTACGCGCACACGATGCTTCGCTGCTGCACGCTCCCGTTGAGAGTGCGCACCTCTCCTCTGCCCTGGCCCATCTGGGCAACATCGCCTATCGAACCGGTAGGGTGCTAACCTTCAATCCAACCTCCGAGTCATTTGTCAACGACCCGGAAGCCGACAGAATGTTGAGCCGCAACTACAGGGCACCTTTTATTGTGCCAGAGAACGTCTGATATTGTACCTTGAAGGTTTTTAAATCCTTCAAGGTTAGCGATAATGGAGGAGTGCTTTGGTACTCCTTTTTTTTTGTTGGGAATAGGATTAAGCTAGGTGTAAAATAATTATAAAGTGTTATATATAAGATTTGTGTATTTTTGATGTTAGGTAGAAGCTTAAAATTGAAATACATGAATCATCCATTGTCTCAGACACCTGAAGGACGGATGCAGGCACTCGAAAACGAGTTATCGGTACTCCGAGAAAAAAATTATTTCCTCGAAACAGACCTTAAAAAGGTTCACGCGGAGAAAGAGACTTACCAACTGATTGCTGATTATGCCTGTGACTGGGAGTTGTTGCTGGATGCAAAAGCCGGATTCAACTGGATATCTCCCTCCTCGAATGATCTGACAGGCTTTACTCCGGACGAGTTTTTTAAGAATCCATCCCTTTTTTACGAATTGATCTATCAGGAGGATGAACAGGAGGTTCGGCGATGCATCCACGATTCCATTGGGTTCATGCAGGTTGGTCAGTCGGTGGAGTTCCGGATATGGACCAAAACCAAGCAACTCCGCTGGTGCGAGATGAACAGCAGGGCCGTATTCGATAAGAGAGGAAATTACCTCGGTCAGCGATGTTCCATCCGTGACATCACACGCTTGAAAACGGCTCTTGGGCACATCCGTGAAATAACAGAGAGTCAGGTTTGGGAGACAAAAGCCAAGCAGCGCTATCGCGATGAATTAGCCTCCAAGGAACGGGAACTGGTTACTTCTCTTATCCGGTTAGCCCAAAAAAGCGAACTGATCTCCTATGTCAGGAAAAATCTGATGGTTATCAAAACAACCATTCCGGCACCCATGCAGTTAAAAGTCACCGCTGTTATCGAAAAAATAGAAGAGCACCAACGCTTGCAACTATTCAATTGGGAGGAGTTTAAATTTCATTTTGAAAAGGTCCATCAGGGATTTTTCACCCGTTTGAATGGAAGATTCCCCAAGCTCACGGCAAAGGATCAAAGGTTATGTGCCTATATTCTGCTGGGACTCTCGACCAAGGAGCTCGCCGGACTGACCAATGTGACAGCTGAGAGTGCCGAGATCGGCAGGATCCGGCTGAGGCGGAAACTCGGATTGAACAGGATCGACAACCTGACAAATTTCCTTCAGGGAATTTAATGGAAGAGTATTGTTACAAGACCGTTGAAAGTACCGTACCTGAATTGCGCTAACCAGAAATTACCGCCTGGGTGCGACGAAATTGCATGTGTTGATTGTGTTAAAAATGAATGTTCTATTATGATAGGTTATAAATATATGAAAGATAGATATTAACAAATATTTGATAGGATTAAATTAGTATTGTTAGGTTATATTCTATCATTTTCTGGATACAACGGATGTAAATCCCTTTTCTTTGTGGCTGAATTAAATGAAGAAGGATGGAAATAGCCGTTTACCGCAAACTGACGGATGAAGAGATTGGTCAGTTGATTGTTCAGGGATGTTCTTGCGAGGACTGGAACCTCATCGAAGTGTCTGCCGATTTCCTGCCTGACCAGGTCAGGTTTACCAAATTTTCGGGGTACAACAAATTGGGTCGATTCGACGAAGAGATCACACTATTTGGTGGAGTGCGGATGAAGACGGGTCTGGTCAATGCCCATATCCACAACTGTACCATCGGCGACAATGCATTGATCAGCAGTGTGAAAAGCTATATTGCCAATTATTCGATCGGTCCCAATGTGATCATTCACAACCTCGACCAATTGGCCGTTGAGGGCGAAACCACTTTCGGCAATGGAATCCGGGTCAAAGTGATCAATGAATCGGGTGGTCGGGAGATTCCGATTTACGATCATCTCTCCGCGCAGGTAGCCTATATTTTGGCACTTTACCGCCACCGGATGAATGCCGTGAATGAATTGGAACGGCTGATAGCAGAATATGTTAAATTTATTACTTCCTCAGTTGGAACCGTGAGTAAAGGGGTTCAAATGATCAACTGCGGATCAGTCAGAAATGTGAAAATCGGGCCCTACGCAATGCTGGAGGGGGTATCAAAGCTGGAGAACGGAAGCATCAACAGCACCGCAGCGGATCCTGTCGTTATCGGGCAGGGGTCCATCCTTGAGAATTTCATAGTCTGTTCGGGTACCAGAATTACCGATTCCACGCTGGTCTCCAATTGTTTCATTGGTCAGGGTTGCATTCTGGACAAGCATTACTCGGCTGTGGAGTCCGTATTTTTTGCCAATTGTCAGGGATTGCACGGGGAAGCCTGCTCTATTTTTGCCGGACCCTATACGGTATCCCATCACAAATCATCGCTGCTGATTGCCGGACTCTTCTCGTTCATGAATGCCGGCAGCGGATCCAACCAGAGTAACCATCTTTACAAATTGGGTCCGATTCACCAGGGAGTCATTGAACGTGGAGCCAAAACGACCAGCGATTCCTACATTTTATGGCCCTCCAGAATTGGTGCTTTTTCGCTTGTCATCGGGCGTCACTACAGACATTCTGATACTACCGACTTCCCATTTTCCTACCTGATCGAGGAGCACGATGAAAGCAGACTGATACCTGGTATCAACCTGCAGAGCATCGGCACCATCCGGGACTCGCAGAAATGGCCCAAGCGTGACCGCAGAAAGGATACCAACCTGCTCGATTCGATCAATTTTAACCTGCTGAGCCCCTATACGATCCAGAAGATGATTAATGGAAGGGCTCTCCTTCTTGAGTTGCTGCATGCCTCCGGCGAAACGGCTCCGTTTTATACCTACAAGGGAATGATCATCAAAAACAGTGCCCTGCTTAGGGGCATCGAATTGTATGAAAAGGCGATCTGGAAATTTCTTGGAAACTCCTTGATATCCAGAATTCAACGGATGAGGATTCATGCTAAGGAGGACATCTGCGAAGCCCTGAAAAGGGATACTCCGCTCGGGGGGCATACCAGATGGCTCGACTTGACCGGGATGATTTGTCCCTCGGAGGTGATCGATCAACTGTTGGATTCAATAGAGAAGAAAAGAGTCCATTCGCTCGAAGAGGTTCATACCTCCCTCCGTTTGATCCATAAAAATTATTATACCTATGAGTGGTCCTGGGCAGTGGATGTGCTTACCCAATACTATGGGAAAGAGGTTTCCGAATTTTCACCTGCTGATGTCATCGGAGTGACCCAAAAATGGATGAAGGCAGTCCAGGAGATCGATCTGTTGCTTTACAACGATGCCAAGAAGGAATTTTCACTCATCAAGCAAACGGGTTTTGGCATTGACGGAGACAACCTTGTCCGGCAACTGGATTTTGATGAAGTCAGGGGAGAGTTTGAAACCCACGCGGAGGTAAATTCCATCCGCGAACACATGGCAAAAAAAGAGGCTTTGGGCCTGGAAGTGATCGCCAAAATGGAGAAAATAATGCTCCTGAGTACCATATAAAATCAATAAAAATGTGTGGAATAGTTGGATACGTCGGGGAAAACAGGGCCTGCCCATTCTTGATACAAGGGCTTAAGCGCTTGGAATACAGGGGATATGATTCGGCAGGGATTGCCTTGTCGGGGAATGGCCTCCAGATTCACAAGTGCAAGGGCCGGGTTTCTGACCTCGAAGAACATCTTTTGTCGAGAGAGGTGGAAGGACAAGTGGGTATTGCCCATACCCGATGGGCCACCCATGGCGAACCCAACGATTTGAACGCCCATCCACACCGTTCGATGAAGGGTCATTTTGCCCTGGTTCACAACGGAATCATCGAAAACTATGCCTTGTTGAAGTCCGATCTGGTCAAAAACGGGTATACTTTTCAGTCAGATACGGATACGGAGGTTTTGGTCAACCTGGTAGAGTTCTTTTATGGTGAAGGGAAGGAAATAAGTTCAGAGATGGCCATCCGGCTGGCCCTGTCTAAGGTGGTGGGTGCTTTTGGCATAGCCATACTCTGCAGGGAGGTACCCGGAGAGTTGATCACTGCCAGGAGAGGCAGTCCGTTGGTGATTGGGATCGGAGAAGGGGAGTATTTCGTGGCATCCGATGCCACTCCGCTTATTGGCCATACAAAAAACGTTATTTATTTGAACGACAACGATCTGGCGATTATTTCCAAAGACAGTCTGGTGCTGAAAACCGCAGAGGACAAGCCGGCTTCTTTCCAGATCTCCCGGGTAGATAGAACCATCGGAGAGATTGAAAAGGGTGATTTCGATCATTTTATGATCAAAGAGATCTTCGAACAACCCACCACCATTGAAGATACCTTTCGGGGACGGGTTTCAGCCGACCGAAAAACCATTGTTCTGGGAGGACTGCTGGATGTTTTCCCGCAAATTGTGAAAGCCAAACGAATCATTCTGATAGGATGCGGTACTTCGTGGCACGCAGCCCTGGTCGGGGAATACCTGATTGAGACCTATGCCAGGATTCCTGTGGAGGTGGAGTATGCCTCCGAGTTTCGCTACCGCAACCCCATCCTCTCACCGGAAGATGTGGTAATCGCCATTAGCCAGAGTGGGGAGACGTCAGATACCCTGGTGGCGCTGAGGATGGCCAAAGAGCGGGGTGCGACCATCCTGGGGGTTTGCAATGTGGTAGGATCCTCCATTGCAAGGGAGACGGATGCCGGGGTCTATACCCACGCCGGGGTCGAAATTGGTGTTGCCTCTACCAAGGCTTTTACCGCACAGGTGACCGTCATGACCCTTTTTGCCATCAAACTGGCCTTTGCCAAAGGCGAACTGTCGGTCGAGCTTTACCACGAAATGATAGTGGAACTGGCAGCAGTTCCCGAAAAAATTTCAACGATACTCTCTGGTCATCTGAAAATCAAGGAGATTGCCGCAAAGTACAAGGATGCCACCAATGCCCTTTATCTTGGCAGGGGTGTGCTCTTTCCGGTTGCACTCGAGGGGGCACTCAAACTCAAGGAGATCTCCTATCTCCATGCCGAAGGGTATGCCGCAGGGGAGATGAAACACGGTCCCATCGCTTTGGTCGACGATAACCTGCCCGTGGTGGTGGTGGCACCCAAGGATCATTACTACGAAAAAATTGTGAGCAATATTCAGGAAGTGAAGGCCCGCAAGGGAAACCTCATTGCCGTGGTGACGGAAGGTGATCTTAACCTGAAAGAGATGGTCAATGATATTTTTGAAATTCCTGAATCCCATCCTGCAGTCACCCCTTTGCTCGCCATCGTTCCGCTGCAGTTGTTTGCCTATTACCTTGCCGTGAAGCGCGGATGCAACGTCGACCAGCCCAGGAACCTGGCCAAATCGGTTACCGTGGAATAATCGGTCCGTCAATCCTTTATTCTATTTCTGAAACTGAGCAAATTAGGGTTTCCCAGTTCATTCGTTCGTTCGTTCATCGGTGGTTCGTTAAATTTTTGTGATTATTCAGCATCTGTTTTCCTTAATCCAAGGCTATTTCACCAATTGGATTAATTTTGCTGAATAACCATTGAAATCCTGCACTTACAGAAATATTCGATGCTTGAGGGCGAGAGGTTCCTTTGCCCTCGAATGCTTGATCATCGAAGGTTTTTCTTGCCAACGGAAAAAACAAAATTTACACCCATGAACAGGCGAATGAGATTCTTGTTGCTACTCCTAATTCTTCTTGCAACTGGGGCTTTGTGTGGACAAAATGCAAAGACCGACAGCCTTATCAATCTTTTAAAGACCCACCAGACGGATGATTCCTCCAAAGTAAATTTGCTTAACAAGATAGCCAATGGCTACAACAAGGATCCCGGCAAGATGAAGGATTATGCTACAAGGTCGAATGAATTGGCTGAAAAGATTCATTATTTGAAGGGAGATGCAGCAAGTTTGTGGCTGATCGGCATGTCCTGTACCAAAAATGACAAAGGGCTGGCCATTGAATACATGCAAAAAGCCGTCAAGATGGCCGGCGAGGTCAATGATAAGGCTGGTATGGCAAGGTATCTGAATTGGTTGGGAGTTACCTACAAAGCACACGAAGAAAATGCAAGGGCCATCGAAAGTTATCAAAAGGCAATTGGTCTGTATACAGAGTTGAAAGCCAGACCGGAACTGGCCAGGGTGTTCATAAATCTGTCTTCCCTCTATCGTAGTGAAGGAAAATATTTGCTGTCGATTGATGGTTACCAAAAAGCCTATAAATTGTATGAAGAGCTGAAAGATGATTCGGAAGTGGCCAACTGTTTAAATAGTTTGGGTATCATCTATGCCTATCAGGGAAATTATCCGCTGGCATTGGAGAATTTTCAGAAATATTTAAAAAACAAAGAGGAGAAAAGGGATAAACCTAATATTTTTTCGGGTCTGACAAATATTGGAGGTATCTACCTCGCCCAACTGGATTATCCCAAAGCGCTTGAAATTTACCAAAAAGCACTAAAAATTGCCGAAGAACTGAATCATAAAGCTAAGATTGCCACCAGCTTTGGGAATATTGGAACCACTTACCAGAAAACAAACAATTTGGAAGCGATCACCTTCTTTCAAAAAGCGCTGACCATTTGTGAAGAGATCAAGGACAAGCCATTAACGATCAACATCCTGGTGTTTATCGGGGACTTTTACAAGCAACAGGGTGAATTGGAGAAAGCGATGTTCAACTACACCAAGGCACAAAAAATGGCAGAGGAAACTGGGAACAGGCGTCAGACCAGTGAGGCGATGAGCCAGATCGGAGCCATTTACCTGAAGCAGAAAAAATTTCCGGCAGCCTTGAATTACACCCTGAAAAGCCTTGCACTTGCAGATGAATTAATGGCACTGGACTTTCAAAAAGAGGAACATAAGCAACTATCTGAAATTTATACTGCCAGCGGTGATTTTAGAAATGCACTCCTTCACAACCAACAGTTTCATGCCTTGAATGACAGTATTTTCAGCGAGAAGAATATTAAGAAGATTACAGAACTCGAATTTTCCTATGAGTTTGAAAAAGAGAAGCAGGCAACAGAACTTCAGCATCAGAAGGACGAAGCGTTGCATGCGGCCAGGTCGCGACAGCAGGCGATTGTTATATTTGCCCTGATTGTTAGTTTTTTACTCATGCTTTTTCTGGCCATTTTTCTGTTTCGCTCCTCCCGGTTCAAAAACAAGACCAATCTAATCTTAACCCAACAAAAACATGATATTGAGGAATTGAATGAGGAATATCATGCGATCAATGAAGAATTGTTGCAATCCAACGAACAACTTCATATCGCCAAGAACCAGGTGGAAGAGCGAGAGAATTTGTTGATTCAGATTACAGACAATATCCCTGTATTCATCTCCCTGCTGGATACAGATTTGAACTATGTTTTTGCCAATAGCAGATACGCGGAGATCTTCAGCAAGCGGAAAACTGAAATTTATGGCAAAAATCCAAAGGAAATTCTGGCCCATGAAAATTTTGAACTTGCCTATCCAAACTTAGTCAAAGCCTTGGAAGGCAAAACGGTAACTTTTGAAAATCCAACGCTGAGAAAGGATGGCAGTCATAGTTTGCTCCAAACAACCTATCTTCCCTATTATCAAAAGAATAATATTGAAGGGGTATTGGTTTGCAGTGATGACATTACCGAACGCCGTTTGGCTGAGCTTGCCCTGATGGAGATTGAGGCAGAAAAGGCGAAGTTGATGGAATTGGAAATCGACAGGATTGGAAGGGAATTGGAGTCCAACCAGAAATCAGTGACGGCTGCCACCTTGAAGTTGATTCAAAACTCAGAACGAGATGCCAGAACAATCGAACGTTTGCAGGACATTGAAAAAAATGCCGATGCCGAAGGAAGACAAAAGATCAATTCGTTGATTTCAGATTACAAGCGCTTATCCTACAATTCCAACTGGGATGAATTTGAGATCCTGTTTGAAAAAGTACACAACTCTTTCTACGAAAAGTTGAACACCCAATTTCCAACCCTTACCGCCAATGATAGAAAGATCTGCGCCTTTCTCAAACTGAACATGAGTAGCAAGGAGATCGCTCAAATCACTTTTCAGTCAGATGAAGCACTTAAAAAGGCCCGACTGCGCCTTCGGCAGAAACTCGAAATTGATCGGGAGACCAACCTGGTGACTTTCCTGCAAAACATCTAGCTGATTTTCTCCGCAAGAGCGTAAGCTCTCCTTGATTTACCCCCTGGAAAACCGTTTTCGATTTTCCTGGGGGTGTTTTTTTATAGCGAAGAAGTTGGTTTAGCCTTTGCTCAGGAGAAAACTGACTATAGAAAAAAACTATGATATTTATTAAAGGGCTTAATAACAAATAAATATGGCAAATGTTTTAATTATTTAAAAATTGTCCACTTTTTGTCCCATTGGGTTTTCTGTAGGTATTGGCAAGAGGCGATTAGCTTTGCCCGAAGAAGATTGACCCCCTCAGGAGTTTCCGAAAATCCTTTAATAGAGTAGGAAGGTAAATATTTATTGGAATGGAAAAGATTCAGTATGGTTTTTTGATGTTGTTGCTTATGGCAATTTTTAGCAGTCCGTTAAATGCCCAGATAAGCAATTACTCATTCAGCCAGCAAACCGGACAGATTTATACAAACATTACCGGCGGAACCGTTTTGTCGGGATTGGAAGAGGATGATAGTTATTACAGCACACTTCCTATTGGCTTTACCTTTGGATACAATGGTTTGGATTATACTACTTTCGGAGCATGCACCAATGGTTTTATTGGGTTAGGATCTGAAAATCTGATTCCTTCTTTTAATAATCCTTTAGGGTTCATTGCCACGGGTAAAGTCCTGAGTGCCTTTGGAGCTGATCTTTATGTGCTCCCAACGAGTGAATTTAGCTACAAAACAGAAGGAATTGCCCCGTTCAGGATATTATCCGTGCAATACAAGAATTTCACTTTGTTGGGGGACCCGAGTGCGATTCTCAATTTCCAGATTAAGTTGTTCGAAACTACCAACCAAATAGAGTATTGTTATGGATCTGAAAGCAAAATGGTGTCTACCAGTTCTCCCCAGGTTGGTCTTTCGGGAAGTTCGAATTCGGAAATAGTTTGTCGTACGACAGGGAATAACTGGACCGCCACAACCAGTACAGTCAGTGCTGCCTATTGCACATTTTCTGCAACAGTATTTCCGCCCAATGGATTGGTTTTTATCTATTCATCCATTCCTGTACCCGTTGCAACTGCAGCCTCCGCGATAAGCACGGCGGGTTTTACTGCCAATTGGAGTTCAGAATCCGATGTAACCAATTATATCCTTGAAGTTTCGGCCGATAATTTTGCAACCCAAATCACTGGTTCTCCTTTTACGGTTACACCTCCAAGTGTTAACAAGGTCATCGCCAGTCTGAGTCCGGGAACCAGCTACGAATACAGGGTTAAAGTTGTCAATGCCAAAGGAACGGGAGGATATAGCAATGTAGTAGGTGTAACTACCCTACCAGCAGCTCCAACTGCTTCTTCTGCAACAGGTATTTCCGTGGGTGGTTTCACGGCCAACTGGAATACAGTGTCCGGCGCCTCGAGTTATTCACTCTACGTTTCGTCCGATAATTTTGTCAATCAAGTTGCAGGATCTCCCTTTACCATTTCCGCCCCGACGGCCACGAAAATCATAACAGGTTTGGCATCCGGAACGGCCTATAAATACAAGTTGAAAGCTGTGAATGCGGGTGGTTCAAGTGATGAAAGCAATGTCATCGATGTGACCACGCTGGTACCACCTGTTGTGTCTTCCTTTGCTCCGTCAACGGCAGCTGCAGGGGCCACGGTAACCATTACCGGAACCGATCTTGCCGGGGCAACGGCCATAAGTTTTGGTGGCACTGCTGCTACTTCGTTTACAGTGGTTTCAGCTACAAGTATCACTGCGGTAGTTGCCGCCGGGGCATCGGGTAGCGTCAGTGTTACCACTCCAGGTGGCACCGCCACTCGTCCCGGGTTTACCTTCCTGCCTGCCCCAGTTATAAACTCCTTCACGCCGGCATCGGCGACCACCCAACAAACGGTCATCATTTCCGGAACCGGATTTACGGGAGCTACTTCCGTAACTTTTGGAGGATCCGCTCCAATCTCCTTTAATGTAGTTTCTTCAACCAGCATCTCGGCTGTCATGGCAAATGGTACTTCAGGAAGTATAAGTGTGACAACCTCGGGGGGTACGGCCAGCAGGTCGGGTTTCACTTTCAACCCCTGCCTGCAGATTACCGCACCTGCGGATATTACGGTGAATGTTGCTTCCGGAGCCAATGGAGCCGTGGTGAACTATTCTACCCCCGTTGGGACCAATCCCTGCGGTTACTATCAAAATTTTGGATATGCAGGATCAGGGCAAACCTATTACGTACCTGAAGGCATCTACTCAATTAATTACGATCTGGGAGGAGGGGCCGGAGGTTCAGGGATTTGGCCCTATTCAGATCCAAATACCGGACTATATCTTGGTGTATATTACGATATTCTCGGGGGCTATGGTGGAAATATTACCGGGACACTTGCCGTTACACCGGGTACTACCATCAATGTTTTTGTCGGAGACAAAGGCCAATCGCCTCATTACGGAAATTCAGGATCGAGTTACAATGGTGGTGGAAATATGGGTGCTATCTCGGGGGGCAATCTCTATGCTTTCGGCGGTCATGGCGGGGGTGCTACGGATCTTCGCATCGGTGGCACAGCGTTAACAGACAGGGTCGTGGTTGCCGGAGGCGGTGGTGGCGGAGGCGGTGGAGCCTCCCCAAATAGTTATTATACTGCCGGAGGTCCGGGCGGCGGACTTACCGGAGGCTCAGGATATGGCCAGTCACCCAATGGTGGCGGAGGCGGATCGCAAATTGCTGGTGGTATTGCCGGAGGAGGAGGCGTATGTCCGAGTACCACTGCCGGAACATTGGGCATTGGCGGAGACGGTGGAAGTCCTTCCGGAAATGGGAATGGACCAGGTAATCCGGGTGGTGGCGGCGGTGGTGGATACTACGGCGGTGGCGGAGGTTACTGGGGCGGCGGTGGCGGCGGAAGCAATTATCCTACTGCCGGAACGCAGGGATCAAACAGTGGTTCCGGCTATGCGACCATCGGCTATACGCTTGGCGGTGTTCCAAATACTACCAGAACGGCTGGTTTGGCCAGTGGTGCCAACTTTCCACTGGGTGTTACCATGGTTACCTATACCGTTACCGACGGACTCGGAAATTCCAAATCTGCCACTTTTAAAGTGACGGTAAACAGGATTCCTGCCGTGACAGATTTTACACCTGCAATTGCTTCCAACGGACAAACGGTAACCATTACGGGTACCGATTTCACGGGAGTAACTGCTGTTAGTTTTGGAGGTACTCCTGCAACTTCATATACCGTGGATTCTCCTACGAGCATCACTGCCGTAGTAGGATCTGGTTCCTCAGGAAATATCAGTGTGACCACCCCGGGAGGCACGGCAACGAAGGCTGGGTTCATCTGGACAATCTTGCCTACTCCAACCATTTCATCCGTATTGGTACCAACCGACGGAACCTACAAACCAGGTGATAATCTAGACTTTCTTGTCAATTACAGCGAAAATGTTTTCGTAAATACAGGGGGTGGTATTCCGACTCTTCCTCTTATTTTGAATTCGGGAACAGTGAATGCGAGCTATATCAGCGGTAGCGGTACCACTGCCCTTTTATTCAGGTATACCGTGGCTGCAGGGGATCTGGATCCAAATGGTATTACTATAGAATCCTCCATCGCGAGAAATGGTGGAACAATGAAAAGTAATTTGGGCATGGATGCAAGTCTTGTCCTTGCTGGTATCGGAAATACAACCCATGTGAAAGTGGATGGGGTAGCTCCGACTGCAATGTTTTCGTTTGGGAGCAATGCACTAAAAATCGGGGAATCAACAGTGGTTACCATTACTTTCTCCGAAGCCGTAACCGGATTTTCCAATGCAAACCTTACCGTACCAAATGGTGTGCTGAGTACAATGAGTTCGTCTGATGGAGGTATCACCTGGACAGGGACTTTCACCCCTTCGGCCAATGTGGAAAATGCAGTCAATCAAATCACTCTCAACTATTCAGGCGTTGCTGACCAATTGGGTAACAGTGGTACAGGAACTGTCAACTCTTCAAATTTCAGCATCGATACAAAGAGTCCTGTCGTCACCCTTGTCCCTGCAGCCACAGCCGGTGGAGATGGTTTTGTCAATGTGGCTGAAAGGTCAGCCGGTTTCAACGTCGTAGCGCAAAGCAGCGAGGCGACGGGCAGGCTTTATGTGGTCCCCTCGTCGACGGCAAACAATTTGGCGGCTATTACCGCCGCTTCCATCGGAAGTGCCGTTTCAGCAGGAGCCAATGTTAATACGACCATCTCCATTTCTGCCAACAATGCTGGTGTTACGGATGGAACTTCCTATAAAGTGTATGCCATAGACGGTGCGGGGAACATCTCCCTGATGTCGGATACGGCTTTTATTGCAGATATCTCTTTACCTGCACCTCCGGCCATTATCTCTCCTTCCAATGGATTCAGCAGCAACGACAATACTCCAGCAATAAATGGTACGGCTGAAGCAAACAGTACGATCACTATTTATGTCGATGGTGTTGCGAACGGGACCACAATAGCCGATGCCGCCGGAAACTGGTCCTACACCCCTGCTGTTAATTTGAGCGATGGACCACATACCCTCAGAGCCATCTGTACGGATGGTGCAGGGAACAACAGTGCCGGCTCTGGAAATATCAGTCTAACCATTGATACCACTCCTCCAACAGTCTCTTCGGTGTCGGTGCCTGCAAACGGGACCTTCACGGTAGGGCAAAATCTTGATTTTACCGTTAATTTCAGTGAAGCTGTACTGGTGTCAGGTGGAACACCTTTCCTGACGCTGAACATTGGAGGCAGTACCGTTCATGCCGTTTATCTGTCCGGATCGGGAACATCAAGCCTTGTTTTCCGTTATACCACCGTTGCAGGAGATCTGGATACGGATGGAATAACTGTGGGTGCTTCCATCACTCCGAACGGATGTACGATGAGAGATGTCGCCGGCAATGGTTCGGTGATGACGCTGAATAATGTTGGAAGTACATCGGGCGTGAGGGTAGATGCCATTGCCACTCCATCGACCCAGGCCTCAGAGGTGGTATTCTCCGCGATTCAATGTTATCAGATGAACATAGGCTGGACCATTGGGGATGGTTCCAGAAGAGTCGTTTTTGTGAAGGCTTCCAATACCGGGTCAGTAACTCCGGCAAACAATACTACTTATACCGCCAACCCAGTATTTGCCAATGGCTCACTAGTAGGTTCCGGATGGTACTGTGTCTACAATGGTACCGGTACAAGCGTTACCGTAACCGGATTCAATATGGGGACTACTTACCAGGTCGAGGTATTAGAATACAATGGTCCTGCAGGTTCAGAAAAATATGTTGGTACCACCTCCTCTAATAATCCGGGGAACCAGATTACGCTTTTCTGTATCAACCCTACAAGTGGTGGCACCATCGCTGCAGATCAGAGCGGATGTACTCCATTTAATCCGGTTGAGCTGACAAGCACCCTCCTTCCGGTCGGATATACAGGAATGCTGGAATACAAATGGCAGGTCTCCACCACAAGTGGCACTGCGGGTTTTTCAGACCTGGCCGGCAGTAATTCCGCATCCTATGATCCAGGCCCGATCACGGTAACATCCTGGTACAAGCGGCTTTCAAGAGTTGCCTGCATGAGCGACTGGAGCGGAGCTGCCGAATCGAATGCAGTCAGGATGACAGTATTCCCTGCGTCCGTTGGCGGAAGTATTACCGGAGGTGTCAGTCCGATCACCTATGGCGATGCCACTGGTAATATGACACTTGCCGGACAAGTAGGCACAGTCGTTAAGTGGCAAAAAATGGTAGGTTCGGGATCCTGGATGGACATTGTCTCTACCTCAACTACTTACAGTGAGATTCCTACATCAGCGGGCATCTGGTCATATAGAGCTGTCGTGAAAAGTGGTTCATGTTCAGAATCTTATGCCAATCCTTTCAGTTTCGTCGTCAAGCGAAAAGCCCTGACCATCACAGCCGACAATAAAGCCAAAATCTACAACGGAGTAGTCTATGATTCCTTCACGGTCACCTACACTGGATTTATTGCCGGGGAAAATGAAGCAGTATTGGGTGGAACCCTGATTTTCAGTGGGACCGCTTTGACGGCAGTGAATGTCGGAGTGAGCTATTCAATTATTCCTGACGGTTTGAATTCAGGAAACTATGACATCTCCTTTGCAACCGGATACATGGACATCGTCAGAAGACCCTTGTTTGTGACGGCGACGGGTCCTTCCCGGGAGTTTGGAGCCGAACTGATTCCGGGTACTTACTCCACCTACTTTGTATCAAGTGGTACGGGAGTTGGCAAGGAGGTTGTGACAGGTGTTACCCTGACTCCGGATGCTACAGGAGGTGATGCTTATGCGGCTGCCGGTGCAAGCTATGTGGTGATGCCGTCCAAAGCAACAGGAGCGAATGGATTCAAGGAGAGTAACTACGCGGTCACTTATATTCCATTCTATGGATATGTGAATAAGAGAAACCTGCTCATAACTGCCGAAAATAAATCGAAAGTTTACGGCGCAGCACTGCCTGTTTTTACCGTAAACTATTCCGGACTGGTGAATGGCGACAAGGCTCCAAAAACGCTTCCGACCATCGGTACTTTTGCGACGGCAACGAGTCCGGTGGCCATCTATCCGATCTCACTTTATGGAGCAGCGGATCCAAACTATACCATCAGCTATGCTCCGGCAATCTTGACAATAACTCCTGCTACCATAGTGGTTGCCGCAGATGGCCAATCCAAAACGTACGGGACAAGTGATCCACAGTTGTCCTATACCGCAACCCCGGCACTGTTAGCCTCCGATCATTTTACAGGAGCACTGACCAGATTGCAGGGAGAGGCAGTAGGTACCTATGCCATCACCAACGGCAATTTAAGCGCCGGACCAAACTACACGATTTCGTTTGTAGGCAAGTCCCTGACGATCACGCCCAAATCACTGACTATTGGCAATCCGGTGGTGACGGGTTTAAAAATCTACGACGGTTCCACCAAGGCAAATGTTGGTCCGGGTCTCTTGCAGGGTCTTGTACCAGGGGACGAAAATGTTGTGACTCCTTGGGTGGTTGCCAATTACAGCAATAAAAATGTGGGAAAGGGTAAAACGATCAACATCGCTTATTCACTGACCGGACCCGCGAGTGGTAATTACAACAAACCAGCCGATGTGGTGGTTTCCAATGGCGAAATTGTTCCAAAACAATTGGCCATAGACAATACCATCGTAACTTCCAATAAAATGGTGGATGGAAATACGACTGCAGCGGTCGTATCAGCGGGAAGCTTGTCAGGAGTGGAAACGGATGATGCAGCTAATGTCACTGTATCGGCCATTGCCAACTTCAACGATGCATCGGCAGGTACAGGAAAAACCATTACAGTGGTTTATACACTTGGCGGCAGTGCTGCGACCAACTACCTCGTTCCTGCAAACCTGCTGATAACCGGAGCGAAAATATCTGAGAAGGTGGTGATATTCAATGCCGTACTTTCTACTACTTCGGGATGTCAAGGATCCAGTCTGGATCTTTCCTATACGGTTTTGAGCGGTAATCCTGTACAATTTCAGGTTCTGTATGGCACAGCTGCACTTGCCAAGGGATTTCAGAACAGTGGATATACCAATTTGCCTTCTGCCGGCACCAGTGGTACAGTGACCATAAATATTCCTGCCGGAACTCCCTATGGAAATTATCCGGCATCCATCCAGTTCAGAAATGAGCTGGGAGTTGCCAGTGATTTGTACAACTTCCAGTTTGTGGTCAATGTACCTTCCGACTACATCGTAGCCAAATTCGACGATGTGATCTTGTGCAACAACGAATCCAATACCTTTACCGGCTTCCAATGGTACAAAAATGGTACCGTCATCGATGGAGCAACCAAGCAATATTACAGTGATCCAGCCGGATTGGTGGGGGCTTATTCTGTGAAACTGACCACGAATAGTGGCATCTCCTTCAATACGTGTCCAAAGGTGCTGAATATTCCGCTGAAGAAGAAGGTGACGGTCAGCGTCTACCCGAATCCATTAAAGGTAAATCAAACTAGTATGGTTAAAATAGACGGATTGAGCGAGGAGGAGTTGCAGGGAGCCGTGATGAGCATCTTCAACATTCAGGGGGTACAGATCTACTCAACAAAAAAGGTGGAACTGCTCAACAGTCTGAATCTGCAGAATCAGGATGGAATTTACGTCGGTCATGTCATCACCTCGAACGGCAATGATTATTCCTATCGGATGGTATTGGTTAAATAATTGTAGCAAATAAATTTGAATTTTCCGAAAATGAAAAAACAACTGATCATCATATTGACCCTATTCTTTTGTTCAAATCTCGAGGCTCAGGAGGAAGGTCATTACCTTTACGCGAACGTGGGCGGAGGTTTCCACAACCTTTCGTATGGTCTTAAAAATGGGAATGAACAGGGCCGTTCAGGCTGTTCTTTTCTTGCAGGATACGGCTTCAATTTCAACAAGCATTGGGGTTTGCAAACGGGGATCGGATTGCAGTCGTTCAATGCGGTTGCAACCCTTAATTACCTGACGGTCTCACCATCGGTCGATGCCGACGGTACTGCCTATGATTACAAAACCAACTACCTCAACTGGAAAGAAAAACAGCAACTTTTGTTTCTGGAGCTGCCGCTGGGTTTGCAATACCGGTTCCAGCTAAAGGATAAGATTCAGATCCTGGCTACGGCTGGGATGAAGGTTTCGATCCCTTTAAAGACCACCTATCGGTCGATTGGAGGAGAAATTAGCACCACGGGCTTCTACAGTCAGTACAATGTGGAGTTGCAGGATCTTCCCCGTCACGGGTTTAACAACCTTACAGACCGATTGACAGGTTCCGTTTCGGTCAAGAGTTCCTATTCCGCATTCGCGGATTTGGGGGCCGAATATGCTGTGTTGGACCAACTCGGTTTGTATGCAGGAGGATACGTGGATTATGGATTGAACAATGTGGCAAAAAGTGCAGGCAAGCTGGTTTACCAGCAGGATGGCGTGTACAATGGTGTACTGGCATCCGACCAGACCAACAGCGCCAGAACGATCGCACTGGGACTAAAGGCTGGAATAGTCTGGCATTTTGGGAACAATAATAAGGAAGCGAATCCTGTCCAAAAGTAAATTTGGATCAGAAAGAAGTCAAATGCTAAGAAGTGGGTTTTTACGTTTTCTTTTAAGGACAGCATCGATCGGGCTGTAATTGGAAGATGCTGTTTTGGTTGTGGAAATTAGTAGATCAGCCAAACTTTCTCAGACTGAAACTACTCGAGTTGAAATTCGTAAAAATAATTGAAAAAAGTTTCGGTTATGAATCACGTAAATCCATCCTCCAAATCCCGGCGTCAGTTCATCCAAACAACTGCACTGCTTGCAGCCGGCGCCACTTTTGCCCCGGCACTTTTTGCCTCCGGCGATCAGTCTCCTGTGACTCCACTTATGAAAAGATCTTTCGGACGGATCGGCTTCAAGGTCACGACGCTTGGGCTCGGTGGACAATCTTCCCTCCAATGGACACCGGAAAATACGGATCCGGTTGCGATCATTGAAAAAGCCTATCGTTTGGGGATCAATTATTTTGATACCTCCAATGTATATGGACCCAGTCAGGCAAATTACGGCAAGGCCTTCAGCCGGTTGGGCCTCGTTGCAGGAACTCCCAATTACCAGGTTTCCAAACGTAAGGCGATCTTTCTGACTTCCAAAACGATGCTTCGCTTTGGGAAGGGTGGAGACGACAAGCCGAATGTAGTCGGGCATTCCAATGGACCGGCCGGCTCAAAAGCACTGGATGATGTCAGGCGTTCCCTAACCCAGATTTTTGGGGATGGCAACGGAAACTATTCAAAGGATGCCTATCTGGATATGGTGTTGATTCATAATCTGGTCAGAATGGAAGAGGTGGATGCCCTCTATGAGGGATATGCGCATCCCGATCCTAAAGCAGCCACGATCGGTGCACTTGCCGCACTCCGGGATGTCAGGGATGGCACCAACCGCACCGGTCTGAATCCCAAAAAAGAGAAGCTGATCCGTCACGTTGGCTTCTCGGGTCACAGTGATACATCAGTCATGATGGAGATGATTCAGCGTGACAGCGAAGATCTGCTGGACGGGATGCTGGTGGCCATTAATGCCAACGACCAGCTTTATTTCAACATGCAGCACAATGTGATTCCCGTGGCTGCGGCCAGGAACATGGGCATCATTGCCATGAAGGTCTTCGCCGATGGGGCTATGTACACCAAAAGGGCAGAGTGGTCGAACAATGTGTCGCATGTGGTACTGGAGGTTGGCAGCAAGGAGCTTCCGGCCAATCAGTTGATCAAATATTCACTGAGTACACCCGGTATTCATACCGCCATCATCGGGATTGGGAAAATCAGCGAAGATCCAACTCAGTGTCAGCTCTCCTTCAACCTGAAACACGCTCAGGTAAGCCAAAACGCACTCAATGAGACCGAACGGAAAGAGATCGAACTACTCGCCTCAAAATCCAAGGAGGGAAAGACCAACTACTTCCAGAAATCATTTCAGGATCTCACTCCACCTCGGGAGGTCAAAGTGATCCAAAATGATAAGGGTGCCGTGATCACCTGGCATACCGCCTATGCCGGTGATGCTGCGATAGATCGCTATGAAATCTGGAGGAATGGATCTCTGGTGACAGAAATCCCGTTCCAGCCGCAAACGACAAAAACACCTTACCAGTTCGAAGACAAGCAAAAAGGGAAAGGAACGGCTGCCTATTCGGTGATGGTAGTTGACAAGAAAAACAGAATAGCGGAAGCCAAAGGATAAAATGAAAAGTGAAAAATGGAAAGTGAGAGACGTTGCATGCAACGTCTCTACTGCAGCCCCCATCACCATCCCCGCTCTCATCTCTCATAACTTATCTCTCATCTCTCATAACTTATCTCTCATCTCTCATCCTTGACAGCAACCCACTTATCCGGTCTCCCTGCGCTATTTAACCCCGAGCAGTTTCAGGGAAGGGGGAAAAGCCGCCGCTATTTTGAAGGTTGGTATTTCAAAGTCGTCAATGCCTCAGAATCGGAAGCCTTCGCCATCATTCCCGGCATTGCCATCGATGAGTCGGGTCAAAGGCAAGCCTTTATCCAGATTCTGGATGGAAAGCGGCAAACCGCCATCTACCATAAATTTGATTTTGAGAATTTCCATTCGAAAAAAAATGAATTTAATATCCGGATAGGGAACAACACTTTTACCCAAAAACAGATTGAACTGGACCTGCCGGGAATATCGGGAGGGCTTGAGTTTTCTTCCCTCGTTCCCTGGCCGAAGCCCTGGTATTCGCCGGGCATTATGGGCCCATATGCCTTCGTTCCCTTTCTGGAATGTTATCATGGCATTGTCAGCATGGATCATGCGATAAATGGCCAATTGAAGGTGTCGGATCATTCAGTTGATTTTACCGGCGGATGTGGTTATACAGAGAAAGACTGGGGCAGATCCTTTCCGAGTGCCTATGTCTGGATGCAGTCCAACCATTTTTCCCTGCCGGGGATTTCGGTGAAAGCATCGGTTGCTAAAATTCCCTGGCTAGGAGGCTCCTTTGTTGGCTTTATTGCCGGAATTTGGTTGCACGACCGACTGATCCGATTCACCACCTACAATGGATCAACCTTAAAAAGATTGCAAGTCGATCCGCTTCATGTGGAACTAATCCTTGAGAACAGACAATACCACCTTTCCATCCTTGCCTACCGGGAAACCGCCACAAGCCTTGCCTCTCCCATTCAGGGAATGATGGAGGGACGGATCGAAGAGAGCATGACCTCCACGCTGGAGATTACCTTAACAGATCGGAACATCAATAGGGTCATTCTTCAGGATGCGGGTCGCAATACAGGATTGGAAGTGGCAGGAAAGATTGGTGAGATTGTTACCTCTGACAATGGATCAGTCGTGTAAAACATCACGGATTGGGATATGCTGAAGCATTATTCTGAAGTGGAGGTTAAAGGAGAGAGCAGCAGCATTCTGGCTTCGTGACTTTTTACACTTTCGGCCGTAAATGACTTATTGTGGTTGCCAAGTTTGCTTTGTTTCCACAGATCACCCACCGTTCTTGCTCCGCTGATGCCTAGTTCTTCCCATCGAATGGTCATGCTGACAGGATGGCCACTCCTGTTGAAGAGCGCCACTGCCACACTCCCGCCCGACAACTCCTTCATCCAGACTTCAAGTTCATCCTTCTTCCGGACTCTCCTTCCCTGTTTCCCCAGCGGATCCTGGTCAATGGCAATCAGTGCCTTGTTGGTAAGGATCTCCCTGATTTCCGGTTTCATCAATCTAAGGTCGTTGCCTGCAATCAACGGAGCGGCCACCATGCACCACATGATGAAATGGGTTCTGTATTCCTGCAAAGTCATCGTCACTGGCGAGATATGGTTCCAAAGAGTCTCCTTTGAATCGTTTCCAACCTCCAGCATATCAGGATCATTCCAATAGCCTGGGGCAGCATATTCCCAAAGGTCGGCAGTCAGGTCCAGACAATACAGCATCCGGTCCCAGTTGTTCTTGATATCATCTCCGGTTCTGTGCATGTTGGCAACACTTTTCACCCAGGGTAGGGCTCCATCGTTGGTTCCTTTGTCACATTCGTCATTCACGCTATAGACAATCGGCCTGCATGTCTTTTTCAAACAGATGCCCATCAATTCAAATGCGGCCCTGCATTCGGGTATAGGGGTCTTTAGTGCCTCTTTCTCAATGCTCGGATAGTTGCACCAGTCGTATTTGAGGTAGTCGACACCCCAGGAGGCATAATCATCGGCGTCCATCTGTTCGTGACCAATACTTCCCATCAATTTCTGACAGGTATAACAGCCTGGTGAGGAATAGATGCCAAATTTCAGTCCTTTGCTGTGGATGTATTCGGCTAAAGCCTTGATACCATGCGGAAATTTTCTTGCATCAGCCAGGATATGTCCGGCAGAATCCCTTTGCTTGGTTGCCCAACCATCATCGAGGATGAGGTATTGATATCCGGCTTCCTTCATGCCGGAACTTACCATTTCATTGGCCATTTCCATGATTTTTCTTTCATTGATATCGGACCGGAAGCAGTTCCAACTGTTCCAACCCATGGGCGGTGTTTTTGCAATTCCATCTGTTCCTTGTCCAAGTAGGGATTGAAATATGAAAATCGCCACCACAAGTAAAATTATTCTAAACATAGCAAAAGTTGTAGTTGTATAAAGATAAGAACAAAAAGATCATCTTTGATAGCATGAAGGTTAGGCATGGTTCAATTCGTCCTTCTTTTTTAATAGCCTGATAGACCGACTACCTCACCTGAATCTGATTGCAAAAAGACTTTAGAAAGTTTGTTACCTTTGTTTTGGATTAAATTACTTCTGGGGAAACATGATCAGGATGTCATTTTAATGGCGAAATTGGAAGGTTGTGAATCCATGAAATTTTACATCACTTTTTATCCTAATTTGAAAAGCATGAAAAAAATCTATGCCCCTTTTATTCTCTCCCTTTTACTGACCAATGCACTCCTGGCCCAGAGCCCCGAAAAGGGATGGGAAAAATGGCAATACCTGATAGGAGAATGGAAAGGGGAGGGTAGCGGACAACCTGGCAGCGGTGCCGGTATGTTTACCCTGAAGCCAAAACTTGGCGGGAGTATCCTGGAGCGAAAAGGCAAGACTGAAATTGGAGCTACCGCTACACAGCCTGCCACTATCCACGAGGATGTTATGATTATATACAAAAACCGGGAGGGTAACCCGGTCAGGTCCATCTATTTTGACAACGAAAACCATGTTATTAATTACGATATCAGTTATTCAGACAATAAAATTATCCTAACCAGTGAGCCCAATCCTGCGGCTCCAAGATTCAGGCTAATTTATGAAATGCTGGAGAACAAGCTGATGAATACGAGGTTTGAGATGGCGATGCCGAATGCGCCAGAAGTTTTCAAGACTTACATTGAAGGCAAAAGCGTCAAAGTGAAGGAGCTGGCTGAGATGCCGAAATGAGTGATGATTGATGAGTTATGAGTGAGGAGGGAAAATCAAGATTACATCGTTTTTACTTTAGCCTTTAACCTTTAGCCTTTATGGTAAGTTCCAGATATGGATAGACCGGGTCCGAAAATCCGTATTTCCGGTAGAGGGGTTCTCCGTCTTTGGAGCAGTGAAGCGCTACTTTGCTGGCGCCCATTTTTTCCGCCTCTGCAAGTAGGTTTTCGAGGATGAGGGAGGAGATCCCTTTCCTCCGGTATTCCGGCAAAGTGTACATATTCAGGATATCACCTTCCAGGTAGGAGGATTGGTTCAGGTCGCCCGGAATTTTTTTGAGGATCATACCGCCATAGCTCAACACTTTCCCCTCGTATTCGGCAAGAAGGGCGAAAAAGCTTCCTTCTGCGATCGTTTGAATGAAAAAAAGGTGAAGACTCAGCTGCAACTCCTTCAGATAGGCAGCAGGTCTATCGCCTTGCATTTCCCTGAGGTAATCCAGCCTGGCCGCAGTCATCCCCGGAAGATCATCGTTTGTTACTCTTCTGATAATTATTTTTTCCTTATCAATCATATTTTTGTTTATATTCATTTCTACCCTTCCCAATTTTTACCATTGGCCTTCATCCTTTGGCCTTGATAACCAGAAACCTTTTCACAAAATTCACCAGCGAAGGGGCACTTGCCGATCCATGGTCCATTCCGGCCATCGGAACATAGGTCACAGGAAGGGTGGGATCAAGTAGCATCAGGTTGTCGTAAAGTTGTTTGGTCATCAGGGGTGAAACGTCGGTGTCCGATTGTCCGTGGGTTAGGATCAGCGGAGTCTTGATTTTCCAAGCGGAAACGCTACTGGCTGTCAAGGCATCGCGCATGTTCTGGAATTTGGAGTTAGTGTCCAGCGTTGTCCGGAACTCGGAGGTAAACAATTGAGCCATATTGGTAGTCAGCTGGTCATTGATGGCACTCCCGCTGTTGATCCCGTTGAACAATCCGTCAATACGCGAGGCATAGGGTTCATTGAAAATATCGGAATAGGAATTGGTAAAGGCTCCGACGGATTTGAAGCCCTTCATGATGTAGGCAATGTAATAGGGCTGGTAATAGTTGGTCGAACCAACCACCAGATCCGTAATTTGGATCAGGTTGTAGGGCCCTGCGCCGCATCCGACTGCCTTCAGGTTGAATTCACTCGCAAAACTATCCTCTATGGTTTTATGCAATTGCAGCGTGGAGAGCCCGCCCTGGGAATATCCCATCAGGTAGGTATCTGTAGAATATTTGAAATTCAACTCTGTTTTGGCACTCATCTCCTTGACGGCCCTAAAAAGATCCAAAATAGGAGTCACGGTGGATGCGAGGTGTAGATAGGGGTGAAAAACCTGTGTTGACACCCCGAAACCCAGATAATCGGGAAGGACCACCACAAAACCGGTAGTGGCAAATCCGCTGATGAGCTGAACCGTGTAGTTGCCGGCATTCAGGGATGGGGCATTGGCATAGACCGTATTGGTACCATTCTGAAAACTCAGGATAGGGTAGGCTCCCCCTCCGTCGGGAATGCAGACAAGTCCGGATGCTACGAGCTTTTTTGTGCCAAGGGTGGTGTTGTAGGCGACGGAATAGACTTTGGCGCCGTATTTCACGGAAGGAATAATGTCAGCGACATCGGGATATACGGATTGAACCGGACTGTACAAGGCATTGACATCCAGAACCGACATCGACCTGACCAGGGTATAGCTCACCAGATATTTATCAGGAACCGGAACAACCGGTGTTTCAGTTACGCTGGATTTGGAACAGGAAATGAGCAGCATCCCTGTCAGCGTAAGCGTAATTACATAAAATCGGCGCATGACGACGGGATTAAATTTTTTGGGAAAAGGATCCAAGGTTGGCAAGAATTTGATTTCTGACTTCCGAATTCAATTGCTCAGGTGTCCATCCTGTCGGTTCGATTTGAGGCAGAAAAGTCACCACGATTCTAGATCCGGATTTGATTTTTTTCTTTCCGGACGACATGGCCTCGTAAGCCCCGGAGATGGCGACAGGCACAATGGGTATGCCCAGTTCCGAACTCAGGATGGCATAAGTTTTTTTGAAATCACCCAGATTCCCTGTGGTAGTTCGGGTCCCTTCCGGGAAAATTAGAATTTTCTTGCCCAGTTTGACCACCTCCGCCATCTTATGAATCGACTCCTTCAGCTCTTTGGAAAGATCCATCACGATGATGTTGGTTCTCCGGGCAAGAAATTGGCGGATTTTGCTTTTTACGTGGTCTTTCTTGGCATAGGAAAAGGTGCCTTTCAACGTTTCCCTGTCAAGGCAGGAGAGTACCAGAAAGGCATCCAGCTTGGTTTGGTGGTTGGGCGCGAAAAAACAGGGTCCGGCAGGAATATTTTCGATCCCTTTCACTTCAAATTTGAAGAATAGACTGAAAAATCCGCGTACTGCCGATACGATTAATTTCAGCAGGAAGGAGGATTTAGGCAATTCAACCTGTTGGTCGTCCTTCAGGTTTCCTGACCAGGAGGCACTCTCCTCCTTGTGAAACAGTTTATTGGCTCCGATGTATTCAGCTATTTTGGCAATGGAAGGAAATTTTAGCAACTGTTCCTCTTCTATTTTGATTCCGAAGGTCTGCTCGATAAAATCTATCAGGCTCATCTTTCCCAGGGAGTCCATCGCAATGTCAAAGACCAAATGGTCATCCGGCGAGATATCCATATCCACCTGGCTCTCGATAAAACTCTTCACCGCAAGGTATTCTGCACTATCGGGGTGTTCGCTTTTGCTTTTCTTGTTCTCGGAATCAGCGATCATCTCCTCCAACTTGAATCGTTGCAATTTGGATAACCTGGTTCTGGGAAGATCAGTTTTTAGCAGGGTAAATTGCATGATGCGCTTGTAAGAACTCAGCTCTGCATTGAATGGAGAGATCACCATTTCCCTGAAATACTGGTTTGGATCGGTGATTGTGTTATCGGTGAGGAACTTATAGTCCGGAACGATGGCGGCATGCAGCATATCCTTGTGGATGAATACACCCACCTCTTTGATCGCTTTGGAGTAAAATTCAAGTTTGTGCTCAATTTCTACGGGATTGATGTTTTTTCCGTTCGGGAGGACAATGATCTCTTTTTTCCTTCCGGTGATGTAAAGGAACCCTTCCTCGTCGAAACGACCCAGGTCTCCGGTATACAACCAGCCATCTTTCAGCACCTCAGCGGTCTCCTCCGCCCGGTTGTAATATCCTTTCATCACATTGGGCCCCTTTGCAACGATTTCCCCATCCCTTATTTCAACAGTCATCATGGGTAGGGCTTGTCCGGTGGAACCGATTTTTACCTTGCCAGGGCGCGGGAAAGTGATCATGGGAGCCGCCTCTGTCATCCCAAAACCTTCCAGGATATCAAATCCGATCGCATAGAAAAAAGTACCTACCTCCTTGTTGAGGGCAGCTCCGCCCGCTACCATGAATTTCAGATGTCCACCCAATCCTTTGTGTACCTTTTTGAAAAGGGTCTTGCCCAGTCTCCTGCTTCCTGTTGCATAAACCAGTTTCAGGAAGGTTTTTGCCAGCAGGCTTTTGTTGATTTTGGTCATCAGCCCCCTGTAAATCAGTTCGTAGAGTCTGGGAACTCCAATAAAAACGGTAACGGAATTATCCGCAAGTGTTTTCATCAAATCGGAGGATTGCATGGAGGGAGAGACGACGGTAGTACCACCGGAATAAAAGGTGACCATCATGGAACCCAGCAGCGGGAAGATATGGTGCAGCGGAAGCAGGACGAGCACCTGACTTTCGGTGTGGAAAATTTTGGCGTCAATCACCGCCTTCATGTTGGCCAGAAGGTTGGTGTAGGAGAGCATCACCCCTTTGGGACTGCCGGTGGTACCCGAAGTATAGATGATCACGGCTGTGGTTTCGTTATCCTCCGGTCCCGTCCAAC
>Ga0209697_10001232_pt1 | contig 40222 bp, 64 predicted proteins | sample AliMusrvi5mmetaG_FD_184115 | JGI IMG/M metagenome (GOLD analysis project Ga0209697, IMG submission 184115) | Freshwater lake bacterial and archeal communities from Alinen Mustajarvi, Finland, to study Microbial Dark Matter (Phase II) - Alinen... | ecosystem: Environmental > Aquatic > Freshwater...
CGACCTGGCAACCAAGTTGCGGCTGCGTGAGACCGAGCTTGCGGCGATACCGAAGCCTATCAAGGTGCTGTGCCGCATTGTGGGGCGGATGCTGAGGGGGCGGGGATGAATTACCAAGAGTTTATCAAACACAAGTCTCAGCTCGCCCACGGGGATGGGTTTGAGCCTACGTTTATGCCGGAGTTTCTTTACGGGTTCCAGCGGTCATTGACGGAATGGGCCGTGCGCACAGGACGTGACGCGATATTCGCAGACTGCGGCATGGGGAAAACACCCATGCAGTTAGTGTGGGCAGAGAACGTGGTTAGACACACTAACAAGCCCGTGCTCATTCTCTCGCCACTGTCCGTATCCATTCAGACCGTTCAAGAAGCTGAGAAGTTCGGCATTGACGCCGCTCGGTCCAGGGACGGGAAGCACGACGGCAAGGCTCGCGCCGTGGTGACAAACTATGAGCAGTTGCACCATTTTTCACCGCATGCCTTCGGTGGAGTGGTGTGCGACGAAAGCTCTATAATCAAGAACTTCGACGGCTCGCGCAAGGGTGAAATCACGGAGTTCATGAAGAAAACAAAGTACCGGATGCTTTGCACGGCCACAGCCAGCCCAAACGATTACATTGAGCTTGGCACCAGCTCCGAGGCCTTGGGAACCCCGTCTCGCACGGCCTGGGATTTTCCGAATACCTGGGGGGACGCGAAGTGCCAGCCGTACTGTTGGACCAGGCCGCGCCCAAAACACAGCAGGAAAACCGCCTGTCTCAATGGATTTGGCGCAATTACGCTTCCTGCTTTTGGGATGACATACGCATTGACCGCGTGTTGCCCTACAAGGAAGCCCGCGACCCTGAAGACGAAAAGCACATACACCCCTTGCAGCTCGACGTAATTGAGCGTTGCGTCGAAATGTGGAGCACGGTTGATGATGTGGTGTTTACGCCATTCATGGGCGTTGGATCTGAGGTTTACGGTGCGCTCCGTCACGGACGTAAAGCTGTTGGGGTGGAACTCAAGCCGAGCTACTTCCGACAGGCCGTGCAAAACGTGAAACTTGCGGATAAGAAAGTGGACGGGCAGGTTTCCATGCTCGATATGATGGAGGCCCCGGAATGATCGTCTACCTTGCCACCCCGTACAGCCACCCGTTCGCCTCCGCACGCGAGGAACGTTTCCGCATTTCCTGCCAGGTCGCGGCTTGGGCGATGCGCCAGGGGCATACTGTGTTTTGCCCCATTGCGCATTCGCATCCTATCGCGGCGTTCCTGCCGGATGAACTGCTTTTGGATCACGAGTTTTGGATGGTTCAGGACTTACCATTGCTGCGTATGGCCGATGAAGTGTGGGTCTACCCTAACGATGCTGCTGACGCAAGCCGTGGCGTGGCACGTGAAGTCAAGGAAGCCGAGAAGTGTGGCATACCAGTACGCCTTATCCACCCGGAGGAAGTGTTTGAGTCATTAGCCAATCCCTAACAACTGCCGTTGACAACTGCGGGCAGCGGTGACAGGGTGTTTGGGCGCGTGTATTTTCAAACTAGGTAGGTGAACATGTCCCCAACAAGCCGTACTCCCTGTGTCCATTCTCTCAGCCTGCCTGGGAAATGCACGCGCAAAACAGGGAGTACGGCTTTTCTTTGTGGGGGTATGTTTTGAGAGCGCGAAGCATCAAACCTGGATTCTTCAAAAACGAGGACATTGCAGAGTGTTCGCCGTTTGCCCGCCTGCTTTTCCCCGGCCTTTGGATGTTGGCTGACCGCGAGGGCAAGCTTGAATACCGCCCGAAGCGCATCAAGGCCGAAGTGTTCCCATTTGACAACGTGGACGTTGCGGCCCTTGTCTCCGAACTTGAGGCGCGCGGTCTCGTCAAGACATACTTCGTGGGCGGGTGCGAATATCTCTGGATCATCAAGTTTGCAGATCACCAGCGCCCCCACCAGAACGAACAGCCAAGTACAATCCCCAACTATTCCAACGTGGACGAAGCGCTTGTTACCAAGGTGCAAAGTACTTGCAACCAAGGTAACAAGCGCTTCGCTCTTGATACCTCTTCATTGACTCCCTCTTCTTTGACTGCCTCTAATCTTGATGCCTTTGAAGACAAAGGCTCGTCAGGAGCCGCAGACGCGGCCCCTTGTGCGCGCGCTCCAAAACGCCCTGACTGCCCCTACCAGGAAATATTGGCGCTCTATCACGAACTGCTTCCGCAGCTCCCCACTGTCCAAAACTTCACGGCCAACGCAAAGGCGACCATGCGCGCCAGGTGGAATGAGTCCGCAGAGACTCAATCTTTGACCTACTGGAGGCGCGTGTTCGTCACGGTGGCGGCATCGGATTTCCTCATGGGCAAGGTCAAAGACTTCCGCTGCCCCGGCCTGCTGTGGATCATAGGCCCGAAGAACTTCGCCAAGATCGTCAACGGAGCATACTCCAACCACGGCCCGCGCACCGGATCATCCCTGACCGATGGAAACCTACGCGCTTGCCAGGACTTCCTTGAAAGCAGGAAGGTGCAGCAATGAACGATGACGACCGGCAGGAGTTTGCTGCGCTCATGGCTGGCGTGGCCGAGAACTTTTCGGCGCAGCTTTCTGGGCCAGGGATCGCCATGCGCTTTGACGCGCTCAAGGCTTATCCGATTGACCAAGTTTGCGCCGCGTGCGCTGCTGTTGTCGGCTCACGCAAGTATACGAAGATGCCAACTGTCGCAGACTTCATGGAGTACATCGGCGGGGGGAACATCGAAGATGTTGCCCTTGTCGAGGCTGGGAAGGCTATTAAGGCCGTCAAGCGCGTCGGCGGGTATGCCTCAGTAACGTTCGACAACCCGACCACCATGGCTGTGATAGAGCATGGGTTTGGCGGATGGGTCAAATTCTGCGGGGAAATGACTTCCGAAAATGAAAAGTGGGTGACGAGAGACTTTGTGCGCATCTACAGCGCGTACACCCGGCAGGGGATTACGCTCACCGGCATTCTCGCCGGGCGCACAGAAACCCACAACGAGGCGCACGGGCGAGGGTCAACGCACCACAACCATGTGCTGATCGGCGATTCTCGAAAGGCCTTGGCAATATCCGAACAGCGCGCCATTGCGGGACAACTCGGAAGTATGTTCACCGACTCGAAAAGCGTCCGCGCAATCCTAGGAATCGAAAATGACCAGCGTGAACCGGCCCGAGCAAGGGCCTATGAAAGCTCCGGAGACGACACAAACAGCAACGTCACCCGTGACTGAGAGTGACCGAAAGGAAGCAAGCCAGATGAGCAAGGAAAAGCGTTGCACTGAGTGCCTGCGGGTCATGCACCCGAACTCGAACCGCCACACGTGCTCCGGCGTTTGCAGCTGCAAGCGCTTGGCCCGGCTGGAGGCCCTTCGCGTCATCACCAAGCTCTGCACCGAGTGCGGCACGGAGTTCGCCACCAAGAACCCGAAACAAGTCACGTGCGGGAGCTTCCGTTGCCAGCGCTCGCGCCAGAAGTGGCTGGTGAAAACCCCAAAGATGTCTGTCCCGGCCCCGGAGATTGCCCCGGAGTGCGTGGTGAACCTTGGCCCGCGTGAATGCCTCGTGAAGAACACGCACCGCTGCGCAGATTGCGGGACGCTCACGCCGAACCGACGGTGCAAAGCGTGCTGGGCTAAACTGCGGGGCTATCCAGATATGACCGCGTGTGTCGCCTAGCATCGCGCCATTGCCACCTGCGCGCCACGGAGACGAGACTTTATGACGAAAACGACCAAAACACGTAGTAGCCAAGGCGAAAGGAAAAGATCCCAGGGGCCGTCCAGCGAGTTTTGCGCGGAAAGGTGCCTAGCCTGGCATCAGGGCAGAGAGGACAGGCAGCCGGGCAGTGGCTGCGGGCGACTTGTGACCGGGCATCCGTGTCCGCATGGGGGTGAGAAATGAAAGAGCACTTTACGGAATGTCCAAGGTGCAAGCAAATGGTAGAAAGCAAGGTCCACAAGCGTAAACATGCCCGCACCGTCCTCGCCGCGCTCGCTGCGGCGTTTGAGTAGGAGGGTGGGCAATGTTGTACGACCCTTGGACCGGAAAGCCTGTTGACAAACTCAGTGATTTCTTTCCCACGCCTAGTGGACAAGTGTGTGAAGATTGCGGATCTGAGTGCATCAGCCGATGCCCCAGATGTGGCGCTCCACAGTGCTGCCCTAAGTGCTGATTTGATGCGAACGAAGCCGCGTTCCCTGCGGCGTTCGAGTAGGAGGGCGGGAGATGAGCTACATGCAAAAGTGCATCGTTTGCGGCCTTACTTGTGGTCCTGACCCTGTTGGGTTCCAGATGCGGCACGGCTACATCTGTATGCGGCATGAGGGGCAGACGATGGAAGTGTTTGAGGTAGAACATTACTGCGGGAAGTACATCGACAAAGACGCCGATAGCATTGTTGTGATGGTACAGTCAGAATTGGAAAACTGCGAGGTTGGGGATTCCTTTACTGTTACCAAAAGGGAAATCCCAGTTGTGCAATATTACGGCCTGCCAGAGTTCGGCGGGTTCTAGGAGGCACCATGACTAACCCCAACACCCGGCCCCGGCACAAGCCGGACTGTACCGTGAACAGGGGCTACGCACACTGCGACTGCAACCCCACCCCGCCATCGCCCACGCCGGATGAGGTAATGACTAAGCACAAGCCCGACTGCATGTACACCGAGGGCTACGGCGATGATTGGGCTGGCCCCTGCACATGCGGCGCTTCCAACTCCACCCCGCCATCTGGCGTGTCTGGGGATGGTACCATGACCCGCCACATCCCCGCCATCGTCATCGCCGCGCTCATGCTGCTGTGCGCGTGGACGTACTACCGCGCCTATGAGGCCGAGGAACTGGCATGGCGCGCAACGTGTGAAACCGTGCGTTGGCAGACGCGCTGCGGGGCCGCTGAAAGCGAACTGGCGAGGCACAAGCCGTGAGCAAGGGCCGCTCCCGCGCTAAGTGCAAGGCCTGCGGGCTGCGCAAGGCCATATTTGCCCACGGCGTGTGTTTGGGCTGCTACCTCGCACGGCACTCAGGATCCGAGCCGTGGGCCGCCACGGAGCCAGAACTCCCGGCCCTGACTACCACCCTATTGACTTTGGACGAAGTGGATGCCGCCTTTGCGCGCGGGACTGGGCACGCGGTCCTGCACACCGGGGGCTCGTCCATCGTTGAATCCTGCATGGACCCGACAACCGGCCTGGAGGTCAACCGGCTGACCGTGGCAGACACTGCCGGGAACGTCCACACCATCGGCGTGACCGGAGACACCTGGCCGCAGCCACCCCTTGCCGTATGGATGCGGGCTGAGAAGGAGAACGTAGCATGAAGCCCGAAGAATTCCCGCCGACGTTCCCGCCACTCGCGCCGGATCACATCAGAAGCCGATCCACTTTCGACTTTTCGCCGGAGGATGCCCAGTGGCCGTGCGAGAGAATGCGCGCGGACGCGACTGGTCCCTTGCTCCAGACCATTGGAGCAGAGATCGAGCGCGCCGATGATCTGCACGGGCATTTCCCGACGATCCAGCACGCCGCCGCAGTTCTGCGCCGCGAATGCGAGGAGGCCTGGGCAGAGGTCTGGCTGAAGCCCGTCAACCGCACGGCTCTGCGCATGGAGCTGCTGCACGTTGCTGCTACGGCGGCGCGGTTCCTCCGGCTGTTGGACCAGGACGGCACGATGCCCAAACCTGGGCCGTTTGCTGTGGCAAAGGCGGCTAAGGAATGATCTGCCTATGTGGCGGCAAATACCGCGTACTGGACACTAACCTGGAGCGCAGCCTTTTGAAGCAACTCAAGCGATGGTCTGCCCAGGCGTACATATTCAAGGGGGTTGCTTTGCCATGATGGATGGATTTTCCTCCGGTGAAGCTCGCAAAATGCGTCGGCACATCATGGCGACCCCATCCTTATACCCCGTTGAAACTGACAAGCCGCTTTACTCCGACGGACACTTGAAGATTTACCCTGGACATTCATGGTCTGGATTTGATCCACTCCCAACTGAAAAAGACCCGCCGCGATTCCGAAACAAGTAGTTGGCGCGAATATTTGACATGCTACGGTTGCCGTTTTATGTGTTCCATGTAGGTGAAAACATGAGCACAAAGCAAAAAAATCTGCATGAGCTACATGAATCTGCCAGGACACGGGGCCAGCGCATTGCTGACGGCATGGCTCGGATCGTAGGCTCTTGGCCTTTCGTCATTATGCAAAGCATTGTCCTTTGCGGCTGGATAGCTTTCAATGTCTATTTGGCAATACAACTAGGCGAAGGAAAAGCATTCGACCCCTATCCGTTCATTTTGCTCAATCTCGTGCTGAGTTTTCAGGCCGCATATACCGGGCCGATCATCATGATTTCCCAGAACCGCCAAAATCATCGGGACCGCCTTCTGGCCGAGCACATTTACCGCGTCACGATAAAGAGTGAAGAAGAAACGGCGAAGATGCTGAATTTCATCATACAGCTTGCCGCAGCGCAAGAATCAGCGAGTATGCGCCATGCAGACTAGCCGCAGAATGGGCGATGCTTCCATATGCTTTGCCTTCACGATGGATCAGGAAGGCGGATCGGTCTATTCCAACACTCCCGGCGATAATGGCGGCCCCACAAAATGGGGCGTAACGCTCAAGTTGCTTCAGGATTACCGAAAAGATCATACCTTGAGTGCCGATGATGTGAAGGCGCTCTCATATGATGAGGCGCAACACATTTTCCGCGAGGTGTTCTACGTTCCAATGCGCTGCGATGAACTTCCGTCCCCCGCAGCACTCATGGCTGTGGATTTTGCCTATCACAGCGGCCAGCATGCCGCCTCGGTTGCGCTTCAGCATGTCCTTGGGTGTGTGCCGGATGGTTCCATAGGTCCGAGCACAATCAAGGCCGCATGTGCAACGCCCATTGATTCCTTCATTTCGGCATATGGGGCCGCTCGGCTCACATTCATGCAGTGCCTGCCCTCGTGGGCACAATTCCATGTTGATTGGCAGCGCCGTGTATTCGATGCCATGATAGCGGCGCGTAAACTCATTTAAAGGGGAACGAGAAATGACCAAGATTTATGTATCGAAAAGCCTTCAGGGACTCGCTGTTGTTGTCATCGTGGCAGTGCTGAAGCGTTTCAACATTTCCTTGCCCGATGCCCAGATCAACGCTTTGGCTATGGACGCCTTGACTCTCGTCGGGGCGGTTTGGTCTGCCTATGGCGCTGCTGTATCTCATGCCTCGCCCGAAAGCCCTTTGAAGATCGGTCGGCTTGTGGTGCAGTTCGCTCCTGCCCTTGAAGCTGTGGCAATGTCGAAAGTTCTGGCCGATGTTGCTCCATACGTTGCACCGGTCCCGGACCAGGTTCAGGCCCCGGCCCCCACCTCTGTTCCGGCCCCTGTGGCAACTCCTGTTTGCCCGGCTGAGTAGGAGGGAAACCATGAAACGAATCTACCCAATTCTTGCGGTCTTTTCCCTGATCACCTTCGCCGGTTGTGGTTCCATGAACATGGGCGGGGCCGCAGTCAATTCCTACATCGCGGGGAACGCCCCGGCACTTGAATCGAATGTCCATAATGCGAACATGATTGCAGCTGAGTCCTGGGCCAAGATCGGCTGTCATATTCCGTATGACGCCGTGGCCCACGGCGACACCCGAACCGCCGCCGCGATCCTTGAGCTGTGCGGGCCGCCCGCTGGTTTCCTGGTGGTCAAGAGCAACGGCACATCGGTTTCCATTCAGCCAGCGCAGTAGGCAAAAAATGCAGTTTCTTCCTGGTGACCTCATATTCTGCCACGGCTCAAACTGGATCAGCCGAGCTATTCGCTGGGCAGCGGAGCACAAGGGCGACGAAACGCCATACGCTAACCATGTGGCTGGATTTATTTCGCCTACGGACATCGTAGAGGCCCTTTGGCATGTGACTCGCAACGTCTACGCAGCCTGCGGAACAGGCACAAGCCCGAATCAGGTATGGCGCAACAAATCCTTGACGGCAGAAAATCGCCAAGCCGTGGCTGCCCAGGCCTTGACCTATATGGGGAGAGACTACGGTACCGGGAAAATCGTTTTGCATCTTGGAGATGCGTTGTTGACCAAGGCTATGGGCCATGAGGTCTATCTATTCCGCCGTGCCGCGAACATTGACAAATACCCAATCTGCTCCTGGGTTTGGGCTGAAGCCTATGACAAGGTGCTGGGTCTCCGTTTCGGCCTGCCACCTAATGAGGCCAGCCCGGATGACATGCAGAATTACGTCAAGGCATCACCCGAATGGGAGATGATTTACGAGGTCAGTCCATGAGCGAACCCGAGGGCGAACGTCTTGCCCGGATTGAGGAAATGTTGCGCGCCCACTTCTCGCGCGACGATGAACGCTGGGGCACGTTTTCGGAAGTGATAGCCGACGTTCAATTGCTCAAGATGAAGGCGGCAGAACAGAAAGGCGCATGGGCGCTCTTAAGTCTCGTCACAGGCATCGCCGCCGCATTCGGGGGGTTGTTTGTGAAGTTCTGGCCGTTCGGGGCTCATTAGCAAGCTGATTCTTCCTTCGGACTAGCTCGACGGAGCGAAAAGGGCACTTCCCCTGTGTCACTGGCCGGAGGACACTTTAAGGTGTGCCCAGTTGTGGGTAGCACGGGAAGGTGCTGTTTTGGAAGGGTCTTTTACAATATGCCGAGAAATACTCGCGCACCATGACTTGTCCTCAACAGACAAGATTGTCGGCGTAGTATTGGGAATGGCAATCGTTAAGGATCGTGATTTCGCCCGCGTTAAGCTTGGCACTATAATGGAGCGCGCTTCACTATCGGAAAGAACTGTGCAGTCTGCGGTCAAGAGTTTGGAGCATTCTGGAATACTTCACCGAGTGCGCACCGGAAGGGCCGCAATATACCGATTTTCGCTTTTGCAACAGGTTAAGAGTAGTAAGATAGTAGAGGCGGAAAATTCTGCGGGTCAGAGGCGGAAAATATTGCGGGTCACGGGTACCCCAAGGGTGACGCCAACGACACCTCAAGGCCAGTTTAAAGCAGTCATCGGCGAAGACTTTGTGAGCGAGGAATGAAAATGGAGAAGCTCAACCCGAAACGCGCCGCATTTGTGCGGGAATATCTTGTGGACCTCAACGGAACACAAGCCGCAATCCGTGCGGGGTATAGCAAGAAAACTGCCCGGCAACAGGCCGATCAGCTCTTGTCAAATCTTGACGTACGGGCCGCTGTCCAAAAAGGCCAATCAGATAGGTCCAAGCGCCTTGAAATTACTGCGGATATGGTAACAAGAGAATATGCGAAGCTCGCGTTTCTCGACCCTCGCAAGTTTTATGATGAGTCTGGGCGATTGATTGATGTCCATCAGTTGCCCGCTGAAGTAGCCGCTGCGTTAGCTGGCATGGAAGTTGTCGTTGAGCGCACAGGATTTGATGAAGATGGCAAGCCTCAATTTTCGCAGGTGCGGAAGATCAAGTTTTCGGACAAGAAGGGTGCGCTTGACAGCCTGGCACGTAGCCTGGGGATGTTCGTTGACAAGGTAGACCATACGTCCTCGGACGGCAGTATGACCCCCACGGTTATTGAGCGGAGAATCGTTGACAACGCTAGTGATTGATACGCCTCGGTGGGCAAAGCCGCTTCTCGGACCTCGGCGCTTTAAGGGCGCGAAGGGTGGCCGTGGCAGCGGAAAGTCTCATTTCTTCGCTGATGCGCTGATAGAAGAACATATCATCAACCCAGACCTCAAGTCTGTCTGCATTCGAGAAATTCAGAAGTCCCTTACCTTTTCGGCTAAGATGCTGCTAGAGAGCAAGATTAGAAGCCTTGGCGTATCGCATATGTTCCGTGTCACGGACAACTTGATACGACGTGTGGGCGGCCACGGTCTTATCATTTTCCAGGGTATGCAGGACCACACGGCGGATTCCATTAAGTCGCTAGAGGGCTTTGGGCGCGCATGGTGTGAGGAAGCTCAGAACCTTTCCGAGCGGTCAATGGAATTGCTGTTGCCGACTATCCGCGAACCGGGCTCGGAGTTGTGGTTTAGCTGGAACCCGGAGAACGAAACAGACCCCGTTGAGCGACTCTTCAGCGTGCCGGGCGATGATATGGCCTGTGTGCATGTCAACTTCACAGACAATCCTTTCCTGCCGGATGAACTGCGCAGCCTAGAGAAGATGCACCGAGAACGCTGGCCGGACACATACGACCACGTATGGCTCGGTGACTTCAATAAAATTTCCGAGGCGCAGATTTTCAAGGGCCGCTGGCGCGTTGATGAGTTTGATACTCCGGCAAACGTACGATTCTTTCATGGCGCGGACTGGGGCTTTTCGCAAGACCCGACAGTGCTTATGCGGGCGTTTGTTCAGGATGATTGCCTATATGTTGACCAAGAGGCTTATGGAGTAGGCGTCGAGTTGGACGAAACGGCACAACTCTTTGATTCTATACCCACGGCGCGCAGGTGGCCTATCAAGGCAGACAGCGCACGCCCGGAGACTATCAGTCATATGAGGCGGAAGGGATTCAATATCGCTCCAGCTCAAAAATGGTCTGGTAGTGTTGCAGATGGTCTGGCGGTCCTCAAAAGCTTCCGCGAAATCGTGATACACGCCAGGTGCAAGCATATGGCACAAGAAGCGCGGCTGTATTCGTACAAAATTGACAAACAGAACGGCGATATTTTACCTATCATTGTCGACGCGCACAATCATTGCTGGGATGCGCTACGTTATGCCTTGGATGGATATATCAAGGGCCAAGGCCCGCTGAAGATCAGCCCCAACGCGCTGGCCCATGCCGCGAGGAGATAAAAAGCATGTCAAGGAAAAAGTTCAACGCCGCGCGCAAGTCAGACCATATTCTCCATCCGGGGGAAAAGGTTTCTGCCCGCCCCGCCGAATCCATGCGCGTATTGCTCCACAAGCTTGCCATGGGCCTGCCGGACGTGGGCAAGCGGTACGACTACCCCGTCAAGCCCGTTGACCTCGCTCCCGGCGTGCTGCCCGCTGGCATGGCTATGGACGCTTCGCCCATCGCGGGCGGTAGTGAAATCTGGGGCTACCTGAATGCCACGTTCGCAGGTGGCGGGTTTCCCGGCTATCCCTACCTGTCCGGCCTGGCTACACGTGCAGAGTACCGCGCCTTTGCATCGGCAATCAGCACGGAGCTTACCCGCGAGTGGCTTGAAATTGTAAGCACCAGCGGAGAAGATGCCAACAGTGAAAAGCTGGACGCAATCAAGGATGCCTATATAAAGTTCAACGTGCGTGGCTTATTCCAGCGCATGGCCTCTGACGATGTGCTGTTCGGGCGTGCGCAGATGTTCATCGACCTAAAAGGCGCAGACCGCAAAACTCCGCTCATTCTTGACCCTCGCACGGTCAAGCAAGGCAGTTTGAACCGCATTTGCTCCGTCGAGGCCAACTGGACTACGCCAAGCAAGTACAACGCTATTGACCCGGTGGCCCCTGATTTTTATAAGCCCTCGGTTTGGTTTATGCTTGGCGATGAAATCCACGCCTCGCGCCTTCTTACGGTCATTACGCGCCCCATGCCGGACCTGCTCAAGGCCGCGTTCAACTTCGGCGGCATGAGCCTTTCCCAGCTTGCCGAGCCGTATGTGGACAACTGGCTGCGCACTCGGCAGAGCGTGGCGGACCTCATCAACAATTTCTCGATTACCGCGCTTCAAACCAGCATGGATCAGGTGTTGACCGGCGGGAGCGGCGCGGCAGATGACCTGTTCGCCCGTGCGCAGCTCTTCACGGACACGCGGAGCAATAAGGGCCTAATGCTCCTCGATAAGGACCGCGAGGCGCTTGTGCAGCTCAACACGCCGCTTTCCGGTCTGTCCGAGCTTCAGGCGCAATCGCTTGAGCACCTCTGCACAGCCTCGCGCATCCCGGCCATGATTCTGACGGGCATTTCTCCTACGGGCATGAACGCCAGCTCCGAGGGCGAATTGCGAGCATGGGACAACTGGATTAGCGCCCAACAGGAGGCGTTCTGGCGTGAGCCGCTGGACGTGGTGTTGAAGGTCATTCAGCTCCATCTTTTCGGGGCCATTGACCCAAGCATTACCTTCAACTTCCTGCCACTCTACCAGCAGACGCCGAAGGAAATTGCGGAGATCAATGAAATCATAGGGCGTAGCGCCGTGGCGTATATCAACGCTGGCGTGCTGGACCCGCAGGAAGAGCGGGAGCGTCTGGCCCATGATCCCGATAGCGGATACCAGGGCATTGACGTGGAAGATATGCCGGAGATGCCGGAAGCGGAGTTGAAGGGCGGCGAGTTTGGGCAAGGTGAAGATCCGCGTCAATGTTAATTGCCACAGGCATGATGGTTATCAGGATGGACTCCTATGAAAATCTTCGCGAAAATGTGTGCAGTTCCAACAGCCCGCGCCGCACAAGTTCATCTTGGTACTTCGGCGCAAGGTCCATTGTTTTCTTGACATTAGGGACGCTCATGTTGAATCGCCTTGCTAAGTCCGCCCACGTCCCCGCCGCTGTCCCTATATCAAGGGCAACTTGCAGAGCCCGTTTAGCCAGAAGGAATTCATCTGGTAGTCTGCGGATAGCCTTAACGCTCATAATCTCACGCATAATTAGTTTTTTGTCATGCTTGTATGTCTTTGTGAGTTCTGCCATGTCGGCATCAAGTCTCTCCAGTGTGTCCACGGTCCGCCTCCTGTTTCGGGGCAATATATAGCCAGCCTGGCATAACTGTCAACGGGTAGTTTCGGGAGAGTATGAAATCTAAATCTAAGACCGCCCGCGCCGTGCTCCCCAACCGTGGCATTGAAGCTGCGTACAAGCGCCGCCTCATGTCCATAATTGACCGCATGGCCGCCAACATTGAATGGTTCGTAGCGGCGCAGTACCGCAAGGCCCCGCCGCGCATGGTGGGCGAGGTGGAGCTTGCCCAGGACGCCGCCCGCGCCCCGGCCCAGGCCATGCAAATCAGGCTAGGCGAGCTTCGGGACCAGTGGCAAGAAGAGTTTGACCAGGCGGCGGAAGATGTTGCCACGGGCTACGTCACACGCATGGCGAAACACGCGGACAATGCATTCATGGCCGCGCTGAAGGATGCAGGTTGGGCCATCAAGTTCGAGATGACGCCTGCCGTGCGAGACGTGCTGAGTGCATCCATCGGGGAAAACATCGGACTTATCAAGAGCATCCCCGCGGAGTTCCTGGGGCGCGTGGAAGGCATCGTTATGCGCGGCTACACGGCAGGCAGGGACTTGCAGTATATTACCACGGAGCTGCGGGCGCTTCAGCCTATGACGGCCCGGCGCGCTGCCCTGATAGCGCGGGACCAGTGCAACAAAGCAAATGCCGTGGTCAACCGCGCGAGGCAGCTTGAGCTTGGCATAACCCGCGCTGTCTGGATGCACTCCGGCGCAGGCAAAGAGCCCAGGCCAGGCCACGTGCAGGCGGGCAAAGAAAAGCGGGAATACAACATCGCGGAAGGGTGCCCCATTGATGGGGAAATGATTCAGCCGGGGACGCTTATCAACTGCCGATGTTCGGCGCGCCCCGTATTGCCATTTTAACAATACGCAATGCAGAAATTTGACAACATCCAACTAGCTAGTAAAATGGCAACCATATGAGCAAGGAAACCATATTCGCCCTTGACCGCTCCATGCGCCGAATCGACGCAGAAGGGCGCTTGCACGTTGAGAAAAGCCACATCTCGCGGGCAATGGTTTCGCCATACTATGGCAAAGAAATTCCAGGGTATGAAGACCTTGGGCTTGATCCGGGCAAGATATACCGGCTTCTGCGAGACCCGAAGGCGCTTGAGGCCGGAGCCGAGACTTTTGCCAATATCCAAATACTTATGGATCATGACCCCGTTTCTGCGGATGATCCTAAAAAAGAGATAGTTGTTGGCACCATAGGGTCAAAGGTCGAGTACAATGCTCCGTACCTCGATGCAGATATTTGCATTTGGGATGCAGAGGCGATAGCGGGAATCGAAAGCGACAAGGTACGGGAACTATCCTGCGCCTATCGATATATCCCTGTGATGGAGCCCGGAACGTTCGAAGGCAAGCATTACGACGGGCGAATGACCAAAATTCAGGGAAATCATCTCGCACTTGTAGAGTCAGGTCGTGCGGGAAGCGATGTCATAGTATCTGACTCAAACCCTTTTGCAAAGGACAAACCGGCCATGAAGATGACCAAGCTTGGGCGCGCGCTTTACGTTGCCCTTTCGGCGGCCTCCCCCGTACTCGCGCAAGACTCTGCGCTTGGCGATGTTGTGGGCGGCGCTCGAAAAAACATGCGGATTGCGGAAGTCAAGGCCCGCGTCCATGCGATGGATGCTGAAATGAGCCCCGAAAAGATGGACGCAATCATTGATGCCGTCATCGGGGTCAACGACAATCCCGACGACGGCAAGATTGCTGGCGATGGTGCCAATTCCGAGCCGACCCCAGAAAATACGCCTGTCCCGATCGAGCCGGACAAGAAAGAACCCGTTGCTGAAGACGGCGACGGCGCGGAAAAGGTTCGTGAACTGCTGAAAGGCAAAGTTGATGAAAAGGTCATCGATGCCATTTGCGCCATGTTCGCCAAGGCTGCTCCGGCCCAGGATATGGACGTGGAGACCGCAAGGAAGGATGCCAACGTGCCAGTGAAGAAGGAAGAAATGAAGGGTGCGATGGATGCCTTTGAAAAGCGCCTGCGTGACCAGTATAAGGCGCTTGAATCCGCCAAAGAAACTGTGCGCGAGGTTGTGGGCACTGTCTCTGGCGTCGATACTGCCGCTGAAGTCTATGGCTTCGCACTGGACCACATGAGCATCGATCACAAGGATATCACTGACGAAAATGCCCTGGCCGCCCTGTGCAGGGTGGCTATGGCGGCCCGCAATCCCGCCCCGCGCGTGGCTATGGACCGCAACACCATTGAAACCATTCCGGGTCTGTCTCGGTTTGGCGTCGCCTAAAGGAGGCTAGAATTATGCCTTTCCAGAAAACCGTAAATCTTCAGCAGGCTGCGGCTGTCGCTGGCGATTTCGCCGGGGCGAACCCCCGTGCTACCTACATCGCGCATGAGGGTGGCTTTGTGGCCGGAACCGGCGGCGTGACCGTCGGCAACTTCGGGTGGGTGCAGTCCAACGCCTCCATTCTGTGCGCGGGCACCGTGGCCCCGCAGGGATTCATTGCCCGCAGCCAGGGCGCGGCCCTGATTGCCACGTACCTTGCCGAAAACGGCGTGGTCATCCCTGCCGGTTTCAACGTGACGCTGTTCAAGGGCGGCGACTTTTACGCCAAGATCACCGTGGCAACCGCCAGCATCGGCCAGAAGGCTTTTGCCTCGCAGGCCGATGGAACCATGCAGCCCGCCAATGCTGGGGCATCCGTTGCGGGGTTTGTCGAAACCCCATTCTACATTACCGGCTTCCCCGTCGGCGGCACTGGTGCTGTCAATGAGTTGGCCGTGATTTCCCGGCCTTAAGGAGGCAAGAAAATGGATGCGAAACTGAAAGCCCTTGCCGACCTTGCGGGCATCGTGTTTGAAAGGCAGCCCGGCTTTGCCCAGGATGCCCGGATGCTGGACGATAAGCTGTCGTTGGGCATGGCGATGGACGCGGCATACCCGCTGATCACTACTCCCAACAGTGGCATTCCGGCGATTCTGAGCACCTATGTTGATCCGAAGCTGATTGAAGTCCTCGTTGCCCCCATGAAGGGCGCGGAGGCTGTCGGCTCTGAGGTCAAGAAAGGCGACTGGACTACCCCCACGGCCATGTTCACCATGATTGAATCCACTGGCGAGGTCGCCAGCTACGGCGATTATGAGAACAGCGGATCGACCGGCGCAAACTTCAATTTCCCGCAGCGCCAGAGTTACAATTTCCAGACTGTGACCCAGTGGGGCGAACAGGAATTGGCCCGTGCGGGCTTGGCCCGTGTGGATTATGCCGCGCGCCTGAACATTGCCAGTGCCATGACCCTGAACAAGTACCAGAACAAAACCTACATCTCCGGCGTGTCCGGCCTCCAGTGCTATGGTATGCTGAATGACCCGGCCCTGAACGCCGACCTGACGCCGAATACCAAGGCCAGTCCGAACAGTGGCGCCGGATGGATTCTCTCGGACGGAACTATCAATGCCACGGCTGTGGAGGTGCAGAGGGACATCAGCAAGATGTTCTATGCACTCCAGAAGTCCAGCAATGGGCTTGCGGAGACCACGGACAAGATGACGCTCATCATGAGCCCCAAGTCCAGCGTGGCCTTGACTATCACCGATCAGTTCAACGTCAACGTCGCGGACATCCTGAAAAAGACCTATCCGAATCTGGAAATCCGCACCGTGCCGGAGTACTCCACTATGGCTGGCGAAAAAGTCCAGCTCGTGCTTGATGAATTCGAAGGCCAGCGGACTTGGGATTGCGCGTTCACCGAAAAGATGCGCGCTCATCCGATCTTTGTTGACCTCTCCAGCTACCGCCAGAAAAAAAGTGCGGGCACCTGGGGAACGATCACTTATCGGCCTCTGTTCATCGTTTCGATGCTCGGAGTCTAGGACAAGCAACATTGGCGGGGGTTTGCAATGGAAGGCCCCCGCCTCACTCAAACGCGAAAGGAGAGGGATTACATGCCTACATTGACCATCGGTTGCCGTCTGCCCAATGGCCTGGTTCTGGAGATTCCCGACCATGCCCCTGTCACGTTGAAGGGCCAGAAGGCCGCGCAGGCCGAAAGCCCGATCATCCTCTTGTCCGAGCGCGATTGTGGATATACGGACGTTGATGAGGGTTTCTGGGCTGAGTGGAAACGGCTGTATAAGAATTTCCAGCCCTTGACCAGCCACGCCATTTTTGAGGCCAAGAACCGCAACGACGCCAAGGCCGTCCACAAGGAACTGAAGGGCGAGAAGACCGGACATGAACCGATGCCCCAGAACGGCCCCGGAATCGAAAAGAGCACCTGACATGGCAGTCGTCACCTTTGATGCTTCGGGCTTCAAGGGCCGATATCCAGAGTTCGCACTGGCATCCAATGCCACACTTTCCGCTTGTTTCGACGAATCCGGGTTGTATCTGTCGAATACTGACGCCAGTCCGGTCCAAGACGTGACACGCCGAAAGCTTTTGCTTTGGATGTTGACCGCGCATATTGCGACCATTGGGGGCATTCTTTCGGCGGATGGCAAGCCGCTTCCAGTGGGCCGCATGTCTCAGGCCAGCGAGGGTAGCGTGAGCGCGTCTTTTGAAGGAGTTCCGCCAACGCCAGGGACAGGGGCTTGGTTTCAGCAGACGCAGTACGGGGCCAGCTTCTGGCAAGTAACGTCTTCCATCCGTGGATTCCGGTATTTTGCCAACGCGACAAGGTACTAAATGGACGATAATGTCCGCCGCGCCATGAAGCTTGAAGCGAATGTCGCCAGGAAGCTGGACGATATTTCACGCAAAATGGGTGGCGGGTCTGTCTCCATTGGGTTTATGGGTGGTGCGCCGTACCCGGATGGAACGCCAGTTGCCGCCGTCGCGTTCTGGAATGAATTCGGACATGAGGGGCCTTTCCCGGCCCCTCCCCGTCCTTTTTTCCGCAACATGATCGAAGAGCACCAGAAAGAATGGCCGGAAGAAATGGCGAGGACAGCCAAGGCCACGGATTATGACGGTAAGAAGGTGCTGGGCATCATTGGAGATCACATCAAGGGCCAGCTTGTGCAAAGCATCATGGATTTGACTGAGCCCGCACTTTCGGATGTGACGGTTGCGCGCAAGGGCTTTGCCAAGCCGCTGGTGGATACCGGGCACATGAAAGATTCTGTCACTGTGAAGGTGGACGCCTAATGGACTTGCGCAGTCTCGCTAACGCCGTATCCGGGACGGTAAATCCGAATGTCACTGTTACCGTGCTGCGATCCACTGGATACACTATCGGCGCGGGCAAGCGCCAGGTTCCGAGTTACGCGACCCCCGTCATTGGCCCCGCGCAAATTCAGGCGCTCGACGCGCAGGATTTGAAGCAGCTTGATGGACTGAACATCACCGGCACAATCCGCGCTATTTACCTGCGCGGGGCCTTGGCTGGCGTTGTGCGTCCAGACGGTCAAGGCGGCGATATCGTGCAATGGAGCGGTAAAAACTGGCTTGTGGTAAAAGTGCTTGAGGCATGGCCGACCTGGACCAAGGCCGCCATAGTTTTGCAGGTGAGTTAATTACATGGCTGATTACGTTGCCAGCATAAGCGTTGACACTGTGGTTGATGCCCTAGCGGGATTCATCGGCCCATTCGTGAGCAATGCGGCGATTGTTCGGGGCCAGATCAACCGTGTCTCGTATCCCGCAGGGCAATTCGTCAAGCTCACGGAAGTTCACCAAGCCAATTTACAATTTTCTCGCACAGAGTACCAGAAAACTTCGGGGGCGAACTCTGCAACTATCTACGGCCCCAAGCGCATTGACATCCAAGTTGATTTTTATGGCGCAAATGCTGGCGAGTATTGCGCTGTATTCAAAACAGCCATTCAAGGCGAATGGGGCTGGGATCAATTTCAGCAGAACATACGGCCCCTATATGCGTCAGAGGCTTTCCAGGTTCCGCTAATCACTGGCGAACAGCAATATGAAAGCCGGTGGACGCTCACTGTGTCAATGCAATATAACCCGAATTTTACAACTCCGCAGCAATACGCTAGCAATGCAACAGCTAACTTGATTCTTGCGGATGCGTGAACAACAGACGAGGTGTACCAATGACCATTCCGGCGAGTGAAATTGTCCAAGTCAATCCCGGCGTCATCAGTGCGGGGGGCAATCCCCTTGCGCTGAATGGCATGATTCTGACCAGCAACGCCTACATTCCGACGAACACAGTCCAAGGCTTTGTCAGTTCCGATGCAATCAAGGCGTTTTTCGGCCCCGCCAGCGCGGAATACGCCATTGCCCCGAATTACTTCCTTGGCTTCGACAACAGCACCATCAAGCCAGGCGTGCTGTATTTCGCGCCCTATCTGGGCTCCAACCGCGCCGCATGGCTTCAGTCGGGGAATATGGCCGGGGTCTCCCTCGCCACGCTGAAGGCCCTTTCTGGCACTCTGGTGGTTACTGTGGACGGCACTGTACAGACAAGCACCACGATTGCGCCCAGCACGGCTACCAGCCAGAGCGACGTTGCCACGGCAATCCAGACCGCTTTTGGTGGCGCCGTGCATTGCACATGGGATGCTGTCAAGAGCGTGTTCATCCTGAAGAGCACGACTACCGGCGCTCTTTCCACAATCACATACGCTACAGGAACTCTCAACACGGCGCTCATGTTGACCGCTGCGACCGGGGCGATTCTCTCGCAGGGCGACGTTGCCGATACTCCGACCACGGCGATGGATTCGGCCAAGGCGAAGACCCAGAACTGGTGTACCTTCACGACCATGTGGGAGCCACTGATTGCCGACAAGGAAGCCTTCGCGGCTTGGACCAATGCGCAGAATCAGAGGTACGCCTACGTGCCGTGGAATACCGACGCGCAGGCCATTGTGAATGGCAGCACCACTTGCTTTGGAGTAGTTGCCAAGGGACTGGAATACAACACCGTCTGCCCCGTGTACAACACTCTGGCCCTTGCAGTGTTCGTGCTCGGAACTGTCGCCAGCATTGACTACAGCCGCACGAATGGGCGGATCACTTCGGCATTCAAGTCTCAGGCCGGGCTTTCCGCCACTGTGACAGATGATCAGACTGCCGCAAACCTTCTCGAAAATGGCTACAGCTTCTACGGAACCTATGCCACGGCAAACGATCAGTTCACGTTCTTCTACAATGGGCATGTCACTGGCGACTGGTTGTGGCTAGACACCTTTGTGAATCAGGTGTTTCTGAATGCGCAGCTTCAGCTTGCGCTCATGAGTTTGCTCACCAATGTAAAAAGCATTCCTTACAACGAGTCAGGATATGCGCTCATCCGCGCAGCCATGCAAGACCCAATCAATCAGGGCCTGAATACTGGGATTATCCGCACGGGAGTTGTTCTGAACGAGGCCCAGAAGGCAGAAATAAACAGTGCTGCGGGCAAGGATGTGGCGACCATTATCCAGAATCTTGGCTACTACCTACAGATTCTTGATCCTGGTGCGCAGGTGCGTGGGCTGCGTGGTACGCCCGTCATCAACTTCTGGTACACGGACGGCGGCGCGATCCAGAAGATCAGCCTTGCCTCCATCGACATCATCTAAGGAGCCCGAATATGAGCGGCGATTCGATCACAAGCGCGAACAGCGTTTTCACCCTGGTTGTGGCCGGACTTTTCCCCACGCCCGTGCAGATGTACGGGTATAGCACCGATAAGGCCTTCACCGATGACGCCATTGCCCTGGCAGAGACCAACATGGGAGTAGATGGCAGAATGACCGCTGGCTATACGCCTGTGGCTTCTCCCATGACCGTGACATTCCAGGCGGACAGCCCTAGTCGTGACATTTTCGCGGCGATTATCGCAGCCACCAAGAGCACCCGGAATGTGTTCTACTTGAATGCCGCAATCTCTTTGCCGTCCACTGGCGAGAGCTTTACGCTTACTCGCGGCGTGCTCACCAACATCAAACAGATTCCCGACGCCGCCAAGGTTTTGCAGCCGGTTGATTACCAGATCATATGGGAGAGCATCGACCGCGCCCTGCTGTAAATTGCCCCTCCCCCCTGCGTCTGGCTAGGCGAAAGTCGAAAAGCGGTGCCCTCTCCCACTGCCTGCCAGACGCCCACTCAGGAGACGGGTTGAAGGAGAGTTTCAGCCATGCCGAGAAAAGAATTAACGTACACTGCGGAAGACGGGAGGGACAAGGGCAAAAAGTTCAAGCTGACGGAAATGCCTACGTCCCGTGCTGAAAATTGGGCCATGCGGGCTATTCTGGCGCTCATGAAAAGTGGCGTTGAAGTTCCTGATGGATTTGAGCGTATGGGCATGTCTGGCCTAGCCGAAGTGGGTTTGCGTGCTGTGGCGGGCCTGGAATGGTCTGTTGCCGAGCCGTTGCTTGCGGAAATGCTTTCTTGCGTTGAGTTTATGCCCGACCCCTCAAAACCGCAGGTTGTGCGCGGACTTATTGAAGAGGACATTGAGGAAGTCGTGACGCGCCTCAGGCTTCGCATGGAGGTGTGGAAGCTTCACGTGGGTTTTTCGAAGGCCGCCGTGAAATAAAGCTGCGGCCATTGACCGGCGGCGGAAAACAAAAGCGTTGGGCGGACTACCAGAACATGACAAACATAGTGGGGACGCTTATTTCCAAGAGGATATGCACCTTGCACGAACTTGACACCGTGTACGGGCTTGAAGACGCGTACAATATGCTTGAGGTTGTGCTTGTGGACTCTTATAACGATGCATTAGCCGCACAGGACTAGCAATATGCCAACCGTCATTGACTCCCTTGTCGTAAAGCTTGGCCTGGACAAAAGCGAGTTTGACAAAGGCAAAGAGTCTGTCACATCCAGCCTCAAAGACATTACCAAGCTATTGGCGCTTGTGGGCGGCAGTGCTGCGTTGAAAATGTTCGTTCAGGACATGATCGAGAGCAGTTCTGCGCTTGAGCGTTTCAGCCAAAATATCCAGATCAGTGTAGGCGACTTGAGCGCATGGGGCCAGGCCACGGAACAGGCTGGCGGCCATGCCGAGGGTTTGCAGGGCAGCCTGGACATGCTCAGTAAGGCCCAAACGCAGCTGATGCTGACGGGCGAGTCCAGCCTTTTGCCTTATTTCAGCGCACTTGGCGTGGCTATCGGCGATGCATCCGGCAAGGCCCGGCCCGCCACTGAAATTCTGTTAGATCTGTCCGACCGATTCTCCAAGATGGACCGCACCACGGCTTTCAATATGGGCCGCAGCATGGGCATTGATCCCGGCACCATGAACTTACTTCTGAAGGGTCGTGCTGAAGTCGAAAAGATGATTGCCCGGCAGAAAGAAACGACAGCGGTTACTAAAGAACAGGCCGAACAATCGGAAAAGCTGCGCGAGAAGACATCCTTGATGAAACAGGAGTTCACGGCGCTTGGTCGTGAGCTTTTGGCAGATTCCTTGCCTGCGCTTGAGGGATTGCTGAAAATCTTCACGGCCATTGCCCAGTGGGCGCGCGAAAACAAGGAATTTGTCGGTGCATTTTTGACCATCATTGCTACAGGGCTGGCTGCAATCTCCATCGCATCTTTGCCGCTCACCGGCACGGCGTTGCTCATTGTGGGGCTCTCCGCGGCCATTGCGGGCTTGTGGCAGGATTATCAGGTGTGGAAGCGCGGGGGGCAATCGCTCATCAATTGGGGCAACTGGGAAAAGGAAATCAACGCCGCGAAAGACGGAATAGACCGTCTTACTTTCCTGATGAAGGACTTGGCCGCAAGCATCATCGCTATACCTGATCTTGTTATTGCATTGAAGCGCGGTGACTGGGCGGGTGCGGCGGATGCTGGCAAGCGCATTCTGGCTGGCAAGGGCTACATGACGGGCGCGTATAGTCCCCCTGTTGCGTCTGGTGTATCGGCACCGGCGTCTGGAATCGGCTTAGACAAGCAAGATCAGGCGCTAAAGTATTTCATGTCACAGGGATGGACGCGGGAACAGGCAGCGGGAATCGTCGCCAATATGTCTCGTGAATCCGGCGGCAACGAACGTGCGGAAGGAGATAGCGGAAAAGCATATGGTGCTTTCCAGTGGCACCCGGATAGGCAAGCCAATTTCAAAGAACTTTACGGTAAAGATATCCGTAATTCGACATTTGAAGAACAGCTCGCATTCAAGCATTATGAGTTGACTAGAGGAAATGAAAAGGCCGCAGGCAACATGCTCCGGCAGGCAACTACCCCGGAAAGCGCAGGGTCCATCGTCTCGCAATATGACCTTCGCCCAAAAGACAGGTATGGCGAAATGGCCGCACGTGGGGCCTTGGCCGCAAGGATGTTCGCCGGGCAGGCTGGCGCGGGCAGCATGGCATCTTCTCATGCCCCACTTGCTGCTGGGGGAGCTGGGGGCGTGTCCGTGGTGAACAATATCGCGGAAGTCAACGTGAACACGCAAGCTATGGACGCAGATGGTATTGCCCGTGATATGAAGCGTGCAATGGACTACCGATTGACGGCCCAGGCTGAATCAGGGGCGTATTAATGCCACTCATCACATATCCCAATGTGCCACGGTCTCCGGGTGTTCCGCTTGTCCCGCGCAGTCTAAATTTTTCAGCAGTGCCTACCGTGGCGCTCGGGGCTATCCAAGGGGCCTTGTGGCGTGCGCTGCGCGTGTCGAATTGGGGCATATACGACTCCAAAGGCAAAGCCTTGGGAGATCCGGCCATGTTTACGGGCATCCTCAATTCCGTAATTGAGTCCATTGGTTTGGGCCTGAGTTCTACATGGTCAACGGACAGTGTGGATTACAATAAAGAAACATCCGTGTCTGAATTTCCGGTAGAGCGCGGGGGCTTTGCCGCATACAACAAAGTAGAGCATCCGGCCACGCCCACTGTGCGGCTTTGCTTGCAAGGCACAGAGGCACAACGCACTACATTTTTGAATGCCATAGACAAGGCCACCAAAAGCCTTGACCTATACAGCGTTGTGACGCCGGAAGTAAAGTATTTAAACTATTCGGTTGAGCGGTACGATTACCAGCGTCGGGCGAATCGTGGGGCAACGCTGCTCATCGTGTCGCTAATGCTCAAAGAGGTGCGCGAGGTTTCCGCACAGTTCACGATTACAAAACAAGTCAATAAGCCCAAGGAATCCGGGGCCACTCCGCAGGCGGACACGGGAAAAGTCCAGCCGAAAAAACTGGAACAATCTACGCTTGATTCCGTGTTTGACAAGCTGAAGGGCCTCGCACAGTAGGGGAAGCCATGCAGGAAATACCAATTCAGCAAATTCCCTCGCAACTTGTGCGATGCGTTTTGGGCGGCCAGGATGTACAACTAAGCATATACCAGAAGGCGCAGGGCGTTTTTGTGGACGTAATAAGCAACTCCACACCCATTGTGGACGGAATAATCTCTAGAGATGCGGTTCCGCTTGTGTGCCGATCCTACACAGGGTTTCTTGGGAACATCATGTGGATTGACACGCAGGGAAGTAGGGACCCAGACTATACTGGATTCAGCGCACGGTTCCGGCTTGTATATTTGACGGACGTGGAATATGCCCTCCTTTAGCAACAAAAAATATCTGAAGATAATTGTTACGCTTGGCGTGAGTACTTTCAATGCAACTGGAGCGGATACAATAACGCTTCAGGGTTTCCGTACATCGGTCTATATTGATAAGGCTGGCGGTGTGCAAATGTCTTCTTTGCGCGCACGCATATATGGAGTTAGCCAGCATGATATGAACGCCATAACAACACTACAGTGGAAGCCAAAGCTTCTTATTCCAAACACTGTGGAAGTGTTCGCCATTGATGGAAATGCTGAATCCCTTGTTTTCGCTGGCAACATCATCAATGCATGGGGGAATTACCATGCCATGCCGGATGTGTTTCTTGAAATTCAGGCGCAGGCCGCGTATTGGGCCAGACTCAAGCCAATTCCGCCCAAGAGTTTCAAAGGAAACATTGACGTTGCCACGGCTATGAAACTTTTGGCCGATGATATGGGCATGTCCTTTGAGCCGAATAATGTATCGGTGCAGTTGCGAGACGTGTACTTGCCCGGAACAGCTCTTGACCAAGCCAAAGAGCTGGCGCGCATGGCAAACATTGATATGTACATTGATGACAACACCTTGGCACTCACAAATCAATATGAGCCGAGAGACCGGAAAGTCCCCTTGATATCTCCTGATACGGGCATGGTGGGATACCCCACTTTTGACGGCATCGGCATAAATACGAATATCTTATACAACCCTGCGATTATTTTTGGTGGGCCGATCTTAGTGGACACGGACGTTGTGCCAGCGCGTGGTCCGTGGGTTGTTTCGTCTGTGGCGCATCGGCTTGATGCCGAAACGCCACACGGGGCATGGTTTTCATCTGTCAGGGGGAACCTCAATGGCCTCGCCGTCACCAGCCGATAGCCAGCAAATACCCATTGGGCAGCGCAAGCCGACGAGCCAGTGGGGAGATTACAACAATCTGGCATTTGTCATCGGCCAATTGTTGTCCAAAATGCAAACTGCCATGCCTGTGCAGATTATGGCTTGCACAAATGCTGGAGATATTTCACCTGTGGGCTATGTCGATGTGTTGCCTCTGGTTATGCAGATCGACACGGACGGAATACCGACCCCGCACACGACGATTTACAATCTGCCATACATGCGACTTCATGGCGGTTCGAACGCCGTAATACTTGATCCTTCGCCTGGAGACATCGGCATTGCTGTTTTTGCATCGCGGGACATTGGGCAGGTCAAGGTCAACAAAGGCGCAAGCGTACCTGGTAGCCGCAGGCAATTTTCCTACAGCGATGGCATGTACATTGGCGGAATTTTGAACGGAACTCCCACGCAATATGTGCAATTCACCGCGTCGGGAATCACGGTGCATTCTCCCGCACAGATCACATTGGACGCGCCCACGATTACATGCACAGGCAATGTCATCGGGCAAGCTGACATTGTTGCTTCAGGAATTTCCCTGAAATCTCATAGGCATTCTGGCGTTGATAGGGGCGATGATACCAGCGGAGGCCCGGTCTGATGACACGATACAATTCTCTACTTTTGGACCGTTCGGCATGGGACTTGGTTTTGGACAGTGCTGGAAATATAGCAATGGCCGAGCCACCTTACGCGCTTTCTCAGGACGTTGCGAGTGCGGTCAAGCTGTTCACTGATGAGCTTTGGTATGACACGACAAAGGGCATCCCCTACTTTGACGATGTGCTGGGCCATTTGCCTCCGCAGCCGTTGCTTGTCGGCTACATCGAGGGAGCCGCGTTGACCGTTCCTGGCGTTGTCCAAGCGCAATGCATTTTGTCAAACTTTGACAACCGCACAGCAAGCGGGCAAATTCTTTTCATTGACGAAGTGGGAATTGAAAACGGGGTATCCTTCTAATGACAGTAAGCACAAACGTTCCCGCAATCGTATGGTCTGACGCTGGATTGACCATCCCGGCAGAATCTGACGTTTTGTCAGGAGTCCAAACTGATATCAACTCTGCCTTTGGCGGGGGGCTTAACCCTGCCCTTGAAACTCCGCAGGGGCAGCTTGCCAGTAGCCTTGCCGCAATCATCGGCGACAAAAACAATGAATTTTTGTCATACGTCAATCATGTTGACCCACAGTATGCCGATGGTCGGATGCAGGATGCCATTGGGCGCATATATTTCCTGGCCCGCAAGGGTGCCACGTCCACAAGCGTTTCATGCACATTGACCGGGGCCGTGGGCGCAATCATATATGGGGGCTCACTTGCCCAGGACACCAGCAATCAGACCTACGCGCTCACAGGAGCTGTTACCATCGGCGCGGATGGTACAGGTACGGGTGAATTTCAAAACATCGCCACAGGGCCTATTCCGTGCGCAATAGGCACACTTACGCAAATCTATCAGGCTGTTCCCGGCTGGGATACTGTCATGAACGATACGGCGGGCACGCTGGGCCAGAACGAGGAATCCCGCGCAGATTTTGAATACCGACGCGAAAACAGCGTGTCGCTGAATGGCAAGAGCACTGCGGCAGCTATCTATGCAGAGGTATTCGATCAGTCCAACGTGACGGATGTCTACGTGATCGATAACCCGCGCAGTGTAGCCGTGTTTACTGGCTCAATCGCAACAACTACGTTGACAGTTTCCAAAATGACTTCCGGGATTCTGGCCGTGGGAAGCGTCATAATCGGCACTGGCGTTGCATCCAACACGCGCATAACCGCATTCGGAACAGGTCAGGGCGGAATCGGTAACTACACCGTGAACAATTCGCAGTCTATTTCAAGCGAAAGCATGGCATCATATGGTGTGGCCTTCGGCTCTACCAACTACCAGCTTTCTGCAAACTCGGTCTATGTTGCTGCTGTCGGTGGGCTTGACGCGGATATCGCGTCGGCAATCTGGCGCAAAAAAGACCTTGGTTGCGCTATGAATGGAAACGCCACCGTTTCCGTCATAGATGATAGCGGGTATAGCTACCCTTACCCAACGTACTCTATCACATTTGAACGGCCAACGTCGCTTGCAATGAAATTTGCAGTGCAGATAGTGAATAGTACACAACTTCCTGCAAACACAACGGAACTTGTGCGGGCTGCAATTATTGCACGATTCAACGGCACGGACGGGACAACGCGCGAACGCATCGGCGCAATGATTCTGGCGAGTCGGTATTATACGGCAATTCAGGCCGCAGTACCGAATGCGGGCGTTGTGAGTATCCTCATCGGGTCTAGCACGGCCACACTGACGCAATACCAAGTCGGCATTGATCAGGCCCCTACGATTGACGCATCAAATATAACTGTGACGTTGGTATGATCCGTGTAGACAAAACCATAATCTCGCAATACGCGGCAAGTCCAACACTTGCGCAAATGATTGCAGACTGGGATGCATGTATCGACCCGCGTCCCGATTTTGATAACTTCTACAATATCATTTGGAATATCGACACTGCAAAAGGCTTTGGCCTGGACATTTGGGGCCGTATTCTCGGAATATCTCGCCTGTTGGAAATCAATGATCCAGGCGCAACGTTCGGATTCTATGGTAGCTTATTGCAACCCTTTGACCAAGGAACATTTGGAAGTCACGTTTCCAATACTGCATATTTTCTTTCTGACGATGCATACCGTTCGCTTTTGCTTTTAAAAGCACTCATCAACATAAGCTCTGGCAATGCACCTACGTTGAATGGAATTCTTACAAGCCTCTTTGGCGCAGGTTTTCGTTGTTACATTCTTGAAGTTGGGACAATGCGTATTCGATACGTGTTCGAGTTCACACTTACGCCATATCAACGGGCGCTTTTCAACAATCCAAACGTAACCCCGCGTCCCGCTGGCGTCGGTTATGAGACATACGAAATAGATACGGCCCACACTTTCGGCTTTGCTGGCTCCGGCTTGCAGCCCTTCGACCAAGGAACTTTCCAAAATGGAGGCCCCATAGATGTCAATTAGCGCCCCCGAAACCCTAAAGGGTATCATCGCCATATCCGGCGACAAAACGGATATTCCATTGAATGCGTCCACTGCGGGCGCTGCGGACTTTACGCTCGGGTTCCCCCCCATTTGTTCCCAGCCGATTGCAGCGGGCGGAATTGCTCCGTCCCGTGTGGACTTCAACGGATTGTTCAATCTGCTCTCTCAGCACACGTTCTGGCAGCAATCCGGCGGCATGTATGCATGGTCTGCCAGCCTGGATTACAACACTCCGTCAATGGTCGTGGGCTCGAACGGGAAGCTCTACCTCGCGCTTCTGGCATCCGGCCCTGGCGGCGCGGGAGCGAAAGACCCCACCACCCAGCCAACCTACTGGCTGGACTATGCGGCCAGCATCGCGCCCAGCGGCCCCACGGTTGATGAATTCTTTGTTGGCGGCGGGTCCATGACCGCCAGCCTCACCAACGGCGCGCAGCCTGGCGTTGTGGCCGATGCAACCAACGGCCTCACCCGCTCCGTGATGCTGTTCAAGGGCGTGGTCAACGACACCAGCGCGGAAATGGACTTCCGCATGCCGAGCAACTGGGATCGGGGCACGGTCAAGGCCAAGATGATGTGGGCTCCTTCCACCGGGGCCAGCGCGAGTAACAACGTGCGGTTCACGCTGGCTGGCGTGGCTGTGAGCGACGGAGATGCCCTTGATGTGGCCCTGGGCTCGACCGTCACCATTGATGATACCGTCATTGCCGTGGGGGATTTGCACACGACCCCGGCCAGCGCGGCAATGACCATCGCCGGTACGCCCCAGGTGGGCGATCTTCTGCGCTTCAAGGTCAGCCGCGTGTACAACTACGGAGGCAGCCCCATGACCGTGGATGCGCAAGTTCTTGGCATCGTCATTCAATACGGCGTCTCTGGCGCCATCACTGCCTGGTAGGGGGGAGGGACCATGCCCAACATCGCAATTTCTCCCAGCCTTCATGGCCTGGACAGCAAGTACCGCTTCCTGAGTCTGCCCGTTGAAGAGGCCGACGCCACAGCCACAGCCTATGTGTGCAGGTTCAAGGCCGGGGCCGGAGCGGATGAGACCGGAGTAGGGGGAGGACTCGCTGGGGCAAATCTCGTGCTGAAGCAGTCGAATAGTCCTGGCGCAACGGTCGGCGGTTATCGCCCGATTGCCAAGGGCACGGCTCAGGCCTTTGGAGTGACGCTGCCTTTCGTCAACGCAGCCGTGCAAAGCGCCGCGGGATTCTCTGGCCTCTGGCGGTACAAGGACATCGACCCCTCCGCAGCCGTCTACATGGGCTATCTGGGATCAACCGGAAATGACGGTCTCCTTTTCCAGGGCAATATGAATACGGCGAACAGGCGCACGGTTGGCCTGTACTTCAGAGCCTACAGCGCCACGGATAAGGTCGGAACAAACTTTGACAATGCAGACACGCTGTCTTCCAACCCGACTGCGCCTGAGTTCATGTTTTTGATTTCAAGCGACTATGCGACAAAGACATCTGTCGCAGGCATCGTGATCGGCACTGCGCAGCCCAAGAGCTTTTCCGATTTCCTGTATTTCACCATGTCGCGCGGGGACACCGCATTTACGGGAGCCCTCGCCATGGCCGCGTTTGCGGGCGGCAACCAAGACAGCGTTGTCGGGTGCCGCATCACCGGGAACCAGGCTGCCGGGGTCAAGGTCGCATCCCTGACCTTCGCGCAATACCCCTGCATCGTGCCTGTCTAAGGAGTCGACCATGAAATATGCTGAATACACCCTGACCGACCTGGGTTTTTACGTGGTGGCGCTGGGCGGCCCTGGCGAGATTTGGGGCCTGGACAATATGATGGTTGATGATGATGACCAACGCTTCCGACACCTGGGGTACACTGGATACCCTGAAGGCCAGGTCATGCTGTGCGAACGGCCGGACAAGACGAAGTGCTTTGCCGCTTTCGCTTCAACCGCGCCCACAGGCGGCACGGCAATCCTGGCCGCTAATGTGGTTAGCCTTCTGGTGAGCGACTACGGCTGGCCCGTGGGCACCACGCTTGTGGACGGGTTGCCCATGCTCCCGGCGCAAGGTGCATAGCCCGTGACTGACATCGTTGATGATGCGCAGGCCGCAGAGTCTGCGTTCCTGGCTGGCGCTCTTGAGCGCGCCGGGGGCGGATGGGCCGGTCCTGTGCCGGTCAAGATCAACGGGCACACGTGCTGCGCGGAATGCCGCGAGCCGATTGCATTTGCACGACTCGCGGCTATTCCCGGCGTGGGGCTATGCAGGAATTGCGCGGAAGAGCTAGAGGCTATCACCGGGGGATGGTAGAAAAACGAAAAAGGGGCGGCATGGGCTGCCCCTTTCAGTTTTCAGGCTAGTCGGTGGGCTCCGGTATCGGCCCGGCCCATTGGACACCCGCGAACACGGACAGCGCGATTGCCACGGACGCTCCGCCGATTGTTGGGAACTCGATCATGCAGCCTTTGACCTGCCCGATTGACCGAGTGCCACCAACAGGCCGCCAGAAGTACAGGCCGTCCTCCGTGGGCGGCTCGTCGCGCCAGGTCATGCGGCACCGCCCATCAGCGCCACGGCGGACGGGGTGGCGAGGCAGGAGCGAAGTCGGTATGTCCTTCCGATTGAGTCAAACTTCATGCAGTCAGCAAACCCCCGCTCATCATCTTCAGATTCAAACACTCCGCAATAGTTCGGAGCGTTGCTATTCTCCTCGTGATAATGCGGGCATCCGTCCCCGCAATATTTGCCGTCCGTGACGCGCTCGACCAGGATGTGGTCGCGTGTGGTTGTCATCCTCTCCCCCTCGCGGTTACAGGTTCTCGGGGTGGGCGGAACCCTCCCCCTCCGCAGCCAGCCCGCCGCAAAGAGGTCATGCTCGTTGTAGTAGGCCCCGCTCACTCCCCGCCCCTCATCACGTCCAGCGCGGCCATGGCGAGGGTGGAGGGGGGCGCAACGAATAGCGCGCACCGGATTCCGCATTGCCAGGCGGACAAATAATCGGTCCCCTGGTGCGGGGTAACGAGGTCCATCGTCAGTTCGGACAGGCGTAAACAGAAGCCGTACCACAGCCCCCTGCGCTCGATCTCCGGCAGCACGTACAGGCGCAGGTGGTTAAGGTCGGTGGCTGGTGAGAATCCAAGACGCAAGCGAGTCGGGAACGCTTTCGATGGATCGTCGGTCACGGCAAAGTCTACCCGGCCATCGTGCCATTGCCCTTCTGTTTCGATCTCGAATATTTCCGGGTTGGATCGTTCGATTTCTGTGGCTAGCGCAAGGTTGATCTCTGCGGGGGTCATGGGGGCGGTCATGCTAATCCTCCTCGGCGGTGGCTTTTGACCATAGTTTCTTGCCATCCTCGCAGTTGTCCTCGCCTGTTTCCACCACGTCGCGGGAAGTACCCTCTTGCGCCTTCTTAATCGCCATGCGCTTCGTCAGCGCCTCAACACGGTAGGTCTGCTTGCAAACAAGGGGCACGGTTACAAGGAACATTGGCATCTACTCCCCCTCCCTCGCCGCAAGGGCGGCTGTTGCCACTTCGCGCATATCTTGCGCCGTGAGTTCTGGTATGCGCCCCGCGCCGTAGCATTCTGGGCACGGAATAGTCGCCGCATGTTCGCTGTAATAATGTGCCTTTCCATCAGCGTATCGGTTGCCTTCTCCTTCGCAAGAATGACAGAGATTTTCCTCCGCATCTGCAATCTCGCGCAGTGCCTTCCCCAGCCTCTCCCCCCGCTCCACCGCCGCGTCCCGCTCGGCCATCGCAATGTCCAGTTCCGATACGTAATGGCCCCGACTTTTCGTCATGCCCGCAAGCTCGCCCTTCACGGCTGCGAGTTCGGCGGTGAGGACGGCGTTCTGCAAGCGTAGTTCTTCCATCGTTGCTCCCGGCCCACGAAGAGATGCTTTATGGTGTCTCATCTCACACCTCCTCCGCGACGGGCGGGGTCCAGCTTTCGCATTGGCCCCTGAATGTTGTCCGCACATTCCCACAGTTCAAATCCCCACAGTACTCGCACTTGCCCTTGATCGCATCCAGCAGCCGGGCGTTGTAGGCAAGGGCGGCATCGCGTAGGCGCTCAAGTTCGTTGATGCAGATTGCATCCCCACGGCGATGTGCCTCCAACTCCTTCACGCGGGTCACAAGGGGCGCAACGCGTTCATGTTCAAAGGCGTTTAGCTGGTGCGCAAGATCAGCTTGTGCTGTGGCCCTGTCTGTGCATTCGGTTTCGTATTCGGCAACGCGGGCGTTCTCGGCCAAGTGCTTCTCATCAAGTTCGATGTAGAATTTCAGTCCTTTAGACTTGTCCGCCAGTTCACTAGCCAGCCGGGCGTTCTCATTCTGAGATTTGCTCAGGTCGGCACGAAGGGCAGCAACCTCATGATTGGGCGTGTACTGTGCGTAGTTGTCGCGCCAGCAAGGCTCGCAGTCTGCCTCCGATGCTCCTGGGAATTTGGTGCAGGTAGAGCATATGACACGACCTGATAGTCGCTTCACCTCCCCCTGCGCTTGGGCGAGCGCGGTGAGGATGGTGCTGTAGACAATGGCAAGCGGTGTGCCATTGCATGTGTCAACATAGGCCTGGAGTTTCGCCCTCGCCTCCCGCACCTCGTCCGGCGTGGGCGATGGGGTGGTATTAGGCATTGTCGGCCCCCAGAACGTTGAGGTTGGCGATGGCGGCGTCCATTTCCAGCCGCGCATCCTGCATTCTTTCGTTCCACATCAACGGGTCATCCTTAGCCTGGGGCAGGTAATTGTCGCCACGGAGAATAGCGACCTCATGCAGTTCCTTCGCCGCCACCGCCACCGCCTCCAGCCGCTCAAGGCGGGCCAAGAGGGCGGGAAGGGCGTTGTGGAGGGCGACGAACAGGTCTTCATCCTGGTCGGTGATGAAGTCCCCGATCATAATGAGCGCACCGTCAGCGTTGAACATGCCGTCCGAGCATGTCTCCGAGTCCATATGGACCGGACCCGGCGTCGCCTTCCCCATCAGCTCCCGCAGTTGCGCTACTATGGCGCGGTGGTCGGTGGTCATTTGACCTCCATTTTGGCAATCTGCGCCCGCAGCTTCTGATATCTCTCGCAGTAGTGGCACTTCATGGGCGGATTCGGACATTCCCCGCCAGCTATGCCGCACTCTGTTTCATCACCATTATCAACCCCAGCCCTGGTTATCGTTGCGTCTAGCTCCCGCAGACCGTCCAGGATGGTGCGGAGGTCGTCATACAGGACCGTAGTGCTGTAGGCGTCCTGGCCGAGCTTTGCACTTTCACAGCGTTCCGCCGCCACCTTGAGTTTATCGTTCATGCGCGCATCCTCCTTTGTGTTCGTCCCCGCCTCATTCGCCCCTGCGATTCCTCATCGCAGGGGGTCGGAGGGAAGGGACTACAGGCCAGAAATCATGCTCTTGGACAGGCCCCAGAACGCCTTGGTCACGTACTGGAGGGCGTAGCCGTTCCGCTCGACAGCCTTGAGGCACACCTCGGGGGTCTGATCCTTCACGTACCGGAGGGCGTCGCCGTCAGCCTCGACGGCCCTGAGGCAGTGCGCCGGGTCGTACCAAATCTCCAGTTCCGTCAGCTTGATCTTCAGCATGTCGTTTCTCCTTGTGTTGTTGTTCGAATCCTCTCGCTCATTGCCGCCCCGGATTCCATCCATGGCGGGGTGGAGAGACTTTAGTAGCGGCACTCCCGCTGCGGGGCCTGGGCCTGCGTGGGGACGGGGAAACCGCCGCCGCAGCTGGTAGCCCTGGTCAGGCTGAAACACAGGGCCTCAAGGTGCCGGATGACCATATTGATCTCGCCCTCGCGCGCCAGGTCGTAGACCAGGGACAGGGTGAGGCCCTTGCGGCTGGGGGTGCCCTGCGGCTGATCCAGAGGGGCCGGGGCGGGGGTAGGCTGCACCTGGGCCGCAGGAGCTGCCACAGGGGCCACGTTGGCGCGGGCGTTGGCCTCGGCCTTGAGACGGTAGGCGCTGGTCATGCGCTCGTTCACGTCCACCAGGGCCACGTCCATGGTGAACAGGGGCAGGAACTGGCTCACGGGGATGGTGAACCCATAACCCTGGGCCAGGGCGGCGTTTTGGCTTTCAATCGCCACGGCCCGGTCCTGCTTCGCCTGTTCGGCGGCAGCGGCGGCATGCTCTGCCTGAACGTGCCGGAGGATGAACGCCTGGATATCTGCGGCGGTCTGCTTCGGCTTCTGGCTCTTGTTCAGCCAGGAGTCCTGCACCGGAATTTCCAGGCCTGGGTAACCCGCTTCGGCGGTCAGAGTCTGGATGGCAAAGAGCACTTCCTGACGCTTCTCCTCGCGGGCGCGCTCCTCATAGCCCTTCACCGGATCGCCAAGGTAGGCATAGGTGGCGTCGAAGATTGCACAGACTTCCTTGACCTGGGCCTCGAAGTCCCGGATGGGCTCGGACACCTTCCTGACTGCGGCGATGCGGGCCGTGTCGAGTTGCTTCTTGATACGGTTCAGCTCGGCCATTTCGGCCTTGGTTTCGATGATTTGGTCTTCCATGACCACGACGTCTGCGTACTTGGACTTGATGCCTTCGGCCCAGGCCTTGAGGCCAGCGTAGTCGAAGCCCTTTACTACAGGGAGCGTAAAGGAAAGGTCAAGGTTGGTGGGGTTGGTGGGCTTCATGGCTACTTGCCTCCCTTCTTCCAGAACTTCATGCCCTCAAGCTTGGCGGCAGCCTCTTCGAAGGTGATGCGTTCCAGCACGAACTGATCTATGAGCTTGCGGCACTCCTCCTTGACCCTGGCGACGATCTTGGCCTGTTCGGCAGAGCGAGCAGAGTTGAAGGCCTGCCGGTCATCCTCGCCGGGGAACTCAAAGGCGTCGAACAAGTAGATGCTGGAGGGACAATTCGGCCCGGTGAACATCTCTTCCCTGAAGCGTGCTTTGCCGGAGGCAATCATTCCAGCCAGCTCGGCCCTGTCGGGCCTGTCGCGCATGGGGAGCTCTTTCTCCAAGCGATCCAGGATCGACTTCTGGATGCGGAACATGCGCTCCTCGAAGTAGTTGATCTGCGTCTTGTTCATGGCTATGCCGCCTCCTCCTGCTCAAGAGCATCCTTGCGGCCATTGAAGACGCCGTTTATGGCGTTCTGGTCGCTGGCGGGCCAGCGCGGGTCGCTTGTCACAATCTTGTACTCGGCCTTGAGTTCCGCGAGGTCGGCAACCTGGGCCAAGAACTGCGCCAGGCCGTCCGGGTTGATCTTGTCCGGGGCGGGTCCGTTGCCGGGCATGTCGTCCATGCCAGCGGGGGCGCTAAACGTGCCTGCAATCACGTCGTCCTTGGGCAGTTCTTCGCTGGTGCGCCCGTTAATCTCTTCCGGGCTGTACGGCATCCCGCCAAGCTCTTCGGGGAAGGCCAGCCGAAAGCCCTGGCTGATGGCGACCTTGCGCAGCATGAACAGGGGCATCTTGAGCCAGTTGGCCTTTTTCTCGTCGAACTCGTGGCGGTACACGGCCCAGGTGAAGGGCTTGCTCTGATCCTTGCGGTGGATTGTGATCGTGGCCTTTTGGCCCAGCTCGTCCTTGCCAAGCTCGACGGTCCAACCGTCCAGGAGCTGCGTGCGCTCGGCGCGCTTGATGTACGTCTCGTACCCGACAATCGTTGCGCCGGGGCCAGTTCCGTACTTCACGAAATGCACTTCCCGCTTGAACGGATTGAGCCCGTAGGAGCGGCAGATTTCCATGAACATGTACAGTTCCTTGTCCGTGGCCGTGGGGGCGATGTGGCGCTTGATGTCTACTTCGTTCAGGTTGACCACGGGCATGGTGATCTGCGACCTCTGCGGCTGAATGATTGCGACTTGATTCTGTTCCATCTAGTTTGCCTCCTCGCGCATCATCTGCGCCGCCTTTTTATACCCGATGGACTCCACAGCGCCGCGGTAGTCTGGCTCTTTCTGCTGGCCCTGGACGTACTTCCGCGTATACTCCGAAGCCCGGCCCTCCGGTGTGTCGTCGTAGCGCACCGGGTAGGTGGGGGCTGCGGCGCTCATGCGGCCCCCCTGGCGCGCTCCCGCGCATCCTGTTCGCGGCGATAGGCCGCTTCATCCGCGAGGTCCGCCAGCAGGTCTGTGCCCGGCTTGAACTCGCTGCACTTGCTGGTGGTGTGCGGGATCTCCATCTCGCCAAACCCCTGCGGCAGATAGCCCACGGCCTCGTTGAAAATCTCGCACTGGCCGTCGATCTCAGCGCCGTAGTTGGCGCAATCGCCGCAGCAGCAGTCACGCCAAATGTCGATCTTGTAGGGCATGGCCTACCCCCTTCCCGTCGCCATTGCGTCGATTGCGCTGGCGTGCTGGCAGGCCCACGCGATGACGTACAGGGCGACCAGCACGAGGGCTGCCAGGCACATTCGGCCTGCGTACGTGTTCACGATGTCCTTGACGCTGCGGCCCTTGATGTTCACGCGGTACGTGGCCGGGCGGTACGGGCGAGTGAGAATGCGGGCTGTGGTCGGCATGGCTAGGCCTCCGTGAGCGTGGTTATGTCCATGCCCTTGGCGCGCTCTTCATCCGTCAGGCCGCACTCGTCCACGTTGCCCGTGACTGCATCCACCTGGCCCCACAGGCCGCTGATGTCCCCCTTGGTCCTGTCAGGTGCGCCAGCGATGCACCGACCGCCAACGAAATGGAAAAGTTCCCTTGCCGCATTTTTCTTGAGAGCCTTTTTCATCTTCTCCTCCCTGTCGTTGTTTCTCGCAGCCATTGAGTCGGGCGCGGGCCGGTCGGTTCAACCCCGGCTTTTCGTTTGACCCCATTTCGGAAAGCACCGGCAATCCAAACTGTACGTCTCCGACCATTCGTCGTGGTGCGCTTCCCACGCCGCTGCGCCCTAGCCAGCAACAGCCGAGTCTTATGCACTATGGCGCTCGGTGGTTCCGCTGCTGGCCCGATGACTGCGATTCAATGAACTCTGCGCTGCGCTTCCGGTGCTTGGCTACTGGTCCGCGTGGTGCCGTCGCCCGTGGGCTTGGCCGCGTCGTTCGCCTAGTTTCTTGCGCTGCTGTCTGGCAAGAAATATGTGGGCCTTTTACAGTCATGCCCAGGACTTAGTATTCTGCCGCCGCTTTGGCGGGCGCTGCAAAATTCCCGGCGCACCGGGGCGCTTTAGGCTCGCCAGCCTCCTAGCCCTTCGGAATTCTCATCAGGCCCCCTGTCTCCTACGCCAATACAAATTTAATCTTCGCCAGTCACAACCGGATGGTTCTTCGTGCTGTCGTGAGTCCTTTTGGCACAACGCGGAAACCAAGTCAACAACTTTTTTTGTCTTGACTCCAAACTAATTTTAGTGCAAGGTCGGGCCATGAGAAAAATCACTCTTGACTACCCGCGCAATTCTGCTGACGCAATCCGGTCCGTGTGCTTCTTGAACGGTTGGACTGTCCGCAGGCTGGCAGAGGAAATGGGCCTGGAAAACGGCTCGCACTTGAGCCAAATCCTAAACCACAAAGCGCCTGGCTCGGATCGCACAACTGAGCGCATCCTCGCGCACATGCCGGAGAAGTACAGGAAGCACATGGAGTCCAAGCCATGACCACATCCGTCGAACCCTACCGCACCGCATCGCCTATGAGCGCATGTCCCGCGACCTGGCAACCAAGTTGCGGCTGCGTGAGACCGAGCTTGCGGCGATACCGAAGCCTATCAAGGTGCTGTGCCGCATTGTGGGGCGGATGCTGAGGGGGCGGGGATGAATTACCAAGAGTTTATCAGCACCAAGCGCGTCCGCACTCCTATATGCGGATTCGATGTGGACCCGGCCACGCTCCCGGCTGGCCTGTTCGATTGGCAGCGGGCCATTGTGGTATGGGCGCTCAAGCGTGGCCGCGCAGCTCTCTTTGAGGACTGCGGGCTTGGCAAGACGTTTCAGGAACTCGCATGGGCGCAAGCCGTGGCCCGCCACACTGGTGGCAAGGTTCTGATTGTGGCTCCGCTGGCAGTTGGCCCGCAGGTTGTGCGAGAGGGTTTACGCTTCGGCATCGATGTGCGGCAGGCCCGGACGCAGGACGATGTCTCATGCGTTATCACTGTGACCAATTACGAGATGGTTGACCACTTCTCGCCGGATGAGTTCGCCGGGGTTGTTCTGGACGAATCCAGCATACTCAAGGCGTTCATGGGCAAGACAAAGCGCAAGCTCGTAGATATGTGGGCCAACACTCCGTATCGCCTCGCCGCCACGGCTACCCCCGCGCCGAATGACCATTGTGAACTTGGCAACCATTCGGAGTTCCTGGGGCTTTATTCCTTGCAGGAAATGCAAAGCCGTTGGTTCGTCAATGATGGATTCGATGCCGGGTGCTATCGTCTCAAGGGCCATGCCGAGCGCGACTTTTGGGAGTGGGTTGCATCATGGGGCGTGGCTCTGCAAAACCCTGCGGATCTCGGATATGACGGCAGCGCGTTCAATCTACCGGACCTGTCCACAATACAGCACATTACCAGATGTGAGGATTCCAGTTTCTCGGACGGGATGCTGTACGATATCTCGGCAATCAGCGCCACGGGGCTACACAAGGAACTGCGCAAGAGCGCCCCGGCCAGATCTGCGGAAGTTGCCGATATGGTGAATGCCAGCGGCGATGCGTGGGTAGTCTGGTGCCAGTCTGACTATGAAGCGGATGAACTACGCAACCGTATCCCCGATGCAATTGAGGTGCGCGGGTCTATGCCGCCTGACCGCAAGGCCGAACTTTTGGACGACTTCAGCCTGGGCCGCGAGCGCGTCATTATCACCAAGCCGCGCATTGCCGGATGGGGCTTGAACTGGCAACACGCTGCGCACATGGCTACCGTTTCCCCAACGTACAGCTTTGAAAGCAGATACCAGACCATCCGCAGGTTGTGGAGGTTTGGGCAGACTCGTCCGGTTGAGGACCACGTTTTTATGACCTTGCGCGAGTCCAGCGTTTTCAACCAGGCACAGCGCAAAGAGGCCCGCCACAACACTATGGCCGATAGCATCCGCACGTTTGGGCATGAACTGTCCATTGCCAATCGGCGCGAACTCAAGCCGTACAGCCCGACGTCTGAAATCATCATTCCTAACTTTTTGAGGGGGAAAGTATAATGCTTTGCGAAAACCAGTGGCACGGCAAGGAATGGAGCCTGTTCAACGGCGATTCATGCGAAGTTATCAAGGGCATCCCTGACGGGTCTGTTGACTTCTCCATATTCTCGCCACCGTTCTCTAGCATCTTCGTCTACTCGAATTCCGAGCGCGACATGGGCAACTGCGCCACGGATGCGGAGTTCTTCGAACACTTCAAGTTCATCGTGCGCGAACTGTACCGCATCATGCGCCCCGGACGGTTGGCGGCTATCCATTGCTCGGACCTGCCGATGCACAAATACAAGGACGGCGCAATCGGCCTAAAAGACTTCCCCGGCGAGATCATTCGCACGTTTACTGGCGAGGGCTGGATTTACCACAGCCGCGTTACCATCTGGAAAGACCCGGTTATTGAGATGCAGCGCACAAAGGCTCTAGGACTGCTCCATAAGCAAGTGTGCAAGGACGCGGCTATGGTGCGCCAGGGCATCGCTGATACGCTCCTGGTGTTTCGCAAGGATGCCGTGGCCGATGTTCCTGTACACAAGCCAAAGGGACTTGACCCTGCGGAATACGTCGGCACGAATGACGCCGGGCATCCTATGCAAACGAGCATCGACGTTTGGCAGCGGTACGCCTCCCCGGTTTGGTTTGACATCAACCAGACTCGCACTCTCAATGTCCGCGTGGCCCGCAGCGACAAAGACGAACGGCACCTTTGCCCGCTTCAACTGGACGTGATCGAGCGGGCAATCCAGTTGTGGACGAATCCAGGCGAGGTTGTGTTCACCCCGTTCTGCGGCATCGGCAGCGAGATTTACGGAGCCGTGAGCCAGGGCCGCAAGGGGCTTGGGATTGAACTCAAGCCGGAATACTGCGCACAGGCCGTGAAGAACATGAAAGCCATTGAAGAAAAGGGGCGGCAGTTGTCGCTTTTGGAGGTCTAGCATGATCGTCTACCTTGCCACCCCGTACAGCCACCCGTCCGCCTCCGCACGCGAGGAACGTTTCCGCATTTCCTGCCAGGTCGCGGCTTGGGCGATGCGCCAGGGGCATACTGTGTTTTGCCCCATTGCGCATTCGCATCCTATCGCGGCGTTCCTGCCGGATGA
>Ga0209697_10001236_pt1 | contig 40182 bp, 25 predicted proteins | sample AliMusrvi5mmetaG_FD_184115 | JGI IMG/M metagenome (GOLD analysis project Ga0209697, IMG submission 184115) | Freshwater lake bacterial and archeal communities from Alinen Mustajarvi, Finland, to study Microbial Dark Matter (Phase II) - Alinen... | ecosystem: Environmental > Aquatic > Freshwater...
GTTTCGGCGTCCTCGCCGAAACAGGCTTCCCTTCCCAAACGCAGGAAGTTCGCGGCAGCGAGACGCTGCCGCCCGCACCCGAGACGGGTGCGCTCCCCAGACGTTTGCGTCCCCACGCTGCAAAGTGTGAGATATGCGGGGTAGTCGCCTCGCTCTGTCGAGGCGCGGCGACAGAGCGCCGTGGCTACATCTTTATTTAGCCCGCTCTAAGCCGCGGATGCCGAAGCTCACGCGGGGTTGGTTTCTTCCGAGACTGGCTCAGGCGATTCCGCGTGGGGGGCCTCATCGGCCGAAGCGGGCTCTTCGAGGAAATCCGGGTGTTCCGCCGCGGGTTCGGGCGCGGAGTGTTCGCTGGCCAGCTTGGCCGATTTCCCGAAGGTGTCGGCGACCGTGGTCTCGGGGCTGTCCGCGCCGGCTTTTGCGCTGAACTTGACGCTGACGAGTTTGCTGACCCCGTGTTCTTCCATGGTCACCCCGTAAAGCATGTCCGCGCGGCTGATCGTGCGCTTGTTGTGGGTGATGACGACGAACTGGCTCTGGCCGACAAAGCGGTCGAGGATTTTGATGAACCGGCTGATGTTCGATTCGTCGAGCGGCGCGTCCATTTCGTCCAGCACGCAGAACGGGCTGGGCTTGACCATGTAGATCGCGAAGAGGAGCGAGACGGCGGTCATCGTGCGCTCGCCGCCCGAGAGGAGGCTGACGCTCTGGAGCTGCTTGCCGGGCGGCTTGGCGATGATCTCGATGCCCGATTCGAGCGGGTCGCTGTCGTCCACGAGCATGAGGTTCGCGCGCCCTCCGCCGAAGAGCTCGGTGAACATCTCCTGGAAATTCACGCGGATCTTCTCGAACGTTTCCGCAAACAGCTCTTTGGTCGTGCGGTTGATTTTCGAGATGACCTCGAGCAGTTCGGCCTTCGAGTTCACGAGGTCCGCGTTCTGTTTTTCGAGGAAAACGTAGCGCTGTTCGAGCTCGTCGAACTCCTGGATGGCATCGACGTTCACCGGCCCCATGGATTCGATCCGTTCGGTCAGCTCGGCGACGATCTCCTCGATGCGGTCCCACGGGATCCCTTCGCCTTCGTGCGGTTCGGCCAGAGGCTCCGCCGGGCTTTGCTCTGCGGCCGGGGGAGCATCGGCGTCCGTCTCTCCTGTTTCCGATCCGGGCTTGCGCTTGTTGCGCTCGCGGAATGCCACGAGCAGCGAGTAGGTGTCGGGCTGGAACGACTCGAGGTCGATCTGGTAGCGGTGGGAGACGTGGTTCCGGATGTTCTCCATGCGCATCTCGGTCTGGGTGGATTTGACTTCGATCCGCCCGCGATCTTCCTGGATCCTGATGAGCTGGGCGCGGGCGGCGCGGAGGGCTGTCTCGATGGCGTCGGCGCTTTCGTGGACCTCGGCGCGGGAGGCGATGAGGGCTTCGAGTTTGGATTCCTCGCCGGCGAGCGATTCCTTCCACTCCGCGATCGAAATCCCGAGCGAGGAATTTTCCGCGTCCAGCGACTCGATCCGGCGCTCGTAATTCGTGATGTCGGCACGGCGGGCGTCGAGGAGTTCGGAGAGCTCGGCGATGCGGGCGGCCATCGGGCCGCGCTGGCGGTTCAGGTTTTCCTGTTGCTGCCGCTCGGTGGCCACGCGGACACGGATTTCGTTGAGGGCGTCGGATGCCGCGCTCTCGCGTTCGCGGGCGACTTGGACGCGCATTTCCGCCTCGCCGCGCGAGGTGCGGCAGGCGTCGAGCCCGGCGGAGACTTGGGCGATCGTCGATTCGAGTTCCCCGAGATGCGCGAGACTGGCCCGCAGCGAATCCTCGATCGAGGCGGTTTCGCGGGCGAACGACGCACGTTTTGCTTCGGCGTCCGCAAGCTGGCGCTCGAAATGGCGGCGCTCGTTTTCCAGGGACGCCGCCTCGACCTGCGCGGATTGGACAGCCTCTCGGGCAGACTTGAGGCGGTCGGCGGCGGCGTCGAGAGCTTCCCCGGCTCGAGCTCTCTCGGCGGCGAGGGTTTCGAGCCGGGTAGTGGAAGCGGCCAGTTCCAGGTCGAGCTGGGCGATATGCGCTTTTCGCTGGAGCGCGGATTGGCCGGTATTTTCGCCCGACAGCCCGCCTTGGACGATCCCGTTGAGGGCGATGAATTCTCCCTGCAAGGTGGCGTAGGCAAACGCGGGATGCTGCGGCCGGAGGCGGAATGCCTCCTCCAAACTCTCCACGATGAGCACCCCCGCGAGCAGGTGCCTGGCGAGATCCGCCGCATCGCCCGACCCGCCGACGCACTCGGAGGCGCGACCGAGGACCCCGAATGGAATCTCCGCGGAATGGTCGGCCGTCCGGTTGATCCAGTCGGCCGGGATCACGTTCGCCCGACCGAGTTTGTTTCTGGAGAGAGTCAGGAGCGCGGACTCGGCGACTCCGGGATCTTTGAAGACGATGGCCTGCAAAGCGGAACCGAGAGCGGCTTCCACGGCTGGAATGAAACGCGGCTCGACCTGGATGTTCTGAGCGAGAGCGCCCTGAATTGCGGGACCGAAGAACGAAGGGTTGTCGAGGCCGTGCAGGACCGCCTGGGTGCCCTCGTCGAAACCTTCGCCCTGCTCCTGCAACTGCCTGAGAACTTCCAGCCGCGACTCGATCCCGGTGGATTCTTTTCCCGCAACCGACAGGACGGCCTCGGCATCCTGGCGTGCCTGCTGGGCGGCGTCGTGGGATGCGGCGGCCTCGGCGGCTTCGGCCTGGGAATGTTCGAGCCCGAGGCGCGCCGACTCCGTGCGGCGCTGCAGTTCTTCGAGGGTGACGGAAAGTTCGCCGGCGAGGCGCGTGGCGGCATCGGATTCGCCTTGGAGCAGCCGCAGGCGGGTTTCGCCGGATTCGCGGCGGCCCGCCGCGGCGGAAATGTCGCCCCGGAGCGAGCCGAGCCGGGCTTCGAGGCGCGAGATCTCGCCGGCTGTCTCTTGGATTTGCCGTTCGACGGCGACCCGTTCCTCGCGCGCACCGCGAACTTTTTCGTTCTGGTCGTTGAGCGAGCGTTCGTGGTCGCGGAGGGTCTCGATCATCTGCTCAAGCAGCGAATCTGTCTGCTCGATCTGCTCCTGCTGCGTGCGGATTTTTTCCTCCGCCTGCGCGATGTCGGCCCGGTGACGTTCGATCATCGAGGCGGCCTCGGCGGTGCGCTCCCCGTTCGTCTGGATACGGCTCTCTGCGGAGAAGATCCGGTTTCTGATCGTCTGGAGCCCTTCGCGGGCGAGCGAGGCGGTCGAGTCGAGTTCGTCCAGGCGCTGGCGGAATCCGGCCAGCTCGGTTTCCTGCGCGGCGATTTCCTGTTCGTGGATCGAACGGGCGGCCTCGCCCTGGCTCAACTGGACTTTCAGGTTTTCGAGGCCGTCCGCCAGATCCCGGTAATTGCGGTGGGAAAAATGGGAATCGAACGTGCGGAGGTCCTGCATCAATGCCTGGTAGCGCCTGGCTTTCCCGGCCTGGCGCTGGAGCGAGCCGATCTGGCGTTTGACCTCCTTGATGATGTCCTGCACGCGGACGAGGTTCACCTCGGTGTATTCCAGTTTCCGCAGGGCCTCTTTTTTCTGGGCCTTGTACTTCGTGATCCCGGCGGCCTCCTCGAAGATCGCTCGCCGGTCCTCCGGCCTGCTGCTGAGGATGAGGTCGATCTTCCCTTGCTCCATGATCGAGTAGGCGCTCCGCCCGACCCCGGTGTCCATGAAGAGCTGGTGGATGTCCTTGAGCCGGCAGGCGGTCTTGTTCAGAAAATACTCGCTCTTCCCGTCGCGATAGACGCGGCGGGTGATCCGGACCTCGTTCCAGTCCACGCCGAGATCCTTTTCGCACTCCGCAAACGTCATCGAAACTTCCGCCATCCCGAGAGCCGGGCGGCTGTCGGTGCCGCTGAAAATGACATCCGCCATCTCGCCGCCACGCAGGGCTTTTGCGGATTGTTCGCCGAGCACCCAGCGAATCGAATCCAGCACGTTCGACTTGCCGCAGCCGTTCGGCCCGACGATCGCGGTCACCCCACGGTGAAAATTCAAAATCGTTTTCGGCGCGAACGATTTGAATCCGATAATTTCCAAAGATTGCAGATACATGGGGACTTCGTTACTTTCGTTTTTTGAAATCGTAAATGCCCGCAGGGGGCTGGCAAGAGAAAATACAATATCAAGGGAGACAATTTTCCGAAACCACAATATATCGCGCTTTTTATGAACAATCCCCACCTCGACGAGCTCTTTGCCTTTCTGCGCTTCCCCAGCATCTCCGCCCAAACCGACCATGAAAATGACATGCGGGCCTGCGCGGAATGGCTGGTGGAAAAGTTGCGTCGAATCGGCTTGGATGCCCGCCTGGCGGAAACGGTCGGGCAGCCGGTGGTCATCGGAACAACTGCCCGCGATCCGGCGAAGCGAACGGTTCTGATCTACGGCCATTACGATGTGCAGCCGCCGGAGCCGTTGGAGGCATGGACATCGCCGCCGTTCGAGCCGGAGATCCGGGACGGGCGGATATTTGCGCGTGGTTCCACCGACAACAAGGGGCAGATCTTCGCGCACATTCTGGGAGTCGAAGAAGCGCTCCGCGAAGGCCCGCTGCCGGTCAATGTGATTTTCCTCATCGAAGGCGAGGAAGAGGTCGGCAGCGGGAGCCTGCCGAATTTTCTCGAGAAGCACCGCGACGAACTCGCCTGCGACGTGATTGCGATCTCGGATACCGGGATGGCCGAAGACGGATATCCGACGCTCAGCTATGCGCTCCGCGGGATCGCGGCCATGGAGGTCAAGGTCCTTGGGCCGTCGCACGATCTGCATTCCGGCGTCTATGGCGGGGCGGTGGCCAATCCCGCGACCGCTGCCGCGAGGCTGGTTGCGAGCCTGCACGACGAAAACGGCCGCGTGGCCATCGCGGGGTTTTATGATTCGGTCAAAGATCCGGCCGGGTGGGAGCGCGAGGCTACGGCCGCCTCTCCGCTGCGCGATGCGGATATCGCCGCACAGGCCGGGGTGGGGGAGCTCACCGGCGAGCCGGGCTTCAGCGCCGTCGAGCGGATCGGCGCTCGCCCGACCGCGGAGATCAACGGAATCGGCGGAGGCTACCAAGGGCAGGGGAGCAAGACCGTGATTCCTTCCGAGGCCTTTTTCAAAATCACCTTCCGCCTCGTGCCCGACCAAGACCCCGACGAAATCCTCCGTTTGGCGGAAGCGCATTTCGCGAAGCACAAACCCGCCGGAGTCCGGCTGGAGATCACGCGCGGCCACGGCGGGGCACCGTATTTTTTCGACCCCAACAGCCCGGATGGACTCGCGGCCCGGCGAGCGCTGGAAAAGGTCTTCGGAAAAAAACCGGCCCTCATGCGCGAGGGCGGCTCGATCCCGATCCTCGCCGCGTTCCGGGAAAAACTCGGCCGCGATTCCCTGCTCCTAGCCCTCGCCTCGCCAGATTGCCGCGCCCACGCCCCCGACGAAAACTTCCCCGTGGAAAATTTCCTGGCGGGCATTCGCCTCAACCGGGCGTTGCTGGATGAGCTTTCCAAACCGGGTCGCACCTGATACCGTGACCGCAATGTCAACTCACAGGTAAATAACTTCCCCGCTTCCTGTCGGATATCGCCCAAACGGCGTGATAGCCAAACTCGTATAATCAGTTGTTCGGCTCACAAGCAATGAAACTCAAATCACTCTGCGTCTACTGTGGCTCAAGCCCTGGTCTTTCAGGTGCATACCGGCAATCCGCAGAAGCCTTTGGCCAACTGCTGGCGACGGAAGGTATCACGCTGGTCTATGGTGGTGGCAACGTCGGTTTAATGGGGACGGTCGCGGACGCGGCACTCTGCGCGGGCGGGAAGGTCATCGGCGTGATCCCGGACCATCTCGCGGTCCAGGACGTTGCCCATCTGGGTTTGACCACGCTGCACCGCGTGGATTCCATGCACGAACGGAAGCTGAAGATGGCGGAGTTGGCCGACGGTTTCGTCGCACTGCCCGGCGGGATCGGAACGATCGAAGAAATTTTTGAGGTGTTTACCTGGACCCAACTCGAAGTTCATTCGAAGCCCTGCGCTTTCTTGGATGCGGGAAACTATTATGCCCGGCTGTTCCAGTTCCTTGACCACATGGCGGAGCAGCGCTTCATTACGCAAGAACACCTGGCCTCGTTGATCCGGGCCGAGGATGCGGGCGAGCTGCTGAACAAAATGCGTAACTACAGTCCAATCCGGGTTGACAAATGGATGGATCGGAAGCCGAACAAACGCTCCTGCCAAGGTCTCGCCGGGCGGGTCGTCGAAGAAAGTTCAACATGATTAAACTGTCAACCAGCAAACATTTGCTGCTTCCAGAGAGCCGTGGCAGAGATTAGCTTTCGGCAATAAGATGAACGATCTTCAAAAATCCGTTGCAGAGTTTGTCCGTCAACACGGGCTGGAAACGGATGTCGCACATCGACTGCTCGACGCGTTATCAGAACTTGGAGAGGTTGCGAAGGAGTTGCTGAAAGGTTCGTCCTACGGTTCCGCAGAGTTCGCGATGACGAGAGCGTGGAAAGAGGAATTGGGCGATGTTCTGTTCTCTTTGTTCTGCGTAGCGAATTCGACCGGCGTAGACATGGAGGAAGCAGTGAAGTTGGCGCTGACCAAGTATGAACGGCGCATCAAAATCAAAGGCGTCGCCAGTTCTCGACGCCACAAGACTCAATCATGATGATTACTAATGTAATCTTCGATCTTTCCGAGGTGCTCTTACCGGGCATGATCGGCGTTGAGGATCGTTTATCGCATCAAACCAAACTACCAAAAGATAAGATTACGCAGGCACTTGGTAGCCGCCCTCATTATGAGGTAGGGAACATTTTGGACCACCTGCTTTCCGGGAAGATCACATACGAGCAATATCGGTCTGCTTTCTTCCTATCGACAGGACTACAAGAAAGCAGTGCGGCATTGTTCGACAAAGCATGCCTGAGCATGCTTGAAACCCCTTACGATTATACAGAAGAACTGCTGAGGACGGTTGGCGCCAGGTGCGATGTCTTTCTTTTGTCCGACCACTGCGAAACATGGGTCAAATGGATTTTGAAGAAACATCGGTTCTTCTCCATTTTTAAAGACATGGTCTGGTCCTTTGAGATCAACGCGACCAAACGCGATCTGAAGCCCTTCAAAGTCATTATGTCTCGAAACAATCTTAGCCCAGAAACCTGTTTATTTGTTGATGATCTCGCCAGAAACATTGGCACGGCACAACGGCTTGGCATGAAGACCGTGCATTTCGTTGGGCGCGAATCCATCGGAGAAATCTACTCTGCAATCGGTATCATAACCCAGGCCGAACCAGACGGGCCATCCAACGTCTCTCCGGGCGAATGTTTGAAGAAAGTCCACCATGATTAAACCACAAAACTACAGCCACCTGTCGCTTCTAGAGAGCCGTGGGTGAGCTTAGCGTTAGACAGGAACAAACATGAGAACTAGATTGGAAAAACAGAAAAGCAAAAGGGTCAGTCCCACATATGAAAAGCAAAAGGGTCAGTCCCACATATTGACATATTCATGCAAAACGCCTGCGACTCCGCTTCTCCCCAGTTCCCGGATGGACTCGCCGCCCGGCGTGCGCTGGAAAAGGTCTTCGGAAAAAAACCGGTCCTCATGCGCGAGGGCGGCTCGATCCCGATCCTGGCCGCGTTCCGGGAAAAACTCGGCCGCGATTCCCTGCTCCTCGCGCTCGCCTCGCCGGATTGCCGCGCCCACGCCCCGGACGAAAACTTCCCCGTGGAAAATTTCCTGGCCGGCATCCGCCTCAACCGGGCGTTGCTGGAAGAGCTTTCCAAACCGGATCGCACCTGATACCGTGACCGCAATGTCAACTCACAGGCAAAAAACTTCCCAGATTCCTGCCGGCTATCACCCCAAACGGCGTGATAGCCAGCCTCGTAATCACTTGTGTGGCAAAAAATCTATATGGCTCTAAAAATCCTAAGTTATACGATCGTTTTATCTTTGTTCTTTTGCGTCTATTTTATTTACAAGAAGCATTTGACTCTCAAGAACTCGGATCGCTTTGAAGGCAGAGTTGTGGGATATGAATCTGTGCGAGGAACTAAGGGAGTTACCTACGCCTTACGGGTGGAATACCAAGACGCAGACTACGCAAATCATACATTTACGGCATCAGGCGCAACATCGCCTCCAGCCAAGCCAATTGGTGCAAAGGTGGTCGTGTTTCAACCTCGAGATGCCTCCGATCCAAACATCCTTGTTTTCGAGAGTCTTTATCTGGGACTATGGATATGGTTTTGCCTAGGCATTTGCGTTTTTGGATGTGTGTTTGCTCCTTATATACTGAATCTGGTATACCTGAAATGATAAGAAAGCCGACAAGGCGATGCATCCAACAGCTTCCCGCACTGTTTTTTGCCCAAAGATCCGGTATAGCTTGGCGCTCAGACACGGCGGCTGTGGAGGCACCCGCCGCGCCATCGCTGTGTCGGCTTGCTATCACGCGCACTGTCCGGGAAGCTGTGGCTGATCTGGGTGTTGGGCCAAAAAGATGATGATCGAGACGCGGCCATTGCAGGAAACGGATTATGCGGCTGTTCTCGCTGTGGCGGAAGCGTTGCCCGACTGGTTCGATGCGGATGCAAGGGAGCGAGCTATCCCGATTGACCTAAAACTACAGCACGGCTTCGTCGCGCTCTGCGATGGAATCGTCGCAGGGTTCATCACGCTGTTTGTTGCTGAGGGAAGGCTCACCATCGGATGGCTTGGGGTCCGACCAGATTGTCAGAGGAGAAGAATCGGTAGTCGTCTCCTTGCCTGCGCCGAGGAGTTCGGCATACAGCACGAGTTGACGGAGATTGCGACGTACACCTTAGGTGATAGCGTGGATTACAAACCATATGAAACAACCCGAAAGTTCTACTTCAGCAGCGGCTTCCGTGTGTACCAGCGCAGCACGACAGACAACCCGGGATGTCCTGAAGAAATACGAATCAAGAAATCAATCGCCCAATCAGACGCTGCAGGCAACCGTCTGTAGGGGATTTCAGGTATCCGCTACCAGTGCGCGCAAATCTTTGAGCAGCAGGGCCAGTTTCAGCGGGTCGGCGGGGAGTGGTTCGAAGCGGTATCGCTCATAGAAGCGCCTCGCCCCATCGTCCTTTGCATGGACGACGATAGCGCGCAGCCCGGCGATATCTGCCGCTTGGAGAGTGCGCAGCAAGGCGTCCCGGAGCAGGTGTTTGCCCAGGCCCTGCCCATGGAATTTGCGCGCCACCCCCAACCGCGCCAAGACCATCACGGGCACCGGATGCTTGGCCAGCCCCTTCCTGGTGCGCTCGGGAGCGTCTCCGTGCTCCACCGAACCGTAAGCGAGGGTGCAATACCCGGCCACTTCCCCGGAACCGGTGACCGTTACGTAGGTCTTCGCGCTCTGGCTTTGCTGGCTTTGAAAAGCGAACCGTTCCAGAAAACTGTTCAGCGCTTCGCTCCCGCAATCAAAACCGGCAACGCGATCTCCCGTCTGGAGGGGGCGGGGCTCTAGAAATACCACGGCCTACCGTTTGGTGAAGATGCTCGGTTCCCGGAGAAGCTTGCGGAGTTCCGGCAGATTTTTGGGCGGCTCGTCCAGCCTCGCACAGAACCGCTCCCAGTCCTTGCTGGAAAGCCGGATGCGATGGTTTTCCAAGACAATCCTTTCCGCCTCTGGAAAAACTCGATCCATGATGAACTGCGTGATGTTCACCCCGAGCAGTTCGGCGGCCCGGGTGACAATGCTTTTTTTGTGGGGATCGAGGCGCAGGTCGATCCGCGCAGAGGCGGTGGTCATGGTTGGCCTATACGCGGGAATACACACATTGTCCACACGTTTTTGTTCACCAAAGGCGTGCTCCATGTGGGCGGTCGGCTCACGACCAGAGTTTCCGATCCAGCGTGCGGTATTGGATCGCCTCGCCGATGTGGGAGGAATTGATGTTTTCCGCGCCCGCGAGGTCGGCGATCGTGCGGGCGACTTTGAGGATGCGGTCGTAGGCGCGGGCGCTGAGTTGGAGGTCTTCCATCGCGTGACGGAGCATCTCTTGACCGGAAGGATCGAGCGCGCAGAACTTTTTGATCTGGGCGTGGCCCATCCGGGCATTGCAGTTGGTCTTCTTGCCGGAAGCAAACCGGTCTCTCTGGCGTTCGCGGGCACCGATCACCCTCTCGCGGATTGCTGTGGATGGTTCGGCGGGGGCGTTGCTTGAAAGCTCGCGGTATTGGACCGCCGGGGCCTCGACATGGATATCGATGCGGTCGAGCAATGGCCCGGAAATCCGGGAACGGTATTTTTCGACCTGCCCCGGCGAGCACCGGCACTCGCGGGCGGGATCGCCGAAATACCCGCACGGGCACGGGTTCATCGCCGTGACGAGCATGAAGTCGGAGGGAAAGGTCATCGTGCCGGCTGCGCGGGTGATGACGACCCAGCCATCTTCCAGCGGTTGCCGCATCACTTCGAGTGTCGAGCGTTTGAATTCCGGGAGTTCGTCGAGAAATAGCACCCCGTTGTGGGCGATGCTCACCTCGCCGGGGGTCGGGTTCGCCGAGCCGCCGAGCAGCCCGATGTCGCTGATGGTGTGGTGCGGGGAGCGGAACGGACGGATCGCGACAAACGCATTCTTCTCGCCGAGCAGCCCGCAGATGCTGTGGATTTTCGTCGTCTCGACCGCTTCCTCGAGAGTCATCGGTGGGATGATCGTCGGGATCCGCTTGGCCAGCATGCTCTTGCCCGATCCGGGCGGGCCGATGAAAAGGATGTTGTGCCCTCCGGCCACGGCGACCTCGATCGCGCGCTTGACTTGGAACTGGCCTTTGACCTCCGAAAAATCCACATCTTCTTTGCTCGCGGCCAAGAGCCGTCCGGCGGCATTGCCGGGCACCGGCAGCAGTTCCTTTTGCTTGCTGAGGAACTCGTAGGCCTCGCGGAGGTTCCTCACGCCATAGACATCGATGCCTTCGACGATCGCGGCCTCGGCGGCGTTTGCCGACGGAAGGACGACGGCTTTCTTCCCGCGGTTGCGGGCTTCAAGCGCGATCGGGAGCGCTCCCTTCACCGGGCGGATTTCTCCCGTGAGCGCCAGCTCTCCGACAACCAGGCATCGCTCCAGGCGCGGCAGCTCGGCCCTCAGCGCGGCCGCCACCATCCCGATGGCGATCGGAAGATCGAAGCTCGGCCCCTCTTTTTTGATGTCTGCCGGAGCCAGGTTGATCGTCGTCCGTTCGCGGGGCCAGCGAAACGCGCTGTTTGCGATCGCCGTCGTCACGCGGTCCTTGCTTTCCTTCACGGCCGTATCCGGCAAACCCACCACAACAATTTTCGGTTCTCCCGGGCCCGTGTTCACCTCGATTTCCACCTCGCGGGCATCAACGCCCTGGATGGCGGCGGAAAAAACACGGGTGAGCATCCGAGTCTTCTACCAGAGTCTCTTGCGCTTTGTCCAAACTCCTTCGACAAGAAGGTTCGCGGATCGGGCGGGCTGACATTGGCTGGGCTGACATTGGCTGACATTGGCTGACATTGGCTGACATTGGCTGACATTGGCTGACATTGGCTTGCATTTCCCGGCATTTTTTCGGAAAATTCCCCGGTATGGACACGATGGAGTCAGGCTCTGTGTTTGCGTCCACGAGGGCGGGCGCGGTCTCGAAGCCGCGAGCGAATTCGCTGGCAGAGAGGAGTGTCCGGGAGATGCTGGCTTGGGCTGACATCTCGGTGGATGGGGGCCGCCCATGGGACCTGCGGGTTCACAACGGAGGATTCTACCCGCGCCTGCTTGCGGAAGGCACTCTCGGGCTCGGCGAATCCTACATGGACGGCTGGTGGGACTGCGATGCGCTCGATGACATGTGCTGCCGGGCGATCCGGGCGGGGCTTGGCGAGGGGCTTCCGCTCAACTTCTGGACCGTTGTTTCCGCCATCACATCGCTCGTCTTCAACCTTCAAACCAGACGCCGGTCACGCCGGGTCGGCGAACGGCATTACGATCTGGGCAATGATTTCTTCGAGGCGATGCTCGATCCTTCGATGCAATACTCGTGCGCCTATTTTCGGAATACGAACGACCTTGATGAAGCGCAGCAGTTGAAGCTGGGCCTGATCTGCCGGAAACTCGGGCTGCGGGAGGGAATGCGGCTGCTCGACGTCGGCTGCGGATGGGGCGGCCTGGCCGGTTACGCGGCCCGGCAGTATGGCTGCCAGGTCGTGGGAATCACGATTTCCCGTGAGCAGCAGGCCTACGCGGAGGCCGCCTGCCGCGGGCTTCCGGTCGAGATCCGCCTTCAGGATTACCGGGATGTCCGGGAGGTTTTCGACCGCGTCGTCAGCGTCGGCATGATGGAACATGTCGGATACAAGAACTACCGCGCGTATTTTGAAACCGCCTTCCGCTGCCTCAAAGAAGGCGGGCATTTCCTCTGCCAGACCATCGGCGGAGACCGGTCGAGGACGGACACCGACCCATGGATCAGCCGGTATATTTTTCCCAACTCGATGCTCCCTTCCGCCACCCAGGTGGCGCGCGCGGCGGAGGGGTTGTTTGTCGTCGAGGATGTCCACAACTTCGGCGCGGATTACGACCGGACCCTCCTCGCCTGGGAGAAGAAATTCAACGAATCCTGGGACCGCTTTGCGGCACGCTACGGGGAAACCTTCCGCCGGATGTGGCGGTTCTACCTGCTCAGTTGCGCCGGCTCGTTTCGTGCGCGCAGCATCCAGCTCTTCCAGTTCCTTTTCTCGAAAGGCGGCATCGAAGGGGGCTGGTCGCCGGTGCGTTGAAGCGCCGCGGCATCCCTTCTCGCGTCAGGTCTGCTCGGGCTGCGCCGGGGCGTCAGCGGGATTTTCCGGCGTGCGCGCGGCCTCGGCCTTCAGCCGCAGCTTTTCCGCTTTCTTCGCTTTTTTGTCCAATTCCTTCCGGCGCTTCTCGAACTGATAATTTGGTTTTGCCATAGTTTCCATGCGACCATGACAGCCGGGAGCCCGGGGGGCGAGAGGAGAATTTTTCCAACTTTCGGCGGTTGGGGACGGAATTGGATTGAACGAATCCGGAAATAGTTCCGTATAGTCCCATGGAAAAGCTTCCGGCCTTTTTGAAAAATCTCTTCCGTCCGCTCGTCGGTGAAATCATCTGGAGGCCGCCCGGCTGGTGCCGGTGGATCGCCTCGCACCGGGTTCTTGTGTTTCTGGTTCTTGTTCTGATGGGTGCGTGCTGGAAGGCGAACGATTGGTGGCAGCACAGGCCCCGTCCGAAGCAGATCGCTGTCACGGTCCGCCCGATTGAAATCACCCCGTTGCGCGAGAAGCTCGAACCGGGGCCGCTTCGGGTCGAGTTCAGCGACTCGGCAGCCCCGCTCGATGCGGTGGGAAAACCGGTCAAATCCGGCATCGCCATGGAGCCCGCCGCCGAAGGGGAATGGCGGTGGGAGGGGGACAAGCGCCTCGTGTTTTACCCGAAAAACGACTGGCCGGCCGGGCAGACGTATCGGATCCGGCTCGAACCGGGGCTGGTTCGGCGGGACATCCCGCTGGACAAAACGAACCTGGCGGTCACCGCGCCGAAATTTGTCGGAATGATCCGCGGGTTCGCGTTTTACCAGAACCCGAAAGATCCCTCGGTCCGGCAGTTGGTCGCGACATTGGAGTTCACGCATCCGATCCGGCGCGGCGATCTGGAATCCCGCGCGGCGATCGACGTGCTCGGCGGGTCGGATATTTTCGCCGCCGGGCAGCCGCGGTTCGCGGTCGAATACGGGTTGCACGACCGCACGGTTTATCTTCGCAGCTCGCCGTTGCGCCTTCCGCCGAAGGAGGATTTTGCCCTGCTCATGCTCCCGCGCGGGCTGCGCGCGGCCATCGGCGGCGACGAGATGAAGTACGCGACTGCTGCCAAAGTGAAAGTGCCCGACCTGCACAACTTCTTCCGCATCGAATCCGTCTCCGGCGAAATCGCCCGCAAAGCCGATGGAGAACCGGAGCAGGTCCTGCTAGTCCAAAGCACGGCGGAGGTCAAACCCGAGACGGTTGCCTCGGCGTTGGGATTGTTCCTCCTGCCGCAGCGTCCCCCGGACGTGGACCCGTGGAGCAGCCCGCGCGAAGTCACGCCGGAGATCCTTGCCCAGGCAAAAAAAGTCCCGGTCACGCTCATTCCGGCGGGCCGTCCGACCGCCACGCAAATCTCGTTCAAATTCAAACTGGAGCAGAGCGGCCAGCTTTACGTCCGGGTCAAAAAGAGCATCGAGGCGCTTGGAGGCTATCCGCTCGAGAACGACTACGACAACGTGCTGCCCGTGCCGGAGCCGCCGAAAGAGTTGGGGTTCCAAGGCGAGGGCGGGCTTCTCGCCCTCGGCGGCGAGCGCAAGCTCTCGGTGAAATCGCGCGGCATCCCCGGCATCCATTACGAGATCGCCCGCGTCCGCGCCGACCAGATCAACCACCTGGTCAGCCAGACCGAGGGGAATTTCCAGCACCCGGAATTTCTCAACGGCTCGTTCGACGAGGAAAACATTTCCGTATTTGCGGAGGAGAAGCAGCCGATCGCGATGAGCAGCCGGTTCCCGGCGAACTACTCGACATTCGATTTCGCGTCGCACCTCGCCGTTCCCGCCGATGGAAGTTCCGTGCGCGGGCTTTTCTTTCTTCGCGCGAAAAGCTGGGACCCGAAAACCAACAGCCTCGAGGGGCCGTTCACCGCCTCGCGCTTCATCCTCGTGACCGACCTGGGGTTGCTCGCGAAATTCGACTCCACGGGCGGTGCCGATATTTTTGTGGTCTCGATTAAATCCGGGGTCCCGGCGGCTGGGGTGCGCGTGGATCTTCTCGGGAAAAACGGCATCGCCTTGGCCGGAGGTGTGTCCGGGCCGGACGGGCACGTCGCCATCCCGAAGCTGACCGATGACCGCCGCGAGAAGGAACCGGTGGCGTTTGTCGCGCGCCTCGGCGACGACGTTTCCTTCCTGCCGTATAATCGCGGGGATCGCGAGCTGGATTTTTCGCGGTTCGACATTGGCGGGGTCAGCAACATCAACCCCGAGGCCCTCGATGCGTTTGCCTTCAGCGAGCGCGGGATCTACCGCCCGGGCGACACCGCCCACCTCGCCTTTGCGGTCAAACAACGCAACTGGTCGGGCAATCTCGACGGCCTCCCGCTCGAGGTCGAGGTCGTTGACGCGCGAGGAAAGGCGGTCATGAAAAAGCGCCTGGCCCTGACGCGCGACGCCTTTTTGGCGCTCGACTTCGACACCCAATACGAGTCCCCGGCCGGCCGGTATAATTTCGATGTCTATCTCGTGAAAAACGGATACCGCGACATCCGGCTGGGCGGGACCACTTTCACTGTCAAGGAATTCCAGCCCGACCGCATGAAGCTCGAGACCAAGCTCAGCAAGGCGACCGAAAAAGGCTGGGTCACGCCAGACGACCTCCGCGCGGTCTTGAACCTCCAAAACCTCTACGGCAAGCCCGCGAGCGGGCGGAGGATCACCAGCACGCTCACCCTCTCGCCCACCGGGTTTTCTTTCGACGAATATCCCGGCTACCAGTTTTACGACCGCCTGCTCGACCAGGAAAAAAATCCGCGCGAGCAAAACGTGGAAGTCGCCGAGCAAACCACCGGCGATGACGGCAAGGCGGAGGTTCCGTTCGGGCTCGAAAAGTTCGCGAAGTCCACCTGGCAGTTGCACTACTACGCGGAGGCGTTCGAGGGGAACAGCGGCCGCTGCGTGACCGGCCAGGCCTCGGCGTTGATCTCCGCTCAGCCTTGGCTGATCGGGCACAAGGGCGACGGGGACCTGAATTTCATCCAGACCGGCAGCACCCGCACGGTGTCGTTCATCGCCGTGGATCCGGCCCTCAAGCAGATCGCGCTCGAAAACCTCGAAGGCCGCCTGATCGAACGGCGCCACCTCTCGATGCTCGTCAAAAAACCGAACGGCAACTACGGCTACGAGTCGGTCGAGGAACTTCAGGAAATCAGCCGCTCTCCCGTCACAATCCCCGCGGGCGGTCTTGTCTGGACGGTGCCGGCAAAAAGCCCGGGCGACTTTGTTTACGAAATCTGGAACAGCGACGGAATCCGCGTCGCGAGCGTCGCCTTTCGCGTCGTCGGGGCTGGGGAAGCGACCCGCTCGCTGGACCGCAACTCGGAGCTGCAGATCCAGCTCGACAAGCCCGAATACAACGCGGGCGACACGATGCAGGTGAGCATCCGCGCCCCCTACACCGGCTGCGGCCTCATCACGATCGAGAGCAACCGCGTCCATGCCTACGCGTGGTTCAAGGCCGACTCCACGAGCAGCGTGCAGACGATCACGCTGCCGGCGGATTTCGAAGGCACGGGCTATGTGAGCGTCGCGTTTGTCCGCTCGCTGGACTCGAAGGAAATCTTCCAGTCTCCGCTGAGTTACGGCGTGGTCCCGTTCAAGGCGAATTTCGCCAAGCGCCGCGTGGCCATCGACCTCGGGGTCCCCGCGCTGATCAAGCCGGGCACGACGCTCGACATCCATTACAAGACGGACCATCCGGCGAAGATCATCGTGTTTGCGGTGGACGAGGGGATCCTCCAGGTGACCGGCTTCGAGACGCCGGATCCGCTCGCATGGTTCTTCCGCAAGACCCGGCTGGAGACCCGCACCACGCAGATCGTGGATCTGCTGATCCCGGAATTTTCGCTGCTGCGCGAGCTTTCCGCCCCCGGCGGCGGTGAGGAGGGAAAACTGAATCCCTTCCGGCGCGTGACCGAGAAGCCGGTCGTCTTTTGGTCGGGCATCCTCGACGCGGATGCCACGGGCCGCATCGCAACCTACGATGTGCCGGACTATTTCAGCGGCACGCTGCGCGTCATGGCCGTGGCGATCGCGCCCGACGTGGTGGGCTCCGCGGAGAAGCCGGTGATCGTGCGGGGGCCGTTTGTCATCACGCCGGGAGTGCCAGTCTCCGTCGCGCCGGGCGACGAGTTCGAGGCGGGGGTGACAGTGGCGAACAACGTGCCCGGCTCCGGTCCCGATGCGGCGGTCTCGTTCGCGGTCCAGCCGTCGCCGCAACTCGAGGTCGTCGGAAATCCTGTGCAGGAGCTGAAAATCCCCGAAAACCACGAGGTCAGCACGTCGGCGCGCGTCCGGGTCAAAAACCTGCTGGGTGCGGCGAACCTGAAATTTTCAGCAAGCATCGGCGCGGAGACCAGCCACCTCACCGCGACGCTGAGCGTTCGCCCGGCCACGCCGGTCATGGTCGAACTTCGCACCGTGAATTTCCGCAAGGGAACCAAGGAGCTCGCTTTGCTGGGCGGATGGCACGAGGAATACCGGCAGGGCAAGGCCGTCATCTCGGCGGTGCCCCTGGGCCTCGCGGCGGGGCTCGAATTTTATCTCAAGAATTTTCCCTACGGATGCAGCGAGCAGATTACGAGCGCGGCGTTTGCGCGCATGCTCCTGTCGGACGAAGCGGATTTCGGACAGCCGCGCAAGCTCGTGCAGGAGCAGATGGATTCGGTTTTCGCCAAGCAGCGGACCCGCCAGGGCGGCAACGGGGCGTTCGGATACTGGACCGCAGCGGACACGGAAGGGGTTGATTTTATCAGCGCCTATGTGATGCACTTCCTCATCGAAGCAAAGGCGGCGGGATTCCATCCGCCGGAGGACATGCTCCAGGCCGGGCTGAAACATCTGACCGAGATCGCGGCGGAGGAACCATCCGACATGGGGAGCGCACGGACGATTGCGTATGCCATTTATCTGCTCACCCGCGAGCAGGCGGTGACGACGAACTATCTTCTCAATTTGCAGGACACCCTGAAGCGCGCCCCTTGGGCGAAAGCGTGGAACGCGGACCTGACCTCCGCCTATCTCGCGGCGAGCTGGCAGCTCCTGCAAAAATCCGACACCGCCAAATCGCTGGTCGGCGGCTACCAATGGGGGCGCGTGCCGAAGTCGGAGTTCGGGGATTTTTACGACAACTTCTCCGCCGACTCACGCTATCTGGCCCTGCTGGCGAGGCATTTCCCGGACCTGCTGCGCAAGATCACTGCGGACCAATACGAGCGCATCCTCGCGCCGATCGGGGAGGGGAGATACAACACGCTCTCCGCCGCGTATGCCGTGCTCGCCTTGAAGAGCTACGCGCAATTGATCGCCTTGAACCCGCCGAAGCTCAGCATCTCGGGGCTTCCGCTCGAAGGGAAACTCGTCCAGCGCACAAAGATCCCGATCGACTTCACCAAGCTGCTCTTTGGCGTCGAGGGCAAGCCCGGCCCGTTCGGGGTCTTCGGCCAATCGATGGAGGCGGGGTTCCAGATCCAACCGCCGAAGACCACCGTCAACGACGGCATGGAAGTCTGGCACGAGCTGGTCGATGACAGCGGGGCCAAGGTCACGAAGATCGACCTCGGAAAACCGGTGACCGTGCGCGTGGTGGCGAGGTCGAAGGACAAGCCGAGCATCCCCAACGTCGCCGTCATCGACCTCGTCCCGGGAGGGTTCGAGGTCGTGCCGGATTCGATCAAAGCCGGACGCTCGGATTTAACGGGCGTCGATTTTGTTGAAGTGCGAGAGGATCGCGTGGTCCTGTTCGGCGAACTGACGCGTGAGACCCGCGAGTGGACATGGCAACTCCGCCCCGTAGCCAAGGGGAAATTCGTGGTCCCGCCCGCGTTCGCCGAAGGCATGTATGACCGCCGCCTCAAATCCCACGGAGTCGCGGGAGAAATCGAGGTCGTCCAGCCGTGAGGGGAGCCCGTATTTGGAAAAGGGCCCCGTCGCGCGATTAAGAAAATTCCAGCGCGGCAGCGCGCAGGGCGTCGAAATTTTCCGCCGGGATGTAATCCGCGATCGAATTCCCGCTGCCCAGTCCATAGCCGCCGCGTGGCATCGTTTGCTCAAGGATCGCCGTGCAGCGGCGGCGGATCTGTTCCGGCGTCGAACGGCAGAGGAAATCGACATCGATGCCGCCGAGGATCGCAATGCGCGAGCCGTAGGTTTCGTAAGCCTCCTCCACCGGCAGAATCGTATCCTCGTAGGAATGTTTCCCGTCAAACTTGAGGTCGTCGATGATGTCGTCCCAGAGCAGTTTCAGGTTGCCGCAGGAATGCAGAAGGGCCGGGCGCCCGGCCTTGTGGATCACTTCAACCATCCGCCGGTGCCAGGGGGTGATGAACTCGCGCATCTGATCCGGGGAAAGGAAGGGCTGGGTCTTGAACCCCCAGTCGTCGTTGACCATCACCGCGCCCACGCAGCCGTGCTGGAGCGCCCCTTCGTAGAATTTCAGGATCCGGGAGCCGATGGCGTCGGTGATTTCATGCAGGAGTTCCTGGTCATCATCGAGGGTCATGCAGAGTTCCTCAAATCCCATCAGGCTGGTGAGCGTCTCGAGCACTCCGCCGGGGCCGCACACGATCACTTTCATTCCATCCGGCAAATCCGGCGTGATGCGCCGCAGCACATCCCAGTCGGTTTTCGCGGGATCGGGCCAGGCGTAGGCCTCAAACGATGCGCGGTCCACGATCACGCCGCCGTGCGCCATCCCCACGCTTTGGTCATGGTCGCGGGTTTTCCCCGAGAACCCCATGGCCTTGAACAGCCATGGAGGCGCAAACATATAGTCGTAGCCAGCCGTTTGGAAGGCCTTCATGACGACCCGAAGATTGGGGGCACCATCCGTGAGATCGTAGTTCAAAGCGCCGCCGGAAAGACGCTCGATATGGCCCTGGTTCATGATGAACTCAAAAAGAACCGGTTTGGCCGTCGGCCGGCGGGCCAGCACGTCAAGCAGGTTTTGGAAGTCGGGTGTGTGGGTGTTCATGCCCGGCTACCATGCCACGGGCGGAAGACCGATTCTACCGTGCAGATTGCAAACACTGATACTCTGTTGCGTAGCAAACGGTATATTGCTAGAGATGGACGCAAGAGAGTATGAAGGCAAAGTTTGAACGGGTTGTCGCCGGCGAGGGCCGGCTGTTCGCGGCGTTTGAAAACTGGGGGTCCCGGTTCCATGCGCCGCACCATTTTCATCCGGAGCTGGAATTGACGGGAATCCTCGGCGGAGATGGACGCCGGATCATCGGCGACGCCATCGAACCGTTTGCGGCAGGCGATCTGGTGCTGATCGGGGCGAACGTGCCGCACCAGTATTCTTCCACGGGATCTTCCCTTGACGCGGGAAGGCGCGCGGGCAGCGTGGTTGTCCAGTTTTTGCCGGAGGTGTTCGGGGCGGCCTTTCTGGAGTCGCGGGACGGCGCTCCGGTGAGACGCCTCATGGGCCGCGCGGCGCGCGGGCTTGCCTTCGCGGGAAGTGTCGTTGGGGAGGTCGCCGGGCGGATGCGCGCCCTGGTGTCGAAGATCGGTCCGGGCCGTTTCGTTTTATTGATCGAGATCCTGGAATTGCTGGCCCGCAGCCGGAGCGCAAGGGAACTGGCGTCGCACGGTTTTTCCCCGGTCCTCGGCGGAGGGGAGGCGTCCCGTGTCTCCCGAGCGTGCGATTTCATCCAGCAACGGTTCGGGCAGGACATCGCGCAGGCCGACGCCGCCGCGCACGTCGCGTTGAGCCCGTCGGCTTTCAGCCGGATGTTTCGATCTGCCACCGGGCTGACGTTCACCGCGTTCCTCACCGGGGTGCGCGTCAGCGAGGCCTGCCGCCGGTTGCTGGAGACGGACGATACCGTTGCCGAAATCGCCTTCCGCTGCGGGTTCAACAACCTCTCGAATTTCAACCGGCGCTTCCTTGCGGCAAAGGGATTGACTCCGCGGGAGTATCGGCGCGCCTGCTTGGTCTAGCTCTAGCCCGAATAAAGACATGCGCCCTTCTCATAATAATGGTTGTGCCCCACCGCACCGGGAAGATAAAAGATGCGGTTCGCCGCGCGATGGCAGAAGATACAGCGGCGACATCGAGACTTGAAAAACAGAACCAACAGCATGCAGACAAAAACGACCCGCCTGACCGGCCCGCCGCCCAAGCAAGGGCTCTACGACCCTGCTTTCGAACATGACGCCTGCGGCGTCGGCTTCCTGGTCAACGTGCGCGGCGAAAAGTCGCATGCCATCGTCCGGGATGCCCTGACGATCCTGCTCAATCTCGACCACCGCGGGGCTTGCGGGTGCGAGGCGAACAGCGGCGACGGCGCCGGCATCCTGATGCAGATCCCCGATAAATTCTTCCGCCGGGTCTGCGGCGAAATCGGCATCCGCTTGCCGGAGCAAGGAAACTACGGAGTCGGGATCATCTTCAATTCGCCGGACGACGCCGTGACACTGGCCTCGCAATCCGTTTTTGAAAAGCTGGTCGCGGAGCAGGGACTCGCCATCCTCGGCTGGCGCGATCTGCCGACCGACAACTCCACGCTGGGCGCGACAGCCTGCGCCAGCGAACCGCGCATGCGCCAGGTCTTCATCGAACGCAAGCCCGGCTGCAAGGACACGATGGCTTTCGAGCGCCAGCTCTACATCATCCGCAAGCGCGCTTCGAGCGCGATCCGGACGGCCGGCATCGACCCGATGTGGTTTGTCGCCACGCTGTCCAGCAGGACGATTGTCTATAAAGGAATGCTCATGCCCGAGCAGGTCGATGCCTATTTCGCGGACCTGAGAGACCCCGACGTCGAATCGGCGCTCGCCCTCGTGCATTCCCGGTTCTCGACAAATACCTTTCCCAGCTGGGACCGCTCGCACCCCTACCGCTACCTCGCCCACAACGGCGAGATCAACACGCTGCGCGGCAACATCAACTGGATGCATGCCCGCCAGGCCCTGCTTTCCAGCGCGCTGTTCGGCGACGACCTCGCAAAAACGTTTCCCGTGATCAACACCGACGGGTCGGATTCCGCGATGTTCGACAACTGCCTGGAGTTGCTCACCCTTTCGGGGCGCTCGCTCCCGCATGCGGTGATGATGATGATTCCCGAGCCGTGGGAGCTTCACGAGACGATGCCCGACGACAAGCGGGCGTTTTACGAATTCCATTCGTGTTTGATGGAGCCCTGGGACGGGCCGGCTTCGATCGCTTTCACCGACGGCACGGTCATCGGGGCCGTCCTCGACCGCAACGGCCTGCGTCCCTCGCGCTACTGGGTCACCAAAGACGGCCTGGTCATCATGGCCTCGGAGGCCGGCGTCCTGCCCATCGCGCCGGAGCGGATCGAGCAAAAAGGCCGCCTGCAACCGGGGCGCATGTTCCTCGTGGATACCCGCGAGGGCCGGATTATTGCCGACGAAGAGATCAAGAACGGCATCGCGCGCCAGCACCCCTACAGGAAGTGGCTCGAGGAAAACCACGTCCTCCTGTCCAGCCTGCCGGAGCCGCCGCACGAATTTCTCCCCGAGCACGACACCATTCTCAAGCGCCAGCAGGCGTTCGGCTACACGTTCGAAGACCAGCGCGTCATTCTCGGGCCGATGGCGAGGGATGGGGTGCAGCCTCTGGGCTCGATGGGCACCGACACTCCGCTGGCGGTGCTCTCGGACCGCCCGGTCCTCCTCTACAACTATTTCAAGCAGCTCTTCGCGCAGGTCACCAACCCGCCGATCGATCCCATCCGCGAAGAAATTGTCACGGCGACGGTGACGATGCTGGGTTCCGAGGGAAACCTTCTCGATCCCGAGCCGGCCAGTTGCCGGATGATCAAGCTCGACAGCCCGATCATCACCAATTCCGAGCTCGAACAGATCCGCCATGTCGAACGCGACGGTTTCCACCCGCTCACGCTCCCGGTTCTTTTTGATCCCTGCGAAGGCGACAAGGGGCTCGGATCGGCGATGGACAAACTCTGCGCTGCGGCGGATGCCGCCATCGCTTCAGGAAAAAACATCCTCATCCTCAGCGATCGCGGGGTGGACGCCACACACGCCGCCATCCCGGCTCTGCTGGCCGTTGCGGGCCTGCACCACCACCTGATCCGCGAGGGGACGCGCACGAAAGTGAGCCTGGTGCTTGAATCCGGCGAGCCGCGCGAGGTCCACCACTTCGCCCTTCTCATCGGCTACGGGGCCAGCGCCATCAACCCGTATCTGGCGTTCGAGTCGCTCGATGACATGATCCGGCAGGGGATGCTTCCCGGCCTCGACCACAAAACCGCCATCAAGAATTTTCTCAAGGCGGCGATCAAAGGCGTCGTTAAGACGATGGCCAAGATGGGGATCTCGACGATCCAGAGCTATCGCGGGGCCCAGATCTTCGAGGCGGTCGGGCTCCACCATTCGGTCATCGAAAAATATTTTTGCTGGACGCCTTCGCGGGTCGAGGGGGCGGATCTGGACGCGATCGGCGCGGAGCTTTTGCGCCGCCACGAGCGGGCTTTTCCGGCGCACGGCGACGTGGATCCCACACTGGATGCGGGCGGAGAATACCAGTGGCGCAAAGACGGGGAGGATCACCTTTTCAACCCCGAGACAATCCACTCGCTGCAGAAGGCGGTGCGAACCGGCGATTACGCGGTTTACAAAAAATATGCCGCGCTCGTGAACGACCAGAGCCGGAAGCACTTCACGCTGCGCGGGCTTCTGGATTTCAAGAACGGGGCGCCAATTCCCATCGGCGAGGTCGAGAGTGCAGAGGCCATCATGCAGCGGTTCAAAACCGGGGCGATGAGCTACGGCTCGATTTCCAAGGAAGCCCACGAAACCCTCGCCATCGCCATGAACCGGATCGGCGGAAAGTCTAACACCGGCGAGGGCGGAGAGGATGCCGAGCGGTTCACCTGGACGAACGAAGCGGGCGACTCGAAAAATTCTGCGATCAAGCAGGTCGCCTCGGGACGGTTCGGCGTCACGTCTCACTACCTGACGAACGCCCGCGAAATCCAAATCAAAATGGCGCAGGGCGCGAAGCCCGGCGAGGGCGGCGAACTCCCCGGAAAAAAAGTCTATCCATGGGTCGCCAAGACCCGCGGGACCACGCCTGGCGTGGGGTTGATTTCGCCGCCGCCGCACCACGATATCTACTCGATCGAGGATCTCGCGGAATTGATCCACGACCTCAAGAATGCCAACCGCCGCGCCCGCGTGTCGGTCAAACTCGTCTCGGAAGTCGGCGTCGGCACGATTGCGGCCGGCGTCGCGAAGGCCCACGCCGATGTCGTGCTGATCAGCGGGTTCGACGGCGGGACCGGTGCCTCGCCGCTCTCCAGCATCAAGCACGCGGGAATGCCTTGGGAACTCGGGGTCGCCGAAACCCACCAGACGCTGGTCCTCAACAACCTCCGCAGCCGGATCGCCGTCGAGACCGACGGCCAGCTCAAGACCGGCCGCGACGTGGCGGTTGCCGCGCTGCTCGGCGCCGAGGAATTCGGCTTCGCCACCGCGCCGCTCGTGACTCTCGGGTGCATCATGATGCGCGTCTGCCACCAGAATACCTGCCCGGTCGGAGTCGCCACCCAGAATCCCGAACTGCGAAAAAATTTCACCGGCGCCCCGGCGCACACCGTCAATTTCATGCGCTTCGTCGCGGAGGAAATGCGCGAGATCATGGCGGCGCTCGGCTTCCGCAAGGTCGAGGAAATGGTCGGGCGGACGGACAAGCTCGAAGCGCGCAAGGCGGTCGAGCACTGGAAGGCCAAAGGGCTCGATCTTTCCAAGATCCTCTACCAGCCGCCGGTCGGCCCGGAAGTCGGGCGCTTCTGCCAGATCGAACAGGACCACGGCCTATCCAAATCTTTGGATCTCACCGTGCTTCTCGGCCTCTGTGCCCCGGCCATCGAGCGCGGGGAAAAAGTCCGCGCCACCCTGCCGGTCAAAAATGTCAACCGCGTCATCGGGACGATCGTCGGCAACGAGATCACCCGCAAACACGGCGCCGCCGGGTTGCCGGACGAGACGATCCATCTCCATTTCCAAGGAAGCTCCGGGCAAAGCTTCGGGGCGTTCGTTCCCGCCGGGATGACGCTGGAACTCGAGGGCGATACCAACGATTATCTGGGCAAAGGACTCAGCGGCGGAAGGATCATTCTATACCCGCCGGCAGGATCCACCTTCAAAGCCGAAGACAACATCATCGCCGGAAATGTCGCCCTCTACGGCGCGACCAGCGGGGAGGTTTTTATCCGGGGCATGGCCGGGGAGCGCTTCGGCGTGCGCAACTCCGGCGTCGATGCCGTCGTGGAATCTGTGGGTGACCACGGGTGCGAGTATATGACCGGCGGGCGGGTGATCGTGATCGGCCCGACCGGGCGCAACTTCGCCGCCGGCATGTCGGGGGGCGTCGCCTACATCCTCGATGAAGCCGGCGACTTCGCCGCGAAGCGCTGCAACAAAGCGATGGTCGGCCTCGAAAAAATCGAGGATCCCGCCGAAGCCGCCGTGCTGCAGGATTTCATCCGGCGGCACGCGGAGCTCACCGACAGCCCCCGCGCCCGCGAGGTGCTGGCGGATTGGGATACCGCGCTGAAGAAATTCGTCAAGGTCATGCCGAAAGATTACAAACGGGTGCTCGAAGCCATCGCCGAGGCGCAGGCGGACGGGCTGACCGGCGAGGAGGCCGTCAACGCCGCCTTCGAGGCGAACTCGCGCGACAAGTCGCGTGTTGGAGGAAACTAATATGGGAAAACCCACCGGATTCATTGAGTATCTTCGCGAAATCCCGGCCGATGTGCCGCCTCTCGACCGCACCGCCAACTGGGAGGAATTCCACATCCACATGCCAGACGACAAGCTGCGCACCCAGGGAGCGCGCTGCATGGATTGCGGCATCCCGTTTTGCCACACCGGCAAGCTCATCAGCGGGATGGCCAGCGGGTGCCCGGTCAACAACCTGATCCCGGAGTGGAACGACCTCGTCTATCGCGGGCTCTGGCGCGAGGCGCTCGACCGGCTTCACAAGACGAACAACTTTCCGGAATTCACCGGCCGCGTCTGCCCCGCGCCATGCGAGGGCTCGTGCACTCTCGGCATCATCGAACCTCCGGTCGCCATCAAGACCATCGAGTGCGCGATTGTTGACAAGGGCTGGGCCGAGGGCTGGATCGCCCCGAACCCCCCGGATGTCCGCACGGGCAAAAGCGTCGCCGTCATCGGCTCGGGCCCTGCCGGGCTCGCCTGCGCCGACCAATTGAACAAGGCGGGCCACACGGTCACGGTTTTCGAGCGAGCGGACCGGATCGGCGGGCTCCTGCTCTACGGGATTCCCAACATGAAGCTCGACAAACGCGGGGTCGTCGAGCGGCGGGTCCGCCTCATGGAAGCCGAGGGAGTCGCTTTTAAAACCGGCGTGGATGTGGGAAACAACCTTGCCCCAGCCAGGCTGGTCGAAGATTTTTCTGCGGTCGTGTTGTGTACCGGGGCCACCAAGCCGCGCGATCTTCCGATTCCCGGGCGCGAGATTCCGGGTGTCCATTTCGCGATGGATTTCCTCACCGAAAACACGCGCTTCCTCCTCGACGGCGGATTCGCGAACGGCTCGAAGCCCCCGATTTTCGCTGGCGGTAAAAACGTGGTCGTCATCGGCGGCGGGGACACCGGCACCGACTGCGTGGGCACCTCGCTGCGCCACGGCTGCGCGTCCGTCACCCAGTTGGAGATTCTTCCCAAGCCGCCGACCGATCGGGCGAAGGACAACCCTTGGCCGGAATGGCCGAAAGTTTATAAGATGGACTACGGGCAGGAAGAGGCCGCCGCCAAACAGGGCGCGGATCCCCGGCAGTATGAAGTCACCGCCAAACGGTTCATCGCCGGACCTGACGGCCATCTCGGCAGCGTCGAAATCACGGACATCCGTTGGGGGAAAGATGCTCAAGGCCGCTTCGTTCCAGGCGAGGTCGAAGGCACGACTCGCGTGATTCCGGCCGAACTCGTTCTCCTCGCCATGGGATTCCTCGGCCCGGAAGACCAGCTCATCGAAGCGCTCGGCATCGGGCGAGACTCGCGCAGCAACGCGAAAGCCGAGCACGAGAAATACGCGACCAACGTCCGGAACGTCTTCGCCGCCGGCGACTGCCGCCGCGGGCAATCGCTCGTCGTTTGGGCGATCAACGAAGGCCGCGGCGCCGCCCGCGAGGTGGACCGCCACCTCATGGGCTCGACCCAGCTCCCCTGAACCCGAAAACGGCATTTCTTGTAGAGGAATTCTGAAAGAATTTCTCAATCGCTGTTTTCGGGCTGAACGGAAAATACCGCAAAGAAAAAGTTGCAACCCCCCCTCTGTCCGTCATAATCGCCCACCCTTTTCAAAGGAGTCGTAGCTCAATCGGTTAGAGCGCCGCCCTGTCACGGCGGAGGTTGCGGGTTCGAGCCCCGTCGACTCCGGTTTTTTGGAGTTCAACCGGGGACAGCACAAGCGGGCTCTCCACCAAACAATGGGGATGGGCGGTGTTCTGTTGTGCCGTTCCCCGAAAGCCATGCGATCCCTTGGGCGACGGTTTCCGTAACGACAAACTGCACTCGCTCACTTTGTTTGCGGATGGCCAACTGACCAAATTCGCTCTTCTTGGCCGTCAAACTGGGACAAAACATTGACCTGCATCAAGGAAAAGAGGGTTTTATCCGGTATTTTGCAGAAAACCAGTGGTGATGTTGGGGAGTGGGCCTAAGTTATGCGCCTTATGTCATTTATGCCCCAATGGGAATATGAGGGATCGGGCCAGTCCCGCCCTCTGCCCCGAATTCTTTTTGCCAGCGTCTTTGGTCCCTATGCCCGGGATGATGAGTTCGGGAGCCGCGCGATCAACCCGATGGAGCTGTACCACAACCAGGTGACCCGGCTGCAGGGGCCGTTTTCCATCCGCATGTTCCACCGGTCGTGGGGGCTGATGCTGATCCGGGAAAACATTTCCGCCCCGAGTGCGATCTTGGATTTTCCGACCCGCGAGCGGTTTATCGAGGAGCTGAAAAACGAGTCCTACGACATCGTGGCGATCAGCGCGATCCCCCCGAATTTCCTCAAGGCTCGGGAAATGTGCCGCCTGGTGCGGGAGCTGCAGCCCCGTGCAAAAATCATCGTGGGGGGGCATATATCGGGGATGCCCCGGATCGAGGAGCGGCTGGATGCGGACCATGTGGTTCGAGGTGAGGGGGTGCGCTGGTTCCGCGAGTTCCTCGGGGAGGATGTGGATGCCCCGATCCGGCATCCCCGGATCCTTTCCGGCGTCGGCACGCGGACGATGGGGCTGGATCTTGTGGAGAAGCCCGGGTATGTGGCGGCGACGCTGATCCCGTCGGTCGGATGTCCGATGGGGTGCAACTTCTGTTCGACATCCGCAGTGTTCGGAGGGAAGGGGAAATTCATCAATTTTTACGAGACCGGGGACGAGCTGTTCGAGGTGATGACCGGTTTGGAACGGGATCTCAAGGTGCAATCGTTTTTCGTGATGGACGAAAATTTCCTCCTGCACAAGAAGCGGGCCCTGCGCCTGCTCGAGCTGATGGAAAAGCACGGCAAGAGCTGGTCGCTCTATGTCTTCAGCTCGGCGAACGTCATCCAATCCTACACGATGGACCAGTTGGTCCGCCTGGGGATTTCCTGGGTTTGGATGGGGCTGGAAGGAAAGAAGAGCCAGTATCACAAACTGGCCGGTGCCGACACCCACGAGCTGGTGCGCGAACTCCAATCCCACGGGATCAGCATTCTGGGCTCGACGATCATCGGGCTCGAGGAGCACACGCCGGAGAACCTCGATGCGGCCATCGAGCACGCGGTTTCGCACAACACGGAGTTCCACCAGTTCATGCTCTACACGCCTGTGGCGGGCACGCCGCTTTTCGAGGAGCACCGGGCGAACGGGACACTGGTTGACCCGGAATGCGAGGACCCTTCCGATATCCACGGGCAACTGCGCTTCGCGCACCGGCACGAGCACATCCCGCCCGGCGATGAAACTGGCTTCCTGCTGAAAGCCTTCGCGCGCGATTTTGAAGCCAACGGGCCGAGCATCATGCGCATGGCCCGGGCGACGCTGCGCGGATGGAAAAAGTTTTCCAAGCATCCAGACATGCGGGTGCGGGCGCGCTTCCTGCGCGAGGCCGGAACGCTCCCGCACCAATACTCCGCCGTGTTGTGGGCGACGCGGAAATGGTATCCCAAGGGTTCCCCGATCCATCGCGAGGCGGATTCCATCCTGCGCGATCTGAACAAGCATTTCGGGTTTTCCTCGAGGCTGGTGGCATCCCTCGGAGGGCGCTGGGTTTTCCGGGCATTGAAAAAGGAGATGACCCGGGAAAGCGGCGAACCGCCGACGTTTTACGAGCGGTCGCCCGGGCTGGCAGCCGTGCGCCCGTCAACCGCGAACGCGGTGTCCGTGGCGGCGTAGAGCGGTTTCCTCAAAGCCGCTGCAAGGCTGGGAGCGAGTATTTTTTTACGAGCTTGTCCCGGTTTGCCTCGATGGCCGCCGCATCCAGGAAAAGGACGCCGGGATCCTCTTCGAGCTCAATTTTCTGGAACCCGTTGACCGGGTGTTTGGCGGCCTCGGCAAGATCGTCGAGACTCCGGATCTCCCTCCCGTTGACTTTTGCGACAACCAGGTTATCCAGGCCCTCGTAGCCGATCGTGTCTTGGCTCGGCAGGATTTGAGAAATAAAGACAACCTTGCCGCGGTCTTGGGGCAGCTCGTTCTGGAAGGCGTCGTAAAAAACCAGCCGCTGAGGCGCTTCCTTCAGCCAGTTCGCGCCCCACTCTTGGAGGTAGGGCCGGGAAAGCTCCATGAACACCACCCCGCCGAGGACGATGTATCTCGGGGCCCGGTCCACCACGTAGGACTCGCTCAGGATCTTCGTGCGGTCGCGGGCCTCCATCTTCACGGGGATATCGAGGGTCTTTCCGTCGCGGAAAACGCGGAAAGCGAGCGTGTCCCCCGAATGAGAAACCGTGTTGGTGAGATGGCTGAACGCGATCCTGCCGAATTCCGGGTCTTCGTAATTTCCGTCCTGGTCGATGGCTTTCCCTTCCACGGCAAGGATGACATCCCCCTTGCGCAGGCCGGCTTTTTCTGCGGGGCCCGCCGCCAGGACCTCCGTGATGTAAACTCCGCCCGGCTCGTTGAGGCCGATATAGCGGCGGAGCTGCGGGTCGCGGGTTGTGGAAAAAACGATCCCCGCGCGCGCAAAGCCCCCGTAATTGCCCTTGGCCACCTCGCCGAGAAAATGCGCGATGACCGGCGCGGAAATGAGGTCTGCGGTCTGGCTGCGCGCGTCGTATCGCATGAGGAGACCGAGCAGTTTTCCCTCGCGGACCGCGGGCAGTGTGAAACTCCCGTCGCGCTGCTGCATCGGGGCGCTGAGGCGGAAGAGGAGCAGCCCCATGTTGTCCAGCGGATACGGGCCGACGGCGACCGACGTCACGGTGCCGAGAGTTTGTGCGATCTCGCCGTTCGGCTCGAGCTGGAGGACCGTGGCCCGGTCGCCGACCCGCACCCCACGATCCAGCTCCATCGGCTTCATGCCCGTGATGAATGCGGGGTCGGCGGGGCGCAGGACCGCAAGGTTGCATTCGTAGTCCACCCGTTCGACGGTCGCGGAGGATTTCTCGGCGGTGGTGGCCTTTTCGAGTTCGATAAAAGTGTTGTTCGCGACGAGCTCCGCAGTCACCAGGATCCGCCCGCCTTCGATCAACGTGCCCAAACCGCGGCGCGAGAACGGCGCCTTTTTTGTCCACGGACGGAAAAAGTCGTAGGCCTGGTCCGTGGAGTTGACGCGGAGGACCGACGCGTTGCTGGTCACGGCCGCTTTGTCGGCCGGGATTTTCGGCTGGGGGGTCACCCCGCCCATCGCCGGAAGGCAAAGGGCCATGAGAAGAGCGCCCGCGATTGTCGCGCTGAAAGCACGGCGTGGCATGGGCATCTTGCCCATGTCTTGCTGGATTGTTACGCGTGGGCAAGAGGCCCATGCCTCAGGAACTGGCTGGCGGGAATCTTTGGAAACCGTGTTGTCTGCGGGGCGGCGCGCGATCATAAATTTTGCTCCTTTGTCACGGCGTAGCGCGACAGGATCCGCTTCCGGGCTTCCTCGACCGCCTTGCGTTCGAGGACGATCGGGCGCCCGGCACCAGCCATCTTGATGACGTAATAGTCGGCAGGCTTGGCGAACTGTTCCGCGACGTCGGCGAGGCGCTTGATCTTCGCGCCGTTGATCTCGTCCACGACCGCGTAGCGGAAATCGCTCGCGAAGGCATTCACCGGGTCGGCCAGGATCCCGCTCAGGACGATGATCTCCGGGCGTTCCTTGTAGATTTTGTCCTCGATGAAAAAATCGAACATATATCGGAGGCGGAGGTCGTCCGGCTGGTGGGCGGTCATGAAATTCTGGTCCGCGGGTTGAAAGATCAGGCCCCCGAAAACCACGAACCGGGGATCTTCGTCATAGACATTGCTGTGAAGGTTGAACGGCCACGGCTCGCTGAGCGGGATTTTGAGCCGCTGGGGTTTGCCGTCTCTCAGAACGTCAAGGGTGACTTGGTCGCCCTTGAATTTGCGTTCCACCACCTCGGCCAGAGGAACCGAATCGCCATCCATGGAAATCGTCGCATCGCTGGAAATCGGCAACCCGTCGATGGCCGTCATCACATCTCCGGGTTTGACAATCCCGTCGGAGGAACCGCTGCCGTAAACGCTGCCCACCAGCACGCCGAGATCGTCGTCTTTCAACCCGAGCGCCTTGCGGGCTGCCGGGTTGAACAGGGTGTGGTAGCTCAACGCGAGATCCACATAGCGGTCGTAATGGCCGTCCTCGATATCCTTGAGAAAGCGTTTGATGACGGGCGTCGGGATCATGTAGCCGACGTTTTGGGCGACGTCCCCGCTGTATCCCTGAAAGGCCACGCCGACGACTTTTCCGTTTTGCATGACCGGCCCGCCGCTGTTGCCAGGGTTGATCGCCGCGTCGATCTGGACCGTCAGGTGGGAATCCATCCCCGAGTGCGTGTAGGTCTGGAAATCGATGCGCGAGACGATCCCCTTCGTCACGGAGAGGCGGGCCCCCCCGATCGGGTAGCCGTAAACCGACACGATGGATTCGATGGCCGGGATCGCCCCGAATTCCAGCGCCGCGGTGTCTTTGAAAAAGCCGGCCTCATCCACGGTCAAGACCGCGAGGTCGCAATCGTGGGCGATAAAAAGCACACGGGCCTGGCGGGGTTTGGGATCGCTCTCCTTGGAAACCGTCAGGAACTTCGCGTTGCTGACGACATGGGCATTTGTCATGATGCGGTTCCCGCCGATAACGAACCCGGCACCGACACTGCCGGAAACTTCTCCGGGGTTCCACGGCGCCTTGTAGTCGGGTTCCTCCGAGGTGGCCTCGATGCGGACGAGGCTCTTGGCGACCGGCGAGGCCTGGGCCATCCCCGCGACTACCGCCGCAATCATCAAAAATCGAAACATCGGCGTCAAAGTAAGCACGAACGCCGCTTTGACAACTCTCATTTTCAGGCTTTTGAGCGGCGATACGAGAAACGCAAAAGAAGGAATCCCAAAACTGGCAAAAAGAGATCTGTCCACAGAATGACTCCGGCGTTTCCGGGGGAATCGTTGTGGAGGGCGATGATTTGATGGATGTGTCCGATGGCCGCGCCCCAACAAAAGAGCGCGGGTCCGAGAATGGCCGCCAGCCGAAAATGAAAGGTGCTGCGATGCGCGAGAATGGCGACGACCGCAAACCCGAGACTGGCATATCCCACCTCGTATTGAAACGGGCTGTTTGCCCAACCGATAAAACGGGCCGCCATGTCGGCGAAAAAGACGTGCATGACGAAATTTTACAAAAAACTCAACCCGATCGCGAAAAACAGGTAGCCCGCCAGAAATCGCTCCGCCACTGCCTGCCGACAACAGGGCCGGTCGACAAGCAATGAAAAGCCGGACGCGAGAATGCCCAGAATCAAAAATGTCAGCGTGAAATTGCCGAGAACGAATGAGAGCAACTCACTCATGCGGTTATATGGCCATATCGTCCCTCGTCACCGATTCCTGCTCGCTTCTGGCATCCGAGCCTGCTCCGCAAGCGAAATGCCAGAAGTGCCGCAGGCACAGGGAATAGGTCTACTGGCTCGTTCGGTCTATTTTTTGTTCCCATTGTTGTCGGGTAATCGAATGCAGATCCTCTTCGATCCATTGCCCATTCTTCTGAAAGCCCTCCGGAATGCGTTTGACAAAATGCAACCCTGCTCGTTCGAGCACTCGTTTGCTCGCAACATTCCAAGTGGCATGTGCAGCTTGAATTTCGGATGCACCTAGCTGAAGAAACCCATACTCGATCAAGGCCAGAGTTGCCTCGGTCATGAAACCTTGTCGCTGATGCAACGGGTGCATCCAAAATCCCAGATCCCATAACGATCCAGCCTGAAAACGAATGGCGATTCTCCCCAGAGGTTGCGCAGTGGTCCGGTTCTCAATGGTGAATGTATATCCAACACCGGACTCCCACGCCTGTGCGTTACTAGCGAGTGGTGCAAGCAACTCATCTTCCGTTTGCGGCGGGCTCCATCGCATACCGTCACAGAATCCTTCGTGACGACTTGCAGAAAACACAAATGAAATATCCGACTTCGCGAAACGTCGAAGGCGAAGGCGTTTTGTAATGATCGTCGTATCGGCGGGGATCATATTGAGAGCGCCAAGCTCACCCACGAAATTGGTTCGATGCAGTCAATGTAGATTTATGAGTTTATTTTCAGGCGGCCAGCACCGGGCTTCCGGCGGGGGAGAGCGCGCGCAGCTTTGCCACCACGGCCGGGACCAGCTCGCAGGCCCGCGCGAGATCGCCGGCCGAGTTGTAGCGCCCGAAGGAAAACCTGAGGCTCGCGCGGGCGCGCTCGTTCGTGAGGCCCATGGCCTTGAGCACGTGGGAGGGATTGATCGACCCGCTCGTGCAGGCGGATCCGGCGGAGCAGCACAGGCCCTGCTCATCGAGCAGGATCAAGGCCCCTTCGCTCTCGACGCCGTCGAAGGAGAGATTGCTGGTATTCGGGAGCCGGTGGGTCCGGTCCCCGTTGACGGTGCAGCCCGGAACCGCCGAGAGCATGTGTTCCTCGAAGGCGTTCCGCCAATCCAGCACCTGCCGGCTGCCGATGTGCTCGGCGGCCAGCTCCGCAGCCTTCCCGAATCCGGCGATCGATGCCATGTTCTGGGTGCCTCCGCGCCGCGCGCTTTCTTGGCTTCCACGCAGCAGGGGCGTGAATTTGACCCGGCGGTTCACATACAATGCCCCGACCCCTTTCGCCGCGTGGATCTTGTGGCCCGAAGCCGACAGGAAATGGATCCCCGAATCGGCGAGCGAAATCGGTAGCTTCCCGAACGCCTGCACCGCATCGACATGAAGGAGGGTCTTTTTTTTGCGGGCAATCTCGGCGATCTCGTGGACCGGGAAAAGCACCCCGGTTTCGTTGTTCGCCCAGAGCAGAGTCACCAGGGCGGTGTCCGGCCGGATCGCCGCCGCGAGCTGGTCCAAGTCCAGCATCCCGTCGGAATCCACCGGCAGCCAGGTGATCTCGTAACCCCGCTGGGCCAAGTGCTCGCAAAGCTTGATCGTCGCCGAGTGCTCGACCGCCGTCGTGATGACATGCTTTTTGTCCGGGTCGAGCGCCAGGGCCGACTGGACCGCCGTGTTGATCGACTCCGTCCCGCAGCTCGTGAAGAGGATCTCGTCCGCCCGGCAACCGGCCAGGGCGGCCACACGCGCGCGGGCTTCCTCCAGCACCTTGGCCGCCTGCCGGCCAAGCGCATACACGCTCGAAGGATTTCCGAATCCCTCCCGCAGCAGCGGCAGCATGACCTCCAAAACTTCCGGCGCGATTTCCGTCGTGGCATTGTTGTCGAGGTAGATCAGCGGTTTCATGAGAAACCAGGAATTTATCCGCCACGTGTCGCCTTGGCAATCCCCGACAACCCCGACAAAAAACAATCCTCTTTCGTTTTGCGGGAAACCGGTTTTTACTCCCGGCCCATGACGGAACCGGAGGCATTCATCGCGCTGAACATGATCCGCAAGGTCGGGCCTGTTCGGGTGCGGCGCCTGCTCGATGCGCTCGGGTCCCCGGTCAAAGTCCTCGGTGCGGGAGAACGCGAACTGTGCTCGGTCGAGGGCGTCGGGCCGGAGGTGGCCGCCTCGATCCGCGGGTGGGAAAGCCAGGTCGATCTCGCCGGGGAACTCGCCCTGGTCAAGGACTTCGGGGCCCGTGTCGTCACGATGGCCTGCCCGGATTATCCCGCCCTGCTGCGGGAGATCCACGACCCTCCCACCGTGCTTTACGTCTGGGGAGAATTGCAGGACCGCGACCGGCACGCGATCGGGATTGTCGGGACGAGAAAGCCGAGTCATTACGGCGGCGAGTGCGCGAAAAAGCTGGCCTACCAGCTCGCGTATTCCGGCGTCACCGTGGTGAGCGGGCTGGCGAGGGGCATCGATACGGCGGCCCACCAGGGGGCGCTCGCCGCGAAGGGCCGCACGATCGCGGTGATCGGGAGCGGGCTCCTCTCGATCTACCCGCCGGAAAATCTGCCGCTCGCGGAAAAAATCGCCGGGTCCGGCGCGGTGGTCACCGAATTTTCCATGAACGTGCAGGCCGACAAACAGACGTTTCCGATGAGGAACCGGATCATCAGCGGCTGCTCGTTCGGGCTCCTTGTCGTCGAGGCCGGCGGGCGCAGCGGTGCCCTGATCAGCGCGAACCAGGCGGGCGAGCAGGGGCGTTCGATTTACGCGGTGCCAGGCCGGATCGACCAGCCGAGCGCCATCGGCTCGAACCGCCTCATCCAGCAAGGAGCGAAACTCATCACGTCGGCTTCGGACATCCTCGACGACATGGGCATGCTTTTCGCGGAGTCCCCGGCTTTGTCGCCCCCGCCCGCGCCGGAACTCGGCGGAAACGAGGCGCTTGTTTACGGGGCGCTCGGGGACGAGGAGACCCATGTGGACGAGATTATTTCGAGATGCGGGTTGCCAACGCACGTCGCGTCTTCTACGTTGCTCGCCCTTGAAATGAAAAAGCTGGTGCGGCAACGCCCCGGCAGCCGGTTCGTCAAACTCCGCTGAAGCCACCCATGCCAAAATCCCTCGTTATCGCAGAAAAGCCGAGTGTCGCCGCCGATCTGGCCAGAGTGCTGGGCAAGCTCCCGAAGAAGGACGATTACTTCGAGAACGAGGAATACGTTGTCACCTCCGCCATCGGCCACCTCGTGGAGCTGTGCCTGCCGGGCGAGATGGACAAGAAGCGCGGCAAATGGAGCTTCGCGAACCTCCCGATCATCCCCGACCACTTCGAGCTCAAGCCGATCGAAAAAACCCAGTCCCGCTTCAACTTGCTCAAGCGCCTGCTCAAACGCGCGGACATCACCGACGTCATCAACGCCTGCGACGCCGGGCGAGAAGGGGAGCTGATTTTCCATTATCTGATCAAGCTGGCCGGCACGAAAAAACCGACCCGCCGGCTCTGGCTCCAGAGCATGACCCCGGAGGCGATCCGGGAGGGTTTCGCCGGGCTGCGCAGCGGCGAGGAGATGGTCCCGCTCGCCGATGCCGCCGTCTGCCGCAGCGAGAGCGACTGGCTCGTCGGCATCAACGGGACGCGCGCCATGACCGCGTTCAATTCCAAGGGCGGGGGATTCCAGCTCACGCCGGTCGGCCGGGTCCAGACCCCGACGCTCGCGATTCTCGCCGAGCGCGAGGAGAAGATCCGGGCGTTCAAGCCGCGCCCGTTTTTTGAGGTTTACGGGGATTTTGGTGTCGCGGCCGGGAGCTATCGCGGTCGCTGGTTCACCGAGGGGTTCAGGAAGAACGGCGACGAGGATGCGCGCGCGGAGCGGATCTGGGAGCGCGCCGCGGCGGAGGCCATCGTCGCCAAGTGCGATTCGAAGCCCGGCATCGTGACCGAGGAAAAAAAGCCGGCCACGCAGATCGCGCCGCAACTTTACGACCTGACCACGCTTCAGAGGGAAGCGAACTCGCGGTTCGGGCTCAGCGCGAAGCGGACGCTGCAGATCGCGCAGGCGCTCTACGAGCGGCACAAGGTCCTCACCTATCCCAGAACCGACTCGCGCTATCTGCCGGAGGACAACATCGGCAACGTCAAAGCCGCTTTCACCAAGCTCGAGGCCCTGGATCTCGCCGAGCACGCCCGCAAAGCGCTTTCCCATGGCTGGGTCCGCCCGAACAAGCGGATTTTCAACAACGCGAAAGTCACCGACCACCACGCGATCATCCCCACGGGGGTTTCCACAAAGTCCCTCGATGACTTCGAGATGAAAGTCTATGACATGGTCGCCCGACGGTTCGTGGCCGCATTTTTCCCGGCCGCGCAGTTCGAGGTCACGACCCGGATCACCCGCGTCGAGGGCGAGGCGTTCAAAACCGACGGCAAAGTCATCACCGATCCCGGCTGGCTCGCGGTCTATGGCAAGCAGGCCGCCTCGGAGGGCGAGCAGAATGTTTGCGCGATCCGCAGCGGCGAGACCGCCCGCACCGAATCCCTCGAGATCAAGGAGAACGAGACGAAGCCGCCGCCCCGCTTCAACGAAGCCACCCTGCTCGCCGCCATGGAAGGCGCGGGCAAACTGGTGGACGACGAGGAACTCCGCGAGGCCATGAGCCTGCGCGGGCTCGGCACGCCCGCCACCCGCGCGCAAATCATCGAGGGCCTGATCCTCGACGGCTACCTCGTCCGCCAGGCGCGCGATCTCATTGTCACCTCGAAAGGGCTTTCCCTCATCATCCTGCTCCGGGGTCTCGGTGTGCAGGCGCTCACCTCCCCGGAAATGACAGGCGAGTGGGAACACAAACTCAAACGCATGGAACGCGGGGAAATGCCCCGCCCACAATTTATGAACGAAATCCGCAAATTCACAAACGACATCGTCGAAAAGGCGAAAAACTTCCAAGGCGACACGGTGGACGGCAACTTCCAGCCTCTCGACGCGAAATGCCCGAAGTGCGGCCACGCGGGATTTGACGAGACATTCAAGGCATTCGAGTGCGGCGCGAAATGCGGCGCGATCATCTGGAAAAACATGGCCGGCCGCCAGCTCGAGCGCGAGGAAGTCAGCAAGCTCCTGCGCGACGGGAGCGTCGGGCCGCTCGAAGGTTTTCGCAGCAAGATGGGACGCCCGTTCGCCGCCGTGGTCAAACTCGACCCGGAATTCAAGCAGAGCTTCGATTTCGGGGACTCGCAGGATTCCTCCCGCCAGATCGACTTTTCCGTCCTCCCGTCCATCGGGACTTGCCCGGTCTGCAAAGCCGGAACCATCCACGACACCGGCACGGCCTGGCAGTGCAGCAAGACGCCCGCCTGCAAATTCCGCATGGGAAAATCGCTTTGCCAGCGGGAGATCCCCCGCGAGCAGGTGGTCCAGCTCATCGAAACCGGAAAGACCGGGCTGATTTCGAAATTCATCTCGAAGAAAGGCCGGCCGTTCTCCGCGTTTCTCAAACTCGAAGACGGGAAGGTGGGATTCGAGTTCGAGGAGCGCAAAACCCCCGCGAAAAAAACCACCCGAAGCCGCGGAGCCGCATCGCCAGCGCCCCGCGCGGCCTGAGCGAAGCGTGATCGGGAGGGTGAGGCTCCGTCCGAACCCATTTTATTACGGCTCGGACGGAGCTTCGCCTTCCCCGGCCAGACCCGGAGCGCAGATCACGGATTCATGATTGGATTCTTCATTTGCATCACCCGCGCTGTCGTTGTTACACTGCCCCAGAGATGAGTCTTCACCGCCCCTCCCTCGGGAAATATTTCCTTTTCATTCTGCCGGGTTGTTTGGCTTTGCTTCCCCTCTGTGCCCCGGCACATATCGCGGACGCCCCGCACACAAAAGACTCTCCGGGCCTCGCGCTCGTGAAGCCACAGGCCTGGTCGAATGACGACCTCGCGACGGTTCTCGAGTTCCTCGGGTTCACCGACCATTCCGGCTACTGCGAGTTCCGCACCGCAAAAACTTCCAACTACCAGGTCTCCACCGCAAAAATCGTGAAACTGGTCGTTTTCCCCGAGAGCCCGCAATCGCTCTCGACGGCGGAGCAAAGGGCCGCCCTCCAAAAAACCATCGATGAGTTCGCCTCCCTCTCTGCAAAATTTCCCTCGGCGACCCGCCAGTTGGACAAAGCGGCGGCTCCTCTCAAGGCCGATGCGGCAAAATATGATGCCGGGAACGTGAAGGACCGCGGCCAGTGGATCCTCCGCAGCGTTTTCTACAGGCAGAAAGCCACCGCCCTCGCGGATCTTCTCCGCCCCGAACTCATCGCGGCACCAAGAATCAAAGAGGTGGATCTGGCCACGAACCAATACTACCTCGGGCTCCAGGACCTCGCCAAAGCGGAACCTTCCGTGAGCGGCGTGATCGCGGGGATCCGTTCATTCTACCAGAGCCTTGTGAGAAAAGCTGATCGCGACGCCTTGTTGGCCCAGCTCAATTCGCCGTCCCTCGTCTTCGCCCAGGCCGCCGACCTGGTCAAACAGCTCAAGGCCCTCCAACCCGGGGAGGATGCCCGCGCCAACCTCTTTGTGCAGAGCTGGGACACGGCGGTCGCCAATGCCGGCAAGCTCACCAAGCAGATCACGGACGCCCAGACGCAATTCGAAGCCGCGATGCCCGCCACGGCTGATTCCATCAAAGCGCCCGCGATTTCCCCGGAGCTTTCCGCGGATCTCGACGCGCTGGCCGATGCGGTGAGATCATTCCGCTCCGGCTCCCCGCCGCCTGCGATCGCTGTGCCTCTGCAGCTTGCCGACGCGATGAGGACCTGCGGGGAAAAATTCCCTGGGCTCGCCAAGCAGATTCAAGCCCGCGAGTTCCTCGATGCGAAGGGTGTCCTCGACCCGCTGACCAGCCAGGCGGACATCATCGGCCCCAAAACCGCCAAAGCCCTTTCCGCCCTCCAGAAAAAACTCGCGGCCGAAATCGAAAAATTCCAGGCTCTCCGCAACGAAGGCAAGCTGCTGGCCGAAAACGACAAGATCGAGGAGGCGCTGAAAAAATACCAGGCCGCCTTCGCCATCATCCCCGCCAAAGACGTCGCCGCCCAGATCGCCGCTCTGAAAAAACAGTAGGCCGAAAACCCCTCCTTGGCACCGCCGCGAATTCGTGGTGAATTTGCCGGTGCCCGCCAAGAAGCGCCCCCCAAAATCCGCTGATCAGAGGCCCGGCTCCGCCCCGAATTCCTTGACCACTCAAAATGGGAGTTGAAGCCTTTCCGGGAAGCCCCTAGAATTTCTGCCCGACAACTCCGCGGGGCGGATGGGGGGGCGCATGCGCCCCCCACTTCGCACTTCC
>Ga0209697_10001237_pt1 | contig 40174 bp, 45 predicted proteins | sample AliMusrvi5mmetaG_FD_184115 | JGI IMG/M metagenome (GOLD analysis project Ga0209697, IMG submission 184115) | Freshwater lake bacterial and archeal communities from Alinen Mustajarvi, Finland, to study Microbial Dark Matter (Phase II) - Alinen... | ecosystem: Environmental > Aquatic > Freshwater...
CCCGCTCCCAGGTCCCTCCGAGCCTCCCCCTTTCACTCTTCACTCTTCCGCCCCCCATGATCGCCGACCCCAACACCTCCTTCGAAGGACACTCCAGCGAGCAGCTTCCCGCCAGCAGCCGCGTCTATGTCCCCGGCCAGCTTCATCCCGAAATCCGCGTGCCCATGCGCGAAATCAAGCTCAGCCCCACCAAGAGCTTCAACGGCCGCATCGAAGTCAATGAGCCCGTGCGCGTCTATGATTGCGCCGGTCCCTGGGGCGATCCCGACTTCACCGGCACCTCCGACAAGGGCCTGCCGCCCCTGCGCGAAAGCTGGATCGCCGCCCGTGGCGACGTCGCCGCCTACGACGGCCGCGAAGTGAAGCCCCAGGACAACGGCTACCTCTCCGGCAAGCACGCCGAATTCGCCAGCACCGCCGAACGCAACCGCCTCGTCGAGTTCCCCGGCCTGCACGGCGAACGCCGCCGTCCCCTCAAGGCCACCGGCCACCCCGTCACCCAGCTCTGGTATGCCAAGCAGGGCATCATCACTCCGGAGATGGAATACATCGCCATCCGCGAAAACATGCGCCGCGCCCAGATCAAGGATTTCAAGGACGACATCGTCCGCAACGACCTCGACAAGCAGCACGCCGGCTCCACCCAGATCCAGAGCGACTACACCCCCAGCATTTTCAAGCGCTTCCCCCAGCGCATCCCGAACGAGATCACCCCCGAGTTCGTCCGTTCCGAAGTCGCCTCCGGCCGCGCCATCATCCCGGCCAACATCAATCACCCCGAGCTCGAGCCCATGATCATCGGGCGCAACTTCCTGGTGAAGATCAATGCCAACATCGGCAACAGCGCCGTCGCCTCCAGCATCGAAGAAGAAGTCGAAAAGATGCGCTGGGCCACCAAGTGGGGCGCCGATACGGTCATGGATCTCTCCACCGGCAAGAACATCCACGCCACCCGTGAATGGATCCTGCGCAACAGCCCCGTGCCCATCGGCACCGTGCCGATCTACCAGGCGCTCGAGAAGGTCAATGGCAAGGCCGAAGACCTCACCTGGGAACTGTTCCGCGACACCCTCATCGAACAGGCCGAGCAAGGCGTCGATTACTTCACCATTCACGCCGGCGTCCTGCTGCGTTTCGTCCCCATGACCGCCTCGCGCATGACCGGCATCGTCAGCCGCGGCGGCTCCATCATGGCCAAGTGGTGTCTCTCGCATCACAAGGAAAGCTTCTTGTACACCCATTGGGACGACATCTGCGACATCATGGCCGCCTACGATGTCAGCTTCTCCATTGGCGACGGACTGCGTCCCGGTTCCATTGCCGATGCCAATGACAAAGCCCAGTTCGGCGAACTCGAAGTCCAGGGCGAGCTCACCAAGCGCGCCTGGGCCAAAGGCGTCCAGGTCATGAACGAAGGCCCCGGCCACGTCCCCATGCACATGATCGAGGAGAACATGGCCAAGCAGCTCGAGTGGTGCCACGAAGCCCCCTTCTACACCCTCGGGCCATTGACCACCGACATCGCCCCCGGCTACGACCACATTACCAGCGGCATCGGCGCCGCCATGATTGGCTGGTACGGCTGCGCCATGCTCTGCTACGTCACCCCCAAGGAGCACCTCGGACTGCCTAACAAAGAAGATGTCAAAACCGGCGTCATCACCTACAAGCTCGCCGCCCACGCCGCCGACCTCGCCAAAGGCCACCCCGGTGCCCAGTACCGCGACAACGCCCTCAGCAAAGCCCGGTTCGAGTTCCGCTGGGAAGACCAGTTCAATTTGTCTCTCGATCCCGTCACCGCCAGAGAGTATCATGATGAGACCCTTCCGCAGGACGGCGCCAAGAGCGCCCACTTCTGCTCGATGTGCGGCCCGCACTTCTGTTCCATGAAAATTACTGAGGATGTGAGAAAGTATGCGGCCGAACAAGGCTTGGCCGAAGAGGAAGCCTTGCAGCGCGGCATGGAAGACAAGTCCAAGGAGTTTGTCGAGGGCGGAGCCGAGGTTTACACCGTGGCTTAATTCATGGGCCGAATCCGAAAAGGTGGCTACATCATCAAGTGGTTCATTGGCGACCATGCTCAGAGGCATGTCCATGTCGAAACACCGGATGGCAAGCTCCTCGGGCGATTGAATCTTGAAACAATGACCGGAGTGGAAGGTTGGCAACCCGGTCGAAAGCTGCTAAAAGTGATCACAGAGATTCAGCGCGAAGGACGCCTATGAAGCTAGCACGTTCCCTCAAGGTGCCATTTGGCACCGCCAAGATGCTCCGGGTCACCGGCGCGAAATACCTGTCCTGGGAAGACGCCTTTGAGGTGGACTTCGAAGACGGTCTCAGCTTCCTTGAACCGCACAGTACGATTCGTAAAGCGAACAAGATTGCGCCTGAAGCACAGCCCACTCGCGTTGAACTCGATGAGAATCCCTGCATCGGCTTTTTCGTCCACTACGACAACGGCCAGACCGCCGAAGTGTCGTGGGCCTTCATACGCGAGCTGCCACCGAAGCCAGCCAAGAAATGAGTCTGACCTCCGAGACACCCTCTACACCGTGGCTTAGCTTCCCTGAATAGGTCCTATAGGACACATAGGACCTATTTTCCCGGCCTCTCAGTTCCCCGGCTTCTCCACCTCCCGCCGCCATGCCTTCGGAAGACCCTTCAGGCTTTCTCCCCCAAGGCGGCAACTACCAGGAGCTTCTGTCTTACCGGAAGTCGGAGGTCATCTACGACCTCACCTTCCGCTTCTGCGAGAAGCACCTCAAGCGTGGCGACCGCACCATTGACCAGATGGTGCAGGCCGCCCGGTCCGGGAAACAAAACATTGCCGAAGGCAGCAAGGCATCCATCACCTCCACCGAGATGGAGTTGAAGCTCACCAACGTCGCTCGCGCCAGCCTGGAAGAGCTGCTCATCGATTACCAGGACTTCCTCCGCGTCCGCGACCTGCCCGCGTGGGCCAAGGACTCCGCCGAAGCCCTCTACATCCGCAAGCTCGGCAAACAACCGGATGAAAGCTACGAGTCCTACCGGACCTTCGCCGACACCCGCCCCGCCGAAACCTTGGCGAACATCGCCCTCTGCCTCATTCATCAGGCCAATTACCTGCTCGACCAGCAGATCCGCCGCCTCGAAAAGGACTTCCTTCAAAAAGGCGGCCTCCGCGAGCGCATGACCCGCGCCCGCCTCGATTATCGCGATCAGCAGAAGGGCAAATAGCCCACTGGGCATCGCATGGCTCCAGAAAATAGGTCGTATAGGCCCTGTTGGTTATTTGGGGAGTTTGAACAGGAGTCGGAGACTCCTGCTTGTGGCGCGTGGGTGAAGGTGATGTCGATGGGGGCCTCGGGGTCATCGTGGGGAACGACGATCCCCGTGCAGATCAGCGCGGCAAGCCGCTGCCTGCCTTCGATGTTCAGGGTGGGCCACAGAGCAGCAAGGCTTTTGGCCTCCGTGGCAATAGCGTCTGCCGACAGGTCGGCGACCTGTAGCGCGGTGACCTCGCCTTCGAGGCGGGGCAGTTCCTCGGTGAGCTGGGTCAGCCGCTCGCTGAGAGGGATGTTCACCTGCTTGAACTGATCGACGCTCATGCCGCCTCCGAGGTAAAGCTCATAGAGTTTCCGCATCTCATCCCTTGTTGAGGCGATCTGCTGCCTGGCCAATTCCGCGCGATGGATGCGCTCCGCGACCTTCTGCCTTGCGGCGTCCAGGTGGACGGCAATCCTGCCTCCGTCGGCCAACGAATCGGCAATCGTGCCGATGAAGATCTGCTCGATGGTGGCAGCGGCGATCCGGTTCTTGCACTTCGTGCAGGTGTAGTTCGGGCTGCCGGTGTAGACGTACATCCTGCCGCCGCATCCGCACTTCAGGAGCCCTGTGAAGATCTGCGCAGGCGTCTTGCCCGGCTTCCTGGCGGGCTTTATCTGCTCTTCGAGGATGCGGTTCACGCGGTCAAAGACCTCTTCGCTGACGATGGGCACGCACGGGGCGGTGCCCCATTCGCTTTCCGGCTTGAGTTCCATCTTCCAGCCGCTGGCGAGCTTCCTTTTGAAGATGTTGATCCGGTAAGCGCCTTTGGCGCTGGTGCAGCGCAGCATCCGGCCAACCTGCGTGTCCTGGAATTTCTTGCCCTCCCGCGTGCGCAACCCCCGCTCATTGAGCAGGCGGGCCACAGCGCCCTTGCGGCGGTACTCAAGGAACAGCTCGAACGCCTGCCGCCTGATCGCGGCTTCCTCTGGCACCTGCACCAGCTTCTTGTCGTCCCAGCGATAGCCAAACGGGGCCATCCCGCTCAGGGGCTTGCCCAGCTTCGCCCGCACCGCGATGGAAGACCTGACGCGTGAGGCGATTTCTTCGCGCTCCCACTGCGCGATGGCACCGAGCATGGTGTAGAACAGGAGTCCTGCCGGCGTGCTCGTGTCGATCTTTTCCTCGATGGACACCAGCGACGCCTTGTGGGTCTCGAAGTGCTGGGAAAAATCGAGCAGCTCCTTCGTGTTGCGCGCCAGACGGGCGAGCTTCGAGAAGATCAACCCCTGGATGTGGCCGCGCTTCACGTCGCGCAACATGCGCTGGCACTCGGGATGCTCCCATACCGACTTGCCGCTGACTCCGGCGAGGTCGTACGTTTCGACCACCGTCCAGCCGTTGAATTCGGCGTAGTGCTTGGCCCTGACCCTGTGGTGGTCGGGGGACTCCCCGGCGGCCTGATCTTCCGTGGAGACGCGAATCCACACTCCAACCCGTTTCCCTTGGCTCGTATTTGCACTCATATAACGCAATAAATAGAAGTCGGGAATTTGTAACCCATAAATGAGGGCTTGCAAGCGAAAGTGATCTGCTTTCCGATCAGTCTTCCGGGAGCTTTGAGCGGTTCTTGTTCACCAAGTCGGCGATCTCTTCGAGCTGCTCGGCTTCGATCCTGCGGCGCTCCTCGGGCGAAACCTCCATGTGCCGCACGCGCACCCTGCGGCCCGCGATGATCCGGGGCTGATCGCTCGGCGCGGTGCTCGCCCGGTCGGCGGCGGCCAGCTCCGAAAGCCAGATGAGCAACTCGTCCGGCGAGAGAAAGCGCAGCTTTGACAAGATCGCTTCGGAGTACTCCTTTCGGGCCGCCCTTTCGATGTTCTCCCGGACATTGGCGAGCGGAGCGACCGACACGATAAAATCAAACCCTGCATCAACACACTTGGTGAGGTTCTCGATCTCATGGGCCGTGTTCGTGTTCACCGCCACTTCCACAGCGATGCGGCGGTTGCGCGACTCCAGGGTCAGGTCCGCCCGGCCCCCCGCAACTGTCGCCTCCTTGGTCGCCTTGTAGCCAAGGCCGCCTCCCTCCGCAGTGAGGCGGGCGACAATCATTTGATGGTCGTCGCCACCCCGTCCCATGCCGGCGGAACGGGCTGGCTGGATCTCTTCGCGTGGCGGTGGCAGCAAGATCACCGGCGGTGGGGCATCCCGTGCCACCATTGGCGACGCATCCACCGGAGGTGCGTCGGGTGGTGCCGGGGCGACCTGTTCGGCGGTGGTTGCTGGCGGCTTCCTTTCCAGTTTCTTATCCTGACGAGAGGGTTTTGTTGCCTCCGATTGCTCCGCCATTTTCCGGCGAAGTTCGGCCTCCACGTCTTTGCGCGGGACGGTGTAGCGACGGCGACTTGCCTCGATGGCTTCAATACGACGATCTTCCGCTTCGTCCTCATCGGGTGCCTCGGGCAGAATCACTCGCAGATTGAAATCCTGATCCGCACGCTCGATGCGGCACAAGGCATGGCCTTGCTTGAGCGATGAAAAGTCCTTCGGCTCGTAGTGGGCGAAATCGCCTTTGAGCGCCCGGCCATCGGCATCGCTCACCCGGAACACGACGCGCGTTGCAGCATTCGTCATCACCGCTGACGCAACGTCTGCACTCTGAGAAAGCTGGTGCAAATCCTGGTGGGCAAGCACCAGCCCCAATCCGTATTTGCGCGCACCGGAAAGGATGGCGGCCATGCTTGGAGTCACGAAATACTGGCACTCATCCACGTAGCAGAAGAACGGCACGCGATCCTTGGCCGGCATTCGTGCGCGGCCCATGGCCATCTGCTGCAACTTCACCATCACGAGGCTGCCGAGCATGAAGGCGTTTTCCGTGCCGATCAGACCCTGAGGGAGCCGCACCAGCAGGATGCGGCCTTCATCCATGATCTTGCTGAAGTCGATGCGATTCTCCTGCTGGCTCACCATGTAGCGGATGATCTTCGGGGTAAGCAGCGTCTCAAGGCGGGTCAGGATTGGGCCGACGCTCTTCGGGCCATCGAGTTTTGGAAACGTCTGTTCCCAGTAGAAGCGCACATCCGGGTCATCCACACCTTGCAGGAACAGTCCCCGCCAGTCGGCATCAACAAGGAACCGTCGCATGTCTGCTAGCGTGCCGCCTTCGGTGTGTTCCAAGAACGCGAGCACGAGGTTCTGGAAGATGATCCCCATGCGATCTCCCCAAGAAGTCGAGAGCCTGCGGAACACACTCACCAAATCCGAGGCGAGCAACGTCTTCTCGTGATCGCTGTGCGCTGACAGCACGTTGAAAGGGGTGACGTGGTCTTCATCGGATGGATCAATCAAGATCACATCGTCCAGTCGCGACGGGGGAACACTCGCCAAAACTTTGTCGATCAAGTCCCCATGCGGATCAACCAAGGCAAACCCCTGCCCCGACTCCAAGTCCTGGAGCATGAGTGAGAGTAAGAACGTGCTCTTTCCCGTGCCCGTGCCACCAACAACATGCATGTGTTGCAGTCGTTGCGCGGTGGTGAGAGTCACGAGGGATTCGTCGCCAGCGTGCTCATTCACACCGAGGGTAACGGTGCCGATCTCCGATTGAGTGCTCTCAGTAAGCGGTGCGGCACGCGAGTTGTCTTCAACCAGTCGCGCAAGCTTCTCGGACTTCACCCCTGCCGTGGGCCAGTGAACCAAACCCACCAGTTCGTCCAAATTCAGAATCATCCCACAGCGCCGCGACCGACGACGCACTAAATCGTCGCAATGCGCTTCGTGGTCATAGTCCACGTTGGTCAGCGGCATCAACGACTGACCGCCGTGCCGTGAGAACAGCCGCAAAGCGGGAGACAGGCTGCGAACGATTTCCCATGTTCGATCAATTTGCTCTGACTTCGCTGCGAGGCGAAGCACCACGCCATAGAGCGGGCGGCCCATCTTCTCCGTCGCACCTTTCACAAGGTCAGCCCCATCATCAAAGAACGGCTTTCCGTCTCCCTTGGTGACTGCGGCCATGACGTTCTCCCGCCATGGTGCCGAAAGCGGGGAGAAAATCACCTGATATACCGCCGTCTCGCCCTCCCTGAGATGGGCCATTGCGCCAACCAGGCTGACAAACGGATCAAGCCTCGTGCCGGCATCCAGCGGCATCATGAACTCACGGCACAGGCCGAAGTCGATCACGACGCGCTCGGAACTGCCATCATCCTTCCACGCCTCGGACAAAATTTCCTGCGACCATGACAATCGAGCATCGGGGAACTGCGCCGCAAGCTGCTGTTCAAGCATTGCGGCATCCGTAACGCGTGCCGTGATCTGCACCGAAACCTCAACGCCCGTGCCGATCACCTCGAACGCCACGGGCGCATTCACCGTCGCCAGCGTCTTCAGGAAGTTTGACATCAACTCCGCTGAATGCGTCGCCCCGGATGGCAGCATTACGCGGAATTCAACAGGCAGTTCATCCTCTTCTCCGCACCAGTTCGGTTCCGGTTCTTCCGGCTCCGGCTCGGGATCGCTCAAGGCACTCGTCTTCGGCGGCTGAAGCGCCCGGAACATCTTGTCCGTCAACTTGGACAAGAACGTCGGCCTCGTCCCATCATCTACAGGCCCCTCCAGCCGCAGGCGGTGCCCAGGGAAGCGAATGAACGGCGGCTCCAGCTCCACCGGCCATTCGTACGTCAGACCACCCCGACCGCGATTCTCCCAACGGTAGAAGTTCTCGGCGAGGCGTTCATAAACCGTCATGAGTGTTTGGTAGGCTTGTCGCTCAGCTCATCGACCGCATACTTCACCAGCTCCCGCTCCGTGAGGATTTGCTCGGGATTCTTGACCGTGATGAACTCCGGCTCGACGATGCCCCCAGCCATGCAAAACTCCACCACCTTGATTCGGATGATGGTGTTCACAAGATCGCCGAACATGAGACGCTGGTCCTGCCGGTGATAGGACTCGGGTCGCGCAAAACGCTCATACAGGGCACCAATGACCGGCATATACAGCAGTGCTTCGTCGAGCCCGGACCAGTTCTGCGCCGTGAGAAAAACGACAAGCATGAACAACAGGGACGAACCAAACACAATGCCTCCGACCATCAGACCGTAGAGCTGCCAGTACAGGGCAAAGAAACTTCCCATCCCGAGCAAAAAGAGAAGCAACTCCCAGACTCGCAAGATGCGGGGAAGCACGGCAGCTCTCGCCGAGAACCACCAGCTTGTTCCGAACGGCGCGGAGCATATGTCGATCACCACGCGTTCCCGTCTCAAACGCAGGTAGGCCCGATTGGCGGAAAGCACCCCTGCGTGTTTGAAGTGGATGCGTTCAATGATCAGTTCCGGCACACGCCGCTTGGACAGCTCTTCTTCGAGCGACTGGAAGAACTGGCCGGTGTCACTTTCGAAGTCCATCAGCGGCACATACCAGTGTGCAAAGATGATCGGTTTGCGTTTGCGGATGATGCCAAACATGATTCACGTGGGGCTGATGTTGAAGAGTATTTTAAGGCTTCGATGCGTCACGGATGACTCGCCACAGTTCGATGCCGAGCGCATCGGCAATCCGCAAAAGAGTATCGAGGGTAGGTGCCCGCATTTCACGCTCAACGTAGCTCACCATCTGCTGGGACAGCCCGGCCTTTTTGGCGAGAAGGTTGAGCGACAGCTCCTGCCGCACCCGTTCCTCCCGAAGGAGGCGGGCGACGCTGGTGCAGACGGCCTGTCGCGTGGATTCTTTGGGCACGCTGTTTACTATCACCTCCGCGCTTGACATGGCATCTCACCATAGTTAGATAGCAGGTGCTATGAAAATCCTCCGCAGACTCGGACCCGACCCCCATGCCAATGGCAACCAAACGGTGGCACTCAATGGCTGCCCGGACATCCTTGAGCTTGCCGACGGCGATTTCGCCATCATCGGCATCGACATCACAGACGCGTGTGCCAGTCATCTTCCCAGCTCTGCGGGATGCGGTCCGGATGAACGCATCGTGAGGGTTCCTCGCAACGTGGTGATTGCCGCGAAGCCGGACATTGCCGGGCTTCGCTGACACCCAGGCTCCGCTTGTGATACAATCATGGCATGACCGAGATCATGCAGTGGTTGTTCGAGCATGGCAAAGACACCCTGGAAAGCGCAGGGGTCATTTTGGGGCTCTTTTTCACCACAGCCTCCTTCCGGGCGGATGCCAGGGAGCGACGCATCAGCAATCTGATGGAGCTGGCTCAAAGTCACCGCGACTTGTGGCTGCAACTCGTCGAGAAACCCGCGCTTTCCCGTATCCTGAAGGACGACATCAGCCTCCGCAAGGCAACAGTTTCCGTTGTTGAGCAGAGGTTTGTGCATCTGCTGATCACGCATCTGTCTGTGTGCTTTGAAGCAGTAAAGAGCGGCGTTCTTCCCAACCTGTCGGGACTCGAAGACGATGTGCGCAGCTTCTTTTCACTCCCCATTCCCCGGCAGGTATGGAAATGGAGCCGCCGGTTTCAAGAGAAGGACTTTGCTGCCTTCGTGGACAAAGCCACCGGCTGGACTGATGCCTCAGCCCAGTGATTGCGGCCGGATTTGATCGCCTGACACCACAGCACCACATCAGGAAAGAAGCCCCGATCAGACTGAAGTCTGGTCGGGGCTGTTTATCGTCACTGGGTTTACGTCAGCAGTCCTGCCTCCTTGAAGGAGAAGTGGCGCTGGTGGCCCAGGATGACGTGGTCACATAGGGCAATGCGGAGAACCTCGCCAGCCTCGCGGATGCGCCTTGTGAGGGCACGATCAGCAAAGCTTGGGTCCGGCTCGCCACTAGGGTGATTATGTTATGTGGAGTGCCCGTTTATGTGCAGCACAGAGGCGTAGAGCCACAACCGAGGCCGGTTTGATCACACAGATCAAGCCGGCCTCTTCACATAAATACGGGGCGAAACTGCTACAATTTTGAAAGCCAGGACAGCAGGTCTTGATCACGCTGCCAGGAGACGCCCTGCCTCCTCTTTTGGGGAAGGAGTTTTTCGCATGACTGGAGCATTTTCTTTTTCATATCCAGGTCAATTTCGACATAGCTGTTGGTCGTCTCAATCGAGGCGTGCCCCAGCCAGGACCGGATCATCGCGAGGTCAACGTTTGACTGGAGCAGATGCATCGCAGTCGTGTGACGCCATGTATGAGGCGTGACTTTGCGAGTGAGAAGCGAAGGACATTTTTCGGCGGCTTCGGCGACTCGATGGGCGACAATGTACCGCACGCCGAAGCGGGTGAGCCGGTTGCCTTCGCCATTCACGAAAAGAGGAGTGATGTCGCCAGGCCGAACGGAGCGCTGCTCCAAATAGGCTTTGATGGCGTGGATGGTCTCCACCCACAGCGGACACGTGCGTTCCCTTTTGCCCTTCCCAAAAATGCGCACGTAGCACGGGCGGCTGAAGCGCACATGATCGACATTGAGGCTCACCAGTTCATGGGCTCTCATGCCCGTGTTGTAAAGCAGCCGGAGCAAGGCATCGTCGCGTTGTCCGAGCGGGCTTTGGGTTTTGATCGCGCCGAAAATGGCGCGAACCTCCTCCCGTTCCATGTATTCCGGCACCCGCGCGGCCTGGCGTTTGAATGGAACTGCCAGAATCGATTCAGAGTGAGCGAGGTGGCGCGGGTCAGTGGTGGCGAAGTAGTTGAAAAAAGCATGGATCGCAGCCAGCCGGTTGTTGCGGGTCTGGACGCTGTTGTTGCGCTTTGCTTCCAGATAATCCAGGAAGCGGCGAACGGTATCGGCTGCCAGGTCTTCAAGCGTGAGATCGGTGCAGCGCTTCCTGTGGTGCTCACAGGCAAACTGCAACAGGAGCTTCCATGCATCGCGATACGCAAGGACAGTGTTTTCGCTCAGTCCGCGCTGCAACACGAGATGGTGCTCGAAGAAGCTGCGGAGTGATGTACCCAGGTCAGTCTTTGTCATGGCCGTTTGTTATGGCGATTCGTGGGACGGCGAAGTGGGCATGGAACCGCCTGCCAGCGCTCTCCAAAAGCTGCGCTGTCGCATGGAGGTAAATTTCAGTGCCGCTCAAGGTGCTGTGCCCAAGGTACGTTGAAAGCAGCGGGAGTTTGGCTTGCAGATTGTCCCCGTGCCGATACCAGGCCAGAAGGCGATGCACCGCAAAGGTATGCCGCAAGTCGTGGACACGAGGCCCCGGCTGCCCGACGGGGCCGCGCAACCCCAGACCGCGTATGATTTGAAGGAAGACGGTCACAAATCCTGGATGCCCCTGCCTCCTGCCTGCCACATTAGGAAACACTGGCGCACAAGGGGCAGTCTCAAAGCCCGCCTGGCAGCGTTGTCTCATGTACGCCGCAAGATGGCCCACGGTGGATCGCGAGAGCGGCACATAGCGTGCTTTCCCAAACTTGCCCTCGCGAACTTCGATTACACGGCGTTTCAGATCAATGTCACCGAGGTTCAGATTGAGCGCCTCGCCGATGCGCAGTCCGGTGGCGTACAGAACCCCGATCAATGTGGCGACAACCACCGGACGAAAACTTCCGGGCGGCCCGAGCTTCTTTGCCGTCGCGAGGATGCTGCGCATGTCGCCTTTGGAGAAGATGTGCGGAACCGGACGAACACGGCACGGCATGTAGACATTGCACACGATGCAGGTGCGCGGATCGAAGAGGCTCTGATACCGGCAAAACTGCTTGAGAACACTGATGCGATTGATCCGCGTGGAGGGGCTGAGGTGACTGAGGCTTTCAATCCAACGCTCGACAATCTCACGGCTCAGCGGCTGTCCCGGCTTGAGTTCGCTCATCAAAAACCGATCCAGCGACCGGAGAATCTTTTGACTGCTGGCACCGCGCCTACCTCCGGTGCGGCGAGCTTCCATGAAAGCCTGGAACCTGGGTGCAAGCGGGCTTCGAAAAAGGCAGGTTGCCATACGGTCAGTCCTTTCCGGGCCACGGCAAAGCAACTTCGCGAAGCGAGTTGAGGTCAGCCTTGGCGTAGATGAAGGTTGTGTCGATGCAGCGATGGCCCAGCACGTCGGCGATGGATTTGATGGGTGAATCGTTCGCCAAAGCGCGGATGGCCCAGGAATGGCGCAAAGTTCGGGAGCCGCTTCCGGCGGTTTTGACGCCGGCCTCAACCAGGTAACGACGAACCATGGTCGAGATGCCCATGCTGTTCATCGGGCGGAATGGAGCTTTGACGCTGAGGAACACTTCCCGATAGGGGGTGCCGGTCCTGCGATGCTTCAGGTATTGGACGACGGCTTCGCCTGCCGCCTCCACGAGCGGCAGCACCACTTCTTTTCCTCCTTTGCAGGCGCGAATGCGGATACGCGCGCGGTGCCAGTCGATGTCATCCAGGAGCAGTTGAGCCGCCGAGATTCCCCGGATGCCATAGGCCATCATGATGAGGATGATGGCATAGTCCCTGGCACCACCTGCGGTGTCCCTCGGGATCGATTTGAGCATCGATTCCAAACGGGAGTCTTCCATGCCCTTGGGCAATGAAGCGTGCCGGTACGAGCGGAGGGAAGGAACCAGACTTGAAAAATCCGCCTGAGTGTAATGGTGTCGGGCACAGTAGTGAAGAAATTCGCGCAAGGTGATCGACAGCGAACTGGGGTGCGATGTGCTCTTTCGGAAATGGTCTCGAACGAGCTTCTCCACCGACATGGCGGTCAGTGTCTTGAATCGTTCGCGCCCAGCCCCGCTCCCCAGAGATTCAAGGAACGAGCTGAGCTGGCCGCACCGATACTTGAGCGCACTTTCCGAAAGCCCACGCTCCACCCGCAGATGCTGGACGAACGGATCAAGGAGCCAGGTATATGGCTTCAGGACTGGTTTGGGGTTTGGTGGCGTGAAGGCCTTGATCTCAACGAGGTAAGCGAACAGATGCTTGAGCGCGCGCCGCGTTTGCTCCTTGGGATCACGTCGGAAACCAGTCTCGAATGGACAGGGGTGACACGCTTCCATGAAGGCATCGACAAGAGACTCAGAGAGTTCCTTGCAGCGAGAAACCCCGTGCTCAATCAAGAAGGCGTTGAACAGGCAGCTCTTGCCCAGAACATAACGACCGCCAGACCGAGTGTATCCTTTGGCTCGCAGATGAGCGGCAAGGCCATCGAAATATGGCCCCAGAGGGCCACGCCGGAAGTCAACGAGGGTGCGTTTCTCCTTGTACCAGTGCTCAAGCATAAAAGCGGCACCTCCTCCATCACCACAGGGTACGAACGCCAGGCACCGTCCAGGCAAAAGCCTCTGCCCCGTGCGCGAAAAACCACCCCTGTTTATGTGAAGAGGCCGGCTTGATCTGTGTGATCAAACCGGCCTCGGTTGTGGCTCTACGCCTCTGTGCTGCACATAAACGGGCGCTCCACATAACACAACTTATGTGCCGAAGCACATAAGTTGTGCAGGAGCACGATGCCGTGTGCGGCGGCCATGATGGCGATGCGAAAGACTTCGCGTGCCTCGGCCATCGCCTCACAGAGCGTACCCGTGGACACGATGTAGTGTCCTTTGATGCGGAGTCTCACGTTAAGCACGAGTACGACCACACACTCCACATCGGCATTGAACTCCGGTGCGGTGCAAATGTGCTGTTTCCAATATTGAACGGCCTGTGCCGGGCAATCCATCTTGATCATTGCTTCAGGGGCGGGGCATTCCCGCAGACTGACAACCTTCCACTCCTTGGGCTCAGACTTTCGTCTTCGTCGGTCGGGTGGATTATTTGACTTGAACAGTTCGAGTTGTTCCACTTCACTCTCCTTTGCCGTCCACCTGTTACTAGCAGGCTGCTTCTTGGGTGACACTCTCGCGCTTGAAGCGGGACGGCACTTTGCGTGGTGCGCGTCGCGAGAGGTTCGGCCTGTGGGCCGGTTCAGTATTCGGAGGGCAGGAGCACTGTGGTTGCTGAGCGATCAGCTTCCGTGATGATCCAGAACTTGATGTCGGCGGCGTTGTGATACGCCGAGAGAAGACGCGAGCCGTCGATCAGGGATTGATCGTTGGCCGCATTGTCTTCAGCATCAAGCTCGCCCCAGTCGCCGCGATGGTGTCGCTGCAAGCATGTGGCAATCTCCGACGAGGTGAGTGCTTCGAGAGCACCGGGTGTGGCATAGACGTTGCCGAGGCTGAACTTTGGTCGCCCCGGTTTGAGTTCAATCATAGACCGTGGTCGTTGAAGGTGACTGCGATGCCGTCGATGTCGTCGCCGAGCATGTCTTCGATGGTGTGTTTCAGACCGAGCTTTTCAGCATCGGGCCTGGCGTTCACGGGACATCCAGGGCAGCGGATGACGTGCATCATGGTTCTGCCGAATTCGTAGCCAGCGGCTTTGAATGCGGCCCGATGATAGGGAGTCAGCCGCCCATCGGTGGGCAGCTTGCTCCAAGCCTCAGTGTCTTGATCACTGAGACCGGTTTCGTGGATGGCGTCCTGCCAGAGATGGAAATGATCCCACGGCTCGCCGCAAGTAGTGCAAAGCACGTCCATAGGGTTTGGGTGGGGAATCAGTCCAGCAAAGCATGAAGCTCGCTTTCGGTCATGTGATCGGGTTGTGCGCCTTCTTGGGGCAGTGGCACAACACGCACAAATGTTTGGCGAGCGAGACGGACGAGCGCTTTTTCTCGTCCAGCCCTTCCGGCGTCATCCTCGTCAAACATCAGGATGATGCCCGGACGGGAAGCGGACGCTTGGACAAGCAGCGCTTCCTGTTGAGCAGAAAGCGAACTGCCCATGATCGAAACGACTCGATGGAAGCCCTGCTGCCAGAGCTTGATGGCATCAAAGAACCCTTCCACAACGATCAGCGGCAAGCCTTGCTGTTCAGTCAGAGCGCGGTCAAGGTTGAACACCTCGGCGTTCTTCCGGAAGCCGGCTGGCAGCTTGTATTTCGGACGATCTTCAGGCGGTGAGCCTGGCCAGCGTCCGACATAGCCAACGAGGTCGCCCTCGGGGTTGTGAATCGGAATGACGATCCTTCCCGACATCGTGCCTTTGGGGCAGAAGCCGAGGCCAAACTCGGCAACCGTATCCGGTGTCAGCCCGCGCTCGGAGAGGTAGGCATGATCGGAGTTGAGGTTGGTGAGTTCGAACTTGAGCGGTTCGTTGCATCCGGGTTCTTCCGTCTGTTCCTCCGCCACTGTGGAAGTGGGGGGAGGTGAAGGCGGGCCGTTGGATCTTCGTGATGACCTGGCATGTGCCGGTGACGCCGAATTGTTCGGAGCACCGTCGCGGTGAGACGGAACAGAGTCTGCTTTGCCAGCCAGGCCAAGGTTGAACCACTGGTCGATCCGCAGTGCCGCTTCGTGGGCATTGCAGTCTTCCATCCTGGCGACGAAGTCGAGGTGATTGCCTCCGCACTTGCAGGCACTGTTGTGACAGAACCAGGCGTTCTTCGAAAGGGTCACTTTGAAGTCGTCCTGGTTGCTGCCTTTGTGAATGGGGCAAGGGCCTTCGAGGCCATCGCCGCTGCGGGTGCTGCGCATCTTGGCCGTGAGGCCATAATGCTCAAGCACCTGGTGTATCGAAACGGCCGTTTTGACCGCCCCGAAGTCGATGTATGGTTTTGCCATGTGAATGAACTGTCTTGGTGTTTGCGGGATGTTTGCGTTGTGCAAAGACCTCCACTGTTCATTCTAACAATAGCCCTCAGATGCGGGGAGTTGACGGCTACGCGGAAGTGTGGCGTGTCGATTAAATGCGGATCACCTGAGATGATCGCAGTACTCTGTTAGGCAATTTGAAGCGTGCCATTCCTTCGGACTATGACGACTGGAGGCTCAAGCGAGTCACCCTGTACAATAAACAGGTCGCCCGCATACCCGGGTGTTCCGCTCACAAATTGGAACTTTGTGCCGTACACCATCAGGGAAAACTCTTCGGGTGTGGTGTCTTTATCCAGCCCCCAACTTTCCTGCACGTGCTTCAGATCCATGATCTCTCGCCACTCGGGCATTGAGATTTCGATTGGTTTGTTGCTCATGTTTGCATTGTAGCAAAACACCTCCGAAGGGCCAAGGCATAGAGGACTTGCGCCACACCGGGAGAATCCTGTCAAGACACGTCCATTTTAGCTTCTCGTGAAGGTAGGCTCACATGCCCAATGACGAGGTCTAGCAGATTCGATCCGCTTTGGAGATCGTCTTCACTCAACACGCGGAAGAAACGCCGCCCGCTGTCCAGCTTTGCAACCGCCTGTGCGATGTGTTCGGCGCGCGCCTTGTGACTCGCAATGGTCAAGACAACGAACCGCTCAACGCCAAGCCTGGTTCGTTGGGCGGGGGAGGCACCGGTGGCCTGATAGGCTTTGAGCTTGCGCGCAATGCAGCTTTGACGCAGGTCGCGGCGCTCAATGGGCATAGTGCCGCGATCCGCTTCAAGAAAGTAATGTGTCCGCTCCACCCGGCCATCGGGGTGCGCCGATTCCAGTGCAAAGACCTTGTCGGGTACCACACCCACCCGGCGCTTGCCAGGGAGATCAACCGTCCAACGAAAAGGCTCGCGACGGGTTTCCCTGCCTGTGGGCATGGGCAGGTCGTGTGGATACAGGAGCTGCATATCAGAGCGGTTGCGGCAGTCGAGTTCTAGCGCAGCCATGAAGTCACTCACCATGAGCGCATGCTCCAGAAACAGCCTGCCCACGCTTTTGCTGCGGTTCGTCCAGTCCATTCGATGGAAAGGCATGTTCAGATCGCGGCGCAAGCGGCCCGCACCGCGTGAGGCAAGGCCATAGACGAGGCTGCGAGAACCGCCTTCGTGGAAATAGTCGAGCTGCGCTCGTGGCCGGTCCAGGTAGCCATGATGGTAGAGCAGGTGCAGGCGTCGCAGCACTTGCTGTGCGCTGCCGCCAACGAGCTTTACCAGCCATTCGGATCGAATGAAACGATGCTCTGCCACATGGCGGAGAATCTCGATGTCGCGGGGCGTGATTTGGATTGATCCAGCGGCCTGGGGATCGCGCTCGAAGCGCGGTAGCCGCTGCTGTGGGCTTGGCATGGGTTCATTCTATCATGAAGAAAGCCTCTCCCGCTGGGGAGAGGCTCTTTGGGTTCAGGCCGTGGTCACGGGTTCCTCGGGGTGCGCTTCCGTCACACGTTGACGATCAAGAATGAAGTCAACGGCCTTCGTCGCCTGGGCTGCGGCGCTGATGATCCAACGCTTGTGCTCCTTGGCGCGAAGCACTTGCAGCCAGTTTTGCAGGTAGGCGGCGGATTGCTCGTGCTGGTCGCTGACAATGTCCGCTTCCAGTCCGAGGAACGCCGCGCCCATTTCGGCAACCAGTTCTTCCTGTGAATACACCGGGCCGGCGAACTCGTCATGCTTGGTGAGGCTCTCGCGGCTCAAGCGCGATGAATGGCCTGTGGCATGGATGTTATGCCGATATCGGCATAAGACCCATTATGCCGCGATCTGGATTATGCCGCGCCGATGGTCGAAGCCTTGACGGGAGCAGGTGCGGCGGAGCAACAGTGCTGTTCGTAGCGGCATAAAAAGAGAAGCTTCCGCAGCTTTTTCCACCGCTGGCTCTTGGGATGTCGTAGGCCGCCCTTTCAACCCAAATGAAAGGAACAATTATGACATCATCAATCAAACAAAACACCGAGGCGGTCGGCAACAACACATGGATGGAGCCGTGTCGCAAAGCCTTCCTGGAACTGCTTGTCACCCAAGGTTATTCGGTCTTCACCAGACGTCGGTATAAGCGGACCGTTGATCGCTTTTTCACCGTGTTTGGCGCTCATGCGGTGGGGAGGTCAGTGGTCGACGGAGCCGTCCTTGAAGAAATTCGGCGGGCGGCGTTGAGCAGCGTTTCCGAATCTGACCGCTCTCATGCCGGGTACCGATTGGAGCGCTTCATTGGCTACCTGGTGGATGCAGGTGAGATCTGCCTGCCGGAACAGGCTGCGAAAAAGCCTACGGCAATGGACAAGCTGCGCATGGAATATGACAGCTACCTGCGTCTTCAGCGCGGATTGAGCGAAGCCACGATAGAAGCATGCCTGAGCTATTTTGGACGGTTCATGGCCTTCCTCTTCAAGGATGGAGTGGAGGATCTGAACGCCATCACACCGGATGACATCTTCTCCTTCCTTCGCGGGCTCACCACCCGGGTGCGGCACTACAATGGCAACTCGGCTCCATCGCATTTGCGGAACCTCTTCAAGTTCCTGTTCTGGAGCGGCAAAACCAAGCTCAATCTGGCTGCCAGCATCCCTCGCATTGCCCAGTCTTCAAGGACCAGCCTGCCACGTTATCTGAAACCTGACGAAATCCAGAAGTTGATCGACGCAGCATGGTCGGATGATGCGAAAGGCCGCCGTGACCATGCCATCATTCTGCTGCTCGCGCGGCTGGGGCTGCGTGCGCCTGAGGTGGTAGCCATCCAGCTTGAAGACATTGACTGGCGGGCAGGCGAAATCCTGATCCGAGGCAAAGGCAAGCTGCATGACCGCATGCCGCTGCCAAACGAGGTGGGCGAAGCCATTGTCAGCTACATTCAAAACGGGAGGCCCAGCGGTTCCCGCTCCTTGTTTGTATCTGACCGGCCGCCTCACCAGGCGTTCAAGGATGCGCAGATCATCAACGCAGTGCTGAACAAGGCATTTGAGAAATCGGGGTTGAAGCAGCCGCAGCAATATATCGGCTCCCACCTGCTGCGGCACAGCCTGGCGACTGGCATGCTTGGCAAAGGGGCTTCGCTGGAAGAGATCAGCCATGTCCTGCGGCATCGGTCGCGGGCAACGACAACGATCTATGCGAAGTGCGATATCAATGCGCTGCGCTCGATTGCCCAGGCATGGCCATCGGAAGGAGGTGTGCTATGACATCACTCGCTGTCCGGCTCGAAGAGTATATGGCGGTTCGTCGCAGCTTTGGCTTTGACCTCTCTACTTCTGAGCGCGTGCTGCGCCGCTTCGTCGAGTTTGCCGCCGCCGAGGGCCTTAACCATGTTACCGTTGACCTGTTCTTGCGGTGGAAAGAGCACTTCGGTTCCGCTGACAACAACACTTGGTCTGCACGGCTTGGCATGGTGCGCGTTTTTGCGGGCTGGCTACAGGGCGTCGATCCACGTACGGAGGTGCCGCCGCCCAGCCTTATCAGCGGCAAGCTGCGCCGGTCCCGGCCTTACATCTACAATGCCAGTCAGATCGCCGAAATAGTGGCCGGAGCAGCCCGGCTTCCGTCCGCCTACGGGCTGCGCGGATGGACCTACTCAACACTCTTCGGGCTCATCGCAGTCAGCGGCCTGCGCATCAATGAAGCAATCGGCCTGGACGATGAAGATGTCGATCTCAGCGAGGCAGTGCTGTTGATCAAACGCGGGAAAAATCGCAAGAGCCGCCTTGTGCCGCTATCAGCATGCGCCGCCGGGCGGCTTGGTGCCTACCGCGCCGAACGCAACCGCATCCTCGGCACCAGCCACACGCCGTTCTTCCTCCAGGACAGCGGCTTGCGGCCGACTGACTGCGCCGCCCGCTACAACTTTGCGCTGGTCTGCCAGGACATTGGCCTGCGCGCCCAGCAGGCCTTGCATAAGCATGGCCGTGGTCCGCGCATCCATGATCTGAGGCACACGTTTGCGGTGCGCACCATCACGGAATGGTATCGGAAAGGACTGGACCCTGACCGGGAGATGCTCAACCTCAGCACCTATCTGGGGCACAGCGGCCCCGAGCACACCTACTGGTATATCGAGGCGGTTCCGGAGCTGCTGCAACTGGCTTGCCAACGGGCGGAGCGCTCCATTGCCGAAGGAGGTGCGCTATGAAGACTTACCCGCTTCCCGTTTACGTGCAGCGCTTCTTCACCGAACGCCTCATCACCCAACTTGCAGCCAGCCCGAATACGGTGGCAAGCTACCGTGACACGTTCCGGCTACTGCTGAAATACGCTTCGGATCACCTCGGACGTGCGCCAACCGCCCTGCAGGTTGCTGACATTGACGCCGACCTCATTGCAGGCTTCCTCAGCTTCGTGGAAACTACGCGTGCCAACAGCGCTCGCAGCCGCAACACACGCCTGGCAGCCATCCGGTCGTTCTTCAAGTACGTCGCCTTCCAGGAACCGCAGTTGCTGCATCACTGCCAGCGCATCCTTGCCATGCCTTCCAAGCGGCATGAGAAGCGGGCGGTTGACTATTTGAAGCGCGATGAAATCGAAGCACTCATCGCGGCGCCTGATCCTGTCGCATGGTGCGGCCGTCGTGACCGGACCATGCTTCTGCTTGCGTTGCAGACCGGCCTCAGGGTCTCGGAACTGATCCACCTGAACTGCGGCGATGTAGGACTGGGCACCGGTGCGCATGTGCGCTGCATGGGCAAAGGCCGCAAAGAGCGGGCTACGCCGCTACGCAAGGACTGCGTGGAAGCTCTCCGCCTCTGGCTTGCAGAGCGTGCTGGCGATCCCGCCGCGCCTCTGTTCGTCAGTAATCGCGGGGAGCGGCTCAGCCGGGATGCCGTTGAGCGCCTCGTTGCAAAACATGCGGACAAAGCCTCCAACACATGTTCGACGTTGAAGGGCAAGCGCGTCACGCCGCATGTGCTTCGGCACAGCGCCGCCATGCAGCTTCTTCAGAACGGCGTGGACCGCACAGTGATAGCCCTTTGGCTGGGCCACGAATCCGTGGAAACCACGCAGATGTATATCCACGCCGATATCCAGTTGAAGGAAAAGGCTCTGGCCAAAACCCAGGCTGTGAGCCTTCCGCGAGGCCGCTATCGCCCCAGTGATGAACTGCTCGCCTTCCTGGAAGGCCTCTGATTATGCCGACATGCCGCGCCGGTGCGCAAGCCCCCTCCAGGGCATCAACCATCGGTGCGGCATAATCCGGCTCGCGGCATAATGGATGAGCTCATGGTAGAGCGTGAGGTAGTATGCCTCAGCGCTTTCAAAGCTGCCGTAAGGCGGCATTTGCACAGTGTCGGTCACCGGCCTGTAACATGCCTGCGTTCTCGTGCCTTCATGGATGGAAGGACAATTCGGCATTGCTGCCACCAGTTGCTCGGCGGCTGCAATCCGCTCATCCATGTTCCTTGCATGAGTGGGGGAGATGGCCGGGAACTCGATGCCTTCGATCTGGCAGGCATTGAAGACGGTATATTCGCGAAGGAACATCCGCTTCTTCTGCTTGGGATCGCCGGTTTGAGAGCCCGAATCTTCTGGGGGGCTGCCCTGCAAGTCGGCCTTTGATTTGAACTGACCATACTTGACGACGGTAGCGCCTTTTTCTCCCTTGCGGACGTTGCCGCCACGCTCCAAAGCCTGTTGAAACGTGAGCCACCAGGGTGATGGCCGATGGCGGAACCCCAGTAGCAGTACGTTGATGCCTCGGTAGGCTGCGCCGGTGTGGAAATTGCGAGGGATGCCAACATCGCGCTGCCATGGACAGTGCCAGGGCACGGTGCCGCGTTCGAGGTGTTCAATGATCAAGTCCGTGACGGCCTGATAAGGATCTTTGCGTTGCTCAGTGGTGCTCATGAGGACTCCTTCTTGTTGGATTGTCAGAAGAAACCGACCTCGTCGTGAGGCGGGCTTCAGGCTGGCAACCCGGAGTCCAGAGCGCTTGAGCGATCCGTGGTAAGCATATCAAACCCACGCTCGAACGCGCAAGCGATGGGCCTCAATGGGGCTGTTTGAGCCACCTTTCGAGCTTGTCTTCCACCACCGCACGATTGGTGGCGAAACGCTCCCGGCTGCGTTTGATCAGCTTCTCCCGGCGGCCCCGATTTGTTTCGATGGGAGGCATCAGGCGCGTGCGTTGAAAATGCATCCCGCCGTCGCTGGACTGGCTGCGGATGAGAGCTTCGTGGCGGGGCAAATCCACGAACTGGCGTGCATGAAACTCCTCGCCAAACTCACCATGCAAATGCTCGGCATCGGTGAAGCCCACGCGCAAGGCGACCAGCGTTCCCACGTTGCCAAAGACAGCATCGCGCACGGTGGGCGAAAGTTGGGTTATGTACTGGTGGCTCAGAGTGAGGTTCAGCCGGTACTTGCGGGCCTCTGCCAGGATCGAAGTGAAACTCTCGGTGGCGAAGTTCTGGAATTCATCCACGAACAGGTAGAAGTCGCGGCGCTGGTGCTCAGGCTGTTGGCCCCGGGCCATGGCGGCGAGCTGAAACTGTGTCACCAGGAGAGAACCCAAGAGGCTCGCCTTGTCGTGGCCGATCTGGCCTTTGGCGAGGTTGGCAATGAAGATGCGGCCCTGATTCATCACATAGGGAATGCTCACCTTGTTCTGTACTTGGCCCACGATGTTGCGAATGATGGGGGAGAGAAGCAACTGGCCCACCTTATTCTGAATCGGTGCAATGGCCTCGCGCTTGAATCGGTCGTCGTAGCTCTCGAACTCATTTTCCCAGTAGTCCTTCAGAAAGGGATCACGCACCTGACGCACAACCCAGTTGCGATAGGCATCATCGGTGAGCATGCGATTCACTCCCAGGAGGGAAGTATTCGGGCAGTGAGCGAGTGCCGCCACCGCGTTGTGCAGGATGTACTCCAGGCGCGGCCCCCAGGAATCCTGCCAGATGTTCTTGAGCGCACCCACGATGCCCGATGCGACGAGATGCCGCTCGTCATCGCTAGTTTGCGAAAACAAGTTCAATCCGATGGGGAAGTCCGCATCGCCGGGATGGAAGTAGACCGTTTGCTCAGCGCGATCAGGAGGGATGTGATCGAGCAACTCCTCTGCCAGATCACCATGCGGATCGATCAGTCCTACGCCATGCCCTTGCAGGATGAGTTGGAGAATCAGATTGCGCAGCAGGGTTGTTTTTCCCGAACCCGTTTTGCCGATCACGTAGGTGTGGTAGCGGACATCGGCCACGTCGAACCCGAACGGCACCTCGCCGCCCCAGACCTCGCGCTTGCCGATGAAAAGGTAATCTTCGTTCATGACGCTCAAGCCAGCCGCCGCTCCATGATTTGAATGCCAGGCTACAACGCACCCCTGGTGTGATTGGTGCGCGCCTAGCTGCGGCACCGGGCATACGCGTTGTGGGCGAGCCCGGCGGGTAATCAGCGACTGGCTTCGGTGGCTGAACTGATGAGGTTCATTGTATCAGAAAACCAAAGCTTTGGCCCACCGCAAATGAGAGGCCGGCCAGGTGTACCGCTCGCTTGGCGTGAAGCAGGCCCAGCAAATCGCCGCGCTCAAGCTGGCCCGCTACGGTTCCGCCGATCCCGCACGCCTAGCCGGTGAAGCCGATCCCACCGGCGGCGCGGGCAAAAGCACGGGCTTTGATCCGGCGCGGATGTTTGGGTGAGGGTGTGTTTTAACCGCCAGAGCATCCTTCAGATGTTGTTTGTGGCGCCATACGGCTCCTCAGCCTTTCTTCACGCACAGCCATCCAATGCCAATAAAGAACGCTGCCCAGAAGAGTTTGTTCATGGGGTGATCGTCCCATCCCTTGGGAAGGACAAGAACAAGTACTCCCATGATAATGCAGACGATGCCGTAGGATTTACGTGAGGTGTAAATAAACATAGATCGGTATTCGAGGGAGGCGCAAGCAGCGCCATTGTTAGGCTCTAGTTGCTTTGCGGTCGGCCCACGTCTCTAGACCGAAAAGCACAAGCGTATGGGCTGCGTGAACTGCGAGGCGTGCATGGCGGGGCAAAATACGATAAGAGCGACGTTCCTTGCCGTGAGCGCTACCATCGTGAGTGCGGAAGCTAGCAATGCCATCAACAACGGAAAGAAACCCGGACAAAACCTTCTTGAGATCCTGATCCGTTTGAGAAGCGGGCGCAAATCCAATGTGATGCGCAACTGCGTTCCAGAGAGGCTTCGCAGATAGATCACTGGGAAGAGAGACGCGCTCCTCCTGGAGATAAATCCGGCAAAAGGCCTCCAAAATAGCACAAGCCGCTGTAACTGCGGCTGGAGGATCACTCTCCACTGCCCCAAGAGCACGCTGAAACTCAATCTCGATCTCTGGAATTGCCTGCTTTCGGAGGAGGTCATCAAGGGATTTTGCGGGAGCTGACACACCAGAACCAAAAATGTGTCCACCGTGGGAATACGAGAGACCACTCTGAGCCAAGATGCCGACAATCCGAGCACGCCCTTCAGTGTGTGACTCATGGTCGGAGTCCATGAACTCACAAAGAACCCGGCCAATCTTGGAGGCGATCTCCTCGGGAGCTTCATCTGCGTCACGGCAAATCCAATGCGTAATCTTGTCCGAGCAGGTGCCCTCTGGAGGCTCACCACCAAAACCACTCTCATGGAAGAGCGCCTCGATTCTGCGATGTGAATAATAGGACGCTCCCAATACCTCGCCTATTACGCGGGCGATTCCTCTAGTGATTGGGACTGGCATAGTGATTTATTGTTTTGGCGTAACGATCAAGCTATGGCGACGGAAGCATGGGCGTTGGATCCCTGGCGATTCGCAGTTGATAGTTAGGACGATCATCGATTAATGTAGAAGAAAAAGTGACCCGATAACTCGCCATCGCTTGGAACGCTTGGCAACTCTACCGCCTCATGCTGGGGGGCAATCGTCTCCATGAGAGTCACCACAATCGCATTCAAGGCGGTGGAGAAGTCGCCAAACACCTCGCCTGCGACGGTAGTGACGAGATGCTCGACAACGGTGCGCCAGTCCATAATGCCGAGGGACTCGGCTACGGCAGCAATTCGGAGTTTGGTGGCGTAGTCGAAGTAGTTGTTGTCGTCATCGAACAAGTAGGCCGTATGCGGATCGTCGTCCGCGAGAATGTCGAGAGTGGAAAGAACCTTGTCCGGCGAATGATGATACGCAAAATCGTTGCGGAGACGATGCGTAATGCTAGTTCCGCTGAAGTGGCTCGACAGCCGCTTAAGAGTCTGTTGAATTTCCCCAGAAAGCTGCGCATTCAAAGTCTTAGACAGCTGCGTGCCGAAGTAGCACTTCTGAAAAGCCTCCCATCCCTCCTTGAGGTCACCAGCCAGCAAGATTAGAAACTCAAAGACGCCGAACAATGCCGCATCTCGTTCGATTGAGGATATTTGTGTGTCTGTAGCGGTGCGCCACTGACTGAAAACCTGTGTCTCCAACAGTTTAGTTCGGTTCAGGATATGCGCAAAAACGTAGAGAACCTTCTTCTGACCGTCGCTGAAATGCGCCAAGTCAGCTTTGGTGAACGTGATTTTCGCTCCGGGTATCGGTTTCATAGGAGTGGGTGATGTGTCAGTGATCTATTAGGCCTACGTTCCCGGGAACGAATTCCACAAATTGCAGCTTGTCCGAATTTGGGATGTCACGATAACGAATCAATGCTTTATCGACCACGATTGCCGAGGTGCTTCCTTTAGCTCGAAACGACACGGTTGCCGTGTAAATATTATTAGTCGAATCCTTTTCTACATTGAGAACCTTAAAACTATTGACCTCCCCCTTTTCAATTCTCCATTTATCATCAAAGAACATGCCTTTCTTTGTAACAACGACCGCGCCTGTAAGCCAGTCAACGAACCCCGCGTCTGAGGGGCGAGCTGGGGATGCCGGTAGCACCATGCCAATAATACCAGCTAGCTTCCCGCCAACGATTGCACCAACCACAGTAAATCCGACGACTCTCAAAGCAATTGAAGCCCGGTCACGTATCCATGCCCAAAGACGTGAAAGGGTTTGATCGGTTATGATTGGCTCCGAGTGCGCATTCGATGTGAAATTGGAAGATGAGCCGTCGGGCGAGGCTTGATCGTACTGGGCACGCAGGCTCGGATCAGATAGTACATCATACGCTTCTTTGATGCGTTTGAATTCTAATTCCGCCTGTCGGCGTTGGGGCTCATTCGCGAATTTGTCCGGGTGATATGCATGACACAGAAATCGGAAGCGATCCTTCAGTTCTTGTGGGGTCGTGGCTCGATTCACGCCCAGTATAGTGTAGAACTCATGTGCCATAGAAAAAGCAGTCCGTTAATCACTTCGTCCGAAATGAGGTTCAAGTAAGACCGGATGAAATTCACAGATGGTTTCGATATCGCTAATGGCACGAGTTCTCATTTTAGCTGAATATCACCAAACCCGTCGGGACTCAGAAACCGGAGGATAATATAAAAAATGAAAATGAGCATCACAAAGGATTTCATCTGGGCCATTGCCGCTTTACGGCGCATTTTGTCGTGCGCAGGGATGCTTGGCAGGATGTGCACGAAAAACGGATATGCGGTTGCACCCAGAAGAAGAAAAATGGCCGGAAAAACGGTGGATAGGCTTTTGTCGAGTAGTGAGAACAACGCTACTGAACTGACAACCGCCCAATACGTCCGGACCGCGATCTTGACTTGTGTCTCATCTGAAAGCGAGAATTGCTTCGCAGCGAACTTGCGGCCCTCCTCCGCTATAGTCGGAGCAAAGAAGGAAATGCACACAAAACCCAAGGCTCCTAACAAAAATGATGAGCGTACTTTATCGCGAAACTGGTCGAGCTTTTCGACTCGAGCTTTTGCCACCGCCTTGTCGTGTGCCTCTATTTTTTCCTCATCTCCGGGGCAACCTGTCAAAAACAAAGTAACCATGAAGATGGCGAGAAAACCTCCCAATTGACCGTGGGTTGCCTTGCTCATGCATTAACTCTTTTTGGTCTTATTCCACACAGCGATTGCCATGATTAGGATAAAGCCACCCGATATGACATATCCCATCGGCCCGCCAAGGAACTGAGCGATGGGCTCAGCGGCGAGTTTCGTGGCGGCACCAGTACCGAGTAGCAGTAAGGCAATGGCCATTGCGATCCAAACGAAAAGGGGCATAGGGGAGAGTGAATGGGAGGTTTGGTTTTGTCTGTAGTGGCCCGGCTTCCGCAGCCAGCCAGGGCTGATCGTCCGTCAAGTCGCCCGGTCTGTCAGTAAAATTATGCATTTGATTAAGCAGCCCTGATGTTCTGGATGTGGCGAGCATGATCGGGAAATTTGCTTGTCTGCAATTGGGGGCCGGTGTCGTGGCCGTGCTCCCGCACCATGTCCTCACTCTCGCGGGCCATGGTGGCTCCCAATTGCAGGGCGTTAGCGCGGGAGTGTAAAAGCGTGTGGGAGACGGGGTGTGCCCACTCGTAGTCTGAGAAGTCGTGCAGCAAGCGGTGCCAGTCGTCCCCCCACGTGTTTGGGCGGAGGGCTGTCCGGCTTGCCGGCGGCCCGCAGCGGCCGACTTCACGCGTTTGGTCATTGCCGAGGGCGGCTAGCCCGGTTCCGGCATGACCTTTGTCCGCCAGTCGATCAAGTCCTTGTCGCTGGAGGATAAACGCGTGAAGTCGGGCGTTGAGCCCGAACACGTGGGGCACCCGTGCCACGGCCTTGGCGGCGGTTTCGCCGCTCAATGAGGCCGTGTATCGTCGGGCGTCGCTGATCGCGCCCGCTTCGCGCTTGTCGCGCACCCCTACATACCATGTAAATAGGGGTAAAGGGAGGGGGTGGGCCGCTTCGCACAATATTTATTTCCCGACATGCAGCCAAAAGACGGCTCAACAAGGCCATGGATTTTGGCCACTCAAAACGCAGTGTCCTTTACGCAAACATCAGTCGCCCGAAGTTTTGGCGGTCTGTCCGTTACGGCATCATCGCACAAAGCAAAAAGCTGCTTCGCAGCAGCCTTTAAAGGTCGGAGTCTTGACGGAGTTGACGTTGTGTGGTGTGGAAGTGGTCGAGGGAAGGGAATGAGCGTTTGCGCGAACGAATGGGATCAGAACATTTTCTTCGCTTCCGCAACGCGCAAACGCCAGTAGTACGGGCGGCGCTTGGCATGGGCGACGGCAAGGATGACCACCTTCGAATTCCAGATCATGTAGGCGACGTAATACTCCCCAAAGCGAGGGGTGAGATTCACACGGCGAACGTTTCCGCGACGGATACTGTAGAGGAGCGGGTTTTCGCCAATCTGGAGGCGATACTTCTCGTAGTGCAGGTCAAAGGAATGCGCCAGCTCCGCGTCAATCGCAAGGTAGTAGTCGAAGGCGTCTTCCAACTCTTGCTGGGCCGCAGGAAGAATTTCCATGGTCCTCATGCCGTACGGCGCTGCACGCCGTGCTTGGCGAACAAAGCGTCAATACGGCGCTCGGATTCATCGATGGAAATCAGCTCGACCTTGCCTTCTTCAACGTCCTTGACGCGCGCATCGATCTCCGCATCCCATTCGGCCTCGACCGCCGCCTCGTCGTCCGTATCGCCCTGCGTCGCCATCGGAAAATCGCGCTGAAGTTCGCGAAAAAGCTCCTTCGCCTCATCGGGCGCAAGGCTCTTGATCTCGCTTTTGATGTGTTCAACGGTGGCTGTCATGGTTTGATTCTACCCCGAGGTGCTGGATTTGTCGAGTGGCGGCGTTTACCGCAGGGAGTCGTCTTCCCTCACCTGCTGCTCCAGTTCCCGGAGGGCAATGAGCATCGCTTCCCTCGCCTCAGGTTCTCGGCGGGTTTTGACCGTCGCAATACAGGAGCCATTGCGGTGCGTGAGTTGGATGATCGCGGATGTCCCCTTCCCCCTGGGTTTTGGCTGGTCGGCCCGGTGGGTGTCGATGCGGTGGCGAATGCTGCGGGTGTTCTCCCCTGCCAGGGCAGCTTGGGTGAGTTCCTCTTGAATGGCTGCATCGTCCACCTGGGCTATGCGCTGGGCCATCTCGTAACCGATGGCGATGCCAGGGCTGCGCAGTTGCTCCTGAATCTTGGCCGGAAGTTCCAACAGTCGCAACATGCCGCTTACCCACTGTTCACTCTTCCCTACTTGGCGGGCGAGTTCGCGCTGGGTGGACACGGCGTTACCATCAAGCAGGGCACGAAGCGTTTCGGCGAGTTCGATGGCTCCAATGTTTTCGCGCTGAATGTTTGAAATCAAGCTCTTGAAGCGTCGGGACGTGCCCTCCTCGGGTTCACGGACGAGAACTTCGATCTCAGCCAGGCCAACAGCCTTGGCCGCACGGAAGCGGCGGTGGCCGGTGAGAATACGGTAGTTGTCGCCGTTCGGGGTGACTGTGATCGGTTCAACGATGCCGTGGCGTCGTACGGACTCGATCATGTCGTCCATGTTTCTGAATGTCTTGCGTTCGTTGTCTGGGTCTTCCTGGAGTCTTTCGATTGAGACGACAAAGCGGCCTCGTTTCGGCAAACCACCAGTGAGGCCGGATTTGACGAGGTCGAGGCGGCTTTTGCCTTCGGGTAGTTTCATGCTGATAGGGCGGCGGCTGCATCGCTTTGAGGCTCCTCAACGGAACTCAAGGCGTCTGCGGCCTCCGGGTGGGCGCTTGGCCCGTTACTGAATAAGTCCCGCACCTCTTCGACGAGGGCGGCCATGTCCTGTGCTCCTTTGGAGAGCGGGCGGTAGTGGAAGATGCTGCCGCCGTTCTCATCCACCTGGGCCAGCCATCCGCATGAGCGGATCTCTGTGCGAGCGGAGGACATGGAATCATCGCGCATGAGCGCAAGCACACGTTTCCGCAGGCCTGGCAGGCGTGTGAGATTGCTCAGCACATGCAGCAGGCGGAAGTCGCCACTCGGACGAAGTTTGAGCAACAGCTTGTAGATGCTTGCGTAGCTCTTCACCGCCTTGGTGCTCTCGAATGGCACGATGAAGGCATCGGCTGGAAAGATGGCGTTCTCCATGATCGGTGAGATTTGGTTTGGTGAGTCGATCACCATGAAGTCGAAGCGATCCGCGATGTGTTCCTCGGCCAGAAGCTGTGTGAGCATGGACGGGTAGCCCTCGGTCTGGCTGATCTCCCGTCCGAGGTCTTCCAAGCCATCGGCGCTGGCGACAAACGACAGTCGCTCAAATCCCGTGGGTTGGATGACATCGCTCAAAGTTTGCTGACGCATGAGCGCAGCGACGAGAGTGCCATCGGCAGAGAGTCCGTCGCCTGCACCGAGCCATTGCGTGACCTGGGCCTGGGGATCGAGATCCATGAGCAGGACTCGATGCCCGTAGCGCGCCAAACCGCTGGCGAGGCTCATGGCGATGGTGCTTTTGCCACAACCGCCTTTGGCATTGATGACGGTGATGATGTTCATGAGTTTGTTGGGTTCAATCGGTGGCTGTTAAACTCGGCGTCCCATGCCCAGAAGTCCGGCAGACCGAAAAACTGCCGGAAGGCATGAAGGCGCACGCTGTCTGTGTCGAAGCTGTCGAGAAGCTTGGTTGACCATGGTTTGTGATCTGCCGCGAGTTCGGCACGGTCCTGATCGCGTTTGGCGGCGAAGCGACCATATTCCTCTGGCTGCGAGGCTTTCATGTCAGCCTCCTGCTGTAGTAGCCAGGCAAGCCATAGCGGTCGATGGGCCACCTCGTGCTCGTCGCGCGCCTTGGTGGTAGCGGCAAGCTGGGTGTGGAGGCGTTCCTTCTCGATCTTCACCAGGAAGGCATCGCCAAGCTGTCGAATCGCGAGTTGCAACGATGGGAACGGATTGCGCTGTTCGCGGGCCAGCAGACCAAGTGACCGGCCCCATTCGCTGATGCGATTCTCGTCATGGCTGGCCCTGACAAGGCGCTTGGCGAAGGCGTCGGCCGCCTCAACCTCTCGCGGCGACGGTTCGTTCACCGGTTCGCCCCGGTTGCCGCCATAGGCCGCGTAGAAATGCCGGGCGAACTCCCAGCCGTGGGTTCCAAGAACTTCAGTCGCCCGAAGTTTTGCCGGTGCTGCCCACTGCTGCTCGATGGCTCGTCTCAGCAATCCGGCTGGGCTCTTCGCTGGTGCCCGGTGTGGCAGCCATGCCATTTGTTCTTCGATGGTCTGCCGGCGGTGTTCCCTGATCAACTTCGCTGCTGTCTTCTGGCTGAAGCCGATGCTGATGAGATTTTGCGATAGCCCGGTGTCTGCCGCCGGTTGCCTGTTTGAAGTTTCATTTTCTGGTTTCGTTTCAATACTGGTCTGGTTTTCTGACTGATCGGCTGGTATGGAAAACTGACCGTTGCTGGGCTGGTTTTCTGACCGATCCACCGCTGGTATGATTTTCTGACCGATCAGGGAATCCGACCAGCACAAGGCATAGGTGGCACTGTGACGCTCGTCAAAACGATGGCTGAACACGCCATCGACCACACGCACGATGTAGTTTTTTTCCAAGGCGATGCGCACCGCCTTGGCAAGGTCGGAGCGGCAGCCGAAACGCGCGTAGTTCTGGATGTGCTGGAAGGACAGGGCGGCTTGTTGGCGTCGGCGACCGTGCTTCGTCTGAAAGCCAATGCTGTGGCGGATCACAGAGCCAACCACCTTGATGACGGAGAGTGGCTCGTTCGGTATGACCACGTCGAAGAACTCGTTGGGGATGTCCGTCCGATTGCCGTCGCCTTCAAAGAACCCTTTGAACTCGGCAGGTTTGGTGGTGTAGGCCGCACCGCTCCATTGCAGGGCGTATAGAGCCGATTGCCCAGAATCGTGTGCCAGCTTTGGCCGGCCCTCCCGGATGCACTCGATGATCTTCCCTGACAGGGCATCGTCCAGAGCCGTTCGAATCATCTCACGACTCACTCCGGCCTTGCGCTCCAGTTCGCTAAAGGAGGCTTCGATCTGCTCTTCCTGCGGGTTGCCGTTCGCATCGCACCAGCCAAGGGTCTTGCGGATGAGGTAGCCCACGATGCGCACCACCCCGCGTGAGAAGTTCGGAATGACCACGTCAAAGAACTGGTTCGGTGTGTAGGTGGTGTTGGAGGTCGGCGGTTTGAAGCCCGGGAATGTAGAAACCGCCTGGCCGGATGCCTTTGATGCAGTGCGCAGTATGCTCTTTTCCGCGACCATGTGCTGCATGTCAGTCCGCTACAGGCGGATCACCCGCTCAGGCTTGGCGGTCTCGACCTTTGACCGCTGCTCTTCCAGCCACTTCCCGTACCAGCGAAACACTGCATTGATGATGAAGCTGCGGCTGCGCTGCTGTTCCCGTGCGAGCTGATCAATAAACAAGAGCACGTCGCTCTCAAACTGCACTCCCGCTGCCGTGCGATTGATTTTCTCCATGCCCCTCATCATACCATGAACCTGACCGCACTGGTCAGACTGGCTGTGGATAACCGGGGAGATCCAAAACTTCGGGCGACTGAAGTTCTGGCAGCCTCCGGCAAAGCCGCACCTGTCGTTGCCGGCGCGGCTTCTGAATGAACAAGCAGAGCCACCGAGGGCCAGCGGCGGGGTGAGTCTGCGCCGTCATTCAGAAGCGGCGCGCCCAGGGGATGGTGGTGGCAGAGCCTGGCTTGCGAGGAGCGCAGCGACGATCAAGCGGGGCGATGGGGGCGGTGGGGAACTCTTGCTTGGGGTGCCTTTGGCCGGGGAGGTTGGCGACCGACGCGGCGGGGCTGTCAACTTGCATCTCGGAAGTTGAGACTTATCCCGCAGCAAACGACCTCGGCGAATCAGCGTCGAAAGGCGGATTGAAATACGGCAGCGAGAGACTATAACGAGCTGAATCTCACCATGCCCTCCTTCGATCTAAATCTTGTCGGCAACCCTCGGACGGACCGCTCGTACCGTGCGACCCTGACCACCGATCAACCACTCTTGTGCCGGTCAACCGATTGCGGAGTCGACGGGCACGCCGCCTTTTCGCTCTGCTACACCCCAAACGAGCAGTGCATCGAGACTCGCTCATTTGGTCGGTACCTCACCCATCTGCTGAACGAGAGCGATCTGGACCAGGAGTTGCTTCAGCGCATTGTCGGGGATGTGTTCAGTGCCTGTCAACCTTCCACGGTCAGCCTGGAGGCCCATTTTGAGTCGTCGGCTGGCCTCCAGATTTCCCTGAATGCCTCGCTTCCTCACCGTTCTGAATGAAAGTCATGACCCTCATCAGCGGCGGAATGGACTCGGTCACAGCCCTTTACCAGTCAGCCCGCGAACACCAGTTGGTGGGTGGAGTGAGCTTTCACTACGGCTCGAAGCACAACGACAAGGAACTGCCCTTCGCCAAGTTTCATTGCGACAAGCTCGGCATTCCCCACACCGTCATTCGATTGGACTTCATGGCAGATCTCTTCGCCTCGGATCTCCTGACATCCGGTGGGGACATCCCAGACGGGCACTATGAGGAGCAGACGATGAAGCAAACCGTGGTACCGTACCGCAACGGCATCATGCTGGCCGTCGCCACTGGTCTGGCCGAGTCGCACGGTGTGGAGGGCCTCGTCATCGCGGCCCACGCCGGCGACCACGCCATTTACCCAGACTGTCGGGAACTTTTCATGCAGGCCACTGCCGACGCCATGCGCCTAGGAACCTACGCCGGCATTCAACTCCTCCGCCCTTTTATCACCACAGACAAAGCAGGTATCGCCGGTCTTGGACAACGCCTTGGTGTGGACTACTCCATGACCTGGTCTTGCTACAAAGGCGGGGATGTTCACTGCGGCACTTGCGGAACCTGTGTCGAGAGGCGTGAAGCCTTCTTGCTGGCAGGTGTGCCTGATCCGACCTCGTATCTCAACATGACACCCTTGCCGCCCGCTCCAACTTCCAGATGAGACTGGATAAACAGCCTTATCGACTACAAACATTGACAGTTATGTCCCTCACAATTGGCATCGATTTTGACAGCACGCTCGTTAAAATTGACCAGCCTTGGCTCGACCGACTAAACCGCCAGGCCGGGACCCATTATCGAACGTCCCAATGGAGAGACTGGGAGTTGTCGTTTTTGTCCGACGTGGAGCGGGGCTTGTTTTTCCGTCTGTTCACTCCTGACATCTACGAGACGGCCAAACCCTATCCCTATGTTCAGGAAGCCATCAGGCAGTTGCACCGACTGCCTGGGGTCACGTTGAAAGTGGTCACCGCGACCCCGTCGCATCAGATAGAATCCTTTGTCCAGGCCAAGCACGAATGGCTGGAGCGTCACATACCTGAACTGGCCGGCACCATGGTCTCCACCCAGTTCAAGGGCAACCTGGGGCTGGACATCTTGGTGGATGACGCTCCGCAGCATTTACGAAACACTTCCTCCGTTCCGGTGCTGGTGCGGCGCCCCTGGAATCAAGGCGAAACCTTCAAATACCAGTTTGCTGAGTGGCGGCGGGGGCAGCGGTTGCTGATGGAAATGGTGGAAGGATGGGCGTCAATCGCCGCCATCGAACAGGAATAGACGACGCCCGGGCCTATTTTTCGAAGACCGCCAGCACATTCATGTCGGGCTCCGACTTCATGATCCCGACCATCCTCAACCCGTGCTTGTAGCCCCGCTTGATGAAACGATAGGCGAAGACGCCCGCGTCGTACTCGCCGTTCGCATCAACATCCAGGTGCAGGCATCTTTTTTCATCAATGGGGAGCCTGTAAGCAATCCAGCGTATCCGGTCGCCTTTTCTAGCCGCCTCCTCGACCGCTTCCATGGAGACCGTGGAACTGAAGTACGTTTTGAAAAACGTCCAGTATTTCTGCCTGTCTTCGGCCAGTTTCGCCTCATCGCCTTCTTTGTAGTAGGCAGGCTCAGGGTATCTTGGCACCTTATCCCTCTCTCTGGGGCCTACAAACCGCTGTATCAAGTCCGGGTATATCGTCATGACGCCCGCTCCTTGGACTTCCGCCGCCATCGGCACAAAAATGGTCAGCGGAGGGAAATCCACAAACACCAGTCCCTTGGGAAGTTTGGAGATGAAATCTTTTTCAAGCCAGTCGGTCTGTGTTCTCAGGTCCGTGACAAACCGGAGGCGGTCTGGGAGGTTGTAGTGGTAATGGAGCGCCAGTTGAAGGAGTTGCCTTTGCGGAGTCTCGATGGCGAAGAACTCGGTCACGCTGCTGTCTTCGTCGCCTTGCTTTCCTTGAACTTTGCCCGAAGCCCCGGCCGAAGCTTTCCCTGAAAGAAACGGAAACACCTTTTGCAGCCAGTCCAGCATTCCAACCTCCAGGTTCGCGGTCACGCCCGCTTCTCCACCCAGTTCATTGGACGACTTTTTCCCTATGGTGGTTTTTCCTTCTAAACGATCTGGTCTCAAGACGGCATCGTAGAGGGCGGCGATCTTGTTTTTGTCAACGAACAAGGGAACGTCTGCCAGCCACGCCAGATTCTTGAGCGGGGACGTGCCGGAAGACGCTTCGGAACCGGATGCGGATGGCGTCGAACTGCTCATGCTCCGATGCTTCGTGGTTTGCCGGCAGCCAGTCAATGCCAAAAGTTTTCTCCACAGTTGCACCGGATATTCTGTAGCGCCCGAGGATGGCTGGCAACGCCTCGTTGAAGTGCGTTTCATTTTGTGTTCCTCGGGGAAGGGTTGCCAAAAAAGCCGCCAGTGCTGTATCCGCTCGACGAAACGCCGTGCCCATGGGAAGGAGAGAGCATGCCATTCCGCATCTGCAAAGCCTTCGAAGTTGAAAACGGACACATGCTCTCGAAGCACCCAGACAAGTGCCAGTTTCCACATGGGCACTCGCGAAAGGTCGAGTTTGTCCTGGAGTCTGACACTCTCGATGAAAACGAGATGGTCTGCGATTTCAAAATCCTCAAGGAGGTCATCCAAGACTACCTGGAGACCCTCGACCACGCCCTGTGCATGAACACCGAGGACCCAGCCTTCTTGGAGATGAGGGCTCGCTATGGGGACAGGATTGTCGCCTTCGAAAGGACGGACCCCACCACGGAGATCATGGCAAGGGAGGTCTTCATCCGTTGCCGCCAAGCCCTGGCCGACTACAGTCAACGGCAGGAAAAACGCTACCCTCTGCGGTCCGGGGTCAAACTGACCACCGTTCGCCTCTGGGAAACCAGCAGTTCCTGGGCGGAATACTGGGAGTGAGAGGCAATCCTCGTAAAAGCACCTTGGGGTGTTGACGCACTCCTCAGTTCCACCGTAAATGGCTTCCGCTATGAGGGAAACCCCGAAGCCACTGCCGGACATTCAGAAAACAAGCGATTCCCGAGGGATCCCCATCGACCAGGTTGGGATCACCAATCTCCAGTACCCAATCCAGGTCATGGACCGAGAGGGCAAGCCGCTTGCCACAGTGGCGACCATCACCATGTCGGTTCACCTGCCACACCACTTCAAAGGCACTCACATGAGCCGCTTTTTGGAGGTGCTCACCAAGCACGAAGGCGAGATCACCATGCGGACCTTGCCCGACATCCTCCACGACCTCAAAAAGCAACTTGATGCCGAGAGCACTCAGATCGAGGTCAAGTTTCCCTACTTCATCGAGAAAACCGCCCCGGTTTCAGGAGCCAAGGCCAAGGTGGGTTGCCAGGTCACCTTCCTGGGAGAATCAAACGGCAAAAAGGACGACTTCGCTCTCAGGGTCGAGATGCCCGTCAAGACCCTCTGCCCGTGCAGCAAGGAGATCAGTGACTACGGGGCACATAACCAGAGAGGCTACGTCACCATCGAAGTCCGAACCAAGAAGAAGAAAGGTGGTGGCTGGGAACTCATTTTGATCGAGGAACTGGTCGCCATTGCCGAACAAGGAGCGTCCGCTCCCGTCTACGCTCTGCTCAAGCGTCCAGACGAGCGTCATGTCACCATGCAGGCTTACGACAACCCCGTCTTCGTCGAGGATTTAGTCCGAAATGTCGCTTTGCTGCTCAAGAAGGACGAACGGATCACAGCCTTCGAGGTGAAAGCGGTCAATCAGGAGAGCATTCATGCTCATGATGCATTCGCACGGGTCTTGTCGAATGGTAATCCTTGCCATACCTGACACATCAAATGGCTACGAATCCAAACCTTGGACGGTTTGTCACCACCAGTTCAAACAGCCTTGGAACTGGCAAGGTGGTTGACTCAAACCGGGAGACAGTGGTCATCGAATATTTCGATTCGCCCGTGGGCATTGAGCGGCATCGTGCAGAGGTGCCTATTAAAACTGTCCAACCGGTCAAGCTTGCGGACCAGACTCGCGTTTATTTCTACGACCGCGGCAAAGGAGTCTGGCAGGTCGGCCGGGCCAATGACCACATGGATGGCACAGTTCACATCGCCCTTCCAAACCAAGGGCAGACGCGAATGCCAGAGAGTGAGGCCTTTGTTCGCTGGAACCAGCCGTTGCCTGATCCGTGGGAGCACCTCGCGGCACGGATAACGGAGACGCCCTTCTTCCATGAGTCGAGGTCAGCCCTTGTTTCGCATTTCCTTCAGCAGCGTGCCGCCTCTGCGGGCATGACGGCGCTGATTTCGTCTCCAGTATCTCTTGAGGCCCATCAAATTGAGGTGGTCAGGCGTGTCCTGCAGGACCCTGTGCAGCGCTATTTGCTGGCAGACGAGGTGGGCCTGGGAAAGACGGTTGAGGCGGGTATCATCCTGAGGCAGCACATCCTGGACAACATGGCGACACACCAGGCCCTGGTGATTGTGCCGGCGGGCCTTGTGGAGCAATGGCGGGAAGAGTTGCTGCGCAGGTGCCAGATTGGTGAAGCCTTTGGGCATCGTGTTGAAATCATCGCGATGGAGAACCTGGCGGACTGGGAAGGGGAGCAGCCGGATTTCATTGTGGTGGACGAGGCCCACCAGGCCGTGCGGGGCTGGCAGGAACCTGCCTCAAGCCCGCTGAGGCAACGCTTCGAGCGGTTGCGCCAGTTGGCGTACCCAGATGCCTGCCCGTCTTTGCTGCTGCTTTCAGCGACACCCGTCAGACACAACGAAGAGAGCTTTCTCGCGCTGTTGAACCTGCTAGATCCCGTGGTGCATGACCTGCGCAACATGAAGGCTTTTCGGCAAAGGGTTGAGCGCCGTGATGAACTGGCAAACTTGTTCGCGACTTTGACGGAGGACCAGTCGCCTTACTTCCTGCAATCCACGGTGGAAGAACTGGCAGCCCTGTTTCCAGATGACGGGCACCTGCAGAAATTGATTGCCAGGCTTCGTCCCCTGCTTGCCGACGATGCGCTGCCGGAGAAAACAGAATTTGGCTCGGCAATCAGAACGTTGCGTGTGCATCTAGGTGAAACCTACCGGCTTCACCGGCGGCTACTACGCACGCGCCGGGGCAAGCACATGAAGGGGGTGATCGTCCCTGGGCGTGGTGGCATGTCCTGCGCCCCCTGGCAGAACAGCGCCCTGTGCCGGGTGGAGGGCCTGCTCGACGTCTGGCGGGCCAGGGCTGCCGCCAGTTCGGAAGATTTGAGCGCGTGCTTCCTTGTCCTGCTTGAGGCCTTGTGGGGGGATGTGCAGGCGCTGCTCTGCTGCATCCGCACACGGTTGGAGCGGCGCGCGCCGGCGGATCATGGGCGCTATGGCCTGCTTACTTCCCGGCAGAACATGGGGGTGCTCATTCAATCCCCCAGCTTTGAAGGGGAGGAGGAATTGCTGCGTGAAATACTTGATCTGGATGCCTCCCTCATCGCCTCGCAAAATGAGCGACTCATCAAGCTCAGGGCGTTTGCCAAAGCTTGGCTGGACCAGGGTTTTCGCGTGGCATGCCTCGCCACCAGTCCGGCGCTGGCCGATGCGTTTTTTAGCAACCTTCATCAGGCCTGGGGCGGCGGTGTGGCCCGGCATAGGACGGCAGAGACGGAATGGCGGCAGTCATGGGACAAAGGCAGCGCGCACGTCCTTGTTGGTGACGCTAGTGCTGAAGAGGGCTTGAACCTTCAGGGTGGCCGCACCGTGCTTCTGCACCTGGACGTCCCCTTGTCTCCCAACCGACTGGAGCAGAGGGTGGGCAGGCTCGACCGCTTTGGCGTGGGTGAGCCGGTACGATCCGCCACCGTGATTGCCGATGATTGTGCCTACTGGAAGGGCTGGTTGAACTGCATGACGAATGCCTGGCGGGTTTTCAACAGGTCCATCGCCTCCCTGCAGTACCTCGTGGAAGACGAGATGAAGCTACTCGAGAATCGCTTGTTCAGCGAGGGCCGCATGGCCATGGACGATGCCACCGAGAGGCTGGGCGGTGACAAGGGAATCGTTGCGCGGGAACTTCTCGCCATCCGCAACCAGGATGAATTGGACGGCCTGGAGAACACCTCCGCCCTGTTCCAGGCGGACATTCTTGAATCCATCTCTTCCTATGAGGAAAGGGAGGAGGAATTTGGCGAAGCGGTGAACGACTGGGTGGTGCGGCGGTTGGGGTTTGAACAGGCTGGCGAAGAAAGCCCCTCCGATGCCGTGATCCGCTACCAGTACCGCTGGGCGTCCGGGGTGCGCCCCACGCTGGTCTCCATCACGGACTTCAAGCGCTGGATCAAGCCCGTCATCGATATCGATTGCGAGCATCCGCGATTTGATCCGCCCCTCACTTTCTCGATGGCGTTTGACCGGGAAACGGCGCGTCACCGGGGTGTGGGACTGGCGCGGATAGGCCACCCGGTCATCGACAGCTTTCGTGACTACCTGCGCTGGGATGATCGTGGCACCTGCTTCGCCTTCTGGCGGGTGACCAGTAGGCTGGAACCCAAGGTGGTGCGCGCCTGTTTCCGCTATGATTTCATCGTGGAGGCGGATGCCACGATGCTCATGGAATGGTTGCAAAATGAACTGGCGGCGAGTCCTGAAGCGATCTTCCGGCGCGCGGACGCCGCCTTCCCGCCGATTGTGGAGACCCTCTGGATTGATCATGAACTGATGGTTCCCTCCGCAAGCCTGCAGCATGAGCTTGACCTCTTGTTCAGCCAGGAGGCGGGCGACAGGAACCTTAATCAATCGCGCTGGCCGCTCGCCTTGGAACAATTTAGCCCCTGCCATTGGCAGAGCCTTTGTGAATCCACCCGGAACGAGGCGGAAAAGATGCTGCGCGAGCGCCACGGTCTGAAGGCCCTTGCTGAACGGTGCTGTGCGGATCTTATTGAAAAGCAGGCCATGGATGAACAGCAATGCGCAAGCCATCTTGAAGCCTTCAAAGGCAACTCGGGGGAGCAGGCCGGGTTCCGGGCTGAAATGGACCAGCGGCGGAGCATGGTGGAAACCATCATCAGCGCCATCCGCACACCATCGGTTCGCCTTGATGCCGCAGGGGTGGTCTTTCTTTCCGCCAGCGCGCTCCCAGCATGAGTGATTTTGCCCACCTGAAAGCCGTCTTGCGTGCCTGGCCCGCAGGAGAGTGGCCTGCACAGCCCT
>Ga0209697_10001238_pt1 | contig 40170 bp, 25 predicted proteins | sample AliMusrvi5mmetaG_FD_184115 | JGI IMG/M metagenome (GOLD analysis project Ga0209697, IMG submission 184115) | Freshwater lake bacterial and archeal communities from Alinen Mustajarvi, Finland, to study Microbial Dark Matter (Phase II) - Alinen... | ecosystem: Environmental > Aquatic > Freshwater...
GGATGAAACCGGGCGGCTTCATCCTTTTACTAAAACTAACCAAACTAACTAACCTAACTAAACCTAAACTTATGAAAAAAAATGTACCACAAAGATAAAGGCCTTGTTGGTGATTTCCAAATTATTAATGTTAATAAAAGGTAAATTTTGCATTATCTGTTTATGATATACCGATTTGAAATGTTAGGGTGTTCGGAAAGCAGATATTCAAAACAGGAGCGCTGCAGTATAAGGGGAAAGCTATAGATTAATACTTAATTTTTTAAATACTTAGTATTTTGGAAATATGTATTTCGTTTAGTAGGTTTGCCGCGCTCTTTTTGAAGAACCCTGAATTGCCAGGCGGAATAAATGATAATTGTTAATAATTACGAAAGTATGCATGATATTGCCAGGATCAGGAATTTATACAGAAAATTTATGCCGGTCAGCTACTCTCTGCATCATTTATCCATATTGTTTATCTTTAGCGGATTACTGTTATTCTTTCCTAAGATTGTTCATGCTTTTGATTTTCGTAATACTTTGTCTCAAAAAGGTAAAGCTGAAAAAGTCCGTGATGGGAAGTTGCTCAGAAGTGAATTGTGGCAGCCATTCGATGCCTCAAAAGTTAAGGGAGATTTTTTCGTTTCTCCCAATGGGGATGACCGTTGGTCAGGTACTCTTGATGAGCCAAATGCAACGCGTACTGACGGTCCTTTTTCCACTATTGCAAGGGCAAAAATTGCCGTACGTGATTTAAAAACAAAGGTTTATCAGCTTAAGGGGAAGGCGATTGATGCCCGGTACGCAGGTTCCTCCCACCCATTTGGGAAAGGCAAGGATATTGTTGTATTTATCCGGAATGGTTTTTATCCACTATCCGAATCCCTGGTCTTTACTCCTGAAGATGGTGGTGAACGTGTAGAAACCAATCTTCCCTCAGGGGCTTTCGAGTGGCATCATTTACGTGACAATTATGTAACTTATGCAGCATACCCCGGGGAGAAACCGGTTATTTTCGGTGCAATACCAGTAAAAAACTGGGAAAAGAGAGGAAATGTATGGGTGGCTCCTTTTAACCAGAATGAGTTATCGTCATTAAATGCCAACGGAAAGAAGCAAATCCTGGCCCGATTCCCGAATGAAGGGTATTTTACACTCCGAAAAACCCCGGCATCAACTTCCGAAATTCCCTTTAAAGCGGGTGATATTAAGAATTGGAAGGATATGGTTGATAATCGGATTGTTGTTTTACTCAGGTGGCGCACTGCTTATAATTCGATTGAAAAAGTTGACGAGAAAAATCAGATCGCCTATCTTAAAGAACCTGAAGATGGTCCGGAAAAGAATAACGGACTTCTGGTGGTTCCTCCCCGGTATTACGTTGAGAATATAAGGGAGCTTCTGGATGCCCCCGGAGAGTGGTTTTTTGATAAGAAGTGCCACGAAATCAGTTATATCCCTGAAAAAGAGATTACTGATCCAAACCAGGCGAATATATCGGTGCCACAGTTAAATCATCTTGTCCAGATTTCAGGAAGTGAAGATAATCCGGTTCGAAATCTGCGGTTTTATGGTCTAGCCTTCGAAGGGGCGAAAGAAAATTTTCGGAATTTTCCCCATCATTACGAGACTACTCCCGGGTGCACTGCTATTACTTATGATTTTGCCACCGATTGCGAGTTTGCCAATTCTGAATTGCGAGCTTGCGGTGGGGTCGGAATGTCTGTCGGCCCGGGATGTTATGGGATGCGTATTTTTAATAGCACCTTTGATGGGCTCGAACAGGGTGCTCTATGTGTCAGTGGGACCGGAGATCTGATGAATGGAAAGCTGAGTCAGATTACCAGGGAAACTCTGGTAGATCACAATGTTTTTTCTTCGTGCGGACTCGGTGGAGGAATTACGTTGAGTGTTGGAGGAACTATCCATACTACAATCTCTCACAATTATTTTACCAAATCAGGCAGGCCATATACGATGGATATTGGCGCTGGTGGTCTTGAAGGGACTGTGACAGGCGATGTTGTTGTTGAATACAATCATTTTGAAGATGTCCAGCAAGATGCCGATGATGCAGGGGTTATTGTAGTTACCGGTATGACCACCAATTCCGCAGTCAGGAATAATATCATTCACCGGGTACATCGCGGATTCTTCAGTGATAATGTTGCCTTCTGGTTCGATAACATGTCGAGTAACTGGACCGTGAAAAACAACATTTATTTCGATCTCGAGCAGGGGGATATGAAAACTTGCGGTACTTATTTGATCAACAATGATTATTCCGATAATTTTCTGATTGAATCTCCGGCCAAATTGCCTGAGCAATTTATTGATGGGTCTCCAACATTTAATTCCTCAAATCTGCGGGTAACTTTGAATGGAAGACCAATTAGCGGACCTGTCGCTGCTGGCTCATTAGTCAAGGTAATCGCTGATGTCTCTAATTCCGGCAGTTCCGGGGTTGCCCGGGTGGCCCTGTTGTCAGACAGGAAGGTGATTGAAGAAAAGCCATTCCCGGTTATCCGGAATAATACACGGACTATCGAATTTGAATTAAGACTTAATGATCCGGGTAGCCAGGAGATTTCTATTGGTGAAACCAGGCCGATAACAATTGCAATACAAGGTGAGAAACCAAAAATTGCATTTGATAAGATCTGCCTTTCTGAAGAACGGCTGCTTGCCGGCGAAAAAGTTCATGTTTCAGTCATAGCTACTAACTTACTTGCTACCGATATTCAATCTTCCATTCCCTTGTCGGTCAATGGGAAGGAGTTGACGATTCAGCTGGTCTCCTTAAAGGGAAAGGAGTCGAAGGAGATCTCTTTTGATGTGGCACCCCAGGCCGGTAAATATGCGATTCGGATTGGTAATAGTGATGAATTGACCTTGAACGTTCTTAAATGCAAGGAGCTTGATTTGGTAAAGAAGAAATTATTTACCTACATATCGTCCAAATCCAAACCGTCCAATGTGGAGGTAATTCAAAAGGAGAACCGGTATATTCTGAAGGCCAGCGGATGGGATTTTTACCATGCTGAAGATGCCTATGCTACCGTTTATCTGAAAAAACTGAAAGGCGATTTCGTGTCAACGGCAAAAATTGCAGCTTTTGGAGCGCGCACCAGTGAGTGGTACCGGACCGGTCTTTTTGTCCGAAACGATATCAGTAAAAGTTTTGATGTGGACAGGGGTAGCCTTGGCTCTGTACTCATGTTCAGTTCACCCGGACGTGCAGGGATCGAATACGATGAGTTTGGAAACGGGTGCATGCATAAGGCTGCCAGTGAAAACCTCCCTGAAAACTCACTAACCCCAATTTGGATTCGGCTCGAACGGCATGGAGATCGTTTCACGGGTTATGTGAGCCTGGACGGCAAAACCTGGATTATTAGGCGGCAGACTAACCAGATTCCCGGGATTGAAAAAGCTGTTGATCTCGGTTTAGCAGCAGGATCGCCTGATCAGAAGCAATACACCGTGGAGTTTGAAGATTGGAAGATAAAGATTGAGGATCAGTAGAAACAAGGCATGTTACAATGGAATTTTAATCAACCCATGAATTTTCAGGAATTCGACCCCGCCATCGAAAATCATCTGGATTCCGATTGTGGCAATTATCAACCCAATTATTCGTACCAGAGCCGACATTAAATTTAGTTTGATCAGTACTTTGCCAATATTTTTAGCAAAGAGCATGATAACCAGGTTTACAGCGAGCGCGGCAAATACCGCAGAAACCGTGACCAGTGAACCGTATTGTGCAGGGAAGGTAACTGTGGCAGTGATCGTTCCGGGACCGGCAATCATCGGAATTGCGATTGGCACGGATGAAATATCCCGGATACTGACATCCTTGCCGATATTGATCAATACTCCCTGGTGAAGCGCCATCCAGCCACTATAAACAAGTACCATTCCACAGGTTACCCGAAATGAGTAAAGTTCGATCCGGAAGACATAGGTAAAAATCACATTCCCAAGAAAGAGGAAAAAAACCAGGATAATAAAGGCAGTAATTGATGACTTGATGGATATATACTTTAATTCAGTGTCTTTGAGCTGATTCTGTAATGAATTGATCAGGAATATCTTCTGAATAGGGTTAATCAGAGCCAGAAGCGTAATAAATGAACTGATAAAATACGCTGCCTTAAACGTAAAGATGGTGTCAGAAAAGATCATAGTTGCAAAGTTATAAACTTTTTTACCACTCCTGAGGTTTATTCAAAACCGAGAATGAATATTAGGTTTTGCCCGGTTTATCTGTTAAAAATATTCAAAAGTAAATAACAGTTTTCCGTTATTTACATTTAACTTCAAATACCCGGCATTGCTCAAACCGTCCTCAAGTGCATCCATTATTATGTACCAGGTTATTCCGAAAAACGCAGAATTATGCCTATGGTCGTGCCCGTTTATAACCAAATCTACATGGTACCTGGTGAATAGATCCATTAAAACCTGCAATTCTTCAACCGGTGGATTGGTGCTTTCGGTGTGTCTGAAACGAAATAAATTGACGTGGGCAAAAACAAAACAGTTTCGATAGTTGGACCGCATAGTTTCCAGCAAATTGGTTAGCCAGGCCAGTTGTTTATCGCCCAGGGTTGCTCCTGCATTGTCGAGACAGATGCACAAATCTTTCGCAACCGGTGTTTTAACGGTAAAGATATAGGTCGATGATCCAAAACGGGAATAGAATTCATTCCACCCCTCGTAATTAAGATCATGATTACCAACGATGGGAAATGAGGCTAATGAATCCTGATCTGGCAGATGTTGCTCAAATAGTGCGTAATCTCCGGCTCGACCGTTCGTCAAATCACCTACCATTATCACAGCAGAGGCATATGCAGTTTTGGAAATACTAAAGAAACGATCCAGGTTAGTCGTTCCTCCAACATGACTATCGCCCATTGTGAGTAAGGTATAATCATCATTTGGCACCTCAATTACTTTGAAAGGATGGGTACTGTTCCAGATCATTGACTGATCAAAGCGCAGATTAACCGATTTATAGGAGATAAAAATGCCAATTAGTGCACTGTCCTTAAAGCATGATGCAATGGAGGCAGAGACCACAAAAAGGATGATTAATCTTTTGCGCATCGGATATTCCATATGATTCCTGTTCTGAAAAAGAATCCAAAATAGTTCACCGCGAGGTTAGTAGCACCGGCACTTTTGTACCAGGCCTGGAGATAAATTATAAGTGGTGAGCTTAATTTATATAACCCATTCAGCCTGAGCATCGGGTTTGTTTCCTGTTCAATCATAAAATTGTCGTAGTTGGTCAGCAAGATACCCGCATTCCAAGAGTTATTTCTTGGTTTAAGTTGATAGCCAACTGAATACAACAGATTCATGGTCTCATGAATTTTCGATGCACTTTGACCAATTCCATATTCCCGGATTGCTTTCTGCCGAAAAGCATAAGTTCTGAAATGAGCACCGATCAAATATTCAAAGTGATTACTTTCCCGATTTAACCGGGCACCCCAATTGGTTTCGCGAAGCAGTTCCGAGAAGGGGGTACTTATCCAGAAACCTGTGATCTCCAACGGAAAATTGGTAATCTTAAAGTTTCTTGAGCCACTCATACTAAATCCCGAAAAGAAAGTATTATTGGTATTCTTCAGATCTAACTGGAAACCGGATTCCAGTAAATATTTTCCGAATTTGTAGCTGGCAAAACCCGCAGTTTTAATAAACAATCCCTGCGATACATTATTTTCACCAAAATCAGTATAAATATTTATTCCGGGTTGTGCTGAAAGATCAGGGCAACCCACCAAAAGAAGAGTACCAAAAACAAGGCTTAAACTAATCTTTGGATTCATGGCGATATAAATTTATACCTGACATGATTCAATTTTAGATGGCAATCTGCAGATAGATTAAAGTTACAATAAGTAATTAAATTTTGTATGACAAATGGTCAATTTTGTTTTCATATTCAACACAATTTTATTAACTTAGCTCCATGAACCTTCGAAAATTCTGTCTCACGATATTCCTTTTAACGATCGTTTTATACTGTTTCGCCCGAACTGATACCCCCGGCAGATTATCCGATTCATTAAATCTGAAAGCTTCCTATAACAGTTCTCTCATTTATCCGGGAGCCAGGTTAGGTGCAGAATATTCTGTAAAATCGTTTAAAGTGGTTAAAACTAAAAAATCAGGAAAGATGAAGGATTTTGATAAGGAACGATTTGTCTCGGCCAATTTGGGTTGGTATCACCACCCATATTTTCATGATAATTTTTACTTTACCGCAGGCTGGACGATGAGAAGAACGAAATCAACAGGTTTTTTCACCGAATTTTCGCCTGAAATCGGCTTAAGCCGTACCTTTTTGGGGGGAACTACCTACAAAGTTGATAATAACGGGAATGTGTCTGTTGTCAGGCTTGCCGGTTATTATTATGCACTTCTATCCATTGGCGGAGGAGTCGGATACGATTTTTCGAAAATAAGACATAAACCCTTTATGCTCTTTTATAAATTCAACCTTCTTTCATTGTATCCTTATAACAGCACGATCTATTTAAGACCGGCGATGGAAATTGGAGTAATTTACAAGCTGCATTTCTTTCATCATGTTAAGTCAAAATTTTAAAGCGATGCAACGTATAATCATAGGTTTTCTGCTATTTCTGCTCTTCTCCTGCCAAAAAGAGAAGATTACCATTGGAACAAATGTATTTGAAACCTTTTATCTCGAAAATGCTGGGGCCTCAATGCGCTTATTGGTGGAGGGAAATACAGCAAGCCATACTTTTCTGATTATTGTTCACGGCGGCCCGGGTACCGGATCTTTTGTTTATGATACCCAATATATCAGCCAAAATATTGAGAACAAATATGCCGTTGTTTTTTGGGATCAACGTAATGCAGGGGCATCTCAGGGAAATTCGAACGGAAATAACCTGAACCTGCCTCAAATGACCGATGACCTTAAGAAGGTTATTGAGCTCATTAAGTACAGGTATGGACAAAACTCCAGTGTGTTTATTTTGGGACATAGTTTTGGAGGCCTTTTAACCGCCTCATTTATGACAACCGACCAAAATCAATCGATGGTGAAAGGCTGGATTATGGTGGATGGTTCACATAATTACCCACTGAACGATACCCTTACGAGACTAATGCTTTTAAAGGTGGGCCAGCAACAGATTGACTCGAACAAACATGTTTCAGATTGGCAGCTGATTATAAGCTATTGCAATGCCCATCCGGGTAATTTCACGCTTAAAGAATCTGATCAGCTGGAGAATTATGCAGAAAAAGCAGAAACCTATATTCCGGAAGTTAATCAATTTAATCTTATAGCTGCAATGGAGGCAATTTCAATAGAGGATGATTTACCAATCACATCTATTTTATTCAATTACCTATATTCAGGAAATGCAGGTTTTAACGCTGCGTTAGCTAAAACTCAATTTTCATCTTTGCTTTATAAAGTGGTCACCCCAACATTATTGCTATATGGGGAATATGATTTTATATGTCCTAAGGAGCTTGGGGAGGATATTTTGAACCGGATTACTGCAGCTGAAAAAAAAATGGTAATTTCCCCAGTAAGTGGCCACAATTTAATGTTCCAGGACGAAGTTTTATTTTGTAATGAGGTCAACGACTTTATTGCAAAATACAGATAATTTGGGTTCAATCTGACTTTCCTGACCCATCCCTGTCAAGCCCAAAAGAGAGGAATCGATCTTTGTAATCACCTCCCTAAATTAAGCTATTTAAGCCATTTAAATTTTGTATTGAATATTGTGTTTCGTACGTTTGTATCGGTCACCTAAACTTTTCATTCCTGGTCAACATTCGAATGGTACATTAAAATTAAAACGATGCTTAAATTTCATCCTGAAAATGAACAAAGAGCGGATAAATGGGCTGAGCTTACTATGCTGGTCTGTGGCACTTTTACTGCATCAACAGGAGGATTAATACTGATATTATGGTCTTTTGGGGTTTTTAACTATATCAGCCCCGGACAAAAGCTTATTCCAATGGCTGACGAGACCGCGCTATTGTTTCTTCTATTTGGTACTGCATTTACATTCCATTCACAAGGGTTCAAAAACAAAGCAATACATATAGCGATCAACTCGGTTGGGGCTTTAATACTAATTGGTTCATTACTGATACTTGGTGATATTGGAACCGGAAACACCTATAACCTAAGAAATTTCCTGGGGTTGCAATCTGTCATGGTGGAAAATATCAAGGCCGGTACTATGTCATTTCTTTCGGCCATTTGTTTTATCTTAATATCCGCATCGCTTTTGATGCTCTTGCGCAAATCAAAACAAATTTCAGTCATTTTTAGTGCTCTGACTCTCTTCATAGGATACGTTGTAATTGTTGGCTATGCCTACGGTGTTCCAGTTCTCTACGGAGGCTCTACAATCCCAATGGCATTGCTCACTGCGCTCTTATTTGTAATATCCTCTATTGGACTGCTAATTGCGGCAGGGAAAGAAGCTTATCCCATCAAATATTTTACAGGAAGTGCTGTCAGAGCAAGATTGTTACGAATCATGATTCCTGCGATATTTATTTTGTCCCAATTACAAGGGTTTCTGCTATCCCTGTATTCCGGGAATTTTGGCAGTTCTTTTGGACTGATAAACGGCATCTCCACCATTTTGGTACTCCTGATATCAGGAATCGTTATATTTTCGATCTCCCGTTCAATGGGTACTTCAATTGATAAAAATTTTACAGCTCTTAAAAAGGCAGAAGAGAAGATAAGTGAAAGCGAAGAGAATTTTCGCAAAATTTTTGAAAATAACTCAGCAGCAATCGCGGTAATCGAACAGGATACAACCCTGGCTATGGTTAATGACCAATATTGTAAGATGACTGGTTATAGAAAGGAAGAGGTGATTGGTAAAAGCTGGACAAAACAAATATCAACTCAGGACCAGGAACGATTAACAGAATATAATCAACAACTACTAGCTGGCCCCAATAGTTTCGAATTTACATTTTATAATAGCAATGGGGGTGTAAGGTATGTAACTATATCGGCTACAATATTATGGAATGGGAAAATATTGGCTTCATTTCTGGATGTCACTGACCGGAAAATTGAGGAACAAAAGTTATCTCATTTTGCGGCTCTGGTGGCCTCCTCTAACGCAATTATTATAAGTAAAACCCTGGATGGAATTATCACGAGCTGGAATAGCGGGGCCGAATTAGTTTATGGTTATTGTGCCTCAGAAATGATTGGTCAGCCAATTTCCAAATTGTCTCCTACAGGTTCTGATAATCAAATGATTCAAATTCTTAAAAAGATAAAAACAGGAATCTCTCTTGAACAATTTGAAACCGATCGTCAACGGAAAGACGGACAACTCATTAAGGTATCAATATCCGTTTCTCCGATAAAAAGCTGGGATGGTGAAATTATAGGTGCCTCTACGATAGGTCATGATATTACTTTGCGTAAAAAGATAGAAAAAGAACTAAACATCAAAACTGAACAATTAGTTAAACTCAATGCAGAAAAGGACAAGTTATTTTCCATTATTGCCCATGATCTGCGAAGCCCTTTCAGCGGAATTCTCGGGCTGACAGAGGCAATGGCCAATGACTTGCCCAGTTTGACTCACAATGAGATTCAGAAAATATCGATAGTTCTTCATAAGTCGGTCAATAATTTATACAATTTGCTTGAAAATCTGTTGGAATGGTCATATATGCAAAGAGGCTTTACCAATTTTGATCCTGTAATATTTCTATTGCGCCCCAGAATAGATGAGAGTTTAAACCTAAGCATTGAAGCAGCTGCAAAAAAGGAGATTGAAATTGCGTTTGATATCCCGGATGATTTGCTGGTTTATTCAGATCCCACTATGTTTGGAAGTATTATTCGGAATATAACTAACAATGCAGTGAAGTTTACTCCCAAAGGAGGTAAGATAATTGTGTCTGCAAAGTCAGCTGATGGAAACAAGGTGGAAATTTCAGTTCGTGATAATGGTATCGGAATGAGTAAATATATCGTGGATAACCTTTTTTTAATTGATGTAAATACAGCCAGAAAGGGGACTGAAGGGGAATCAAGCACAGGTTTGGGGTTGATCATCTGCAAGGATTTCATTGAAAAGCATGATGGGATGTTGTGGGTGGAAAGTGAAGAGGGGAGAGGAAGTATTTTCCGGTTTACAATTCCGTCAAAACAGACCGATTAATTTATGGCACAAATATTAAATTAGCCGTTCCCATTGGTTAAAACTCATCAGGTTTGACTCAAAATTGTTTGGCCCGAGATATTATTATGGAATCAAATTGCTGATATAAAATTTGTTGCGTTTTATTTTCAGGGTTTGCCGGATTCGAAACTAATCCTTAATTCAACCAATCAACAAATATCAAAAAGTCAAAAAAATGTAATAATTTGACTTTTGATTTTTTTACAAAATTTTTATTTTTGCCTCCCGTATTTTAAATTATTAACTAATTAAGGAGGATTTTTACATGTCAGCACAAATTAAAAGGTTAAGACTGTTATTATCCCTGTTACTTGGGATTTTATGGTTTAACAATTACGCCATTCAAGCGGATGAAAGCGTGAATTTGTACACGCCCTATACGAAAATATCCGTTCCCCAGGGGAGTCTGTTGATTATGCAATCGATGTAATCAATAAAAGCAAGGAACTTAAAAATGTAGATATTTCTGTCACGGGAATACCCAGGGGATGGAATTACGTCATAAAATCCGGAGGGTGGACTATCCGGCAACTCTCGGTACTTCCCGGTGAGAAAAAGAGTTTCTCCCTTAAAGTTGAGATCCCCTTGAAAGTCAATAAAGGGAACTATCCTTTTAAGGTTATTGCCGGCGGATTTGATTCGATGCCCCTGATTATAAACATATCAGAGCAGGGAACCTTTAAGACCGAATTTACAACCGGGCAATCGAATATGGAAGGGCATTCCAATTCCAGTTTTACTTTCAGTGCAGTCTTGAAGAATCGTACGGCAGATAAACAACTTTATGCTTTAATGGCCGATGCCCCGCGGGGATGGAATGTAACCTTTAAGGTAAGCAATCAGCAGGTAACCTCTGTAAACCCTGAGGCCAACTCCACTACCCCTGTAATTATCGAAGTAAAACCACCTGAGAAAATTGAAGCTGGTAAGTATAAAATTCCGGTTAGTGCTACAACCAACAGTTCAACCGCAATCCTTGATCTGGAGGTAGTGATAAGGGGTTCTTATTCCATGGAACTGACTACTCCTGCTGGTTTGCTGAGTACCAATATTATTGCCGGTGATTCGAAACGGGTTGAACTTTTGCTTAAGAACACCGGTTCATCCGAGCTCAGAGATATTACGCTGCAATTTACTGCACCGGTCAACTGGGATGTCACTTTCGATCCTAAAAAAGTAGACCTGCTTCAGCCGGGTAAATCCGCACAGGTTTTTGCCACCCTAAAGGCAGACAATAAGGCAATTCCCGGAGATTACCTAACCAATATCGATGCCAAAACACCGGAAACCTCTTCCAAAGTATCCTTCAGAATCTCTGTCGAAACACCAATGCTTTGGGGTTGGATTGGGGTGTTGGTTATACTTGTCGCTCTGGGTAGCGTCTATTATCTGTTCCGTAAATATGGAAGGAGGTAATCCGTGGACGGTAATATTATCGAACTGGTTGATCTTACCAAACGGTATGGATCATTTACAGCAGTCAATAATCTCAATCTAAGCGTGCGGAAAGGTGAAATATTTGGCTTGCTTGGACCAAACGGGGCTGGCAAGTCAACCACGATCCTTATGTTGCTTGGATTAACAGAGCCGACATCAGGATCAGCCTGGGTTTGCGGGATTGATCCGACAACTAATCCAATTGCGGTAAAAAGCCGGGTTGGTTATTTACCTGAAGACGTCGGATTTTATTATAACCGGAGTGGTTTTGAAAATCTGATGTTTACCGCCCGGTTAAACCAAATTTCCGGTAAGGAAGCAAAACTCAAGGTAATGCAGCTTTTGGATAGGGTAGGTTTGTCATCCTCGTCTGAAAAAAGCACCGGTAAATATTCGCGCGGAATGCTGCAGCGACTTGGACTGGCAGACGTATTGGTCAAAAACCCCGAGGTAATTATTCTGGATGAACCTACATTAGGTCTGGATCCCACCGGAGTGCGTGAGTTCCTGGACTTAATCGTTGATCTGTGCAGAGAAGACGGTCTTACTGTCCTTTTTTCATCACACGATCTGCATCATGTTCAGCAGGTTTGCGATAGAGTAGGATTATTTATCTCCGGTAAATTGATTGCCGAAGGCGATATCCAAACCTTGTCGAAGAAACTATTTGCCCAAAGTCCATTTGTTATTGAGGTCGGTTTCTCGATGCTTGACCCTGGTTCATCTGATCAATCTGCTCTAAGCACTTCATCAGACCGGGTAATGATGGTTTTGAGAAAAATTGGAGGGATCTCTGCGGTCAATCCTAAAGAGGATTTTTATCAAATCGCTTGTGCGCACGATGCTACGCATGAAATTGCACGGGCAATTATTGAATCTGGTGCTGGATTAAACTATCTGAATAAGAAAGAATATGGACTCAATGATATTTACTACCGCTATTTCGAAGGAGGCGAAAATCATGAATAATCCGACCCCCCCCCCACACAATCTCTATGAAACCTGGCTTAATAGAACAAATGGCCTTTTTTTAGGCTTCAAAAGGTTTATACCCGGCAATGAGGATAATGCAATTCTCCATCCATTCAGGGTTATTGTAAAAAAAGAGGTGGCCGATCATGTGAGAAGCCTTCGTTTCCTGATTCTAATTGCAATTATCGCTTTAACATGCCTTGGTTCGATGTATACAGCATTATCGAACATTGATAAGGCAATAAAGCCGAACGATCCGGAAGGGACATTTTTCTTTTTGAAACTGTTTACAATATCTGATGGTACCCTCCCCTCATTTTTTGTTTTTATAAGCTTTCTGGGGCCACTACTTGGTATAAGCCTTGGATTTGATGCCATAAACTCGGAACAAAATAATGGCACACTGAGCCGTATTCTTTCCCAACCAATTTATCGTGATTATTTGCTAAACGCCAAATTTCTGGCGGCTTTAATCGTTATAAGCGTTATGTTTTTTGCGCTGGGTTTTCTGGTAATTGGTTTTGGATTGATTACAATAGGGATTCCGCCAACTTCCGAAGAGTTTCTGCGAATTGTGTTTTTTATCGTGCTAAGCATCTTTTATGTAGCTTTTTGGTTGAATTTGTCTCTATTGTTTTCGGTTAGTTTCAGGCAGCCGGCAACCTCTGCCCTCGCAGGTATTGCAGTCTGGCTATTTTTCTCGGTATTCTACAGAATGATAATTAATTTGATTATCAAGTTTTTTGCACCATCTCAGTACGCTGCAGCATCTCAGATTGTCAGATTTGAAGGATTAAAAATAGGTTTGTTAAGATTAATGCCCAATCAGCTTTTCAGTGAGGCCACAACGACTTTGTTAATGCCGTCTGTTCGAAGCGTTGGGCCATTGACAATGGAGCAGGTTTATGGAACCATTCCTGGGCCGCTGCCGCTTGGACAGAGTTTGTTACTCGTCTGGCCCCAGGTTACGGGTCTTATTGCAGCAACAGTTCTCTGCTTTGTTTTGTCCTATGTCTCTTTCATGAGAAGGGAGATCCGGGCAAGATAAGTATGCTTGAAAAGCAAAGAATCAGTAGCCGTCTCACATCAATGGGGCGGCTCTTCTTTATTGAGGATATCAGGATTCATTTTTACCGTGAAGTAACATGTCAACCGCTTCGTTGAAGGAACCGGCCGGGATAATCTCTCCCGAGTTTACAAAAAAGATCTCATCAGCATTCTCAATGGTATTTAATCGGTGGGCTATGATTACCTGTGTGGTTGACTCAGGGAGTTTCTTAAGAATATTGTCCAGTAATTGTTCGGTAACCGTATCAATATTTGCAGTTGCTTCATCCAAAATCAACAACTCGGGTTTCCGAAGAACAGCCCGGATAAATGCAATGAGTTGTTTTTGTCCTAAGCTAATACCATCGCCAGTTGTTTGTACCAGGGTGTTCAGACCCTGATCAAATCGTTCTACTAAGCCCTCAAGTCCGGCTTCCAGAATGGCCCCTGAGAGTTGTTCGTCTGAAAAGTTCATATATCCGGAATTTCCATAGAGAATGTTGTCTCTAACAGTACCGGAAAACAGAAACGGCTCCTGAAGGATAAATCCAATTTTTCGGCTACGCTCTTCCGGGGTATACGAACGGATATCCCTTTTATCTAACAATATTGTCCCTTTGGTGGTATCGTATAATCTTGAAATGAGCGATGCGGTAGTTGTTTTGCCTCCACCAGTCGGTCCTACAAAGGCATATGTTTTACCTCGTTCAAGTTCGAAGTTTACCTTGTGCAAAACATCTTTTCCTCCCGGATATCTGAATGAAACATTCCTGAAATGAAGAAATGATTTACTTGTTTCACTCTTGGCATTTCCGATTATATGCAGGTTTGTTTCCAATGATAATAACTGAGAAATCCGGTCCCAACCAGCCAATGCCACCTGAAAGTTGGCCCATAAAGCCGCAAGTTGTCTCAAAGGGTTGTAAAAATTAGTCACATAAGCAATAAAGCTGATCAGTAACCCAATTGTAAATTGCCCCTGAACAATTAGATAAATTCCCAAAAGCAAAACAATTAACTGTCCGATATTGGCTGCCAGGGTATATACCGGCATAAAGATATTATTGGCTATGCCAGTCTGGATAGACTTGGCATAATTTTCCCCGTTGGCCTCTTCAAAACGTTTACGAAAATAGTCCCGGCGATTAAAGGCAATAATCACTTTAAAGTTGGCAAGACTCTCCTGTATCTCGGCACTTAAACCCCCGGTGCTTTTCATGCTGGCTGCATTTTTGCGTTTTACCCAGGGTGATATAATTTTAGTGAAAATCCAAACCAGTAGTGCCGGCGAAAGGGCAGCCAAACCTAACCGGAAATTTATACTTAATAAGAATATCCCTGCCCCTGCCATGGTGAAAATACTCCCAATAAACTGCATTAATGATTGCGAAAAGAACTGGTTAACCTTGTCTGTGTCGTTATTAATGCGTGAAATAAGATCGCCCGCTTTATTCTGATTGAAGAAGTCGACAGGGAGCTCCTGAAGTTTATTAAATACTGCATTGCGCAGACTAAAGAGCATCCGCTGTCCAATGCCGCCCATCATGAGCATCTGGATGTAATTTATTATATATGCTACCAGGTAAAGTAACAGCAGAATAGCTGCGAACACCATCACCCCATGATATTGACGCGTTTGAATATAGGTGTCAATCGTGTGTCCGATCAAATAAGGCCCAAGTAAACTTAGCACGGCATTCAAAAGAATGGCCCCAAATGCAATGATAAGGTTTCGGCGCTCTTCACCAATAAGCGCCACCAATTTACGCAGAGATGTGAGATTGGAAGTTTTTTTCTCCGTTTTCTCCTGTACCTGATTTAGATTATAGTTCATAGTGATGGGTACTTCGTTGTGAGCTATAGATTTGAACATATTCAGGGGAGGTTTCCTTTAATTCCTTATGGGTACCAGATGCGATTAACTCACCTTCCATAAGAAGTATGATTTGTTCAAATTGTTTTACCGGTGCTATCTTTTGAGTTACAGAAATAAGAGTCAAATCAGGATAGTTTCTTACAAGATTGCCTAGAATTCTGTTTTCGGTCTTTCTATCAACCCGGGAGGTGAAATCATCCAAAAGTAATATCCTTGGATTTACAGCCAGGGCACGTGCAAGCATAACCCGTTGCTTTTGACCACCTGAAAGAGATGTCCCCCTTTCAGATACTATTGTTTCGAGCTTATTGGGCAGAGATTCAATAAATTCGGTTAATTCAGCGGTCGCAATGGCCTTTTCCAAGGACTCATCGGTAACCTGATCATTGAAGGCGATATTTTCGCGAAGACTCAGGTTGAAAAGAACACTTTCTTGAAATACTATTCCTATTTGACTGTGAAACAGCTCCCTGGTATATTTCTCAGCGCCAATACCATCAAATTCTATAATTCCTTGGCTTGGAGAAATAAGGTTAGTAAGCAAATACAGTAACTGACTTTTGCCTGCGGCTGTGGGACCGATAAGAGCTGTTTTACTTCCCGCCGGTACTGAAAATGAAATATTCTTAAGAACCGGTTTCTCTGCATAATATAAGGAGACATTTTTAAGACAAATATCACCTTTGATTTTGCTTTGAATTGTTCCGGTTTCAACCTCATCAGGAGATTCCATTACATCATATATCCTTACATAAGAGGCGGATGCCTGGGCAATGATGCTGCTCATGAATCCGATCATAAGAATCGGGAAGATTAATAGTAAAATATAACTGTTGAAGGCTGCAAAATTGCCGAGTGACATACTGCCAGCCACCACGAAATGACCACCAAGAGCAAGAATAGTAATCACTGCCAGGTTACCGACAAACATAATAGTTGGAATCAGTGTGGCAAACAGTCGCAGAATAGATAGTCCGAGATTTCGCGATTCTATATTAGTCTCCAGAAATTTCATACTTTCTGGCTGCTGAGAGTTCAGTACACGGATCAAGGCGGAACCCATGATGCTCTCGTTAATAATTTTATTCAGAAGATCAATAATTTCTCTCCCCCGCTTAAACAATACCCTGACTTTTCGCAGAACAATGAAAAATGCAAAACTGATTACAGGAACTATTAAAATAACTGCCAATGCCAGTTTCCAGTTGATAAGAAGGAGTAGGATACAAGTGCCGATAATAACAAAAACTGATGATACGATGGTTACAAAAGCCTGAGAAACAAACATTTTAATGGAATCGATATCGGAAGTGAGGTTTGTCAGAAGTTTTGATGGGTTGGATTTAAGAACATAAGCATAGCTTTGGCGCGAAATTTTTTCAGAAAGTTGTGATCGCAAATCTTTTGCCACTTGTTCGGAAACATAGGTTTGAATAATATTTTGCAAAATAGTAAATATAAAAATGGCTGAAGCAGCAGCAATAAATTCAAAACCGATACTTTTCATGTCAAAATGTTTTAACGAAAAGTCATCAATGCCATGCGCAATAATCTTTGGAATCAACATGTTAATCCCATTCCCAAGAAGCGCCATGATTGTTAACAGAACGATCTTACCGGAATATGGTTTAAGCAAATTGAATATACTCGGCTTACTGAGTCGGTTCTTTGGAGAATGAACGGATTTATCCATATTTAATCACTTTATTCTGCAAAGGAATTAAAAAAGCCGGTTATTCACTCAAATTCTCTCCAAATTAGTTAAATCCTATGGTTGGCATCGTCACGATCACCAGTCAACGGTATAATCCGTGAAAAAATGGGACGAGTGGCGATCTTTTGCGGATAGGAGGTTGGTAATAAAGTGATTACTGGTGGAATCAGCTTGGGAAATTAACTGAATCCCAAGCATTAGGTCTATAGAGCATGTGAATTGTTCAATTACTTGGCAGAATGTCAAAGCTGGGAATAAGTAGTGATCTTGCAACTAACTTCTGAAGCAAGTAACTTTTAGTTGTTTCGAATCCTTTAATTTTTAATCTCATTTTAATCTGCTTTTTATTTCTGTTTAAGACCGCGAATTTACATTTGTCCGCGATTAGAAATTAGAAATATGATACGGAACACAAAACAATTGCTACAGGTCATTATTCCCTTAATACTAAGTTGCTCTTTGTCAGTTGGGCAGGGTGTGTATAGGGATACCCTGAAAATTACAATTCAGGAAGCCGACCGCATTTTCATTGCTAAAAACCTCCAGTTACTGGCACAGAAATATAATGTTGATGCGACTAAGGCGCTTATCATTCAGGCCCGCCTTTATCCTAACCCGGAAATCAGCTTTGAGCAGGGTGCTTATAACCCGCAAACTAAAAAATGGTTTGAACAGGATTTTACCAATGGAGAACAGGCTTACCAGCTATCGCAAATGATCATATTGTCCCGAAAGATTAAAAAACAGACCAATATTGCAGAAACGAACTATAAACTTGCCGAAGACAATTTGTCTGACCTCTTGCGGACCTTGAAATTAGCGCTTCACAGCAATTTTTATAATATTTACTTCCTTCAGCAAACAGCCAAAGTTTATGACGAGGAGATTCGTTCCTTTAAAATGATTGTGGCGGCCTATAATCAGGTGAAAGGAAAAGGTTATGTTTCAGAGGCTGATATTGTTCTAGTCCAGGCTCAACTCTATTCATTACAGAACGAATACCTGACTTTGATTGATAATATCAATGATCTGCAGAGTCAGACAAGACTATTACTGCAAGTTCCGGCTACTAATTACCTGCTTCCCTCTATCGACCCTAAGGTCGTCAGGACTGACCCACAGTCTGCTAGCTTAAATTCGTTATTGGACTCTGCCTATTTGAATCGAACGGATCTTCAGATTGCAAAAGACAATTTGTTGCTGAGCAAGCAAACCTATACATTGCAGAAAGCACTGGCAATCCCTGATTTTACAGCAGGAGTTGCCATTGACAGGCATGGCAGTTACGTTACAAATTTTAATGCCGTTAATATCGGCATTGCCATTCCTATTTTTAACCGTAACCAGGGAAATATTAAAAATGCCCGGATTCTGATGGATTATAATAATACAGAGTTACAGCTTACAAAAAAGGTTTTGGATGAACAGGTGGTCCGCGGATTTCAAAAAGCGATCGATGCAGATAAACTTTATAAAGAGATTGACCCCGCCTTTTCATCCAATTTTGATACCCTGGCCAATGAAATGTTGAAGAATTACATGAAAAGGATTGTCAATCTTCTGAACTTTCTGACTTTCTATGATTCCTACAAGCAAAATTCAGTTCAATTAAATTCAATTCTATTTAACAAGGTGAATGCATTGGAAAACCTCAATTACCTGACAGGCACCAGTTTTTTCAACAAGTAAGATAATCGGATAATTTCAAAAAATAATTATAGCCCAATGAAATCAAGTATTAACGTGGCAATTCTAATATTTTCACTCGCTTTTATTTTCCAGGGTTGTGGCGAAAATAGCCCGAGGCATGAGGAGAAAACCAAATATGTTATCCCCGATTCTCTACTTCATACTCTGGTTATTGAAACTGTAAAAAGATGTCCGCTGGTCAATGTTATAAAACTGACCGGAATGGTTGATTTTAATCAGGATAAACAGGTAAATATATTCTCGCTGGTTAGTGGTAATGTGCAGGATGTTAAAGTTCAGCTTGGAGACTACGTAACCAGGGGTGAAGTGTTGGCCGTGGTGAAAAGCAGTGAAATGGCCGGATACAGCAACGGTTTGATAATTGCACAGACCAATGTAACCGCCACAAAAAAATTGCTGGATGCCACAAATGATCTTTTCAAAAGTGGCCTTGCTTCCACCCTGGATGTGACTGCTGCACAGGTAAACTATGACCAGGCTGAATCGCAGCTTGAAATGGCAAAGCGGGTGCTGAAAATTAATGGGAACAACATTAATGGAGACTATATTATCAAATCACCGATCCACGGTTTTGTTGTTCAAAAGAATGTTACAAATAATACGATGGTTCGCACCGATAACGCGACTAACCTTTTCACAATATCTGATCTGAAGGATGTGTGGGTGCAGGCAAACGTTTATGAAGCCAATGTAGAGCAGGTGAATATTGGGGATAATGTGGAAGTTCGGATACTCTCGGCCCCTGAAAAGGTATTTACCGGGAAGGTGGATAAAATTCTCAATGTACTCGATCCTGTCAGCAAGGTTATTAAAGTCAGGGTGGTTTTACAGAACCCCGATTATATCTTGAAGCCGCAAATGTTTGCCAGTATCATTGTATCCAATCCTGAGAAAGGGGTAGATGCACTTTGTGTCCCCAATGAGGCGCTGGTATACGAACGAAGCCGCTATTATGTATTGGTTTACAAAGGGAAAGGGAATGCCGATATCACACCGGTGGTTATACTAAACACGCTGGGCAATAAATCTTACCTCCGTGAAGGTGTTCATGAAGGGGATCAGGTTATTGCTTCGACAGCCCTCCAGATCTACAGCGAATTGAACAATTAACCGCTAATGCTAACAAAATGACCAGGTTTCTAAGATCCATCATATCGTTTTCATTATTAAACAGGTATTTCATACTATTTGCTTCCAGTGCACTGGTTGTTACCGGTATTATCGTTTTTAAGGATATGCCGATCGAGGCCTTTCCCGACGTTACAAATACTGAAATAGATGTGATCACCCAATGGCCGGGCAGAAGCGCTGAGGAGGTGGAAAAAAAAATAGCCATCCCATTGGAAATCGCCCTGAATCCGGTTCAGAAAAAGACAAGCCTCCGCTCAACGAGCATATTCGGGTTATCGTACGTGAAAGTTATTTTCGAGGATGATGTAAAAGATCCACAGGCCAGAATGCAGGTGATGGGACTAATCAACAATGCTTCCCTCCCTCCCGGCATTATCCCTGCTATTCAGCCGCCAACAGGACCTACCGGGGAGATTTTCCGCTATACGATTAAAAGTACTTTCCGGGATGTCCGGGAACTGAAAAGCATCCAAGACTGGGTAATAGACCGTCACCTGAGATCTGTACCTGGTGTAGCCGACCTGAACAGCTTTGGGGGTAAAACAAAAACCTATGAAATTAAGGTTAATCCAGGCAAGCTCACTTCGCTTGGTCTTACGCCACTCGATGTTTTTACCGCCGTTCAGAATACCAATATCAACATTGGCGGAGATATGATTTTTGAGAATGATGAAGCATATGCCGTGCGGGGAATAGGTCTGATCAACGATATAAATGAAATTAATAATATTATAATTCAGAATAATAGTGGTGTGCCTCTCCTGGTAAAGGACGTGGCAACCGTTGAAATATCAAATCTTCCCAGGCTTGGCTGGATAACGAGAAGCGATGCCGTTAGGGATACTACCGGTCACCGGGTTGTTTCGTCTGAGGATGATGTGGTTGAATGTATTGTTGTGATGCGGAAAGGGGAAAACCCTTCAGAAGTTGCTGCAGCGGTCGAGAAGGAAATTGATAGGCTGAACAAGGATATTTTGCCATCTGATACAAAAATCATCCCCTATTATGACCGAAGCACGTTGATCTCCTATGCAACCAATACGGTTCTTCATAATCTCATTGAAGGAATCTTATTTGTAATCATACTCGTTTCATTGTTCTTGTTCGATTGGAGGACTACCCTTATCGTGGCGCTCATTATCCCGATGTCCTTGTTGTTTGCCTTTATATGCCTGAGGATGATGGGAATGACGGCGAATTTATTGTCGATGGGTGCAGTAGACTTTGGAATTATTATCGATGGGGCAGTGGTAATGGTGGAAGGGCTGTTTGTGGCATTAAATTCGAAGGTAAGTGAGGTTGGGATGGAAAAGTTTAACAAACTGTCCAAAATGGGGATGTACAAAATAGTCGGAACCCGAATGGGTAAAGCTATTTTCTTCTCAAAAGTGATCATTATTACCTGTCTTATTCCAATTTTTGCCTTTCAGAAAGTAGAGGGAAAGATGTTTTCTCCATTGGCTTATACCCTTGGTTTTGCATTGATTGGCGCCCTCATTACCACACTTACCCTGGTGCCGGTATTGATTTCAATGTTGCTCAATAAGAATGTTCAAGAGAGGCATAATCCTTTTGTACTCTTTATGCACAAAATTATGCTGGGTGGTTTTGAGGCCCATTTTAAAAAGAGAAAATTGGTATTGATTATTTCTGCAATTGCGGTAGTTGCAGGATTGTATAGTTTTAAATTCCTTGGGTCTGAGTTCCTGCCTCAACTAAATGAGGGGGCTATATGGTTGCGTGTTCAGTTGCCTTATAGTGCTTCATTGAAAAAGGGGGTTGATGTCTCGATTCAGACCAGAAATATACTGATGACTTTCCCTCAGGTGAAATGTGTGGTCTCTCAAACTGGCCGGCCTGACGACGGAACTGATGTTGCCGGATTTTATAACAATGAATTTGATGTCGTTATCCTACCTGAGTCGGAATGGAACCCGAAGATCTCAAAGGAAGAACTGATTGATCAGATGAGCAGGAAGCTTTCGGTAATCCCCGGGGTTAACCTTAACTTTTCGCAGCCCATCATGGACAATGTAGAAGAGGCTGTATCGGGTGTAAAAGGGTCGATCTGTGTAAAAATCTACGGCGACTCATTAAATTATATGGAACAGAAACTGAATGAAGTTTATAATGTAATGAAGGATATTCACGGTGTAGAGGACCTGGGTGTGATCCACAATATCGGCCAGCCTGAGATCGATGTAAACCTCGATCAGCAAAAGATGGCTTTGTATGGCGTCTCCACCGCAAATGCCAATGCAGTTCTTGCCATGGCAATTGGCGGTCAGGTTGCTTCGACCCTGTATGAAGGAATTGAGACCTATGATATCAGGATTCGTCTGCCGGAAGAATATCGTAAAACACAGGAGGATATTGGAAACTTGTTGGTTCCTACCCAGAACGGCTCCAAGGTGCCAATCAAATCAATTGCCGAAATCAGCAGAAAGACAGGCGCTTGTCTGATCTACAGGGATGAAAACCAGCGATATGCCGCTCTCAAGTTTTCTACGCGAGGCCGCGATATGGGCAGTACTGTAGCTGAAGCCCAAAAAAAAGTGAATAAGAAAGTTATTTTGAAAAGAGGTTACAGCATGGCCTGGCAGGGGGATTTTGAAAATAAGGAGCGGGCTCAGAAACGGCTTGCTGGAGTCGTACCAATCAGTTTATTGCTTATATTTATCCTGCTGTTCAGTATGTTTGGAAATCTTAAGGACTCTTTATTGGTATTTCTGAATGTCCCGTTTGCGTTGGTCGGAGGTATCATCGCTTTGTATGTAACAGGTACAAATTTTAGTATTGCAGCAGGTATAGGATTCATAGCCCTTTGCGGTATTTGCATTCAGGATGGGATCATACTTATTACCATATTTAAAGAAAACATGAATAAAATGTGGAAAGGACCAGAGTCGTTGTACAGTGCTATAAAATCGGGGGTAAATGCCCGGATCCGCCCCGTGCTTATGACCGCTTTAATGGCCGCAATCGGATTATTGCCGGCAGCCTTGTCTCATGGCATTGGGTCTGAAAGTTCGCGTCCGCTGGCAAGGGTGGTCATTGGGGGTATTCTTTGTGCAATGATCTTTTCATTATGGGTCTTCCCGCTGATATTCAGTTTTGCATACCGTAAATTCGATAAACGGCATTTAGGTAAATACCGGAAATAAATTGCTTATTTTTAGAAATAATTTCCGATAAAAGCATGGCGAATATCCTGGTTATTGAAGACGAAGTCAATGTTTCATCCTTTATCAGGCAAGGACTTCAGGAAGAAGGGCATATTGTTGATATTGCCTATGATGGAGCTATAGGTTTAAGTCTTGCATGTTCAACACTGTATGACGTTATTGTTCTTGATGTGATTCTTCCCCATATGAACGGACTTGAATTTTGTAAAAGATTTCGTGAGAGCCAGGGTTTTTCGGTGCCGATACTTATGCTTACTGCCCTGGGCAGCACTGAAGATATTGTAAAAGGATTGCAGACCGGAGCAGATGATTATTTAGTCAAACCTTTTGCATTCAAAGAGTTGTTTGCTCGCATCAACGTTATTCTCCGGCGAAAAGGGTTAGGATATTCCAATAAACTATACGAAATTGCAGATCTGGTATTGAATACTGAATCAAAAATCGTAACCCGATCGGGTGTGAAAATACCCTTAACCTCCAAGGAATTCAGGTTGCTCGAATTTCTGCTTTCCAATGCTAACCGGGTGTTATCCCGAACAAGTATCCTTGAAAATGTATGGGGAACCAATTTTGAAATGAATACCAACGTGGTAGAAGTTTACATTAATTTTCTCCGGAATAAGGTGGACAAAGGCTTTTCGGTAAAGCTAATTCATACGGTAATTGGTATGGGATACGTCTTAAGAGAAGAGTAAAATGAAAATCAGAAATAAAATAGCAGTCACTTTTGCAGGAATTGTTTCATTCGTGCTTCTTTTTTCTTTCTCGATGATCTATTACCTGTCGGCACATTACATGGAAAAGGATTTTTATTCACTCGTCCTTGATAAGGCAAATCTTACCGCATGGAAATATTTTGAGCAAGACGAGATGAGTCCTACGGTCTATGCAAAAGTTTTGAGCAGTTACGCTAAAAGTTTGCCGGATGCAGAAGAGATAGTGCTCGACACCAAGGATAAGAAACTTGTAACTGATTCCCTCGGGAAAATAGTCCCGCTAGAGCTGGCTGCAAATCTTTTGAATGGGAAAACCATTAAGTTTTCAAATCTGAACAAGCAAAGTATTGGAATTTACTATCCTGATAACCAGGGCAATTTTGTTGTTATTATTACGGCAGTGAATGGGATTGGCCATCAACAGCTTCAGAAACTTTTTGAATTGCTGCTACTGATCTTTTCCATCAGCATTCTGTTCATGTTTTTAATTGGACAGTTATATGCGAAGAATATCCTTCATCCAATTGTAAATATCCTCAGGAATATAAAAAAGATTAGGGTTACGAACCTGAATCTTCGATTAAGCGAGTCAGCTGGGAATGATGAGCTTGCCGAATTGACCCGGACTTTTAATCAAATGCTTGACCGGCTTGAAAATTCATTTACACTTCAGAGAAATTTCATTCACAATGCATCCCATGAACTTAAAAACCCAATTACAGCGATCCTTGGAAAGGCTGAAATAGCACTTGGAAAACAAAGATCGGCAGATGAGTATACAAAGACGCTAAGCGAGATCATGACTGAAGCGGAACGGCTTGACCTGCTTACCCGAAATCTGCTCAGCCTGGCCCAGACCGATTTCGACCTTTCAACCCTCACGAATGAGGAAATCAGGCTGGATGAACTGATCTGGGATATTAAAGAACATTTTGACAAAACAAGATATACCGGAAGGATTGAAGTCCACTTTTCAATCATTCCGGAAATTTCGGAATTAGTTACGATTGCGGGAAAGCCAGGGCTGATAAGGATCGCCATTGAAAATATCATGGATAATGCCTGTAAATTTTCCGGTCAACAAAAAGTAGAGGTAAATCTTAATGCAACTCAAAAAAACATTCAGCTTCTAATTGCTGACAAGGGGATTGGAATTCCTGAAACGGAAAGAAAAGATCTCTTCCAGCCATTCTTCCGGGCAAGTAATGCCCTGGCTTTTAAAGGATCGGGTATAGGGCTTTCACTGGTACATAAAATTATCACTATGTTTGGGGGAACTATTGAAATTGCATCAATGGCGGGTAATGGGACCACAGTAATTATTAATTTTGAACGCGAAGAACAAAATTCTTAAGTATGAAAGGAGGATTTGATCATGAATGAAAAATTGGAAAAGGAAACCAGTGGTATTTCTGCTTTGGTTAATCTCAGTAATTTGCCGGATTTAGCACCCATCTTACTTTTGAAACCTAAATCCGGAAAGGGGAAAACAGTCATGAAAGCGTTAAAGCAACGTAAGACAGTCCGTGAAATAAGCGAGAAGAAGCTCTCGTTGCAAACCCTTTCCAATCTTCTTTGGGCTGCATGCGGGGTAAATCGCAAAAAGGGTCCGTTTGGAGTTCCCGGAAGGACGTCGGCATCAGCCAGTAATTCGCAGGAAATTGATCTTTATGTTGCCTTTGAGGAGGGAACTTATTGGTATGATGCAATCGGGAACAGACTTCTCCCGGTAGCTGCAGAGGATTTACGTCCCCTCGCAATCGGTCAGGGGCAGGTAAGTTTTGGAGATAAAGCTCCTGTCCGCCTGATTTTTGTTGCAGATATCGATAAGCTTGCCAATACCTCAGGTTATCAGGAGCCTGGACTACAGAATCCGGAAGTTCAAAAATCGTATTATTTTGTGGATACCGGGATGATGGCAGCCAATGTCTATTTGTTTGCAGCGTCTCAGGGCATGGTGGCGTGGTTTCATAATTGCAATAAGACAATTCTTACCGAAAAGTTAAAGTTACGTACTGAACAAAGGGTTATTTTTGGACAGACAGTCGGATACCCGGTTAAAAAATAAAAAATAGATTATGGAAATTGATAATGAATTAAAAGAGATTTTAAACCCCCGGAAATCAGCGCTTTTAGTCTGGGATGTACAAAATATGCTGGTTAATAGTATATTCAATCCTGAAACATTTATGGCCAATACAAAGAGTCTGATTTCACTGGCACGGGAACTGAAGGTTCCTGTTATATTTTCAAAAATCACCCCCCTTCCCGAAAAATTTGAGTCCCCTTCCCGAAAATATTTTTTCAAAAAAAGAAGGTTCTCAATGAATCAGTCACCTGATGGTCTGGATCTTTCAATTGAACCTATCGGTGACGATATTGTTATGCCCAAAAACACGGCCAGCATATTTATTGGCACAAATTTCGAACAGCTTCTTCGAAATGCAGGGATAACAACTGTGATAATCACAGGAATTGCCACTGAATATGGAGTTGAATCAAGTGGCAGGGATGCCTCTAACAGAGGATTTTTCCCGGTAATAATTACGGATGCAGTCTCTTCCTTTAACCAGGAAGCTCACTACCGCTCCCTGGAGAACCTAAAAAGCATGATGATTCTCTTAAAAACGGAGGAACTTATCACATTTTGGGAATTAGGCTGAATTTAAGACCGCCTTTCATTAATCAAGAGATGATAAAATTGCAGCTGAGTTATACCAGTAAATTCATTATACGAATTCTAAGCTCTATTTAACCCGGAATTCAGAATCAGCTGTTGAATCAGTATTATTTCAAATGCTCCTTGCCGATCAGATGATTATTCATGATTGTTTAAATTTCTCTTTTAAATAGGTAAAATCGACAGGTTTAGTTAGAAAATCGTCAGCCCCAAGCTGTTTGGCTTTATCAAAACTCTCAGCATCGCCATATGCTGTGATAATCATTACCACTGGTGGCGGCTTTAGATATTTCTCCTTTATTTGGCGAAGCAGCTCTAATCCGCTCATCCCGGGCATATTGATATCGGACAAGATCAATACGGTTTCATGTTCATGCAGGTTAAGGTAGGTCAGGGCCTCTTCCCCGGAAAAGGCAAATGCAAATTCCATCGATTTCTCTTTAATTTCTTTTCTGAATCTTTGTTCAAAAAGTGTCTGAATATCCCGTTCATCGTCAACTACTAAAATCTTCATTTTCTGAATATTAAATTTAAACTGGTAAAATAATTGAGAACTCAGCCCCCTGGCCCTCATTGGTATCCACTTTCAACTCGCCACCATGTGCTTTCACAATATCATAGCTTAATGATAATCCAAGTCCGGTTCCTTCACCTGTCGGTTTAGTTGTAAAGAATGGCTGAAATATTTTATCCAATGCGTTTTGAGGAATACCGTTGCCGTTATCCCTGACCGAAATCTTAACTTTTCCCGCTACTCCCTTTGTGGGAGAGATCCTGGAAGTTCTCAATGAAACGGTGGGTTGGTATGGCGGGAGACCTTGCCGGTTTTCAGATCTTTCAATGTCCCTTTGCAGTTTATTTTTTTCATTTACTGCGTAGAATGCATTGGTAATCAGGTTGAGAATTGCACGACCCATATCCTGAGGAATGATATTGACACTGATAATACTTTCGTCAAAATGGGTTTCCATGGTTACATTGAACGATTTATCCTTTGCCCTCAAACCATGGTAAGCCAAGCGCAGATATTCATCTGCCAATGCATTAATGTTTGTCGGTTCCTTGATCCCACTGTTGCTGCGACTATGCTGTAACATCCCTTTTACAATAGCATCTGCCCGTTTTCCGTGGTGTTTTATCTTTTGTTCGTTATCGGCAATATCTTTGGCAAGGGCTTTGACTTCATCCATATTCCCTTTTTCAATCTCCTCCTGCATCTCTTCAATTAGTTCTGCATTTACTTCGGAGAAATTATTAACGAAGTTGAGCGGATTTTGAATTTCATGTGCAATTCCTGCAGTAAGTTCACCCAGGGAAGCCATCTTTTCCGATTGGATGAGTTGAGTTTGGGTAGCGCGTAACTCATCCAGGGCATTTTCCAGTTCCTCTTTCTGTTCGGTCAGTTCCGAAGTTCGTTCAGCGACCAATACTTCGAGTTCCACCTTTCTGATTGCAATTGCACGGTTCAGTTCATCTTCGTGTTGTCTTTTAATTCGTTCTTTTTCAGCTGCCTTAAATTGCCTGTTTTGGCTGTATAGGATGGCTGCCATCCAAAAAAATGAAAAGCCGGTCGCATTATTAAAGTAATTTTCATGATCCTTAAAAAAACTATCATTAATCAATTGTGTCAAATCACCCAACAAGGAGAAAAGTTCAAAAGGGATAAATGCCACAATGAACATTCGAAGCAGTCGTAATTCATCCTGTTTCAGGGCAAAGACAATAATGGCAATCAGGTAGGCATGCCAGACCCATTTGATGACCTCTGTTTCGGAAAAAATAACTTCAGCGGCAAAAAGCATGACAGAAAGGAACAATGCATATTTAAGAGGTTGCTCCCAATGCTTCAGAATACTTGTCCTGACATATTTTCTGATTCGATTCGTAACAATCAAACTAACAACCAGGGGAGCAACAGAAAGTGACATAAAATTTGGTTTAGTTTTTTGACACTACAAGATTATAATAAATTCTGTAAATTCACCCTCTTTTGTAATAACTTTCAACTCTCCGCTATGACCTTTTGTTATTATTTCGTAACTCAATGATAAACCCAGCCCTGTTCCCTCACCTGAAGGTTTGGTTGTAAAGAAAGGCTGAAAAATTTTGTCCAGATTTTTTTGGAGTATCCCGTTGCCATTATCTTTTACAGAAAGTAAAACTTTAGATACACTGACATCATTTATGGCCAATACTCCCCCTCTCTCCAAAGGGGGTAACCGCGAAGTCTGAACAGTGACTGTGGGTTCGTATATGGACAGATCTTCAATGTTTTCAAAACCTCGAAGGTCTAAAGTTTTCTTTTTCTCGTCAACGGCATAAAATGCATTGGTTATTAAATTGAGAATCACTCGTCCAATGTCCTGTGGAATAATGTTGATATACCCAATAGATTGATCAAAATTTGTCTTCATTGTTGCATTGAATGATTTATCTTTGGCCCTTAAGCCATGATAGGCCAATCGTAAATATTCATCAGCAATGGCATTTATATTGGCTGGCTCCTTAATTCCGGAGCTGCTGCGGCTATGTTGTAACATTCCCTTCACAATGGCATCTGCCCGTTTCCCATGCTGAAGGATTTTTTCTTCATTCTCTTCGATATCCATTGCGATTGCTTTTACTTCAGCCATGTTACCCCTGTCAATTTCTGTCCTCATCTCAGCGATTAATTCTTTATTGACCTCAGAAAAATTATTGACAAAATTCAATGGATTTTGAATTTCGTGGGCAATACCTGCCGTAAGTTCACCCAGTGAGGCCATTTTTTCGGATTGGATAAGCTGGGCTTGTGTCGTCTGTAGTTCGGTATAGGCTTTTTCAATCTCTTTGGCCTGGGCAAGTTCCCTGTCGCGGTTCCTTTCCCTTTCTGCCCTCAATAAGCGTTTCCGCTGGAATCGATCCACACCAAATACACCGGCAATGAATAAAAGGCCATAAAGGATATAGGCCACCCAGGTTCTCCAGAATGGCGGTGAAATGATCAGTTCAACAGACTTTTCAACCCATACCCCATTATTGCTGTTGATCGCTTTAACCTCAAAGGTATATTTGCCCGGAGGCACATCATAATAAGCGGCTTTCCCCTCCGAACCCAAAGAAGTCCAGTCGCGGTCAAAATTTTTCAGCCGGTAAATAATTTTATCCTCCTCGGGATTTCCAAAGTCTATGTCGGAAAGACCAAGGGCAAAGACATTTTGGTCGTGGCTCAGGTTAATCTCCCCGGCTTTGGAGAGCGGTTCCTGCATAGGTCCTCCGGATTCAGGTTTTATCTGCTTTCCAGTAACCCAGAAAGAATTTATCACTACTGACGGCGGAACAGGATTGTAATTCAGGCTGTCCGGATGGAAAAAATAGTAGCCATCGACATTCCCGTAATACAGATTTCCATTGGCACCGATATAGCCTGCACCATAGGTCAGGCTATTTCCATTAATACCATTTTTCTTTCCATAAATCCTAAGTTTATTCCTTTCGGGATTAAGGCTGATCAGTCCCGAAGCAGAGCAAAACCAAAGATTATTCCGATGATCTTCAGCTATTCCCCATACATAGGGAATATTAAATCCGGTAATCTTCTCATCAAGCAATTCGAATCTGTCTACTTTTTTGTTGAATTGAAAAATGCCGTTTCCTGTGCCCACCCATACGACCCCCTTTGAATCTTCACACAAGCTGTATATAGATTTATCAATCAGGTAATGTTTAAATTTGCCGGTCTGCCGGTTCATTTGATTTACTCCACCGCCACCCCAGGTCCCCACCCAAAAATTATTCTGACTGTCTTCCAGGAAACAGGTGGTGGTATTCCGGCTGATACTGTTGGTGTCCTTAGGATTATTCAGGTAATGCCTGAAGTAGCCTGTTTTGGGTTCCAGCAGATCGCATCCCTCAGTCGTTCCTATCCAAAGATTAGATTCATGATCCTGGTAAATTGAAATTACATAATTCGAAATCAGACCTTTACTGTTCTTTGGATCGTGTGCAAAACGGGTGAAATTTTTAGTACCCTTATTCATCCGGCTAACTCCGCCGCCCCACGAACCGATCCAAAGATCACCGGCTGTGTCTTTAAAAAGTGTATTGGCATTGTTGGAACTGAGGCTATTCTTATCCCGCGGATCGTTTTTGTATTGATGTATGACTCCTGTTTTCAGGTCTTTACTGAAAAGACCCTGATTATCAGTGCCGTACCAAAGGATTGAATTGGAGTTTTCACAAAGACAATTTACCTGGGGAGCTTTAAAATGAGGGATACTGTTTCGAAAGGGATCAACATTATAGAGATTCTTTTCCTGGGTGCTTATCCAAATAACACCTTCTTTGGAAACCAGGGAACACCAGCCGCTATCGTCTTTAAATCCGGAAGTTATATTTTCGGTGCTGGTGAACCGTTTCATTTTCCGGGTTGCAGGGTCGTACTGAATAAGCCCTTCCGAAAATGTTCCAATCCAGATGGACCCTTTACCATCTTCGGTAATAAAGGTGATATGGTCAAATTTATCGCCTTTCTTAACCGGTTGGCGGCTCAATTGTTCAGGCTTCTTAGGATCGTAAAGATGGCGTTCAAAGGTGCCCTTGGAGCGGTCCATGGTAAGAATTCCGTTATCACCGGCTGCACCGATCCAGAAAGTTCCCCTGCTGTCCTCAAAAATAGCCCTGACTTTATTATTGATCAGGCTATTTGGATCATCAGGGTTATGCATATAGCGGGTAAACTTCCCGGTTTTTGGGTCGAAACGGTTAAGCCCACCTTCGTTATTCCCTGCGAATGGGTTTCCGCTTCCAATCCAAAGCGTCCCTTCATGATCTTCATAAATCTTACGTATCGTATTACAACTCAGACTCACCGGATCAGTAGCCGAATGAGCAAAATGGGTGAATCTGCCGGTTTTCGGGTCGAGGCGATCCAGGCCACCGTAGGTGCCGATCCAAAGAGTCCCTTCATGATCTGTCAGGATTGATGCCACCGTATCGTTGCTCAGGCTGAATGGATCATCCTGTTTATGCCGGAAATGGGTAAAATTGCCCGTTTCAGGATCTAACCGGTCAAGCCCCTTTCCGTAGAATCCAATCCAAAGTATGCCCGAATGATCGGCATAAAGGTATTCAGGATAGGATCCTCCCAGTGAGTTGGAATTTTTCGGATCAGATTTGAAACTGGTCATCCGTGTGCCGTCATACCTGATAATGCATTGGTTATCCTGATCTGAAAGCCAGATATAACCCTGCGGGTCCTGGGTAATACTATTGATCTTACCTAAAATTATGCCATCGTTTCCCAGGATCGGGTTGAAATATACCTGTCGGGACTGGGCAAAGCCGCCAATAGCCAAGGAGAAAAGAAAACAAAAAACAGATTGGGAGACCCTATTTTGCATATTTTAATTATATTGATTACAAAGCAAGTTCAATTTTAAATTCAGCTCCTTCGCCCTCTTTGTTCTTCACTTTCAGTTCACCTCCATGCGCTTTCACAATATCATAACTCATACTCAGTCCCAAACCTGTTCCCTGGCCGGTAGGTTTGGTCGTAAAAAAGGGTTGAAAGATTTTATCCAGCGCATTTTGCGGTATGCCATTACCGTTATCTTTCACAAACAATTCAACCTTGTTTTTTGTTCTCCGGGTCCCTACCCAAACTGTAGGTTCGTAAGGATGGAGACCTTTCGGGTTTTCTAAACCTGAAAGGTCTTTTGAAAGTTGATTCTTTTTTTCATTTACTGCGTAAAATGCATTATTGATCAGATTTAGAATTACCCGGCCAATGTCCTGAGGAATCAGGTTAATTTTCCCGATTGTCTCATCAAAATCGGTATTCATCGTGGCATTGAAAGATTTGTCTTTTGCCCTGAGTCCATGATAAGAGAGACGCAGATATTCATCGGCCAGGGCATTAATATTTGTAGGTTCTTTTGCACCGCTATTAGTGCGACTGTGTTGCAACATCCCCTTTACTATGGCATCGGCCCTTTTGCCATGGAGATTTATTTTTTGTTCGTTTTCCCCAATATCATTTGCAATCGCCTTTACCCCATCCAGATTACCCTTTTCAATTTCCTGCTTCAATTCATCAATTAATTCACTGTTTATTTCTGAAAAATTATTGACGAAGTTCAGCGGATTTTGAATCTCATGGGCAATACCGGCAGTGAGTTCTCCAAGCGATGCCATTTTTTCGGACTGAATGAGTTGTGCCTGAGCCGCTTTAAGCTCAGTATATGCTTTTCCAATTTCCTGGGTTCTTTCTGATACTTTTTCCTCCAGATTCTCATACAGGATTGAATTTTCGATGGCAATTCCTATTTGACCGGATAGCATTTGTAAAAGTTCGATTCTGGTTTTATTAAAAACACCTTTTAAAAGACTATTTTCAAGATACAATAATCCATTAATTCTTCCTTTGGCAGTGATTGGAAGACACATCACAGATAATATTCCATTATTCTGAATATATGGGTCAGAACGAAAACGCTCTTCATTGAGAGCGTCATTGACAATAACAGTTTCTTCAGAACGCCAGCAATAGTTCAAAATTGAATTTGGCACTATATTCATTTTATTTAGGGGAACCGAAGGAAGTATCTCGATGTCGTCGGAACCAGTAATACCTACTGCTTCAATACAAAGCTGATCACCTTTGGAAAGTAGTAAACATCCTCTTTCAGCACCTGCATTCTCGATGGTAATATGCATTAAATTCTTAAGCAGATCAGCATATTTTACCTGACTTGCAATACTCTGGGAAGCCTTTAAAACACTGGCCAGATCGAGTGCTGTTTTACTGGAGACAGAGGTATTTGCTGAGAATCCGGATTGCTCACTTCCCCGGGAATTGGATTTAGCTCTTGCTAAGGCCGGATAGGAATTTTCTAATTGATTGCATTTAGCTTCTGCTCCCCAGATATTGTAAGCTTCCCAGGCATCATTAAGGTATATCTGACTTTGTTTAATTAATTGTTTTTTGGAACAGAGTAAAGCAGCTCTTTCATTGGCTATGGCTTCCACATAGATAATTCCGTTCTTTGAAGCCATTTTTATTGCCTGTTCATAGAATTGCAAGGCCTTTTCAACCTTGTCGTTTATCGCAAACAGTTCAGCCTGTAACAAATAATAATGTTGACTGTAATTTTCAGAGCATCCTTTGGTCCAATGTTTCATGTCTTGAAAATGCTTTTGAAATACTTTCAGGGATTTCTTTTTCTCTCCGGGATTCATAGCTTCAAAATGGGAAGATATAGAAAGTGAAGTGAAAAAAGCATGAAATACTTCCAGTATATCTCCAAGAAAATTGGCGGAATAGGCAAGCACCCGCTGACTTTCTGCAAGTGCCTCGCTATAATCTCCCAGAAAGTAACAATGATAGCACTTTGCCGAATGAAAAAATGCCAGTTTTGTATTATTCCCTTCCAGATTTAGACGTTCCAAAGTCTCAGCGCTGTTAAAAGTAGAGTCATCCCAGCAATTGCCGGTAGTTTGCCCGTTTAATGATTTTGCCAATTGATAAAAGCACTGAAAAAAATCGAGCCCCCCCTTGCCATTTCTAATCAAGGATAAATGTTCTTCAGAACTATCTATAATCACTTTGAGGTTTTCTCCGGCGACAAACCTTGATCTTAAATACAATGCCACAGAATAACCCGTAAAAATATGGTCGCCATTGAGCACACACGCTTTAATCGTCTCCAGCATGTTATCATAACCATCGCGGATTGGAATTTTCCAGTGGTTATAAAAGCTTAATACCGTATAACTTAATCTCCATCGGATAAGCGGAGAGTGCGTTCTCTGATGAAGTTTCATGGTGATATTCCAAAGGTTAAATCCCTTCTTTTGCATCTTGAGTGCTGACAGAACAACGACCGAAAAACCTGAAAATCCCCACCCGCTGGCATCTGTAAACCCTTCCTTAAGATACAATTTTACAATCTTAAAAATTACCAGCATCATTAGATTCTGATCCTGCTGGTAGGCACTGGTTGCCAGGTCAATCAAAAATTTATTGAGTGCAATTATTTCTTCGTCTTTGCAATCCTTTAAATGGTAAAGAGGTTCCGGGTTTCTGTATTTGGCATAGAAAAGGCACAGATACTTTGCCATGGTAAGCAAGGTAGCAACTTGGATCGCCCGTCTATTTTCAGGGAAGCGAATATTGTAAAGTTTCGCTGCTTCAAGCCCAAGGCGAAGAGATTCACTGGTATTCCCAATCTTCAGGTAAAGCGATGAATGGACATAATATACCCTTAGTTTCTCAAAATTTGTCTTGGAATAACCAAGTACTTCTTTAAAATATTGTTCGGCTATTATCGGATTATCATTTAGATATTCACATTCACCCAGTTCAAATAAGACATTGAATGTCAATTCATAACTTGAAATCCAACTGTTTTCGCCCAATAGGTCTTTGGCTACAGCTAAAAAATGGACTCCCAAACTATAGGAAGTTGAGTCCTTAGCCCTTCTTCCGGCAATTAAACAGAGTTCGGTAATTCTTATCTTTTCCACCTTATTCTCAATCAGATGGGAACTAATTATAAAGTGGTTCAATAATTCAAATATCCCTTCCTGTAATTGAGACTCATCCCGGTTTAATAAAAGCAACCGGCCAATTCTAAGATGCGTCAGGGGAAGTTCTCCTGAGTCAATTAAACTATAGGCCGCCTGCTGTACTTTATCATGGGAGAAGGTAAATTGTGCAGTTTCTCCGGAAAGTTGCTGCTCAATATCGTAGTCGGTATTGAGGGAACTCAAGGCCAATGTTCTGTATCTTTTATCGATGGAATTTAAATAACTTCCATTAAGGGCTGGTTTAAGGTCATTGTAAACCTGCAACTGCGATTCTTCAGTGATGTCAGCAAGATCAGCCAGATTAAATGTATTCCCCAATACGGCCGCATATTTCAAAACTTCCTGGGTATGTTGAGGCAAGTTAACCAATCCCTCAGTCATCAGATCGATCACGTTGTCTGTATAACCTAATTCATCAATCTCTTTCTGGTCCCATATCCAACTTTCAACCGGATCTTTTTTTACTAATTTCTTATCATAAAGAGATTTGAGGAAGCTATGAATAAAAAATGGATTCCCCTTTGTTTTAGCAAATACATGCTTGCCCAGTACTTTCGCCCGGGCTTTTTCCATTCCGAAAGAATCAATTATTATCTGACCGGTCGTTTCCTGACTTAACGGATTTAGCTGGATGACTTTAACCAGGCAATTTGACTCGTAAATCTGTTTAAGGGTGATTAATAACGGGTGCCCTTTTTCAACTTCATTATCCCGATAAGCCCCAAGAATCAGGATGTTTTCCAGCCTGGGATTCTCAAGTATCCGTTTGACCAGGTTTAACGAGGATAAATCAGCCCATTGGAGGTCGTCCAAAAAGATGACCAATGGACTCTCTGAGGTGCTGAACACGTAGATAAAATCGAGAAGGACCATATGAAATCTGGCCTCCTGTTCAGCGGGTTGTAATTTAAGAACTGCGGGCTGTTTCTCAATGATCTTCTCCAATTGAGGGATAACCTCAGTAATAAGTCCGGCATTTTCGCCCAGAATGTATACAATTCGGTCTCTCCAGGCGCTAATTTTATCATCTGATTCTGATAGCAGGTTTTTTATGAACTCCTGAATGGCTTCAATAAATGCGTAGTAGGGGATATCCTTTTTAAACTGGTCAAACTTGCCGCTAATGAAAGTCCCTTTACTTTGAATGATTGGAAATTTAATATGTCTGATAAGTGCCGATTTTCCAACCCCGGAATAACCTGCAACCAGAACAAGCATCGATTTTAGCTGGTTCAGATTTTTGTAGTACCCCAGCAATTCATTTCTCTCTTCTTCACGGCCATACAATTTCTGACTTTGTTTGTATTGCTCCGTAATATCGTTTAATCCGGCTTTGAAGTTGATTAAGGGTTCTTTTGAAAGGAAATGCTTCATTATGGCCACCAAATCCGATTTTAAACCAGCAGCACTATGATACCTGTCATCAGGATTTTTCTCCATTAACTTGGCAATAACCTGGTCTAAACCTTTGGGTAAATCGGGTATAATCAACGATAGAGGTACCGGATTTCTGGACAGGTGAAAATGGATAACTTCGAGCGGATCTATAGAATCGAATGGAGGTTTCCCTGCAAGCAATTCATACATCAATACCCCAAAAGAATAAAAATCACAACTTTGAGTCACTGAATATTCTGTCCGCCCGGTTTGCTCCGGGGAGATGTAGACCAAAGTACCTTCGATTTGATCTACATTCAAAATCTCATTGGTTTCGAGGTAAAGATTTGATGAGATTCCAAAATCAAGTAATTTCAGGGCTCCATCGCTGGTAATCATAAGATTACTCGAATTAATATCCTTGTGAATTACCCCTTTCTGATGTATATATTGCAGTATATCTGCAAGTTGAATCGCTATTTCAAGGGCCTGTTTAAGGTTGATCTTCTTCTCGAAAATCAGTTTTCTTAAATCGGTACCTTCGATGTACTCCTGGACCAGGGCAACCGTTTTACCATCATACAGAATTCCGTAAACTCTTGGGATACCGGTATGATTAAGATCTTTCAGGACATCATACTCGTGACCTAATTTTGAAATCTTCAGTATATTTTCATTAAGCAATATTGATTGTTTTAAAACTACCTTCTGATTATCAAGGAGCCTGTTCGCCAGAATTATCTCATTTCGCTCGTTTTTAAAAAGCGATTTTAAGATGGTATAGTCTTTGTGAATAAATTCTGAAGATTTCATCTTTAGAATTTTTTTAAAGAAAGTAAACCATAATACCACAACTTATTTTCAAGAGCCTCAAACTGTTTGATCGAACTGAAATGGTTTCCATGATTTACCTTGTTACGAAGGCCAATTCCTTTCAGAAATATCCCTAAACTCCAAAGTTTACTTGCCATGGAATGGAGGTGTTTTAGGGATGGCTTTGTATATTCGGTAATGTTTTCTATTTCAAATTCAGTAAACCCGCAGTTTTCAGCATGTCTTTGATGTTCAGACGCTTCATCGATGTCTTTTATTGACCAACCATCCAGCCAGTCATGCAGAAGTTTTTCACCCTGAGGTAGCAAAGGTCTTTTGGCTCTGAAATAGTCTGCACAAATCAGTCGGCCGCCAGGTTTAAGTAACCGGAAAGCCTCTTTATAAAAATTCAGTTTTTCGCTGGCATGGCACATACTTTCGCAAGCCCAGATTAACGAAAAAGTGTTGTCTTTGAAATTGGTATTGGAATAGTCTTGCTCAGAAAACGATATCCTGCTGTCCAGTTGACTCTTACGGGCTGCTTTTTGGGCCTTTTCAACCTGATGCGGTACCAGGGTAATACCAGTAACATGGACCTTATAGTTCTCTGCCAGCCAGAGAGAACTTCCACCACGACCACATCCTGCATCGAGAATGATGTCTCCATCTTTCACGCCACCTTTAAGTGCCATTACTTTGTTTAAATTTAAAAGTGCTTCACCGTGGGATTTAACTTCGTGATCATAATAGCCGAAGTGCACCGCCCTTGTTTTTTTGCTAAACCAAAGCACCCGATAATCCAAACGGGTATTATCATAATAGCTTATAATTGATTTCCGATACTCAGCATCCATTGTTTATAATATTTCAAGTCAATGACCAATATTCCTTTAAATCTGCCGGAATTCTGAAGCCCGATTGTTTTCCTTCTCTGAAGTGGAGAGATAAGATTCCTATCATGATACCACCTAATGCAGACATGGAATCTACGATCAGTTTCTCATCCAGTTCATCAATCAGGTCATGGGTTCCGTCATGATGGAGGATTCCATGAAGGATATCAATATGAAGGTCAATCAGGAGTTTCCGGTCTTCAATCCGGCGAATCATTTTCATCACCCAGACAATTATTCGCTCAAAGATTCCTTGTTTAGGTTTAACCTTTTGATAATCTGTTTTTTTATCCAGAATTGTAACGTAATACTTTTTCAGGTGATCGTGAAAATGGGTGCGTAAAAGTTTTTCGTGCTTCTCTTTTTCGTCGGGGGTTTCAGGCTTGGCGAAAAAATCAGGATACAACTCCCGATAGGAAGGTCCCAACATGCGGTCGAAACAGTCAGGAAACTGATCGTCAGCCAACATTCTTTTCATGATCAACAGGGTTAGCTCAAGTGGCAAATGGAAATGCTCCATGGTCTGCACCAATGCCTTAGTCAGTGGGATTCCTGCTTCCGTTTTATCTTTGAATAAATGGCTATAGACAGTATGCTGCAATGTCCAAGCCTCGTTTATATCTTTGCAAATCAAATCATCCTGAACTCCCATAATCCGCCCTATTGTCTTCCAGGTGTGAAACCATGCCTGTTGTTCCTGTTGGGTGAGAGTGTCTCCCAACAGGGCCATCCCTTTAAAAAACTCGAGTGAAAACACCTGATTTGTGGCTACAATATCTTCCTGATTTATCGGTTTACCCCAGGCTTCATTCCATTTTTCACCTTTTTTATTGTCTAAAATAATATGGCGCATTGCCGCGTGCATAATCCGGACTTTAAGTGCGGTGAGAATTCCCCTTTTATCCGGTTCCCACCAGTTTTTATCCATTACATCAAATACAAACTGAGCAGTTTCAAAAATCCGACGTTCGGGTTGTTCGATAAGCAGCTTAGTCATTTTGAGTACATTGGCAGGTTTTTCGGCCATGTAGGTATAGGGCAATGATCGGAACATCAAAATGAAAATAAATTTCATCCCTTTCTCTTTCCAGATTTCATGGGTTTGATTAAAGAACTCTATATCCTCGGGAGAAAATGTGTAAGCTAATTCACCCTTGATAAAATCATACATCGGCTTTGGAAGCTGATCAGAAACAATACTGTCATTTTGTGCCATCTCGATCAGAAGCGTGCGCAAATGATCCATTGACCCAGATTCCAACAGAGCTGATACAGCATCATCAGCAGGCTTGTCCATCACCTGGCGGAGCGAATCGAGATCGATTCCATTCCAGCTTAATTGTTGCGCTTTTTTCCCCATTTTCTTGAATAGTTAAGTTTATCAATCATTTTAAGTCCTTACAATTTATTTAAAACCGGTTAAGCCTGATGATGAATTGGGTCTGCTCTCCTTCGATTGTCTCTACCTTTAATTCGCCGCCATGGGCCTTAATAATATCGTAACTCATACTGAGTCCCAATCCTGTTCCCTGCCCTGTCGGTTTTGTTGTGAAGAAGGGTAGAAAGATCTTATCCAGAACATTTTGAGGGATGCCAATCCCATTATCTTTAATTAACACTTCAACCTTATTATTTGTTCTTTTGGTACTTATAGAAACCGTTGGCTCATAGATGGAGAGACCCGGAAGGTCTTCAGAACCTTTAAAGTCTGAAGCTTTTCCAGTTGCTGATTCTGTCGGACCATTCTTCTTTTCAGTGACAGCATAAAACGCATTGGTAATCAAATTCAAAATCACCCGTCCAAAATCCTGTGGAATGATAT
>Ga0209697_10001239_pt1 | contig 40166 bp, 34 predicted proteins | sample AliMusrvi5mmetaG_FD_184115 | JGI IMG/M metagenome (GOLD analysis project Ga0209697, IMG submission 184115) | Freshwater lake bacterial and archeal communities from Alinen Mustajarvi, Finland, to study Microbial Dark Matter (Phase II) - Alinen... | ecosystem: Environmental > Aquatic > Freshwater...
AGGTCAACAACAACGTCTTTGTCGTAGCTCTCCTTACAGAACAAGGCTTCACCACACAACCAGGTTACTCCTCCTCCACCCCAGTAGTCGCCTTTGTAGGTAAACTACCATCTAACTACACACCACCAGTTGCTACAGGTGCTACTAGTACAGGTGGAGGAGGGGGAGGGGCATCATGTAGTGATCCAACCAATCAATCTTGTTGGTCATCAGACAATATTACAAATGGTGTTACAACGTGGGGACCAACTGGAGTTGCAACTGGTGCCCAAAGTGGTACAGACGGAGCTGCTAATACTGCAACCATCATAACTTTTTCAAACGGTAGCAACTATCCAGCAGCTGAAGCTTGTAATAACCTAACAGAAGGAGGTCACTCTGACTGGTATCTACCAGCCGACCAGCAATTAGTTGATGCTTACAACGCTAGTATTACCGGCTTTCAGGTTGGTAGTACGTACTGGTCATCTACCGAGAACTCATACAATCCAAGCGACTACGCCCGAATCGCATATATGTATAGCGGAGTTACGAGCTTCAGTAGTAAGGATAACTTGAACTACCTTGTTCGTTGTCTCCGTTAATAATGTTATGTCAGTTGAACAAAATCATTCATATGAATCTATCGAAGCAAGCCTATTGAATAAGTTCAATTTAGTTACAGGTCAGGAGGTTCAATTTGAGAAAGTGTCAATAACTACTTCTAGTCCTGTACCAGTTGGTGCAAGATCGGGAGGGGTATTAAAGAACGATATTACTCTTGGTCACTCGATTACATTTAGAGATAATGCGTCCGTAGTGAGTGCTATCGAGAAGGTTTGGGAGGATAAAGATACATTATTTCTGCAAACAAGTACATCTGTCTATAAACTTATACAAGAAAGAATCCCCGAAAAAGGAGAAAAGTTTAGTTTCGAAGATATCGATCATGTAGTTACTGAAAAAGGCTCAGTCTATCGGTATTTACCAAATTGGACTACTCAAAGATTTAAAACAGCTGAAAATTATCTTAGTGATCCCAAGGATGTTTTGGTTTACATACCAAACCTTGATGAGGTTAGAGGATCTCTTTCAGAAAAAGATCTAAAATTTATTGGTACAACAGAGTCTGGTTATATGAATATTATGCTGAAATATATTCATGACACAGAAAAAGATGTCCATATTAGAAATCGTGACGGTAAAATTATCGAAAATAACAAAGCAATTGGGGATGATGGTGGTCAGATATTTCTCACTTTTGGTGCTAATGGAAAAGTTGATTTTTATATTCCAGTATCACATATGCCCGTAGTTGGGTTTATGACATTTGATAAACAAACGAATCCGAACGGATCATGGCGTCGACATTTAGGTAATAAGGTGGTAAAGATTCTATTGAAAAGGTAATTAATGATATAATTTTGTCCATGTCCAAATTTCTCATTATAATCGACGGTCCAATGGGTTCAGGTAAAACTACCATTGGTCGACTCCTTCACAAAAAACTTAAGCGTACAGCTATACTTAGTACAGACGCGATAAAATTTTTCATTTCTGATTTTAAAAGGGGTGAAAGAGACAATGCTATTAGTGCTGCTGTTTTGATGCAGATGTGTAAGGAATATATTAAACATGATATAAATATATTATTGCCACAGGGCTTTTGGAAAAAGGGGTACGTGCAACCATATATCAAATTGGCAAAGGAAAATAATTTAAAGTTACTGATTTGCCAACTAGAAGCCCCAAGGGATATATTACTAGAACGTATTGCTTTAAGACCGAAGCCGACATTGGCAAAGACCCCCGTACCAAAGAGTAGGGTATTAAGAAATTTGCAGACTTGGGAAGAAAATAGATATGAAATAGGAAAAAAATTTGACACTTCCAAACTCAGTCCTGAGAAGATTGTTAGACTTATTCTAAATGATTTAAACTAGTGTTATACTTAGTCAGTATTATATGAAAAAAATCCTAAGCATTACGTTATTTGGAGTTACTTTTTTATTAGTCATTGTTTTTCAGGGAAAGTTATCTGGCAATTTTGATACGACACTTATAAATACCGCTCACGCAGCTCCACCATCATTGGATAGCATTGTCGCGAATCCACCATTTCATTTGCGTGGAGGAGGATCTATCAATAGTCCTGGGACTATAGTCACGAATGCCTTGACGCCGCAGGGGCTTACACCTTCACAAATAAAGACGGTTTATAATCTACCATCGTCTGGCGGAACAGGAACTATTGCACTTATCGAAGCATATGATAACCCAAATGCAGAAGCTGATCTTGGAGTATTTAGCACACAGTTCGGACTAGCGGCATGTACAACAGCAAATGGTTGCTTTGAGAAACATAAGATGACTAGTTCCATCTCTTCAGATAGTGGTTGGATTCTTGAATCATCTCTAGATATTCAATGGGCGCACGCGATAGCTCCAGGAGCCAAGATTCTTGTCGTTGAAGCAAAAACCTCAAGTATTGCAAATCTTATTGCTGCAGTTGATTATGTGCGCGGTAGGTCAGATGTTGTGGCGATCTCGATGAGTTGGGGTAGCGCCGAATTTTCTACCGAAGCTTCTTATGATTCACATTTTGTCTCTACTTATGGTGCAGGGTTTTTTGCTTCTTCTGGTGATTCTGGCGCTGGAGTATTATGGCCGGCCGCTTCTTCTAACGTTACCGGTGTTGGAGGAACATCACTTGCATTCTCTGGTGGCGTATTGAGTTCTGAGACAGCTTGGAATGGGAGTGGTGGAGGTGTGAGTGTATATGAATCAGAACCTGGTTATCAATCAACTTATGGTGTCTCAGGTGCTGGTGGCTTTAGAGCAATTCCAGATGTTTCTTATAATGCTGATCCGAACTCTGGTTACTCTGTATATGATAGTTTCGGTTATAGTGGTTCATTTGATTGGCTCGTCGTCGGAGGAACTAGTGCCGGATCGCCACAATGGGCTGCTATTCGTACTTTAGGGGGTTTGGTCAATAATATAGCAATATATGCCGTAGCTGAATATGCTCCGACGTATGCCACTGACTTTAGAGATATTACCAGTGGAACAAATGGGAGTTGTGGAACTATTTGTACAGCGCAGACCGGGTATGATTATGTTACTGGTGTAGGAAGCCCTCTAGTTACGAATTTCACTGTACCAGTTACCAATGTTGCCGTTACAGAAGCGACTGGTGGAACCGATGTGTCGATTGATACCACTTCTCACATTGGAGGTTCTGGGGCATGGACAAATATTTCTGGACCAGTCATTACCGAAACTTCTCACAACCAGATTGCCACTAGTACTCACACTTTGACTTTACCAAGTGGATGGGAATTTAATACAGCACAAGCTGTCACCATAACTGTTGGGGGTGGTACCTCGCTAGCTTTGACATCTACTATTATTACACCAAGTACGTCCACTCTTTCTTTTAATGTTACAGCTTTGTCTGGTACCGGCACATCTAGTTTGACCTTCTCTAATATTCAAGTTCGCCCCACGGGACAAACTGCTCCTTCTTTTGGCACAATGATACATTCCGGAGCTGCTCTCAAAGGAGTTGACGGAAGTACTTCATTTGGATCTTTCTCAACAACTGTAGGGACATCGACTGTTGTCGGTGCTGAGACAACTCCTAGTGGTTTTGGAAGCATTGTCCCTACTCAGAATCTTGTAGCTGGAAATAGTTTTGATATGTATGCGATTGCTAGAGATCAATTCGGTAATTTCATAGCCAATATTCCCGCAACTTGGTCTCTTGTCTCTACGACGAGCGGTATTGTTGGTGGCGATCTTGTCCCAAGTGGTGATATTTATAGTGCCACGATGACAGGTCATCTTGTTGGTACAGCAAAAATTCACGTCGTCGCAAGTGGTCTTACAAGCACCGATTCCGGTACTATAACCGTCGTTGCAAGTACTACTACTGGTATCGCAGTTTCACCATCCGAAGCTACGACTACAGCTGATGCCACAACTAGTTATACAGTTGGAGCACGCGATTCTTTTGGAAACCCTACAGACGTGACGGCTTCTACAACTTTCTCGATATCTGGTGGTGCTAGAGGTTCATTCGTTGGTCCAACATATACACCAGCTAATATTGGCGATTGGACTATGACTGGAACTTATACCGATTCTCATGCTAGTACAACTTTGACCGCAACTTCTACATTGCACGTTATTCCTGGTGTGGTCAAAAAGTTAGTGTTTAATATTCAGCCAACGAATACTATTGCAGGATCTTCAACTCCAAACATTGTCGTGGGACTTCAAGATCAGGAAGGTAACGTTGTAGCTAGTGCTACGAATACAGTATCTATTGCGATAAGTACAAATCCTAGTGCCGGTACACTTTCCGGGACTTCATCTGTAGATGCTGCCGCTGGCATTGCCACATTTAGTGGTCTTTCTATTGATAAAGTCGGCGTTGGTTACAGATTAACAGTTACTTCAGGTGGGCTTACCAGTACAACATCAAATGCTTTCACGATTACAAATTCCAATGCTAGTCATTTAGTATTTACTGCCCAACCGTCGGATGTTGTTGCTGGATCTAATATAACTTCAGCCGTTACTGTTAAAGATGTGTTTGGTAATGTGGCCACAGATTATGCTGGCGTGGTGACTCTCTATGTTCAAGGATTCTCTAGTATTTTGCTAGGTTCAACTTCTATAGCAGTTGTTTCGGGTGTTGCATCTTTCACTACTATGCATATAGATCAGGTCGGAACGGGATATATACTTGATGCAAGTGCTAGCGGTTTGATAGATGGCACCTCGACATCATTTGCTGTTAGTGCTGTTCCAGTCACACCTCCAAGTGGCGGAGGTGGTGGAGGAGGCGGAGGCGGTGGTGGAGGGAGCGGAAGTGTAACACCTCCTGTCGTTGCAACAACTACAGTACCTGTTATGCATGCTTCTTCATCAGAACCTGTAATTATTCCGCTAGCCATTTCAACCTCGACAGCCGTCGTGTACTTCACTCGTGATCTCACTATTGGATCAGTCGGTGGTGATGTTATTATGCTTCAAAAATTTCTGAATACACACGGGTTTATTATTTCTGATGTCGGTGGAGGTTCTCCAGGAAATGAAACGGATACTTTTGGTCCAAAAACAAAACTTGCGCTTATTAGATTCCAAGTTGCAAATGGTATAGCTCCAGCATCTGGATATTTTGGACCGAAGACACGTGCTTTTGTGAATGCGCTTATAGGTTCTTCTGTTGGTATACTCAATATAAAACCGATTATTTATGTAAATCCTCTAATTGCTTCATCAACACCAAATGCATCTTCAACAGCGACTACCACGTTTACTCGTGACCTTACTATTGGTTCGATTGGTGATGATGTTATTGCTTTACAAAATTTCCTGATAAAGCAAGACAAAGGTCCATCCGCTGTTATGCTTGCAACTTTCGGAGCCACTGGACGTTTTGGTGCTATGACACAAGCAGCTCTTAAGGAATATCAGATCTCAGTCGGTATAGTTCCAGCAACAGGATATTTTGGTCCGATCACTAGGTTGCAAATACTAGGTGTGATGAATCCTTGAGTCGCCGAAAATTTCTATCATTTTCTCTTAATCAAAGATGTTTACTAAGTATGTATCTATAGTTTTTTGATCCATCTCGTAAAAATATTTACCCTCGTCATGTAGTTCTGTAGCTAACTTAACACCGACAAAGCGCCAATGCCATGGCTCAAAGACGTAGTAACTATTTTTTTTGGGATATGAAAGTATAAAGCCGTATCTATAAGCGTTATTAAGCATCCATTGATACGCTTGTGTGCTATCAAATCCATCCAATACGCCCCCAAGTCCTACAGTGATCATATCTACTGCAGTGCCTAACTGGTGTTCAGAATAACCTTGGTCAGCAGAAAACGAGTTGGCGGTACCGGCTCCATAGGTTATTGAGTATATTCCTTTGAGAGCTTTTTGTTCTGCAAATGAACGATAAGCAGATTCGACATAGAGTTTGACACCTGTCGAAGATGCAGCATCTATCATTGCCAGGAGATGTGATAATGCTTGGGTTCTAAAGAGAAGTTGTTTGTTATTACTATATTGATACGTGAGAGGTATTTCTGACAAATTTACTGGTATATAGTTTTCGTTTAAGAAATAATACTTGGAATATTTTTTGAGTAGTTCTGGATCTGTTTGGGCCAATTTCTGTAAAGTATTCAAAGTACCAGACAAATTACCAAATTGGTTTTGGAAACCACCGAGCTGTTGTTGGATGTTGCCAACATTTTGTTGTTGGGCTGAGAGTTCGTTGACAAGGGAACTATGTGTTTGGTCTATAGCACTTTGGAGTGCACCAGTAGTTGATGCTAGATTTCCAGTGGTTGAGGCGAGATTCTCTGTAAGAGAGGTGACACTTGTAGATAAACTATCAATCTTGGAAGAAAGAGAATTAATACGTATATAAAAATATGTTCCACCGGCAATAACTATAATAGCGACGATGATGATGGGTTTATTTGTTAGTTTCATAGGGCTATTATATATCATATTTGGTATAATCGGTCCATGATCATTATTTTTGCTTCCATTGTATCGCTTGTACTAGCTTTACTACATGTTGTTGTTTACAAGGTTATTGTTTCTATTTTCACGCTATCTCTTTCATGGAAGGTCGCAATTGGTGTGTGTTTGGCTGTTTTGGGGCTGAGCTTCATCACAGCTTCTGTTTTGACATTCTATTTTGATAATGGGTTTACTCACGTTTTCTATACAATTTCGGCTTCTTGGCTCGGGTATGTGACATATTTGTTTTTATTCTCTTGTTTGTATGCCTTGGTAGTATTGATCATAAGAACTATTGGAGTAAATCAATTTAGTATTGAAAGTAGTTCAACTTTATTTGGCATTATTTGCCTTATTTCAGCAATTGTCATGGGGACATATGGGCTTGTCCATGCACGAGTTATTTATATAAAAAATATCACGACCTCTTTGATGTTATCTAGAGACTTATCTCAATCATCCTATGTGTCAAAGTTTCCAGCTATATGGCACGATCGTAAGGCTGTGTGGGTTAGTGATATTCATCTCGGGGCTGTACATGGACAAAGTTTTGCCAAAGAGATCGTTTCGAAAATTAATGAGATAAATCCTGACATCGTTTTTATTGGCGGAGATTTGTTTGATGGAGTTACAGTGAATGAGAATGAAGTCGTAAAACCTTTTGCTGATCTACATCCAGTACTTGGTACGTATTTTATCACCGGTAACCACGAAGAATTTCGCGATGATGGTCCATATTTGCAAGCAGTAAAAAATGTAGGAATGCGTGTCCTCAATGATGAAATGGTTGTTGTTGATGGTATGCAGATAATTGGTGTAGACGATCGTGATTCCACTAATCCAGTAAAATTTCAGAGTATACTTGCAGGTTTGAATATAGATAAAGGTGAGCCGTCTATTCTCCTCAAGCATCAGCCATCCGGGCTAGATATAGCGGCGAAGGCTGGGATTTCTTTACAGATCTCTGGTCATACTCATCGCGCACAGATATGGCCGCTAAATATTTTTCCTCACCTTATTTTTAAAGGATATGAATATGGTTTGAACAAATATGATGATATGCAAGTGTATACTTCTAGTGGTGTCGGAACCTGGGGACCACCGATGAGAGTGGGGAGTGACAGTGAGATAGTTGTGTTAGAATTTAAGTAATAAATTTATCACGTTTAATAATTATCTTTTTATAAAATGGATCCACGCACAAAAAAACTAGCTGAGACGATCGTAAAGTACTCTGTCTTTGTCAGACACGATGAAAATGTTGTCATTGCTGGTAGTACGGAAGCAGAATTTTTCATCAAGGCTTTATATGAAGAGGTGATCAAAGCTGGTGGTCATCCGATCTTACGCCTGACTTTACCTGGATTAACACAACATTTCTACAAGCATGCTCAAAAACACCAAATAGAGAAATTTCCCGATGAATTTGAGTATGTTGTTAAGAATTCTCAAAAATATATTTCTATAGATACAAGGTCCAATACTAGAGAATTGACGAATTGTGACTCTAGTAAAATTGCCGCTCGGTCAAAAGTTACACATCCAATAAGAGAACACGTTGCCAATTCAAAACCGCTTATGCATCGCGTGACGGTTGGTTTTCCTTGTCAGGCTTTGGCTCAAGAGGCAGAAATGTCTCTTGTTGAGTACGAAGATTTTGTCTTTGGCGCATGCCTACAGGATTGGAAGAAACTTGGCAACAAGATGGATAAAATACTAAATAAATTTAAAAAGGGGAGCGAAGTCTGGTTGATTGGTGCAGGAGTAGATTTGAAAATGAAAGTTCATGGTGAAAAGGCTGCGGCTGATAAAGGTAAAGAAAATATGCCAGGTGGTGAGGTTTTTATGGCACCAGAGAGAGAAAGTTTGAATGGTTGGATTAAATTTGATTTTCCCTCAGTACGTGATGGAAAAGAAGTTTCTGATATAGAGTTAGTTTTTAAAAACGGTAGAGTTGTGGAAGCTCGTGCTTCAAAAAACCAGGATTTTTTGCATAAGATGTTGAAGATCGACAAAAACGCCGAGTTTGTGGGTGAACTTGGAATTGGTTGTAATCCTAAAATCAATAAATACACCAATAATCTACTTTTTGATGAAAAGATTGGTGGCACTATACATCTAGCATTGGGGGCTGCTTACAAAGAGAACGGGGGTGGAAATGATTCAGCTTTACACTGGGATATTGTGAAGAGTATGAAGAAAGCCAAAATTTTAGTTGATGGTAAAGTTATCCAAGCAAACGGAGTCTGGAACCTATAATAGTTGTCCTTTATAAAAATGTCCTTATTTATAGCCAGTATTTAGATATTTGTCTTATAGGTCTGTCTTTTATGACTATAGTAGCTTATCGTCTTTTCTTGGTTCTCATGTATCTGTTTTATAGCCCACACAAGATTGTATATAAATAGTGTAAAATGCTAGACAAAAAAATAGGTGTGTGATATGTTGTTTCTTAGTATACAATTGGTAGCTGGTCTATATTAGTCAGCGCCTTTACACATTGTTCTAACGTCTATTTAGCTAAACTGATCCTTGGGGAATTTCGCCGAAATTTCGGATCTCCATATTTGTTCTTTCAGAGGCTTATATTTATCATAAATATACCCTCATATTTTCATGATTATCTCTAGTCATGATTAAGTGGTCTGTCCTTTATAGTGTTTCAAGATCTACAGTAAAACTGTGTGATTTTCTCGTTGTAATTTATGTTTACTCAAAACCACTCACAACTCAACATTAAGCTTTCATATACGCGTACAGTTATACGGGCTTTTGTGTTTGCTGTGATTGTCTTTGTGGGCGGACTTCTTGTTGTTGCACCAAGTGCACACGCAAATTCTGCTGTTTTGAGTGTTACTAGCATCTCTGCTGTTCAATCAACTGCGATTGCAAACAACAATTATGCGAATGGATGGAAGTGGGTTTTCAATGTTACTGTTCCTTCAAATGAAACTGTGTTGAATATGAAATTTGCTAACTGGTCTAATGGCTCTAGCATAATACCAGCGAATAACAATATTCGTTTCTATTCAGCCCAATCATCAAATGTTTCTGATGAGGCTCATGCAATTACATTGACTGCTGCTGATACATACAGCGATGCTATGTATTTGCTTCCGAACAACGATCTTGATCTGACACAAGCTGGCAGACAGGTCCAAGTAACTGTAGAAGTGAGAATTCCTGGTAGTTCTACTTATGGTTCATACTCATCAAACTATGGAATTCAAACAAATCTAGATATGGTGCCGCCTGTTATCGTTGGAACTTCTGGAGTGATTACTAGTTATGCCACATCTAGTAATGGCGTAATTGTTTCTTACACCAATCCAACAGCAACAGACTTGGTCGATGGCACGGACGTGGTTACATGCATACCATCTTCTGGTTCAATATTCCCTGTAGGAATTACCAGAGTGCTATGTTCCGCTACTGATTTTGGGAACAATATAGCCACATCTTCATTTGATGTAAATGTTATCGCTACTACTGCTTCTTTCACCAACTCCACTCTTTCTAATCTCGTAGTCTCTACTGGTACTCTTTCTCCTATCTTTTCATCAAGCACATTTGCATACACAGACTCTGTCTCTAATGCCACAGACACAATTACAATTACACCAACAGCCGGAGATGCTAGTTCCACAATCACAGTAAACGGTTTTGCTATCACTAGTGGCTCATCTTCTTCACCAATCTCTCTCACCGTTGGTACAACCACGATTACTACTCTCGTCACAGCAGGTGATGGTGTTACACAATCTACTTACACCATCCTCGTTAACAGAGCAGCAACTTCAACAGGTGGTGGCACAGGTACGACGACAGGTTCCACCAACTCCACTCTTTCTAATCTCGTAGTCTCTACTGGTACTCTTTCTCCTATCTTTTCATCAAGCACATTTGCATACACAGACTCTGTCTCTAATGCCACAGACACAATTACAATTACACCAACAGCCGGAGATGCTAGTTCCACAATCACAGTAAACGGTTTTGCTATCACTAGTGGCTCATCTTCTTCACCAATCTCTCTCACCGTTGGTACAACCACGATTACTACTCTCGTCACAGCAGGTGATGGTGTTACACAATCTACTTACACCATCCTCGTTAACAGAGCAGCAACTTCAACAGGTGGTGGCACAGGTACGACGACATATTCAATCACTACTTCTGCCAACCCAACAATCGGTGGTACAGCAGTAGGTGGAGGAGTATTTGATGCCGGTGCTTCAGTCTCTGTCACTGCTACTCCTAGCTCAGGTTACAACTTCGTCAATTGGACTGGTGGACCACAAGTCTCCGCTTCAACCACATATACATTTACTGCTGACACCAACCGTACTCTAGTTGCCAACTTTATCCTCGCTTCTTCTACTAGCACTTCTACCTATTCAATGGTGGCATTACCTACTGCTGTATCACCAGGTGACACAATCACCCTTACATGGTCAGCACCTTCTTCTAGAAGTACACATCGTTTGGACTGGATCTCCATCTTCAAGGTTGGTGATGCTAATACATCATATGGAACATGGAGATACACAAGTGGTACCACAACTGGCACCTTTACTGTCACGGCTCCTCGCACACTTGGTACATATGAATTTAGATACCTCACAGACAATGGCTATACAGCAGTTGCCACAAGTAATCCTGTTGTTGTTTCAACAGGTGGTGGCACAGGTACGACGACATATTCAATCACTACTTCTGCCAACCCAACAATCGGTGGTACAGCAGTAGGTGGAGGAGTATTTGATGCCGGTGCTTCAGTCTCTGTCACTGCTACTCCTAGCTCAGGTTACAACTTCGTCAATTGGACTGGTGGACCACAAGTCTCCGCTTCAACCACATATACATTTACTGCTGACACCAACCGTACTCTAGTTGCCAACTTTATCCTCGCTTCTTCTACTAGCACTTCTACCTATTCAATGGTGGCATTACCTACTGCTGTATCACCAGGTGACACAATCACCCTTACATGGTCAGCACCTTCTTCTAGAAGTACACATCGTTTGGACTGGATCTCCATCTTCAAGGTTGGTGATGCTAATACATCATATGGAACATGGAGATACACAAGTGGTACCACAACTGGCACCTTTACTGTCACGGCTCCTCGCACACTTGGTACATATGAATTTAGATACCTCACAGACAATGGCTATACAGCAGTTGCCACAAGTAATCCTGTTGTTGTTTCAACAGGTGTTATTGGTACTTGTGGCGATGGCGATGCGGACGATGTGGGCTTATGTGATGGTATAGGTACGACAACAGCAACTACTACTTTGAGTGGAGGATCTTGTTATCCAACTGATACTTCTTGGCACATCATTTCAACTACAACTCCTAATTCTGTAGTATTTTGGGCTATTGGAATAAATAATGTTGGATCACTTCCTTCAGATTCTAATGAGTCGACTTGGCTTGGAAGTTTCAATTATTCTTGGTCTGGTACAGATGGAATTTCAGGAATCGCTCCGTTTGTTATTAAAGGTTATTCTAATGCTACCGGTACAGAGACAGCATCTGTCGCTGTGAGTTTGAGAACATCTCCTGACAGTATGACAATTGTGAATTGTGCACCTCTTATGATTGTTTCTGCAGATATATCTGGAGGTACAGGAACTTCAACTGCCACAACTACTGGTGGTACAGGTGACATTGGTAGTGGCACAGGCACGACTACAGCAACTACTACTTACTCTATGGTTGCCACTTCGGCTTCAACGACACCGGGTTCTTTGATGTCTCTTACTTGGTCGGCTCCTACTACAAGAAGTTCGCATACAACAGATTGGATTGGATTGTTCAAAACTACAGATTCTAATACTATGTACAGAACATGGACATACACCAATGGTAAAACAGCAGGGATTTTCACAACTCTTGCCCCTGCACAAGCTGGTACATATGAATTTAGATACCTCACAGACAATGGCTATGTAAGCACAGCAAATAGTAATCCAATTACAATCTCTATCTCTTCACCAGGCCACACGTGTACAGATAATGGAACCTCAACGGCCACTACTACAATAGATACGACCATTTTAAGTGGTCCAGGTACAGATCACACAACGGTTGGAACAACTACTGGTACAACCACGAATACTGTAAGTACAAGTACTGGCACAACAACGGATAGTATAAGTACAACAACAATTGATACATCGGCGGGCGTTGCTTCTTCTAATAGCTCCACATCTACCGATATAGTAACTGCTTCAACAACTTCAAATATTTCAACATCAACACAAGCAACCGAAGAGCCAGTAATTTCAACGTTAAATATAATTTCAAGTGATTTGACACCAACGTCTAGTCCAACCATAACTTCTGTTGCAGACCCAGTTCCTAGTCCAGCACCTGCTCCAGATCCAGTTTCAGTACCAGTGAGTGATCCTGCACCTGCTTCTGCACCAGTAACTTCAAGTATGGATAGTAATACAACTACAAGTAGTGGCACCACCAATTAAACTATTATGAATAAATCAATTTTAAAAATTATAATCATTCCAGCCACACTGTTTTTGGTATTTATTTTCTTGAATGACAAGGCATTGGCATCAGAAGTGACTGGTGCTTTGTCGACTGGTATCTCAACTACAGTGATAACATCTGGTGGAGGTGGTAGTAGTGGCGGTGGAGGTGTTGCACATTATGGTTGTAAAGATCCAAAAGCTCTAAATTATGAATATTTTGCAACCAGCAACCCTTCTCTGTGTAAATACAGTAATGTATCTACCACGACAACATCTGGTGGTAATCTTGGAACGAGTTCAACATCTGTTATCCCAGAGACTTATATTTATGGAAATAAGTTTTCAATAGGAAACCCTATCGCTAACGGAAATGGTACAACCACAGGAAGTTCTACAGAAAGTTCCTTTGCCACTAGTACAACAGCATTAGGACCGACTCAAGCTACTTCTACTATAAACTCCTTGTTGGCCGCCATAGCAGCATCTGGTTTTCCAACTTACAATGAACTTTTTGGTTTTTCGATACTCTTGCTCATTATATTAATCATCCTATTTATTTTATGGTTGATTAAGAGAAAGGCAGAAGACTCTGGAGTGTAAAAGAATCATAATTTTTACAAAAGAAAAAGCCGTCGGAAATTTTTCCGGACGGCTGAGATTCTGGTATTCGATTTTAATCAAGCAGTTTTACTTCTGGTTGTACGTCAGGGACCGAAGGTCCTGACGCTTGAGGAAAGCGAAGTGTTGAGCGTACGATCAGTGTGCCGAATAGCCAGTCGGCGAAAGGTAAGACGACATTGAAATTCTTACCCATGTTCCGATGATGAAGGAGATGGTGTCCATTCAAGAAATAGAATACACCAAGTTGTTCAATCCTACGCTTTTTCGGCAAGTGCATGCACCAATGAATGTACTCGTAAGTACAGTAGTAAGTGAATATGGTGCATCCAGCCGTGACGATTATCAGCCATGGATTGATCCACAACCCGAGAAGCATGCTCAGGATCACAAATGGTACTGTGCCGATCACTGTGAGCAGTGGACCGTTCCACCAAGCCATAGGAATTGTTTTCTTATCAATATCATGGTTTATTCTCAGGTGGTACGTACTATCAGCCTTGAAGATGCCGTGGTGAACAACTGCGTGTGCTTGGAATGGATATTGGAATGTATAAGTTTTCCAAAGTAACCGAATCTTCACTGGCTTGTGCATGACAAACCTGTGTAGTAGCCATTCCATGGTTGAAGTGTAGAGAATTGTCGTGATCACTGTGATCACGATCCAGATAACTGAGTTTATAGTGACCATTATGATCCTTTTTATTGTTAGAGACTGGTTGATTTTCGTACCAGCTGACTAGTTTCTGTTATTAGTATAACTTATTTTTGAAACGTTTGACTTTGGTCTATGTGGGTGTAGTATCCAATCTAGAATATGAGACTCGGGGAGGAATAAAAACAATCAATTGTAAAGGAAATAGAAAATGAATTTTCTGGCGACATTGTTAGCAATTTTGAACGAGGAAGAAGAAGTACCAGGAATTCCGGCTTGTATAGTACTTGGTCCACAGCTTGAAGGTGAGATCATTTCAAAAAATCTTCCGGATAATGAAATCATGAAAATTGCTCGTCTTATGGCCTTGATTGAGATCGAAAATGAAAGGTCAGGAATTCCAGATGATGAGAATGTTGGTTTCATGGTTATCAAAGATACGTCTGGCTCCGCCGAAGATTTTCTGAGCAACTGTATCGCAATTCGAAGGGATTCTACTAACAGGATCGCGATGCTGGAAGGCTTGATTGTTGAGGTTGTACGTAAAGCCATTCCGACTGAATGTGATCGTTTGAATGTTATGTATTTACTGACTCCGGATACCAAGCTTGTGAGGTTTCCTTTTCCTCAGCACACGCATTCAGATTGACAGGTCTCTACACAGTGTTATCAATACCGCATTATGATTTGAGCGGTATTTTTTCTGCCCATTTTTCCGTATCTTTTTATAAAAGATTTTTTAAAAATAAAAATCGCACAGTCCCCGTAAGGAGAAAGTGCGACGATGGCTTGGAACAGTTAAGTTCAAGCCTGAATTTTTTCTTGTGCCAATGTTACTGTCGGCACAGTTGATGGAGTAGTTACTGGAACCGGAGCACCAATTTCCGAAATACCCGGTAAGAACCGAGCAATTGTTCCAGTGACTACAAGTATGAATCCACATCCCGCCATTACATTTGGACAGCCAAATTGTTTGGCTAGGTAACCAGCAGCAGAGAAGCCTCCAGCCATTCCGCCGTAGAATGCAATGAAGGTGAAGCCGAGCACTACGCTCACGAGTGGTCGTGATGTGTGGTGTAGAATCTCCGAACGAACTGTGGAGAAGCTGATCATAAAACCAAAACCACAACAGAACAACAGTGCTTGTGCCACATGAAGGCTGTGACAATACGGGAAAAGCATAAGACTTGTTCCTGTAAGTAGGCATCCTCCAACTAAGAGAGTTTTTGGTGTACGCCCTTCGATCACAGCAGCAAGGATGATTCCGGTTAGAGAACCCATACCTCCAGCCATAGCTAGCTTGCTGTACTCTTTTGGTCCACCTCCAAACATTGTTTTTGCAACGATGGCTAATAGCCCGTTGTATGAGAATCCAAAGATTACGATGACACCGGCCAAGATTATACAAATACGAATAATCTTGCTTTGGATTATTTCATGCCACCCTTTTTTCAATAGCTCACGAATATCAGCCTTTGTTTTCTTCTCAACGTGTGAGAAGTCCATTTTGGCTAATCCAATAATCAACACCACAAACGAAAGGGCATTGATCGTGAAACTCCATGAGTAACCGATAGAGAGAACCAGATAACCTGCCGTACCATTTCCGAGCACTTGCCCGAATGTGTACAGCGAAGTGAAATAGATCGCTGCAGCACGACCATGAGATGGATCCCTGATTGCGTCTTTGATAATGGCATTTCTGCCAACACCATCGACTGCATTTATGAAACCCATGAACAATGCCAGCGCATTTATTTGCCACATACTGATGTGCACGAGGTTTCCTCGTGCCAAGAAGGCAAATACCAAGGCCACTGCAATTCCAAAGATGGCAGTAATTTGTAATACCAGGCGCTTGCTCGATGATGAGTCAAGTAGCAATCCAGCTGGCAGTGCCAAGAATACGCCAGGTATCAGACCATACGCTAGCATATTGCCGATTAGCGGTGGAGCTTTTTCTGCTCCAACCTTGGCAACTATTGCCAGCGAAAGAATCGCCGTTTGCATCATTGATCCCGTAAGCGAGATCAACTGTGAACCAAAATACTTCAAGATATTGTCGTCTTGAAGCACGTGTTTCTTTTTTACATGCATTTGATCTCCAGTTTTTGTCAGGTTGTTTGTTGAATTGTTTTGCGAAAATAACGTTGTCTGACGTCACATTGGCATAAAAGTAGCTAAAGGTCAATATAAATGTTACACTCATCCTCGTGCCTCCAAGACCAAATAAAAATCAATTTGCTAACGTAAAACGCTCAAATGGCGCTGCTAATGCTGCCACTAAGCCCAAACAGCACGCTCTAACAGGTGTCATTTCCACTACCCGCAAAGGTGCTGGTTATATTGACGATCCAGATCCAAAGAAAGATTCTATTTATATTGAAGAGGGTAATTTGAATACAGCACTGAATGGTGACACTGTAGAATTTACTGTGAGCGAAAAAATTATACGTGGCACCAAACAAAAAGTTGGTAATGTCAGCAAAGTTGTTACTCGCTCAAAAGATAATTTTGTGGGAATTATTGATATTGTAGATGGGGAAACTATTCTCATTCCGGATGATAAGAAGATGTATATGACGATCATTGTTGGGCAAAAAACCGGTGCGACCAAAACAGGGTCTGTCCAAACTGACTCATCTACTACACCAAAATTTGATTTAAAAAAGGATGATAAGGTCTATGTTCACATGTTGGCGTGGACTGATCCAAAGAAAAAACCTATAGGAACTGTTTTACGTTTGCTTGGTAAAAAAGGTGTGAATGATGTTGAGATGGAGTCTATTGTTCTTGAAAGTGGATTTGAAGTTACTTTTCCACCAGCTGTTAGAAAGGACGCGGAAAATATAGAAAGGAATGAAAAGAAAATAACTCCTGAAGAAATCGCAAAGCGTCGTGATATTCGTGATACTTTGACTTTTACTATTGATCCATTTGATGCAAAAGATTTTGATGATGCTATTTCCTTCAAGAAACTCACCCCTGCTGAAATTCAAACCGCTGGCGTCATTGGTGCCAAAGGCCCGCTTTACGAAATTGGCGTACATATCGCCGACGTTTCTCATTTCGTTCGTGAAGGAACTGCACTCGACAAAGAAGCTGTAAAGCGCGGTTGTTCTATTTATCTCGTTGATCGCACGATTCCAATGCTACCAGAAATTCTTTCTAATGATGTTTGTAGTTTGAATCCTCATGAAGACAAACTAAGTTTCTCGGCAATTTTCGTAGTAGATGATCACGCAAAGGTCCATTTTCGTTGGTTTGGAAGAACGGTTATGAATTCTGATCATCGCTTTACTTACGAAACCGCTCAAGCTGTTATAGACGGTGATGCAAAAAATGTTCTCAAATATTCCAAGAACATCCAGACTGTTGAGTCGGCCGAAAAAGCAATGCCTCATCACGACACTCTGGTTACTTTGAATAAAATCGCCAAGCTCCTCCAGAAAGAAAAATTCTCACGTGGAGCTATCGAGTTTGAGCAAGAAGAAATAAAGTTTCGTTTGGATGCGCAAGGAAAACCAATCGGTGTTTATACTTATGAACGCCTTGATACTCATAAACTCGTCGAGGAATATATGTTACTCGCGAATCGCGAAGTTGCCAAATTTATTTTCGATTCTATTAAGAAAAAAGGGAAGAGAGACACAGGTGCAATTTACAGGATTCATGATACACCTGACAAAGACAAGATAAAAAATCTCGCGGGTTTTGTAAAAGCCCTTGGTTATACGCTGGATGTTGGTAAAGATGGCAATGTCACTGCTCACGCACTCAACCATCTTCTAGAACAAATCGAAGATACTCCTCATGAATCACTTATTCGTACCGCGGCCGTAAGGTCTATGCAAAAGGCTGTTTATTCCACGAAAAATGTCGGGCACTTTGGTTTGGCTTTCGAATTTTACACACATTTCACTTCACCGATTCGTCGTTATCCAGATCTTTTGGTTCATCGTGTTTTGGCTAAGCACTTACAAAATCAACCTTTTGGTGATACAGAAATTGTTATTTTGCAAAACATTGCCGAGAGTTCAACTCGTCGTGAAATCGACGCCGCTCATGCTGAACGTGCCTCAAAGAAATTGAAGCAAGTTGAATATATGAGTTCTCGAGTTGGCCAGACTTTCACTGGAACTATTTCTGGCGTGACCAAGTGGGGTCTTTATGTCGAAGAAAGTGAAACAAAGAGTGAGGGTATGATTGGTATGCGTGCTTTGGGTTCGGATTTCTACGTGTTCAATGAAAAGACTTATTCTATCGAAGGTGAAAGAACAAAAAAGAAATTTACCCTTGGTGATCCTATTAAATTCAAAGTGATGGCAGCTGATCTAGATAAGAGGACATTGGATTATAGTTTGGTGGTATAAGTGGTATGGAAAAATGTGTTGTAAAAAATTCTTTAGCCAACTCTGTTCGGGTTCTAAGAAAGGATCCACATTTTGCTCCGTTGGTTCGTAAATATGGTTTGCCAAAATTTACTCGTGGCCGAAATTATTTTCAATCGCTTTGTCGCTCGATAATTTCTCAACAAGTTTCTGGTGCGGCTGCGGATACTATTTATAAGAGGTTTGTTAGTATTTTTGGTAAGTTTCCTAATCCAGAAAAAGTTTTGAGTATGTCAGTGAAGAAGCTTCGTTCAGCTGGGCTTTCCAAACAAAAAGTTTCATATATCCGAGATTTGGCACAGAAATTTTCTGACGGCACGATTGTTCAGAAGAGTCTTCATAAAATGTCCAATGATAAAGTTGTCGAGCATTTGATTCAAGTAAAAGGAATTGGTGAATGGACGGCTCACATGTTTTTGATTTTTACTTTGAATAGACTGGATGTTTTTCCTGTAGGAGATCTTGGTGTGAGAAAAGGCTTTCAAAAAGTTTACGGCTTTAAAAAGATGCCAAACTTACGAACTATGGAAAGATATGCCAAACCTTGGAGTGAGCACGCGACGCTCGCTTCTTGGTACTTTTGGCAAGTGAATGGGAAGGAATAGCCACTAATTTATGTGTAGTTGACTATCTTTATGTTCAAGTGTAGTCTCCAATATAGAAATCTGAATCGTTATGGTTCGGGTTAAAGTAAACCGTGCAAAAAGCACACAACAACAAAGGAGAACGTTATGTTCACCAAACTAGCAGAGTTAGCCCCGGTAAGGTTAGTAATCAGTGATGGACCGCCATTCAAAGACTTCATGGTCCTTAGCCGCCTGTATGCAAATACTGGATGGCGTCTAACATTCAATTTTTTGAAGTCGCCAGGTGTTTTACCTGGTGAAGGAGGAATGACAATTGAATGTATTGGCAAAGATGAAATTGGTGACAAATGTGCTGATGCTGATGAGTATACATTCATTGGACGCTGGTTCGATTCAATCACTATGGTTGACGGTAAATGGGCTAAACCAAACTATTTGTATGTTGGTACTTATAACACACGTACGCGCAAAGGTTTGTGTCAGCGGTTTACACCGGAGCAGTTCATCGATGCGCCACTGGCGAGGATTCTTTTCAAACGAGTGTTTGGTATCAATGATATTCACGATTCTGGTGAAGTTTAAAGTAATCAGAATCTAAGGCGTGTTGGTCAGTCTCCATCAGGGGGATTGACCAATTTTTATTATATACGCCTTTGATAATATTTGTTAAAATACACGCATGCAGCAAAAAGAAAATAATTTTGCTTTTATAGATGGTGCCAATTTACACCGAGGTGTGAAGCGCTTGGGCTGGGAATTGGATTATAAGAGGTTTCGAGTCTGGTTGGAAGACAAATACAAGATAACCAAGGCCTACATTTTTATTGGCTTAGTGCCAAAGAATAAAGATTTGTACACTTACCTACAAGAATGCGGTTTTACTTTGATATTCAAGGAAGTAATATACGAGGTTGACGGTAAAGCAAAGGGTAATTGCGACACGGATTTGGTATTAAAAGCTACTCAAGATACTTATGAAAATGTGTTTGATAAAGCGTTGATTGTATCTAGTGATGGAGATTATGCCGGATTAGTTAAATTTTTGATAGAAAGAAATAAATTAGAAACGATTTTGTCTCCTGCTACAGAGAAGAAATGCTCTATCTTACTGAAGAGAACCGGAGCACCAATTGCGTATATCAATGATCAAAAAAATATATTGATGGTACAAAAAGAAAAAGCCCCCGACGGAGACGGAACTCCGTAAGGGTCTTTTTCGTGGTTATATAAGTACTATAGCAAAAGAATAGAAATTGTCAAATTACAAAATTCCTTGACAAATCCACAGTTTTTTTATATACTATTTTTTCATGTATAAAGGTAACTCAAGTAGTCATAGTTCTGGCCGTAGCTCTAGCCATGGCTCAAATAGTAGTCCAAGTCGCGGTCCCAGCCGCGGTGGTTTTTCTCATATAGCAGGCCGTAGTAGTGGTTTCAAAGGTGGTGCACCTCGCCCAAGTGGTTTTGCTGCGCGCTCTGGTGCTCCTTCTCATGCTGGTCACGGTGGTTTTCATGCTCGCCCAAGCACTTCTCGTGGTGGTTTCAAAAGTGGTTTTCGAAGTGGTGGATTCAAGGGTGGCTCTAGAGGCGGCGGTGGTCGCGGAGGTGGTTTCAGTGAGTACATGAATCCAGCCAAATTCATCAACAAAGTCGCTATCACAGAAACCGTTGAAACTTTCAAACCTGAACATGCTTTCAGTGATTTTGCTATTGATGACCGTTTGAAACAATCCATCATCAAGAAAGGCTATACAGTTCCAACTCCCATTCAAGATCGTACCATTCCTCATATTCTCAAGGGTTCAGATCTAGTCGGTGTTGCTAATACTGGAACTGGTAAGACAGCAGCTTTTCTTATTCCTCTTATACACAAAGTCTTGCTTCAGCCAAAAGAGCAAATCATGATCATAGTTCCTACTCGTGAACTCGCTTTGCAAATCGATGCAGAATTTAAAGGCTTTAGCTTTGGCATGAAAATGTTTTCTGTTTGCTGTGTCGGTGGTATGTCTATTGGTCGTCAGATTTCTTCACTCAAATATCACAATAGTTTTATAATCGGAACTCCTGGCCGTCTCAAAGATTTGATAAATCGTAAAATGATTAAGCCTGCCAATTTCCGTACCATTGTTCTCGACGAAGCCGACAGAATGCTCGACATGGGGTTCGTCGCTGATATGCGTATGATTATGGCTTTGATGCCAAAAGATCGTCAGACACTTTTCTTTTCAGCTACAATTTCTCAAGATATAGAAAAACTGATTGGAGAATTTCTTCGTGAACCAGTAAGAATTTCTGTAAAGACTGGTGAGACTGCAAAAAATGTTGAACAAGATGTTGTGAGAACTGCTGGCAAAAACAAGATTGAAGTTTTACACGACCTTCTAAATCAAAAAGAATTTAGCAAGGTACTTATCTTTGGTCGTACAAAACATGGCGTTGAGAAACTCTCGAAATCTCTTATAGATAAAGGTTTCAAAACAGAATCTATACATGGAAATAAAAATCACGTTAAACGTCAGCAAGCTCTCCGTCTTTTCAAAGAGGGAAATGTCCAGATTCTCGTCGCTACGGATGTTGCTGCTCGTGGATTGGATATTGCCGACATTACTCACGTGATCAACTACGAACTTCCTGCAACTTACGACGACTACGTACACCGCATTGGTCGTACTGGCAGAGGTAACAAAAAAGGCAAAGCTTTGACGTTTATCGCGTAAAAGCGTTATAATGTGTTCATGATTCCTCTTGGACAAGAACAGAATTTGGGACGAAAAACTTTTTTACTGATGCTCTCAAAAAAGACTGGTACATCACTGATCTTGCTTTTTTTGGCATTGGCACTTGGTATGAACAAAGATTTGTTTGGTCCCAAACTAGCACCAACCATTTCGACTATAGCTTTTGCCATACTTCTAATCGCTTTTATTATGTTTGTATTTGGGTATTTGATAAGTCGTCTTAAATTTAAAAATTACACATTTACTCTAGAAGAATTTGATATCAAACTCAAACAAGGACTTTTTAATACAAAAGAGATCTCACTTCCATATCGCCAGATTCAGAGTGTAGACATTTCCAGAACACTGGCGTATCAATTCTTTGGTGTTAGCAGACTTGTCATGATAACTGCTGGCCACGAAGAAGAAAACGTCAAGAACCATGACGAGACAGACACAGTCTTTGATCCCATCGATGCTGATTTGGCAGAAGAAGTTCGTAAGACATTACAACGTAAGATCGGTGTCCAAGTTATAGAAGGGACTACGAAAGCTGATACTGATACAGCGGCTGATTCCGGTTCTGGTATAGAAGTTAAATAATAATTTATCTCAAAATGCGCTTAAAAAAAATTATAAAAAATAAATATTTTATTGGTGCCATTGTTATTATAATTATTTTGGTGATCTATTATGTAAATCGTGGTAGTTCATCATCGAATATAGAATTTTCTACTGCCATTATTGGGAATGTTCAAGAAAAAGTAAGTGTGACTGGTAAGATTTTGGCTATTGATAAAGCCGATTTGGCATTTGAAAAGGGTGGAGTAGTGACTAATATATCAGTAAAAATTGGAGACAGGATACAAAAAGGTGAGCTTGTTGCTTCACTTGACAATGCTGACACATTGGCCTCATTGGCTTCAGCCCAGGCCAAGTTAGATGATATGACTCGAGCGCTTAGACCCGAAGAATTACAAGTAGAAAAATCTCTTGTTGATTCGGCACAAGTGGCATTAGACAATGCCCGCACTACCGCACTTAACGCCTCGCGTGATAGTTACGTACAGACCCAAGGTGCTTTGGTAAACTATATCGATACTTTTTTTACAAATCCGCAAAGTGCTAATCCGACTATCAAGATTGCTGTTCAGTCTTCAATATTACAGAACACCATAAATCAACAAAGAGCTGGTGTTTCTTATTCGTTAGGTAATTGGAAAAACGATATTGCAAACGCATCATCTACTGATGGTGTAGATCAGCTTTTGTTGCGTTCTAGCGCCAATCTTTCTACTATAAAGAGCTTTGCTGATTCATTGTCATCTATTGTAAACTATCTTAATCCTGGCAATTCTGGTTTAACCCAACCTATTATTGATACCTATGTTTCAGATATGAATATGGCGCTTAGTGGCTTGAACCAGGCTATTACTTCAGTTACTAATGCCAAGACTGCTCTAAAACAGACTCAGGCGAATTTCGATGAAGCAAACTCAAACTTTGTTTTGAAAAATTCTGGTTCCTCGGCAGAGGCGATTAGAGCCCAAAAAGCAACAGTTGATTCTCTTGCTGCTACGGTCACAAAGGGTCAAATTTTTTCACCACTCGATGGGCTTGTCACAAAAGTCGAACCATCTATAGGAGAATTTGTTTCTGCTGGTCAGGTAGCTTTCTCTGTTATAACTGACGGTATTTACAAGATTGAAGCTTATGTGCCAGAGGCTGATATTGCCAAAGTTGCCATTGGAGATAAGGCGTCAGTAACTCTCGATGCTTATGGCTCTAATACTTTCTTTGATGCGACAGTAACAGCTATTGATCCAGCAGAAACTGTTATAGAGGGCGTGTCTACTTACAAAGTTACCCTTCTTTTTGATAAAAAGGATGATCGCATCCGTTCTGGCATGACAGCTAACACAGATATCATGACTCATGAGAGCATTGGCGTGATTATGATACCTACGCGCGCCATTATAAATGCTACAAGTTCGCAGGTTACGAGTTCACAAATCATCAATGGTTTACCGATTGTTTCTGCACAGACTGTACGAATCCTCAATCAAGATGGCAAGACGTACAAATCTGTACCAGTTACTGTTGGTTTGAAAGGTTCTGATGGTCTTACTGAAATATTGAGCGGTGTAGTAGCTGGTCAAAAAGTTGTCACTTATGTCAAATAGTTTAAAGTTAAATAATTCAAATATCATTGAGATTCGTGATCTCAAAAAGGCATATCATGAAGGTGAGACAGAAACTCTCGCACTGGATGATGTATCTTTTTCTGTACGAAAAGGGGAGTTCTTGGCCATAATGGGACCATCTGGTTCAGGAAAATCTACTCTACTTCATGTCCTCGGACTTCTTGATGATCCAACAGGTGGCGTCTATTTATTCAATGGCAAGAAAATATCTTCATATTCTGGTGATGAGTTAGCAGCTTTACGTAATCAAAAAATTGGCTTTGTTTTTCAAGCTTTCAATTTGTTGGCACGTACTTCTGTTTTGGATAATGTAAAGTTACCTCTCATGTATTCTGGTGTTCCTGAACATGAGTGGAATACTAGGGCACTTACCGCCATTGAGGCGGTAGGACTCAGTCATCGTCTTAGTCACCAACCGTCAGAATTATCTGGAGGTGAAAGACAACGAGTTGCTATCGCGCGGGCTCTTATAAATGATCCTGATATTATTTTTGCTGATGAACCTACCGGCAATCTGGATTCTAAGTCTGGTAAAAATGTTATGTCAATAATCCAGAAGTTGAATGAGCAAAATGGCAAGACGATCATACTTATCACTCATGAAACATCGACAGCTGATCATGCAGAAAGGATTATTCATCTACTCGATGGTAAGATTGAACGTGATGAGAAAGTAAAAAATCGCCTGACCACGACTGATGAGTATGTAAAATAATTATGAAATTTTCACGCAAAATTTTCACGCTAAATTTTTATGTTAAGTAATCGTCATTTATTCAAAACTGCATCAACCGGTCTTTCTACAAATAGGTCCAGGACATTTTTGACTATCTTCGGAATAGTTATAGGAATTACAGCTATTATGCTCGTGGTATCATTGGGTGCTGGCGCACAAGCCCTTATTCTTGGGCAGGTGCAAGGTCTTGGTACGAATACTATAGCTATTATCCCTGGGCGAGAACCAACGGGTCCATCTGATGTGAGTTCTCTTTACAGTGACTCTCTAAAAGAAAAAGATTTGGTTGCCCTGGAGAACAAAGCCAATGTCCCTTGGCTCAAATCTATTATGCCAACAGTTATTAGTGCCGATTCTGCTTCTTTTGGTTCCAATGCTTATCAGGTCAATATTTTTGGAGCCACAGATATTATTTCTGACATTTTTGATATGCATTTATCGGATGGGTCTTTTTGGGGACCAGATGAAGTACTGTCTCGTAGCAGTGTTGTCGTTCTTGGCTCGAAAGTCGCTCAACACCTATTTGATACTGATAATCCTATTGGTCAAAAAATAAAAGTTAAAGCAGTGAATCTAAAAGTTATCGGTGTCCTCGCTCCTACTGGAGGTGGTTCTCTATTCAATTTTGATAATATGATTATTTTGCCATATACTACAACTCAAACATATATACTTGGTACAAAATATTTTAATCGCATAATCATCCAAACTGTAACTGATGATAAGGTGGCAGTTTCCGCTGATGATATTTCACGCACATTACGTGAATCGCATGGTATCACCGATCCGACTAAAGATGATTTTACTGTGCAGACACAACAAGACTTAGCCAACCGTCTTTCTACTATTACTAGTTCACTTACTTGGTTTTTGGTAGCAGTTGCTTCTATTGCACTTTTTGTCGGTGGCGTGGGAATTATGAATATCATGTTGGTGGCAGTTACCGAACGTACACGCGAGATTGGTTTGCGCAAAGCTCTCGGTGCTACCAATGGGGATATTTTGAAACAATTTTTATTAGAAGCCGTCATGCTGACTGTCATAGGTGGCATTGTGGGAATAATTCTAGGATCTGTGTTGGCTTTTGTCATAGCTTTGGGATTGTCAAAAGGTTTGGGCGTCAATTGGCAATTTGTCTTTCCTTGGAGTGGAGCATTTCTTGGTGTCACAGTATCTGCTGTTATCGGTCTAGTTTTTGGTGGTTACCCTGCAAGCAAGGCTTCCAAGAAAAGTCCGATAGAGGCACTCCGGTATGAGTAAATCACAGAGACTTGTATAAATATGTGTTAAAATATAAACATGTTACGCCCACATGTAGTTATCTTAGGAGCTGGATTTGGTGGTACTTATGTTGCCAAAAAACTTGCGGCACAAGTCAAAAAAGGGAAGATTGATGTAACGATAGTAAACAAAACAAACTATTTTCTTTTTACTCCATTACTACATGAAGTTGCCACAGGTTCTCTTAGCCCTATGAGTGTGGCTGAGCCTCTACGTGAAGTTTTCGTCAATACTGGCATAGAATTATGCCAGGGTAATGTTCAAGAAATTGATATTGCTAGCCATAGAGTACACATATCTAGTAACGGTGCACGACATACACTGCCTTATGATTATCTAGTATTGGCCACTGGTGCCGTGACAAATTATTATGGTATTTCTGGTGCTGAGAAATATACATTTCCTCTCAAGACATTGGCAGATGCGGTACGTATTCGTACTAGGATTATAGATTGTTTTGAAGAAGCTATAATGGCAGAAGATCCAGCTGAACGCGCACGTTTGCTTTCTTTCGTGGTGATCGGCGGTGGTCCAACAGGTGTAGAGACGGTAGCAGAACTTAGCGAATTTGTTCATGGTATTGTCGATCGTTACTATCATAATTCCGATACATGTCGTCATGAAGAAGTGAAAGTTACTTTGATACATGCAGGAACGGAATTATTACAAACCTTTTCTCCTTCTTTACGTACTGCAACTGAAAAAAAGTTGCAATCAGATGGTGTTATCCTACGTCTCAATAGTACTGTTACAAACGTTACTTCTCATGGCCTGACTCTGACTAGTGACAAAGCTGTACCAAAAGACTCCGCTACTACCGGTGATACTATATCTTCAGCTACGATTATTTGGACAGCTGGCGTGAAGCCTGTTATTCCAGATTTTGTTGGTGTCACTCCTACTCTTGTCAAAGGTCGTCTAGTAACAGACGAATTTTTCCGACTCAATTTGAGTGGTGAGGAAAAACCCAAGAGTAGTGATGAGAAAAACCAGAGCAGTGAAAAATTACTAGGCGATGAACGAGTTTTTGCGTTGGGGGATATAGCAGGATCATTACCAATGTTGGCTCAAGCATCAGTACAGCAAGCCTCTATCGTGGCTCATAATGTTCTCGCTTCTATAGACGAAAAACCACTTTCAAAGCTTGAATATCTTTCGAGAGGTAGTATGGTCTCAGTTGGTCAATGGTTCGCTGTTGGTGAAATTTTTCAGAAAAGTTACTACGGTCATTGGGTTTGGTGGTTGTGGCGTACAGTATATCTTTTCAAATTTGCTTCTTGGAAGAAGCGTGTCCGTATAGCTTTTGACTGGACTTTGCAGATTTTTTCTTCTAGAGATATTACGAAGTTTTCGTAGAGTTTTTGATTAAAGTAAATATCACAAAGTATTTTTGACACAATATCTATGGTAAAATTTTCTCCTCATAAACTTTTTCCAACATTAGAACAATTTGAAGACAGTTTTTTTATTGTGTTTGATAGTTTCCTGATAATTATAACTGCTGTCACTTTGATAGGTTTACTAATATTTAGTAAGTATATAGGAATTGTTTTACGTACTCAGCTGGATGATGTCTTGGCTGTTGTAGCTTTTATTGGAATTATTCCTGTTGTTATAAGTACCATAAAATCATTGGCCGAAAAAAGATTATCTGTAGATTTACTCGCTACGGTAGCGTTGACCTTTTCACTTCTGGCGCACGAGTGGTCTTCGGCAGCCTTCATTACTCTTATGCTGGCTTTTGCTCGCATCTTTGATCATATTACAGAAGCGAGAGCCAAAAAGACCATACAAAGCTTGATGAAATATCATGTCGAATGGGTCAGACTCAAGGTTGGTGATCAGATCAAGGATATTCATATAAGTCAGGTTAAACCTAACGATTTGGTGGTTGTTGAATCTGGGGACCGTGTCCCAGTCGATGGCATGGTCGTATCAGGTCAAGCTGAGATCGATGAATCTTCTCTAACTGGCGAGAGCGAACTTGTTCCAAAAAAATCTGGAGATTCTGTCTGCACTTCTACCATGAATGAAAGTGGCTCTATCATTGTCAAAGTAGAAAAAGTTGGAGCAGATACAACATTGGCACGCATGATTTCTTTGATAGAAGAAGCTGCTAGAGATAAAAACGAGGCAGAACGTGTGGCTGATAAATTTACTCAGTGGTACATTGCAGCATCCATTTTGGCAGTAATTATTATGTATTTGTGCAAACTTGATCTACATAAAATATTATCTGTACTACTCGTGGTTTGTGCAGATGATATTGCCGTAGCAGTACCACTCGCATATACAGCAGCTATTAACTATGCTGCCAAGAGGGGTGTGATTGTCAAAGGTTCGAGCGTGCTAGAACAACTATCACGTGTCAAATATATTCTTACAGACAAGACGGGGACTCTGACAAAAGGAAGACCGAAAGTGGTAGACATAAAAATGTATGGCACATGGTCTCGTGATGAAGTTGTAAAACGTTTTGTCGGTGGCGCCGCCGAATCGAAACATGCAATCTCTCGCGCCATTATGGAATATGCTGCTGAATACAAAATCATTCCTCATATTCCAGATGAGTTAGAAGAAATTCCCGGCCAAGGTCTTTCTTTCAGTCATGATAGTGAAGCTTTACTCATGGGGCGTGTTTCTTTTTTGGAGCAGAGAGGATGTCATCTTTCTGATTTATTCAAAAAAGATGTTCAATATGAAAAAGATGCCGGTAGGGGTGTCGTTTGTTTGTCGATAAACGGTGAAGCAGTCGGCTTATTATCATATACAGATGAATTACGCCCGCATGTACATGAAATAATTACCGAGACTCATCAGCTTGGAATTTTGGAATGGCATATGTTAACAGGTGATAACAAGCGTGCCGCTGCTCTGACCGCACATGAACTCGGCTTACACCATTTTACTGCAGATATGACCCCAGAAGGCAAAGTTGATTTTATCCGTAAATATGAAAAGGAACATGGAATTACGGCGTATATTGGTGATGGTGTGAATGATGCAGCTTCTCTGGCTTTGGCGGATGTCTCTATAGCTATGGGAGGTATTGGATCAGACGCATCTATAGAAGCGTCTGACATTACAATTATGAAAGATCACTTTGATCGTGTGCCAGAAATGATACATATTGCCCGTAAGACTCGCAGTGTCATGAGAGGAAACTTTTGGATTTGGGGAATTACTAATACTGTCGGTCTATTTTTGGTTATTTTTGGTTTTCCTGGGTTGGGTATCAATCACGCGTGGGGAGTACTTGGTCCAGCTGGTGCTGCTACTTACAATTTCTTGACAGATTTTATTCCTATTGCCAACTCTTTTAGAGCCGGTAGGAAGTGATATAATATTTGTATTCACAGGTTCTAGTTTTGTAGACACTAGTTATTATTAATAATAATTTATAAAATATTATGCAAATTGCCTTCTTCGTCGGACGTATTATTTTCGGCCTTTATTGGCTTCGTGTAGCATTCAATCATGTCAAACACGCTAACATGTTGGCTGGTTATGCTGGCTCTAAGAATGTTCCTACAGCAAAACTAGCTGTTGTTGGAACTGGAATTTTGGCACTACTTGGTGGCCTCTCTATTATTCTCGGTTTGTATACGGTCGTTGGTATTAGTCTTCTGGTTGTCTTTCTTGTTGGTGTTTCATTCAAAATGCATCCATATTGGACAGTACAAGATCCTCAAGCAAAGATGAGTGAGTCAGTAAACTTCATGAAGAATGTTGCATTGATTGCTTCATTACTTATCATGCTAGGTGTTGCACAGTCTATGTGGATGTATCCATTTGGTTTTTAGTAACTACCCAGATGATTCTCAAACCGAAGCGCGGTTATTTGATCGCGCTTTTTGGTATTGATACGTGTTGTTCTCCAAAAGAACCTGGCGCTACGGCGTATTTAGGAAAATAAAATGTGATTGAGTAATCATTAAATGTAAAGTTTTGGAAATTTACTATAAGAGGCTCGGTACCGGAGTTGAGCATGTCAATCTGGATATCTCCGTTCGATGCAGCTTTTAATGAATCGATAAGTTGAGTACGGCTCAGAGTGGAGATCGTATCCAAATAGTTTGTTTTGTTTGGAAATAGATCACTAAGGGTCATAATTTTGTGTGTGTAAAGGTCATAGTTAAAGGTTTGTAATTCTTGTATTTCATTGGCTCCGCCGGTATATGAATCGAACCGTATGACCAAGCTTATATAATGATTGTTGATTTGTGTTTGTTGCCAGTCAGTTATAAAAGAATAAGCATCGTCTGGAATATTTGCTTTTGGATCTGAGGTTGCCAATCTAGCCACTTTATTCTCACTGGCATCTTTTTTAAATTCAGCCAGACGGTCCATGACGACCGATGAAATAGCTTTGTTGAGAGTATCTAGACTAGTGAACTGTGGATACTCGATAGAGATAGTTGGTGAACTTGAAGAATTTTCTTTAATTGAAACAATAGAGAGAGGAATTACTACAGTTTCCGAAAGTTGATTTGTGATATGATCTGGAGCATTGGCGAATCGTGGTCTAGCTATGAATATAACGAATAGAATTAATATAAAGACGATGGCAAGCCCTATAGTCCAGTGATGCTTTTTCATGTGTATATTATACTACCAATTTAATGTTCAGACTTATGGAAGATTTTGCTGTATAATATGACGACTATGTCGCTCTTTTCTGAACTTTCAGAAGTTATATCTGGTGAAGTAGATGTATTTAAAAACACTCTTGAGCGGGTTTCTCATGATGCAAGCATATTTGAAGTGGAGCCACGTGCACTAGTTTCGCCAAAAGATACAAAGGATGTTGAAGCTCTAGTCATTTATGCAAACAATCATCCTGGTACAAATCTAATAGCACGCTCGGCTGGTACAGACATGGGTGGTGGACCATTGGGAAATTCTATTATTGTAGATTTTACAAAACATTTTGATAAGATCGTGCGCGTTGAGGATGGTTATGCGGTGGTAGAACCTGGTGTTTATTATCGTGATTTTGATAAAGCTACTTTGGCAAAAGGTGGTCAGATTTTGCCAAGTTTTCCAGCTTCACGCGAGTTGTGTACTGTTGGAGGTATGGTGGCCAACAATTCTGGTGGTGAAAAAACTTTGACTTATGGCAAGACAGAAAAATATATTCGTCGATTAAAAATGGTTACTGCCGATGGTAAAGAGCACGAATTTGCTCCGTTGACTTTGTCTGAGCTTGAACAAAAGAAAAAGTTCCCTAGTTTTGAAAGCGAAATTTACCGCAAGATGCATGAGCTTATCGTGAGTAATTTTGAACTCATTCAGAGTGCCAAACCTATCGTTACAAAAAATTCTTGCGGTTATTATCTGTGGAATGTTATGTATGACAGACCAAAAATAGATGGCAAAAATGATAGTGGTGTCGAGACAGTTTTTGATTTAACAAAAATGATCGTCGGTTCGCAGGGAACACTGGGTCTTGTAACAGAGATCGAATTTGGTCTAGTTAAACCAAAACCTTACTCACGTCTCCTTGTTATTTTCTTGAAAGATATGAAACAGTTGGGCGATATTGCTACCCATGTTATGAAGTTCAAACCAGAAAGCTTTGAATCTTATGATGATCATACTTTTCGTGTTGCTTTGAAATTTCTTCCGTCTTTGATAAAGAAAATGAAAGGAAATTTTATTTCTATGGCTTTCAAGTTTTTACCAGAAGCCATGGCAGTTCTCCGTGGTGGTGTACCAAAAATGGTTTTGATGGCAGAGTTTACTGGTGAAACTGCTGAAGAGGCATTCCGTAAAGCAACAGAAGCACATGTTTCACTTGTACAATGGGAAAAAGAAATACCAAAAAGTGGCGTACTAGGCGCAAGTGGTATACAAAAATATAATCGAAAAGTTCAGTCTCGTGTTACTCGTTCAGCATCTGATGCTGAAAAATATTGGACTATTCGTCGTGAGAGTTTCAATATGTTACGTCAGCACGTGAAGGAGCTTCGTACGGCTCCATTTATAGACGATTTTGTTGTAAGGCCGGAGTTGTTGCCAGGTTTTTTGTCTTTGCTGTATGGAATCTTGGATCAATATAAACATCTTACTTACACAATTGCTGGTCACGTTGGTGATGGAAATTTTCATATTATTCCTTTGATGAATCTTCATGATCCATCGGCTCATAAAACTATTGAAGAGTTGTCGGTGAAGGTATATAAGCTAGTTCACGAGTTCAATGGTTCCATAACAGGTGAACACAACGATGGTATTATTCGTACACCTTTTGTGAGGATGCAATACGGTGACGATGTGTATCATTTGTTTGAAGATGTAAAGAAAATTTGGGATCCTAAGGGGATTTTCAATCCAGGTAAAAAAGTTGGTGGTACGCTCAAATATGCGTTTGAGCATATTGTGAAATAGGTGAGTGAAGTCGGGGGCTGCAAGGTGCGGATTTTATTCGCTGTAGTTAAGCCGTAGTTTCAGGCTGGTGTAGGTATGTGTGTTTCAAAAAAGAGAAAATGTGAATAATTTCACCACGAGGTACCGGTACCTCGGCCTGAAATTATTGCAAAAATACGTTTTTGGGAAGTGACATGCTACCCTTGCCAGCTTTTCAGGGCTTAAAAGCGTAGAGCAATTTGGTAGCATGCGCGAAAGCGTGAAATAAAAAAGGGTCTAGAAGTTTATGCTCCTAGCCCTTCAGCCTTTCAAATGATCGGGTAACTGTTCAGGTGCCGTGTTGACCGAGTTCGATTACTCCACCTGCTGCGCGAACTTTGCGGAAATGGTCGCGGATGTCGGTGTCGTATTGCGCCGTGACCTCAAAGACTTTTTCCGCAAACTCCATCCGCGTAGGTATGTCGATGTCTCCGTGTAATTCGAGATGAAGCGCCACATCTTCATAATCATCTGGATCAACCACCACGATGACGTGCTCGAAGTTTTTGGCGGCCGCACGCAACATGGATGGACCGCCAACGTCGATTTCATTGACACACGGCTTTGACGCGAAGTCGTACAGATTGACGACGACCATACCGAACATATTAATGTCGTATTTGGTCGCCTCTTCCATGTGTTTCGGCACGTTGCGATCTGCAATGATGCCACCGAAGATCTTTGGATGAAGTGTTCTGACGCGACCGTCCATCATTTCGGGGTAGCCAGTGACTTCAGATACTTGTGTACACGGAAGTCCAGCATCCAAAATGGCTTTGGCGGTACCTCCTGTTGAGACAATTTCCCATTCCATACGGACAAGAGCTGTCACGAATGGTATCAGACCGGTTTTGTTTGTTACCGATATTAGAGCGCATTTTTTCATGTTTTTCTCCCTATTACATTGTTGTTGTACTATCGTTTAAATTTACACTACTCTTTTCAACATAAAACGTCAATAAATGCACCGAAACGTCATTCCTGCTAGTATATAATCTTATGAATCCTGAAAACTCCGGAAACCAAGCCGTGCCAAGCAACCTAGCCATTTCTGTTAAGAATCTCACAAAAGTTTACGACAAACTTACCGCAGTCAATGACATCTCTTTTGAAGTAAAAGCCGGTAGCACCTTTGCTTTCCTTGGCCCAAACGGCGCAGGGAAGACCACGACTATCAAAATGCTTACAACTTTAGTTAATCCAACCTCTGGCACCATCAGTGTTAACGGTATTGATCCTGTGAAGCACGGACTCGAAGCACGAAGATCTTTTGGAATTGTTTTTCAAGATCCAAGTCTAGATGATGAGCTCACGGCTTATGAGAACATGTTTTTTCACGCTGGGCTTTATGGAGTTCCAAGAAGTCAGACACCAGAAAAAATTCATGAGATGTTAAATTTCGTGGAGTTATGGGATCGTAAAGATGATTTGGTTAAGAAATTTTCTGGAGGTATGAAACGCCGACTGGAGATTGCTCGTGGACTCCTTCATACTCCCGCTATTCTTTTCTTGGATGAGCCAACAGTTGGTCTAGATCCACAAACACGTAATCATATTTGGTCATATATTAAAAAGCTCAACAAAGAACGTGGTCTCACAGTTTTTTTCACGACACATTATATGGACGAAGTTGAGCGTGCTGCTGATCAGGTTGTGATTATTGATAACGGCAAACTTATTGCCAATGATACTGTCGCTGGTATTGTCGCAAAGGCCGGTGCTGAATCATTAGAAGATGCCTTCATCAAGCTCACAGGTCATACGATTCGCGCAGATGAAGCGAATGCTTCAGACGCATTTCGTAAAATGGCAGCAATGCACCGTGGTAACGCTGGTCGCCGATAATAAGACGCACGCGATAATTATTTTAAATTATGAAATCAAACTTCTTCTACGTTATATACATCCTCTGGCTTCGCCAAATCAAACGTTATTTTCGTTCACGTGCACGTATGATCGGTTCTCTTGGTCAGCCAATATTGTTTCTTGTGGCGCTCGGTTATGGACTTGGACCTACTTTCGCAAAAGCTGGAGGAGGTAACTATATACAGTTTCTAGCCCCAGGCGTTATTGCAATGGGAATTTTGTTTACTGCAGTTTTCTCTGGTATTGAAGTTATTTGGGATCGCCAGTTTGGTTTCCTCAAAGAGACGCTTGTGGCACCTGTAGGACGTTTTTCTGTAATGCTCGGTAGAACACTTGGTGGTGCGACTGTGGCTTGTCTTCAAGGAGTTATTGTTCTTATAATTTCTCTGTTTATAGGTTTTCATCCAGCATTTAATTCTATTCCTTTGGCAATTCTTTTCATGCTTGGTATCGCCACTGTGTTTACTGCACTTGGAACAGGTATCGCTTCTGTACTCGAAGATATGCAAGGTTTCCAGCTTATTATGAACTTCGTGGTCATGCCGACATTCTTCTTGTCAGGCGCATTGTTTCCACTAGAAGGAGTGATTGGAACTATCGCACGATTTAACCCTTTGACTTATGGAGTCGATGGTCTCAGAGCCACTCTTATAGGTGTTAGTACAATGCCAGGTGGTATTTGGATGGATGGGGGAGTTTTGGTGGCAGTTTCTCTAGTTTTTCTAGGAATAGGTGCGTGGTTGTTCTCGAAGATTAAGATATAACTATTGACAAGTGATGTTAATAGGTGTATAGTGTGTTTGAAGTGGAATCACGACGATTTCACGGTTCTTTACAACAAATGGAGGATAGTCATGCAATTAAGTAAAAGTAGTTGGATTCTGAAAGTTGCCTACATGCACCCAATGTGTGAGGGGGATATTCCGTCCTCGATGGTGTCGTTGTGTAAGCTCTTCTGGCGTTTCGTGTTTGGCCTGTTGGCGTGGCCAGTGTCGTATGTCTTCTGTGCTGTAGTGACAATCTGTACGGCGCTTGTCGTCATTCCCGTCGGGATGTTGGCAGGTTTTCGGCCACTTCGAGGCACTGAACGGAAGAGCACATGGTTTCCATTGGCTCACTTGTTCCCAATGACGAGATACGAGACACCGACCGTTGGAGGTATTCGCATTATTCCATTACCGACCATGCTGATTGGGTGGGCTCTATTCTGTGTTGGATGGATCACGAAAGTACAGTTGTCGCATCAGTCCAACGTATTAGTGCCGACCCCGGTCGAGGTTAGTGCTGTAATAGCAATACTAGCTAGTTGTTGCGTTCTTGGTTTCGGGATATGTGTTGTCATCGTGGCTGGCGGATATTACGCGAGCTACTCTGTTCGGTCATCCGACCTTGGGAAGATGACAGTTGCTTACATCAAAGCCAAGAAGGCCAAAGTCTGTCCATTCGTTGAAATCAAGTAGTCTCCCGTGTCCGCTCTGAGAACCGTCCTGGCTCTCGGGGCGGTTTTCTTTTATCTAAAGAGAGTAGATTATAGTATTTTTGCTATACTATACCCATGTCCAAAGTCTGTGATCACACATCTGTCGGAATGCTAGTTTGGAATGGTGATAAGCTTCTCCTTATAGAACGCGCAAAATTTCCTTTTGGTTTTGCTGTACCTGCGGGTCATGTGGATGACGATATTTCTTTTGGAGATGAGACAAATAATCATGAGGCAGCATTTCAAAAAGCAGCAAAACGTGAATTAAAAGAGGAAGTTGGCTTGGATGCTGTTGATTTGGAACTAGTAGCTGAAGGTCGTAAAGAAAACCCATGTCGACGTGAAGGTGGTTCTTGGCACTACTGGAAGTTTTACAAAGTCGATATTTCTGGTGACATCGCCAGTAAAGTCGTGCGAAGTCTGGATGAAACAAAGAATGTTGGGTGGTATACTAAAATTCAAATACAGGAGATGGTTGAAAAATTAGAACCTGTTATGTACGAATGGTTTAAAGAGATGAAAATTTACGTATTAGGAAGTAATGCTTTTATACCGCAAATGTGCGCAGCCAAAGACAAGCTTTGCGAACTTGGTTTTGAGGGCTGGATTCATCCTGAATATGAGGCTATCGCGCATGGAATTATTGATGAAGCAAAAGCCAAGCGTCTAGCTGGCGGCGAACACGCAGCAATTAAGCGTGAAAATGATTATCTAAGAGTTCATTATAGGCACATACTAGAAAGTGATGCGATCCTATTTGTGAATCTTGAGAAAAAAGGTATGAAGAATTATATCGGTGGCAATGTACTTATTGAGATGGGACAAGCTTACGTGAATAACAAAAAGATTTTCTTGTCTAACGACATTCCGGAATATTCAGCTTATGTAGATGAAATAAAAGCTATGGATCCTATTTGCTTACACGGGGATTTGAGTAATATAAAGAAGTAGGTTAGTATCAGCCATCATGGCTTCTACGATACAAAATAAGATTTTGACACGACTTCTCAAGTCAAAAAAACTTAAATATAGCGATATAAAGCCTGATGAAACAGCCAATGATCTTTTTAATTATCACTTACAATTTCTCGTCAAAAAAGGTTTGGTCCTAAAAGAAGATGATGGTTATTTGCTTTCTCCGGCAGGTATAAAACATATTGCTGACGAATATCCATTAAACCCTAGAGGTGAGGTGGCAAATTTATTCAAGGTTAATGTCATAACTATCGTCAGTCAAAATTCAAAGAATGGAATTCAAATATTAAATCAGATCCGTGGTCGTCACCCATCTTTCGGTAAAAAGGGGGTCGTGGGAGGAAGTATTCACAAAGGTGAAGAGATTTTGGTCGGTGCATCAAGAAAATTGGTAGAGGAAACTGGTCTAAGTGCGGAGTTTAAGATTCTCGGGTTTGAAAGAAGGATGTTACGTGCTGGAGATGAGCTTTTTTCAGATATTATTTATTGTTTGTGCTATGCAGATGAAGTATCTGGTGAACTTAAATCAAAGACGGAATTTGGAATAAATGAATGGGTAACTATGGATGAAGCTATAAAAAATGATGCTCCAAAGGTTGATTCTATTGAATCGATTTCCAATATTCTTGAGGCTGTAAAAACTGGTACGGTTAGAAAAATGCCACTATTTTTCCACGAAAGTCAGCAGATTGTGGAATAGACTAAGCATTAGCTGAGCGTTAGATGAGCCGAGGACGTCCTCTCTAGAAAACTTTTCTTCATAGTTTATTCTATTGTTGTGGACCAGAAAACAATCGATACCTACAATAAAATTGCTATTGAATATGAAGAAGAAACGGATGATTTTTGGCAAAGATTTCCTTCAAAGATCATTCCTGAATTTATCAGGAAAGTTCGTAAAAATGAATTTCGACATAAAAATGGTCAACGTCGCATGATTTTGGATATTGGAAGTGGTCCAGGCAGAGATGGACTTATATTTGAAAATTCTGGATGTCCCGTTGTTTGTTTGGACGCCTCCAGAGTAATGATAAAAATGTGTAGACAAAGAGGTCTACAAGCTATTACTAGAGATTTTATGAAGATTCCATTCAATAATAAAAGCTTCGCCGGAGTTTGGGCTTACACTTCATTGTTACATATACACAAAAAGTTGATGCCAAAGGTTTTGCAGGAGATATATCGTGTATTGAAAGATGATGGAATATTTGGGCTAGGTCTTATAGAAGGTACAGAGGAAATATATACCAATAATATGATGGGAGATGCTCCGAGATTTTTTGCTTATTACAAAAAAAGGGAATTGGAAGAAATCTTGTTTGATGCCGGTTTTGAAATTTTATATTTCGAGGCATTTAGGCCGTCATCGCGTAGGTATCTAAATTTTGTTATGAGGAAAATATAGTTGCCGAGGACATACTCGCTAGATTAATTGTGTGACTCAAGTATATTGGTTTTAGAAAAGGATAAATAGTGAAAAATTCAAAATCAAAAAATCGTGCACTAATCATGAAAAAAGTTGCAACTTCAAAGAAAAAGTATGACTATGGCCCAGCACCTAAAAGGCCTGTCGGTTATGTAGGAAAAATTTACCGTCAAGATGGCCGCATTATAAGTATTCATGGTCATCTATTTACGGTTCGTTGGAACAGAGAAAAAGGAGTTAAAAGATATATGTACACTGCATTTTCGCGTAGCCACCTACCTCGACGTAAGGCGCGCAAGTGGGATCGTGTAAGTGTATTTTTTGTAAGTGTATATGTCCATGCTGTAAATATTAATGGAAAGCGTGTGTATTACAGAGATCCTCGGGAATTATGGAGTCCTCAACTTTAGTTTAAACATAGTGTATTGCAAATACTCATTATACTTGAAAATCTGTATGAGTATTTTTTTATTTATCTATTTTTTTATCTATTCCTTACCAAGGAAAGTTCTTATCTTCAAACCAAAATTGTCCTGTCTCTGGTCTAGAGATTGCTAGTTTGTAAATATGACCAGCCGCTTCCTCTGGTGTGATTTCTGCATCAGATCCACCCATGTCGGTTTTGACCCAGCCAGGATTTACTGAAGAGACAACTATTGTATTCTTTTCTCTATGTTGCATGCGCATAGCGAGAGTACGTGTATACATGTTGAGTGCGCACTTAGCAATCTTATAAGCAGGATAATGAAAAGGGAAATGTGAAGTCTCGGCATCTTTCATATCAGTATTGGTGAGGGATCCTGCTGATGATGTCATGTTAATAATATGGCCACTATTATGAATGACTGGAAGTATATGCTCGGTAAAATCTATTGTACCGATCAAATTAACTTCAAGAGTTTTACGCAATTTGTCTACAAGTACCGTTGTCTCATCGTCATCAAAAATTGCACCAGCATTGTTTATTAAAATATCGATCGGTGCATTTATGACAGTTTCGAGTCTTTGAATATCTGCACAACATTTATCTATTGATTCAGGAGAAGTTAATTCTAGTTGATGAATAGACAAGGCTTGATGTGAATAATCAACTTTACCTGTCGTGGAGGTACCAATTACCTTGAACCCTTCATTAAGAAATTTTTCTGCCAATGCACGACCTATGCCCTTGGAGACACCTGTTATTAAAACGGTTTTCATTTGAGTCGTTTTCATTGCTTTATTATAGACCCATTCACGAATTTTAGGAATTCCCAAAATTGAGGCCAGCTTTTACTGACACATTCAGGATGAAGAAAAATAGGTTTCTTATTTTGTATGATTCCAAGCATGGCTAAAGCTTGTACAACACGGTGATCTTTTGAACTAATCGGCTTATCAACAGCAAGTTTTTTAAGTTGAATTTCCATTTCTTCCAGTCTATTACTTTCGTGACCTTTTAAATCTGCCCATCTTTTTTCACCTTCCTTTTTATCAATCAAGTTGAATGCTCGAGCAAAACAATAATCATCCTGCTGTTTTGGTGTAAAATTTATTTTTCCTGTATTAAATAGTTCAATAAATGCTTCTGCTTGTGTCGATATTGTATCATCATAACGTAATTCACAAAGGCATTTTTCTTTTCTACATTTATTATAATGAGCAAGTGCTTCTTTGCTTAACTTAAGAAAGTAATCATTTGGAATCTTTTCTTTATTTCCCGTCAAAATCGCTGCACTAGCCCACTGAGGAGTATTATTATCTAACTCTAGTAGGCGAATAATAGACCAGTTAACTATGTTGGGATTGTCACAAATC